>Ga0316217_10000540_pt1 | contig 53367 bp, 36 predicted proteins | sample 1anoAmetaG_FD_203633 | JGI IMG/M metagenome (GOLD analysis project Ga0316217, IMG submission 203633) | Freshwater microbial communities from Trout Bog Lake, Wisconsin, USA - 1anoA | ecosystem: Environmental > Aquatic > Freshwater > Lake > Hypolimnion/Profundal zone | place: USA: Wisconsin...
CGAGATCAGAACTGTTCGGCACACGGCCAACCGACACCAAAACGCGGTCGTAAAGTTCGGTGAGTTTTTCGCCGTTGTATTCGGATTCGACTTTGATTTGCTTGCCGGCGGTGGACATTTTCGTCACGCGCGCTTTCACCCGGATTTCCTTAAAAGATTTTTTGGCGTTCGCCACCACCGGCCGGGCGAGGTCTGCATCTGCTGCCGCCAAAATACTGTCGAGCGCCTCGACCACGGTGACCTTGCTGCCGAGCGCGGAGTAAACAAAGCCCATTTCCATGCCGATGTAACCGCCGCCGACGATGAGCAGGTTTTCGGGAATGTCCTCGATTTCGAGCGCACCGGTGGAAGTCATCACGCGCGGGTTGCCGAGGTCGAACGCCTTGGGCATCGCCGCCAGCGAACCGACCGCCAGCACGGCTTTGTCGTATTCGACAAATTGCTGGCCATGTTCCGTCTCGACGCGCAATTTATTCGAACCTTCAAAATAAGCGCGGCCCTGGATGACCTGCACGCCGCGCATTTTCGCGAGCGTGGCCACGCCGCCGCCAAGTTTTTCGATGATGGATTCTTTCCAGGTGCGCAGCTTGGCCAAATCCACGCTCGGCTCCGCGAACGTGATGCCGCGATGCGCCGATTCGCGCGCATTGACGATTTGGTGCGTCGCGTAAAGCAGCGCCTTCGACGGGATGCAGCCGCGATTCAAGCACACGCCGCCCAGCCGCTTTTCGCGTTCGATGAGGATGACTTTCTTGCCCAGGTCCGCCGCATAAAAAGCCGCCGCGTAACCGCCCGGCCCGGCACCAACAACAACAATTTCCGTTTTGATTGAGTCCATGAAATAAATTTGCGCTTAAAGTTTAACCAGCTCTTCTTTGAAATCGTGGAACGCTGCGAGCAGGTCCACCGTGAACCGCGCCGCACTGCCGCCGTCAATCACGCGATGATCGTAGCTCAACGCCATCGGCGTCATCAGGCGCACTTCAACCTTGCCGTCGCGCACCACTGGCTTGAGCACGCCACGGCCGAGGCCGAGGATGGCCACTTCCGGCAGATTGATGATCGGCGTGAAATGCGCGCCGCCAATGGCGCCTTGATTGGAAATGGTGAACGTGCCGCCTTTCATTTCGTCGGCGGAAATCTTCCGGTCGCGCGCGCGGGCTGCGACCAATTCCAATTCCTTGACAATTTCCAGCAACGATTTTTTGTCCACGTCGCGGATGACCGGCACCATCAAGCCTTGATCGGTGTCCACCGCGATGCCGAGATGGATGTATTCCTTCAAAATGATTTCGCTCGCCACCTCATCGAGACTCGAATTGAAAATCGGATGTTTCCGCAGCGTGCTGGCGACGGCAGCCAGTACGAACGGCGTGAGCGTGAGCTTGACGCCCTTGGCCTCGTAGGCGGGCGCGAATTTTTTCCGCAACTCGCCGAGCCGCGTAAAATCAATGTCGTCAAACTGCGTGACGCGCGCGACGGCATTCCAGCTCTCGGACATGCGACGCGCAATGACCTTGCGCAACGGCGACACCGGCTTCTTGAGGATCGGTCCCCACTGCGAGAAATCAATCTGCACTGCCGCCGGTTTTGCCGGAGCCGTTGCGGTTGCCGCTGCCGCTGGTTTCGCGGCGGCTTTCATCAATCGCTGGATGTAGGCGCGCACGTCGGCGCTGACGATGCGACCTCCGGAGCCGCTGCCGCGAATCTTGCCGAGGTGGATGCCAAATTCGCGAGCCATCTTGCGGATGGACGGCGAAGTTGCAATCGTGGCCGTGGAAACTTCTTCTTCGATGTCGGGCGATTCATCTTCAATCTCCACCGGCTCTGGTTCGGGCGCGGCTTGGGCGGCAATTTTCTTCGCCGCCGGCTTCGGTGCAGCGGCGGGAGCGGGGGCCGTAGCGGTCGGGGCATCGCCGCCAACGGACAAAATTTTCTGGCCCGCGCTGATGCGGTCGCCGGCCTTCACATAAACCTTGGTCACGACGCCCGACGCCGTGGACGGGATCGAGGCGACAGCCTTTTCATTTTCCAATTCCATGATGGCCTGGTCCTTCGCGATCGTGTCGCCCTCTTTGACGAAGAGGTTGACCACGACGCCGGAATCAGCGCCCTCACCCAGCTTAGGAAGTTTTACATCCATAATAACGGCGATAACTTGGCGCAAACCGCCGCCGCTTTCCAGCAATAAATTTCCGTCCGCGAAATAACTTCAAACGTTCCGGCAAATCTGGCATCTAATCAACGTGCGCCGCATCGTCGTCTTTATTTCAATCTGCCTCGGCCTCGCGGCCTTGACCGCCCGCGCGACGCACACGCACGTCCAACTGCTGCTGTCCGCCGACACCGCGAAGCCGGGCGACACGATCTGGGCCGGCTTGGACATGAAGATGGACGCGGGCTGGCACACCTACTGGAAAAACCCCGGCGACTCCGGCATCGCCACGACGATTAAATGGGATTTGCCGCCCGGTGTCACCGCCGGCGAAATCCAGTGGCCGCTGCCGGAAAAACTTCCGCCTGCCGAGGTGACGACTTACGGCTACGAAAACGAAGTGATGCTGCTCGTGCCGCTTACGCTCGCGACGAATTTGCCACCCGGCCCACTAGTTTTGAAGGCGGATGTCGCGTGGCTCGAATGTCAGGAGCAATGCGTTCCTGGCAAAACAAATGTCGAAGCCACACTGAATGTCGGAGGCGAGACAAAAAATTCTGCGGACGAAGAAGCAAATGAGTTGTGGAAACAAAAAGTGCCAATAACCCGCGACGTCAAATATCAAGCATGGTGGGAATCAACCACAAATGGCGACTCGCGGCCACTAATCATCGGTGGTCCTTCGCAAGAAGCAGATAAAAATCTCAAATATGATTCGATTGATTTCTTCCCGGGTGCCAGTGACCTGTTTGAAATTGAATCCAAAACCGAGGTCATTGACCTGCATTCCGCAACATTGGCACTCCGTAAAATTGTCAAAAGATTCTCCGGTGACTGGCCAAAAGAAATTTCAGGCGTGCTGGTGTGCCAGCTTGGAAATTCCTCCATCGGTTATGAACTCAAATTGCCCGTAAGCGACCAGCCTCCCACGGATGCAATTACGGCCGTCGCCAGCGCGACGCCGGCTCCGTCCACCCAGCCCTCGCCATCTTTTTGGCAAATGCTGCTCTACGCCTTTATCGGCGGGCTAATTTTGAATCTGATGCCGTGCGTGCTGCCGGTCATCGCATTGAAAATCCTCGGCTTCGTCAGCGAGGCCAACAGCGAACCGCGCCGTGTCCGCAAGCTCGGCCTGATTTACGCGCTTGGTGTGCTGGTTTCATTTCTCACGCTCGCCGCCGTGGTTGTCGGCGTCAAGGCAGCCGGACATCACGCCGGCTGGGGCATGCAATTTGGCAGCCCGGTTTTCATCGTCTGCCTTACCACGCTCGTCACGCTCGTTGCGCTGAACTTGTTCGGCGTGTTTGAAGTCACGCTCGGCGGACGCGCGCTGGACACGGCGGGCGAGCTTGCGTCGAAACATGGTGCCGCAGGTGCATTTTTCAACGGCGTGCTCGCGACCATTTTGGCGACGCCCTGCACTGCGCCATTTTTGGGCGCCGCGCTCGGCTTTGCATTTGCACAAAGCGCGCCCGTCATCGTATTGATTTTTCTCACCGTCGGACTCGGGCTGGCGTCACCGTATGTGGTATTGAGCTGGAATCCAGCGTGGCTGAAATTCCTGCCCAAACCCGGTGCGTGGATGGAAAAATTTAAGATCGCCATGGGTTTTCCAATGCTAGCGACCGTCGTGTGGCTGTTCAATGTCGCCGCCAGCAGCTACGGCAAAAATGTTTTGTGGCTCGGTATTTTCCTGGTCGTCGTCGCACTGGCCGCGTGGATTTTCGGTGAATTTTTTCAGCGCGGTCGCAAACACAAAACCGTCGCCGCAATTATCACCTTGATTTTGCTCAGTGGCGGTTACGTTTTCGCCTTGGAAAAACAATTAGACTGGCGCGCGCCGTTTGTGGAAACCGGCTCCACCGATTCGCTGAAGGAATCGGCGGACGGCATTGACTGGCAGCGCTGGAGTCCCGAAGCGGTTGCGACCGCGCGCGCCGCCGGCAAACCCGTGCTCGTGGATTTCACCGCCGACTGGTGCCTGACCTGCCAGGTGAACAAAAAGACCAGCATCGAAATTCCTTCCGTGCGGGAAAAACTCAAAGCCATGAACGCCGTCACGCTGCTCGGTGATTACACGCATTTTCCCGACGCCATCACGACGGAGTTGAACCGCTACAGCCGCGCCGGCGTGCCGCTGATTTTGGTTTATCCAAAAAATCCGGACGCTCAACCGATCGTGTTGCCGGAAGTATTGACGCCGGGCATGGTATTGAACGCGCTTGACCAAGCGTCGAACTAAATTTTTTGAACCAAACACCCGTCGGTGACGTCTGTTACTTTGAATGTTATCAACTAAACTGAATTGAATTATGAAAAAGATTTTAGCTTTGTTCACCACGCTGGCGCTGGCCGCATCCAGTTTCGCCGTGGAGATCGGCAAGCCGGCACCGGACTTCACCGGCACGGACATCAACGGCAAGACCGTCAAGCTGTCCGATTACAAGGGGAAAATTGTCGTCATCGAATCCTACAACTCCGACTGCCCGTTCTGCCACAACCATTACGCGACAGGCGCGATGCAGGAATTGCAGCGCGACCTCGCGGCCAAAGGCGTGGTCTGGCTGCTGGTGGATTCCGTGAACACGAAAAATTTCAGCTACCGCACGCCGGAACAGGCACGCAAGGAATCGGCGGATTTGAAAATCGCCGCAAACGCGTGGATTGACGACCACTCCGGCGAAATCGGCCATCTATACGATATGAAAACCACGCCGCATTGTTTTGTGATCGCCGCTGATGGCACGCTGGTTTATGACGGCGCGATTGACGACCGGCCTTCGCCCAGCGGTGATCCGCGCACGGCGAAAAATTACGTCCGCGCCGCCGTGGACGAACTGCTCGCCGGCAAGCCGGTGACGGTTTCGGAGACCAAGCCCTACGGCTGCGGCGTCCATTACGCGAATTGAACTGGATTCGCTCCACACAAAAGGCGCTGTCAAACAGCGCCTTTATTTTTCCCCATTTCGGTTGCTTATTTGTTACATGACAAATCTTAAATATCGGGTAGATTTTCTGGCGGAGTCGAAACTCGTGATTTTGTGCCATGCAAAATTACTTTACCCGACAATCAATTCAAAATCTCGGCGCGGCGAATTTTTCCCTTTTGCGCCTGATGGTGGTTTTGTTCCTCGCGCTTTGCCGGACGGCCTGGGCCGGAAATTTTTACGCCGGCATTTCCCCCGCCACGGTTCCCTGGACGAACGGCATCGTGCCGTATGCCTTCACCAATAATCTCACCGCCGCAGAAACCAACACCTATCTCGCCGCCCTGCGTGAATGGGAGCTGGCCGCGAACGTTCACTTCGTGCCGCACACCAACCAGCCGAACTGGATTCTTTTCTGCTACAACACCAACTTTCAGGATTATGTGTCCGGCGGTGGCTACAATCCGCAGGTCGTCACCGTCTCGAGTTTAAGCCGCGCACAGGTTTGCCACGAGATGGGGCATTCGTTCGGCTTCAACCATGAAAACATCCGGCCCGACGCGACCAATTACATCGCCGTCCTGACCAACAACATCACGAACGAGCCGGCTAACCTGCATTGGTTCATTCCCGACAATACGACCGTCACGAATGGAAATTACGATTACGAATCCGTGATGCACCTCGGCTGGGATTTCGACTCGACCAATCCCGGCGTGCTCGCCACGCAGCAGCCGAAGCCGCCCAACTTTCCGCGCTACCAGTTTCGTATGGGCAATTATTGTCTCAGCCCCGGCGACCGCGCGGCGCTGGCGTATCTTTACCCGCCCGCCGCAACGCTCACCAACGTCGTCACCACCACCGCCGACTTCGGCACCAACAGTCTGCGCGCGGCGATTTATTACGCGACCGACCATCCCGGCACGACCATCAAATTCAACATTCCGATAAGCGACCCCGGCTACAGCAACGGCGTTTTCAACATCCATCTAACCGGCCACCTGCCGCCGCTCGTCGCCAACGGCATGGTGATTGACGGTTCCACGCAGCCGGGTTTTGCGGGCACGCCGGTCATTGTCGTGGACGCCTCGCAAATCATTCCCGAGACCTTCACGTCGGACACCGTGCTGGTTTATTCGTCGAGCAACCAGTTGAGAAACATTGCGTTCACCGGCTTCGACTGGAACGGCGTGACGCTGCTTTATCCGGACGCGACGAACAACACCATTGCCGGCTGCTGGTTTGGCGTTGCTTCCACCGGCACGAACGCCGCGCCGAATGCGTATCAGGGAATTCTCATCGCCGCCGGCGCGAGCGGAAACATCATCGGCGGCACGAACGCACTGCAACGAAACGTTCTCTCCGGCAATGCGCAATACGGCGTCTTCATCACTGATTCCAACACAACCGGCAACGTCGTGCTCGGCAATTATATCGGCACCGATTTTTCGGGTAGCAATGCGCTCGCCAACGGATTGAGCGGCATTTTTGTCGGCAATGGCTCCAGCGGAACGATCATCGGCGGGACAAATGCGGGCGCGCGAAATATTCTTTCCGGCAACACGCAATACGGCGTCATCATCACCTCGAACACCACCGCCAATGTTGTGCTTGGCAATTTCATCGGCACAGATTTCAGCGGCAGTAATTCCGTTCCCAATGGCCTCGCTGCTGGTAACAGCTACGCCGGCATTGGCATTTTTGCCGGTGCGAGCGGCAACCTCATCGGCGGCACGAACGCGCTTGCCCGCAACATTATTTCTGGCAATACCAATGTCGGCGTCTATCTGGCCGGACCCGGTGTGTCGAACAATGTGATCGAGGGAAATTATATCGGCTTGAACGTTTCCGGCACAACCGCCCTGCCCGCGCAAGGCAACGGCATCTATCTGGTCGGCGGCGTGAGCGGCAACACCGTCGGCGGCACGACGCCCGGCGCACGCAACGCGATTTCCGGCAATCATGCTTATGGCGTTTATATTTCCGATCCGGGCACGAGCAACAATTTCGTGCTCGGCAATTTCATCGGCCCCGACGCCACCGCGACGAACGCCATCGGCAACGGCGGCATCGGGATCGGGATTTTGAACAACGCCAGCGGGAATTTCATCGGCGGCACCAGCGCGGGTGCGGGCAATCTTATTTCCGGCAGTCCGGGCTTCAGTTACGGCATCGCCACTTACGGGGCCAATAACAACACGATCCAGGGAAATTTCGTCGGCACGGATTTGAGCGGAAAGAATTCGTTTCCAAATGGCTTCGCCGGCATCGCCCTGATGTTCGGCTCCACCGGCAACCTCGTCGGCGGCACCGCTCCCGGCGTGGGTAACCTCATTTCTGCTAACGGCAGCTACGGTGTTTATATCTACGCGACAGGCACGACAAACAATCTGGTTGCAGGCAACCTCATCGGCACCGACATCACCGGCACCAATGCGCTCGGCAACGGCTTTGCCAATGTCGTCCTGCTGGGCGGCGCGACCGGAAATTTCATCGGCGGCACTGGCGCGGGCGCGGGCAACGTCATCGCCTTTGCCGGGAGTCCGGGTGTGGCGTTGTATGATGCCGGCACGACGAACAATTCCATCCGGGGCAATGCCATTTTCAGCAACGGCACCCTCGGCATTGACCTGACCGGCATCGCTAACGACCTGCAAGCTTCCCCCGTCATCACCAACGCCTTCGGCACCGGCAGCAGCACCGTCGTTCAAGGGAGATTGAGCAGCACGGCCAACACCAGCTTCTTCATTGATGTCTATCGCAATGTCGTCGCCGGCGATCAGGGCCAGTTTTATCTCGGCACGGTCAGCGTGACCACTGATGGCTCCGGCAACGCCTCGTTCGCCTATACCAACAGCAGCGGCAACTACGCCGGCCAGTCCATCACCGCGACCGCGACGGCGGCCAACGGCGACACCAGCGAATTCAGCGCCGCCGTGACCGCCAGCAACGTGACCACGCCGTCCGCGCAATTCGGCACGATGATGTCATGGCAAAGCAGCGGATTCGTTTTCAACCTCACTTTCACCACCAACTTCAGTTATCACATCCAGGCAACCACGAATCTTTCGGGCAGCCCTGTTCCATGGGTGAACCTCACCAACTTCAACGCCGTCACCAGCTCGCTCACATTCACGGACCGCGCTGCGGCGAGTTTCCGCACGCGCTTCTACCGCGTCACGTCGCCTTGAGTTTATTTGGTAGGGCGGTGGTGCTGCGCCGCCATTTTTGTTTCCTTTGGCACAAACGGACGCCGCACCCATTTTTCTTTTTCCAACTCTGGAGTCAGTTTGAAGCCGAACTCTTTTAGAAAACTTTTCACCGACGCAAGAATCGTCACCGGACGTCGCGTGAACGTGTCCTTGTAAGCCAACCGCACTGCGCGCAGACCGAGCCGAAAACCTTTTTCCACGCGGCCATAAAGTTCGTCGCACATGATCGGGCTGCCCGACTGCGCCAGATGCACACGGATCTGATGCGTGCGCCCCGTCAGCGGACTCGCTTCAATCAGCGTGAACCGCTCATTGCTCAACAACGCACGGAAATGCGTCTCGGCCTCTTTGCCATCCTGCGAAGTGTCCACGCGCATCTTGCCGAAATTTTTCGGGTCCGGGCCGAGCGGCAGTTCACAGGTCCATTCCTTTTCCTTCGGCACGCCTTCGACGACGGCGAGATACGTTTTCTCCATCCGGCGCGATTCGAACATCTCGCCCATCGCGCGCATTGCGCCCTCGCTTTTTGCGAAGAGCATCACGCCGCTCGTGTCCGCGTCCAGCCGGTGGACGTGCCGGAGGTAGCGCAGATTGCGCGAGCGCGCCCAGAAATCATCCGCGCGGATGGACGAATCGATCGCCGTCTGCAGGTTCCAGTTCGTCTTGCGCCAGGAATCCGGCACAAGCATCCAGCCGCGCGGCTTGTCAATCGCGATGACCGAGCGGTCCTCGTAGATGATGGGAATCGGCTCGCAGCCCGGCAGTTCGATGAAATTGGGTTTCGCCATTTCACAAAGCTTATCGAAAGAGCAACCTGCCCGCAAACCCATGTGCGGCGCACGCAGCCTTTACACCCGCCGGATAAATTGCAGAATGCTTCCGGGCATCCGTAGCTCAATTGGATAGAGCTTCTGACTTCGGATCAGAAGGTTGGGGGTTCGAGTCCCTCCGGATGCACCATTAAACACAAATAGACACAAGACTTTTCTCAGATTGCTTCCAAATTTCCGATTCCGAGGAACACTGGCAAAAGCGGCTGACACGCCACTCCACACGCCATTGCATTTTCACACGACCCATTCAATTCATAACACGTTTTAAAAAATAAAACTTCAAGATGTGGTTTGCGCCGGTCGAGGCGCGGATGGTGTCTGAGCCACAGCAATTCTGATTAGACAGCGTCCATGAACGGAATAAGTCCCCATTTCATGTGACTATCGGATATCGACTTCGAGTGGCATTTTCTTCGTAACATGCTATTAATTGAGCAAGAAATAAAGCCGATGTGTAATCAACAAAAACAAAAAAATCGGCTTCGCCTACCGTATTTCGCCAATCAAATTCCACCGGCAAGGTGGCAAACTACCAGTCCATTGTTTAGGAAATTAATCTACCGAATCCATTTAATTGCATTGGTCTTTCTAGTCATCATAACGGCTCGTCCGGCGCAGGCGTCCAGTGGAGCGGCGGTGCCGTGGACGACTTACGAAACGGAAAACATGACCGTTAACGGTGGCGCAATTTTAGGTCCGCAGTATGGGCCGAATGTGGTTGCTTCGGAATCGTCGGGGCGAAAATGCGTCCAGCTTGCGGGCACGGGTCAGTATGTGCAGTTCACCAACCAGTCCGCCGCCAATTCCATCGTGGTGCGCTACAGCGTGCCGGACACGGCCAATGGAACGGGAACCAATTATACCATCAGCCTCTACACCAACGGTGTATTTGTCGAGAAGCTGCCGCTGACCTCCATGTATTCATGGCTGTATGGCAGTTATCCGTTCGTGAACACTCCGTCAGCGGGATCGCCGAGAAATTTTTATGATGAGGTTCGCACCAACAATCTCAACCTCAACCCGGGCGATGTGGTGCGCTTGCAGGTGGACAGCACCGACACCGCATCCTTCTACGACATTGACCTCGTTGACCTGGAAAACGTCGCCGCGCCGATTGCCACGCCGGCTAATTCATTATCAATTGTCAGCTATGGCGCAGATACGAACGGAATCAATGACTCCACCATTGCACTCCAGAATTGTATAAACGCTGCGAAATCACAGGGGAAAACAGCTTGGTTGCCGGCGGGAACTTACATTATCACCAATAGCATCAACCTTCCTTCTAATGTGACCGTTCAAGGTGCTGGCATGTGGTATAGCACGCTGGTCGGGAATCCCGTTCTTTACACAAACTCCGCCTGCCGGGTTACCTTAAATGGGAATGGCAGTAACATTCATCTGGCCGATTTGGCCATCATCGGCAAATTGAATTACCGCAACGACAGCGAACCTAACGACGGTTTGGGTGGTTCGTATGGCACGGGTTCAACCATCGCGCGCATCTGGGTGGAACACACCAAGACCGGCGCCTGGCTCGTCAATTCGAGCGGCCTGGTTGTTTCGGACTGCCGGTTCCGCGACACCATCGCCGATGGAATCAATCTCTGTGTGGGCATGCGAGGCACCACCGTGACGAATTGCACTGCCCGCGGGACGGGCGACGATTGTTTTCCCATCTGGCCGGCAACCTACACTGGCCAGAGCTATACTCCCGGATTAAACGTGATCACCCACTGCACGGCACAAACACCTTTTCTGGCCAATGGCGGAGCCATCTACGGCGGTGTCGGCAACCGCATCGAAGACTGTCAGTTTCTGGATATCACCTACGGCTGCGGCATCCTAATCAGCACAACGTTTAATGTTGGAGCCAACGTATTCAGCGGAACCACGGTGGCCCAGAGATGCGACCTGATCCGCTCGGGCGGATATGATCCAGGATACGGGTGGCGTGCCGCCTTGCAACTCTGCTTGGACTCATACAGCGTTGGCATTTCGAATGTGAATCTCAACAACCTGAACATCACGAACAGCATTTCCGACGGCCTGAGCATCATCGGCGGCACGGGCATGTTGACCAACGCGGTGGCAGCCAACGTGAGCATTCCCAATTACGGCATCGGCGCTGGCGGACGGAACGGTCTTTGGGCGGAGAATATTGCCGTCGGCAGCATGATCGTGAGCAACTCAACGATACTCGAATACCGGAATGACTCGTCTAAATTCTATTTCACCTTCGTGACGAATAATGCCATGAGCGTGACAGTGCAATCGAATCCATCAGGACTTTCCTTCGCCGTGGATGGCACGAACTATACGAGCGCGCAAAACTTTACCTGGACGCCGGGTTCAAATCACACCATCGCCAGCACCTCGCCGCAAAGCGGAAGCACGGGAGTTCAATATGTCTGGAATTCTTGGAGTGATGACGGGACGATTTCGCATGTCGTCAGTCCAACCATCAGCACCAATTACACGGCGAATTTTATAACGCAGTATTTTCTGACCATGAACGCCGGTGCCGGTGGAAATGTGAACCCTGGAAACTTTTGGACAGACAGCGGTGCGGCAGTGAGCATCAGCGCGACGGCGTCCAACGGATACAATTTCACGGGTTGGACAGGCAGCGGGAGCGGGTCGTATTCGGGAAACAACAATCCGGCTTCGGTGACGATGAACGGGCCGGTTACCGAGACCGCCAACTTCATCACGCAGGTGCTATCTATGTCTTTCGCACAGCAACCTATCAATGTTCTCCAAGGAGCAACCATAAATCCAGAAGTCCAGGTGCAGGCATTTGACATCAACGGCCAATCACTTGCCAATGCGACGGTCAGCCTGTCGCTCGGCAGCGGAACCGGAACTTTGGCCGGCACGCTGACACATTCCACTGACAGCAGCGGCATCGCGCATTTCAATGATTTGAGCGTCAATCAGGCTGGACCGAAAACGCTGACTGCCACGGCTGCCAACGGCAGCGCTCCGCCGACCAACAGCAGTTCATTCGTGGTTATCGGTTCCGTGGCGGCGCTGGCCTTTACCACCCAGCCCGGGTCAGCGATTGCAGGTGTTCCGTTCGGCCAGCAACCGGTTCTCGCAACGGTGGACGCTTTCGGCAATCCGACCACCACGGGTTTGCCGGCCAGTTTAATCATCAACGTCGCGTTGACGAATGGTATCGGCAATCTGCTTGGCACGACGACCTACAACATCGGGTCCAGCGGAAGCAATGGTGTCGTCACGTTCACCAATCTGGCGGTTGACACCGCCGGCAGCGGCAATCAACTCGTCGCTTCGACATCCATGTCAGCCGGAAATCCCGTGGCTGGAGCCGTTCTCTGGTTGGACGCCAGCGATTCAAGCACCCTGACTACCAATGCCACAAAGGTTCAAGCATGGAAAAATAAGGGCGGCGGTGGCGTAGGAGCGACTGGCACCAATCTCTGGTTGACCCAAAGCACAACCACACTCCAACCGTGGATAACGAATCAATTAAACGGACTGCCCGTGGTGACCTTTAACAAGAACGGAAGCAGCTACGGCGCAGGCTGCACTTTCCTCGGCAACATCGGTCAGAATTCCTACACCAACAGCGGCAGTCAGATGACGTATTTCGTCGTGGCACGCCAGTCGGAAAACACCATCGGGTGGCAGGCACCGGCCAGTTTCAGCACGGCGGGACAGACGGACGGTCAAGGCACGGCTGGCGTGGTGGTTTTGACCGACGGCAGTCAAGGCACGCCTTACCCGCTGGGCATTCAACGCAACCACCCCGCCACGCCTATGCAGGCGGACGTGACCGCTGTAGTTGCGAACACGGCGTTCGAACTAACCTTCTTGGACAATGCCGGCACCGCCAGCCTGTATTTGAACGAATCCGGCGGACTGGTCAGCAGTAATACGGCAAACATCGTCAATGGCATCAGTCCTTACACCTACGGCATCACGGACGTGACTGTGGGCGGGAGGTTGGAGCCGGATCCGACGACGGTGGACAACGGCTGGGACGGCGACGTGGCGGAGGTGCTGGTCTATAACTCGGCTTTGAATGTTGCCGACCGGACTGCCGTGGAAAACTATCTGACGACCAAATGGCTTGCGCCCGGCGGCGGCTTATTCATCAGCAACGCTGTTAGCATAGCCTTCACGGTTTCCCCGAACGGCACCGCGCCACAGCAAAAAATTATTGGCATCTTGATCAATGCGAACGGTTCGGTGACGCTGACCTACGCCACGACACCGAACTTCCCCTACCACGTCGAAACCACCACCAGTCTCTCGCCCGCAGCGTGGGCCACATTGGCCGGGAGCACGACCAACGCAGTCGGAACCTCAGTCATTTTCACCGATCCCAATCCGGTCAGTGGTGGACAACGGTATTACCGCACCGTTTCGCCCTAAACCAGCATTCGAATGGATAAATGGCTTGTGGTCAAAATGCGCGGGTGGCTTCTCATTCGTTATATTGTCCCCGTTTTATGCGACTATTGTAATTTTGAAGAAAGTTTATCTTTAAATCGTCACCGTTTCGCATGTGGACAGTTTTATGTTTATGAAACAAGTTCACACTAGCTTTGATGGTTGAACAACGAGAACAAAATGAATCATAAAGTTACCAATCAAATGAAATCGGCAGGAAGACAAAATCTGCCAAACCCGGTGTCGCGGCCTTCGCTCGACATTTGCAAAGTTGGAGACATGAGATCGGCTTTCACCTTGATCGAACTGCTGGTCGTCATTGCGATCATTGCCATCTTGGCGGCCATGCTGCTGCCGGCCTTGACCAAAGCCAAAGACCGTGCCATGGGAATAGCCTGCTTGAGCAACACCAAGCAGATTGCGCTTGGTTTCACCATGTATGCCGGCGACAATGGAGATGTTTTCCCCATGCCGACTATCAATGGTGTTCCTACTTGGTATTTGAACGGTGCGACTTACAAGAATGCCCATGGCAAACAGGGTGGAACAGAATGGTTTTTTGGCAACGGTCCATCCACGTGGACTGCAAATTCAGCGGCACCCCTGATGGTGAATTACCTGCCAAACAATCTCGTTTGGGTATGTCCTAAACGGAAGCGCGGACTGACTTACTACAGTGAGGATGGCAACTTTGATCCGAGCATAACAGGCTATCTTTCCTACGGATTCAACGATATCAGTGTTTTTGGCAGCGCCGATCCTGATGGAAACATGGCAACTGGCAAAACATTCAAGGCTTCCCAGGTCACTAGGCCGTCAGACGTGGTCGCTCTCACCGATACCAGCGGTTCAATCGGTTCAAAGACCAGTCCCGGAAGTGGAACTGCTTCCGTCTGTCTGGATACCGTATGGTCAGGTGCGGTTGACCTTTCCGGGTCAACCATAGCGAACGGGTTTAATGAACGCTTGCAGACCGCTTACGCAAAACATACCGATCGTGTAAATGTAATTTATGTGGACGCTCATGCGGCACCCTCAAAACCCAGCGCGCTGACTTGGGGCCAGTTTTATAATAATTTTTCCAGCACCACTGCGAACCCTTTGCATACTTCATACGGCAAGACATGGCAATCGTCCGATCCTATCAGTATTCCGGCGCTTGATAGCGTGCAGTGGAGCACAGCAGTGGAATAACTCGCTGACATCTGCAACGAATAGGATCACATACTAACAAGCGGACACTTTTCAGCAGGCCGATGGTCAGGAACGAAAACTGTGGATTGGATTTCGCATTTGACGATGCTGTCACCTTCCGTTACGAATAACGGAATCAAGCCCAAGGACACACATCTTGGATGTTGCTACTGGGATAGGAGTTTCCAGCCGATTGCCGGCCTTGCTAAAGCTGGCCCAGCAGTATAAAAAAAAATAAGATATGTTGAATTTTGACGCAGTGATTTTTGATATGGATGGCGTCATCACCAAAACAGCCGGCGTCCATTCGCTGGCCTGGAAAAAAATGTTTGATGAGTATCTTCATTTCAGAGAAAACGAATACCACGAACCATTTGGCGAATTTACCCATGCCGGAGACTATTTGTCATTTGTGGATGGCCGACCGAGGTATCAAGGAGTGGAAAAATTTTTAAAATCACGGGGGATTAGTATTCCGTTCGGCGGGCCGGAAGATGAACCGCGAAAAGAAACGGTCTGCGGCTTGGGGAACAGAAAGAACGAATTTTTCAACAAGGTGCTCGAAGAGGACGGGGTGGAGGTTTATGATTCCACCATAAAACTGATCAAGGAATTACTTAGAGCAGGCGTCAAGGTCGGAGTTGCCACCTCCAGCAAAAACTGCGTGCGGATTCTGGAAAAGGCGGACATCACCGACCTGTTTGAAACACGGGTCGATGGCGTGGTTTCCGCGGAACTGGGACTAAAAGGCAAGCCAGAGCCCGATATTTTTACGACGGCATGCGAAAATCTCGGAATTAAACATCGGCGTGCAGTCATTGTCGAAGATGCGGTTTCCGGGGTTCAGGCTGGAAAGAAAGGACATTTCGGCCTCGTGGTCGGAGTGGCCCGCGAAAACAATGCCCATGAATTAAAGACCAATGGCGCCGATGTCGTGGTTGAGGATCTTTCGGAAATCACCGTGGAGAAAATGAATCAATTCATCCAGTCCAAACAGGCTGGATGCTAGTCCGTTGCCAGAACAACCCTGAACCAAATCAATATGAAAAAAAAACCGCTGTTGAATTTCTGGCAGCTGTGGAACATGAGCTTCGGCTATGTGGGCATCCAGTTCGGCTTCGCGCTGCAAAACGCGAACATGAGCCGCATTTTTGAAACGCTCGGTGCCAAGGTGGAAAACATCCCGATCCTGTGGATTGCCGCGCCGGTTTCCGGCCTGCTCATCCAGCCGATCATCGGCCACATGAGCGACAAAACGTGGAACATTCTCGGCCGCCGCAAGCCTTATTTTCTCGCCGGCGCAATTTTGTCGTCGCTCGCACTGCTGATCATGCCGAACTCTCCCGGCCTTTGGATTGCGGCGGGCATGTTGTGGGTGATGGACTCGTCCATCAACATCACCATGCAGCCGTTCCGCGCCTTCATCGGCGACATGCTGCCGGACGAACAACGGACCAAGGGCTTTGCGATGCAGACGTTCTTCATCGGCATTAGCTCGATAGTCGCCTCGTCCTTGCCCTGGATGTTCACCAATTGGCTGCACATCGCGAACACCGCGCCGGAAGGCCAGATTCCACCGTCCGTGAAATGGTCCTTCTATCTCGGCGGCCTGGTCTATCTCGCGGCGGTGCTGTGGACGATTTTTTCGTGCAAAGAATATACGCCGGAGGAACAGGAAGCATTCAACGCGCACGAAACCGACCCTTCCGCCAAGGAAGGTTTTGAAATCAAGCTGGAGACAAAAAAATATTTTTCGTCCGGCGCGGTTTTCCTGGTTGGTGGTCTGCTATTTTCCTATCTCGTTTATTCGCTCGGCTGGGACAAGGGCCTTTACATCTTGTCGTTCGGCATCGCGGGCTACGGTTTGCTGCAAATCGCTTCAGCCGCGCGGTATTCGATGGGCAAGGTGGACGGCATGGTTGAAATCGTCTACGACCTCCAGAACATGCCCAAGACCATGAAACAAATCGCCGTGGTGACCCTGTTCACCTGGTTTGCGCTGTTCGCGATGTTCATTTACAGCACAGCGGCGATCACGAGCTACCATTATGGCACGACCGATGCCACATCCGCCAAATACAACGACGGCGCGAACTGGGTCGGCGTCCTCTGGTCGGTGTGGAACGCCATGGCCGCGGTGGTCGCCTTCATGCTTCCGGTTTTGGCTCGAAAAATCGGACGCGTTTCAACTCATGTCATCTGCCTTTTCATCGGCGGGCTGGGCCAGATCTCCATGATTTTTTTCAAGGACCCACAACTGCTGCTCATCTCGATGATTGCGGCGGGCATCGCGTGGGCAAGTTTGCTGACGATGCCTTACGCGATTTTGAGCAGCGCCGTGCCGCACCGCAAAATGGGCGTTTACATGGGCATGTTCAATTTGTTCGTGGTCATCCCGCAAATCTTGGCCTCGGCGATTCTCGGCCTGCTGGTCAAAAAAGTTTTTGGCGGACAAACCATCTACGCCATCGTGCTCGGCGGCGTTTCGATGCTGCTGGCCGGCGTCTTCATGATGTTCGTCAAAGATTCAAAGAGCGAAAAGGATTCCCATGCACAACCTGTGGCAGATTCACACTGATAAATTCAGCAGTGATAAAGAAAGCATCATGCGGTCTGGCAATGTTTACCAGATCGCGAATGGCTACATGGGCTATCGCGGAACGCTGGACGAATTCGGCCCGGAACAACTGGTGGGCATCACGCTCGCCGGAATTTTTGACCGCGTGGGCGACGCCTGGCGCGAGCCGGTCAACGCCCCGAATGGCGGCTTCACCCAGGTCGCGCTGGATGGCAGCGCAATTTCCGCCTGCACCACAAAGATCAAAAGCCACCGGCAACGCTTGAACCTTGAGAACGCGGTCTTCGAGCGGGAAACCGTTTTTGTGTCCCGCGGAAAAACTCTTTGCATCAAGTCCGCGCGGTTCTTGAGTGCCGAAAATCCGCATTTCGGCGTCATCAAGTTCAGCCTGACCTGCAACCAGGCGGCAAAGATAACAATCCACACCGGCATTGATTTCAACATTTGGGATTTGAACGGCCCGCATCTGTTAAAGCTTACGCCCCAAAAAAAGGACGGGATTCTTTCTGTTTCCGGCGTCACGAATGAAGCCGGCAAACGCGTTGCGGTGGCGGAAGCCATCGGAATTGACTTCGGGAAGGAAACAAATTCAGCGGCAGGCAAACAAAATCTTCGCCTCATCACGTTGAACGCCGAACGCGGCAAAACTTACACCTTTGAAAAATTCTTTGCCGTCTTTACGGATAACGACCTGGTCCGCTCGCCGGACGAGGCAGCCATCCGCTGTGTCAGTGAAGCAAAATCACTCGCCTACGAAGCCTGTCTGGCGCGACATAACGCCGAATGGGCCAAGAAATGGAAATCCTGCGATGTAAAGATTGAAGGCGACGACGAGGCCCAGCTTGCCCTGCGCTACAGTATTTTTCAGTTGTTAATAGTCGCACCAGTGAATGGCAGCGCCAATTCCATTCCGGCCCGGGCATTGTCCGGCCAAGTTTATAAGGGCGCAATTTTTTGGGACACGGAAATGTTCATGTTCCCGTTCTTCCTCCACACCTATCCCGAGAAGGCTGAGGAGTTGATGCGCTACCGAATCAAAACCTTGGACGGAGCGCGCAGAAAGGCGCAGACCGAGGGTGTTGGCTTTCGTGGCGCGTTCTACGCCTGGGAAAGCCAGGAGACTGGTGACGACGCCTGCACCTATTTTAACATCGGCGACCCATTCACCAAACGTGACCTCCGCACTCACTTCCGCGACAAGCAGGTTCACATCAGCGGCGACGTGGCCATCGCCATGTGGGAGTATTTCAAAGTGACCGGCGACGACTCATTGCTGCTGGAAGGCGGCGCGGAAGTCATTCTCGAATGTGCGCGTTTTTATTATTCCTACGCTTACTTCAAGAAGGACAAAAACCGTTATGAAATCCTGGACGTCATTGGGCCGGACGAATATCACGAGCGGGTAAACAATAATGCGTTCACCAGCATGGTGGCGAAGGCCACGTTTGAAATTGCCAACGCGACGGTCAATTACTTGAAGCAAACCCACCCGGGCAATCTCGCTGTGCTGGTAAAGAAGATTGGTATGGCGAGTGAACTGCCATTGTTCACTGAAGCGGCGGAATTGATTTACGTTCCCCAACCGGACGCGAGAACCGGCGTCATCGAACAATTTGACGCCTATTTCAAACTAAAGGAAGCCAGAATTGAGGAATTAAAAGCCAAGAAGCTTCATCCCGACGAATATCTTGGCGCGGGTCAGGGATTGGCCGTTCCCACAAAGGTCATCAAGCAAGCCGACGTGGTCATGATGTTGAACCTGTTCAAGGATCGTTACCCAACCGCGATCAAGCAGGCCAACTGGGAATATTATGAGCCGCGCACCGAGCATGGTTCGAGCTTGAGCGCCTGCGCCTACGCGATGGTCGCCGCCGAGTTCGGCAATCTTGATTTTGCCTACCAGTATTTTCTCAAGACGGCCAAGATTGACCTCGAAGCCGAATACAAGGTCTTCGTCGGCACCATTTTCATGGGCGGCTCGCACCCGGCGGCCAACGGTGGTGCTTGGATGACGGCCGTGCTGGGTTTTGGCGGCGTCAAGGCAGATGATAAAAAGGTCGTGATCAATCCGCGCCTTTATAAAAAGTGGAAAACCCTGCATTTCAACCTGGTCTACAAGCGAAACAAATTCAGCATCACGATCACAAAAAATGACGTGACCATCTCGGCCGACAAATGCAACCAATGCAAGCAGCCCTTTGTAATTTCTGGAAAATCCATTGATTGTGCCCCCGGCACAGTCTCCATTGTAAAATATCCGCAAAAATGGAGGCTTCACGACAGCCAGCATTGAAATCCGGACTTTTCCGACCAAGAACGGCAGTCCCGCCAACATCTTCCGGCTTTGTTGAAAAACCGTCGTGTCGCCACTTCATGTGACTATCGCCGCAGAACCGGCTTCACATAGCCTTGAAGCAAATTCTGATTTATCCGCAGTAACGATTACCATGAACGCCCTGATGCTTCGACTTTTCATTTTCCTCGCGGTGGTCGTATGTTCGAATTCCGCCCGCGCCGGCATCGGAGCTGACATGCCTTGGACCAGCTATGAGGCCGAAGACATGAAGACCACCGGCACGGTTTTAGGCCCAAAATATGGCCCGTTCCTCGTCGAAATGGAATCCTCCGGCCAGAAATGCGTGAAGCTCGCCGCGCCGGGCGAATACGTCGAGTTCACCGCGCAATCACCTGCCAACGCGCTGGTGGCACGTTACAGCCTGCCGGACGCCACGAACGGCGGCGGCATCAACTCAACCCTCAGCCTTTACCAGAATGGAAAACTGGTTAAGATTATTCCCGTCACCTCCCGTTACTCCTGGCTCTATGGAAAATATCCCTTCACCAACGACCCGGCGATGGGCAAGCCAAGAAATTTTTATGACGAAGTTCGCCTGAAAGATCTGGCGATCGCCAAGGGCGATGTGATCCGGTTGCAAAAGACGGATGACACCGCCGCGTATTGCATCCTTGATTTGGTGGATCTGGAACAGGTCGCGCCGCCGCTGGCCGCGCCCGCCAATTCACTTTCCGTGGCCCAATTCGGCGCCAGCGGCACGGGAGAAACCGATGACACGGAAGCGTTGAGGCATTGCCTCGCTGAAGCCACGAAACAAGGCAAGATCGCCTGGGTGCCAGCGGGTATTTACAAATTGACCGGAGACATCAATCTCACGTCGGATGCGACGATTCAGGGTGCGGGCATGTGGCACACGACTTTTGTCGGCGATCCCGAACTTTATGGCCAGGCGGATCACCGGGTAAGATTTAAACTTAAAGGCAGCAACATTCATCTGGCCGATTTCGCCATCATCGGAAAATTGAATTACCGGAATGACAATGAGCAGAACGACGGCATTTTTGGCGGCAACGCCCAAAACTCCACCATCTCACGCATCTGGGTGGAACATACCAAGGTCGGCATGTGGTTTTATGTCTGCAGCAACGTGGTGGTGGACGGCTGTCGGCTGCGCAACACGCTGGCCGACGGCATCAACTTCTGCGTGGATACACGCAATTCGGTGGTTCAAAACTGCACGGCCCGCGGCACAGGCGACGATTGTTTCGCGATGTGGCCGGCGGCGTCCGACCAGAGTTTCGTTCAGCAATCAACGACGCCCGGTTCCAATGTTTTCCGTCACTGCACCGCACAGTTGCCATTCCTTGCCAACGGAGGCGCCATCTACGGAGGCGCGAACAACTGCATTGAAGACTGCCTGTTCACGGACATCTCCCCCGGCTGCGGCATCCTGATCAGCTCGACTTTTCCGACGGCGGATGATAGCGGAAAAATTGACAATAATTTCAGCGGCACGACGGTGGTGCGGAATTGCGATCTGATCCGCTGCGGCGGTTTCGATCACGACTGGGCCTGGCGCGCCGCCTTTCAGCTTTGCCTGGATCGCCGCAGCATTTCAGGCGTGGAAATCAGCAATGTGAACATCAAGGACAGCCTGTCCGACGGTTTCAGCATCGTCGCTCCCGGCAGCAACAAGGGACAGGGCACACTGGCCAATGTTCATTTGGAGAACGTGAACATTCCCAACTACGGAATCGGGGCAGACTCGCGGCACGGCTTGTGGGTTCGTGATGATGCCAACGGCAATGTCACCATCCTCCATTCGACCATCGCCGACATCCGAAACAGTTCTACCAATTTCACCATTCTTCAGGAATAGGGAAAGCTTGTTGGGTTGTGTATTTGACCGCAGCTAGAAATCAGTCGGTAAAATTATGGCTGCACTTGCCATCTTAAATTTCCACGGCTAGTTTCAAATTATATACAACCACCTCGTCACTGGCTCAAATACTTGGCTACGGCCTCGGTGCGCGACTGGACGTGCAGCTTTTCGTAAATCCGGCGGAGATACGTGCGGATGGTATCAATGCTGATCTCCAGCTGGTCGGCAATCTGTTTGTAGGTGAGCCCCTTGGCCAGACAATTCAAGACCATTTCTTCGCGCGGCGAAAGATGGGTTTGTTTCTCCCCGGTTTGTTTCGATTTTTGAAATGAAGCCACGACTTTGCGCGCAATGGAACTGGACATCGGCGAGCCGCCGGAGTGAACTTCCCGGATGGCCTGAAGCAGCTTGGTCGGGCTGCTGCGTTTCAATAAATAGCCGCTGGCCCCTGCCGCCAGCGCCTTAAAAATCTGATCGGTGTCCTCATAGACGGTGAGCATCAAAATCTGCATCGTCGGCACTTCGGCCTTCAATCGTTCGACGCATTCAATGCCATTCATGCCTCCGAGATTGATGTCCATAAGAACCACGTCCGGCTTGTCGCCGGGCAAACCCTTGAGCGCCGCCTCGGCGCTGGCGTAGGAGCTGACACATTTGAAGCCGGATGATCCATTCACAAAAGTCGTGATGGAGTGGCGGAGTTCTTTTTCGTCATCAACAATGGAAACGGAAATCATAATTATATTAAACTTCTTTTGTCAGGATTTTCAAAGGAATAATGAACTGGATGTTCGTCCCGTGGCCGGGTTTGGATTCGATCCGACAGCGTCCGCCAATGTCCGTGAGGCGCCGGCACATGTTATTCAAGCCATCACCGTTTGCCGACGAAAATTCCGGTGATTCATTGGCGGGAACAACGAAGCCCTTGCCACTATCCCAGATTTTGATTTCAAACGCCGCCTCGTTAACAACCATCGAAATCCGGGCGCGGGTTGCGCCCGAATGTTTGAGGATATTGGTCAGTGCTTCATGCGTGGCCAGGAAAACATGATGGCGCATTTGGGACGAAAGCGGATATGGCGGCAATTGCGTGGGAATATCCAGTTCGCACTCGATGCCGGTCATCTGGAAGTATTCCTCCGCATACTGGCCGATATAGGAAGCAACGTGTTCGAGTGTGTCGTTTTGGGGATTCACCGCCCAGACGATTTCATCCAACGAATGCAGCACCTCCCGCGACGCGTCCGAAATGGAGGTGATCTGACTTTGCAATTCTCCCGACGGCAGTTCACCCCGGCGCGCATGCTCGCTCAGGAAGGAAATCCGACACAGTTTCGCGCCCATTTCGTCATGCAAGTCCTGGGCGATGCGCGTGCGCTCCCGTTCCAGCGCCCGCTCCTGCTCCAAAATTTTCAGCCGTCTTTGGATTTTTTTCTTTTCCACAATCCGAACCGAGCCGCCCACAAAAATAATGAGGCTGATTCCGGCCAGGGTAAGGAACCACCATGTCTGCCAAAAATACGGTGACACGGTCAAATGAAGTTTCGCCTCGTTGTCGGTCCAGATTCCGTCCCGGTTGCAGGCGGCTACCCGGAAACGATAATCACCGGCCGGCAGATAACTGTAGAACGCCGTGCGCCGGGTGCCGGCCTCCACCCAATCCGAGTCCAGCCCCTCCAACCGGTAGCGGAAACGAACCAGCTCCGGCGTGTCGAAACTCAAGCCGGTGAAACGGAATTCGACCCGGTGCTTGCCGGGCGTGATGCGCAGCGTTTCCAGTGCCGCCGGTTCAATTCCGGGCTGACCGGGACCGCGCGAAGTTTCCGAACTCGATGCGTGGAGCGACGGATCCGGCACACCATCCACCAGCACCTCCTCCAGAACCGTGTTTGGCGCGTGGGTCGTGACCGGTTGCACCCGGGGATCCACCACCGACACACCCTTCAAGGTTGAGAACCAGAGCAAACCGGATTTTGTTTTCAAGCCGGCGGGACAGAAACCGCCGGTGCACTCCTCGGACAACATTCCCTCTGCACGCCCGAACAACTGCGGATACACAATGGTGATTTTGCCGGATGCCAGCTCGTCCAACCGGCTTTTGCTTACGCACGCAATTCCGGCGCTGCTTCCCAGCCAAAGCCGCCCGACATCGTCTTCGAGAATTTGCAAAATATTATTATCTGCCAATCCTTCACGAGTCGTAAAGCTGGCGATGTGGCCGTTTTGCAACCGGCTCAAGCCCGCATCAGCGGTGCCAATCCACAGCGTGCCTTGCGTATCGAGATACAGCGTCTGAATGGACTCGCTCAACAATCCTTCACGCTTGCCGAAATGTTCGACACCGCCATTCGCCAGCCGGTAAAGACCGCTTCCCGCCGTGCCGATCCACATTGAACCGTCCGTTTCCGGCGCGAGGGCGGTGACGGGATTGGTCTGGGGAATAATTGCCGGAGCCATCCACTTGTTTTCGCGCAGTTGCCAGATTTTTCCGTCGCGGGTTCCCGTCCACAACGCGCCTTCATGGTCTTCGGCCAGAGAAATGATGTTCGGTTTGGCCAACTTGATTGCCCTCACCTCGTCTGCGGCCGCCAGCGGATCCTTGTAAAGCAGCAAACTGTTCGTGGTCGCCACCCAGCAAAAACCATCACGCGTCACCAGCAGGGCGGTGGGCTGCGAATCGTGGGAAGACAGGCCCGCAGCGGACAGGCGGTTGAAACTTTTCCCATCCCAGCGATACAGGCCGTCATTCGGTTTGCCTGCCCAAACCACGCCCGGAGTCGCTTCGGCCAGGCCTTGCACGGCACCGAAACCCAAGCCTTCGCCCTGGCTCAAGGCAAAAAGAATTTTGCGCCGAAGATAATTTAGTCCGCCATCGGTGCCCACCCACAATCTACCTTCGCGATCGGTTAGCAAAGAGTCTACGCGATTGCCGGCAAGGCCGCTGCTCGCAGGCACGGCCAGCAGCTTGCCATCCTTGATCTGCACCAACCCACCACCGGCCGCCCCGGCCCAGACCGTTCCATCCGCTTCTTCTGCGAGCGTGTTTACAGATGACCGGGCCTGATTCCGCGGAATGCGATAGCGATGCCAGCGGTCACCGTCCCGGCAGAACACGGAATCGTCGCCAGCACCAATCCATATCCGACCCATACGATCCGCCAACAAACAATGCGGATCCTTCAACAATTGATCCACGGAATCTCCTGCTAATGGAACAAACTTGTCATTCACAAACTGGAAAACACCTGCATCCTGCACCCCAATCCACATTCGTCCTTGCGGGTCTTTGAATAATGCCGCGATGCGGTTTCCGGAAAATTGATCTGCTGCTTTCAATGACCGCACATTTCCGTCCTGCCACATAATCAGTCCGGCTTCGGTGCCAATCCAGATCCGCCCTGCGGCATCTTCCGCCAGCGCCGTGATGGCATTGGTCGGCAGGCCGTCCCGCGTCGTGAGCGTGATGATTCGATTATTCTGTAAACGACTCACTCCACCTTCGGAGTTGCCAATCCAGAGGCCGCCACGACTGTCCGCCAACAGCACATTCACCGGGCCAACCTTGATTCCTTCCGCCGGGCCAAAAGTGACAAAGCGCAGGCCGTCGAAACGCGCGAGTCCGTCATCACCGCCCAGCCAGAGGTAGCCGTCCGGAGTTTGCGCCAGGGAACGAACCGGGCTTTGGGGCAAGCCCTGCTCTTTTTGCCAGGTTTGAAAGCTGAACGTCCGTGTGCCGGGACCCAGCACGGAGTTTTCTTCACTGGGGCGGGCGCTGCTCACATCCACAAAATCACTGAAGGAAGTGGCAATGGCCAGATCGCTGAAAGCCCAACCGCCGCCGCGACCCGCATGCCGCAGGCGGATTTCATCAAAGCTCGCGTTGGCGTTGAACCGCGTGGTCAGGCTTTCCGGTTGATAGGCTTCGTTTGCCCCCGGCCCGAGGTCGGGGTTCAACCAGACCGTCACCAAATCATCTTCGCCGGGAACAAATTGAATTTTGAAGACGATGGTGACACCGACACCCCGGTGCGGATTCTGATACGAACCCATGACACCGGAAGCTGAAATCTCCGGCTTGGAAGAATGCAGGTCGATATAACCGGAAAGGCTGTTGGACACGCCGGTATCTTCCGCGTGAAAAAAGGCGCTGTAGGCCCAGGCCTTGAGGGCATTGCCGATGCCCAACCGCTCCACATCACCGTCATACAGTTCGAATCCGGCAAAATACTCCTCGGTGGACTCGTCGGACAGCGGATCCACATGAAACTTGAAATAGAGCGTATCGTTCGCCGAGTCATCCCGCTTTACCGCGCCATGCAGAACATCCGTGCCGGCCCCGTTTTCGTGAACCAGTGTTGTGTCCGGATCGTTCCACAAGATAACGGCGCTGGCCGTCGGGACAAAAACGCAAACCACACCAATCGTCAATAGGCATAAGACATTGCGCCAGGCGCTTTGCTTCCGGGCAAAATCCATCCACCAGCCGGGATTCCGCCGCATCTCGCCAGCAAAAGCAGAGAACAAGAAAAGTGGAAACATGGTGCTAATGTGCAAAGCAATTATGGAGCGAATGTCCTGGAGACACAAGCAGCCAGACTCACCTGGTTGCTATTATATTTGTTTGGATAAGCTCGTTTGCGGCCGGTTAGAATTGCATTGATTGCGCGATTTAATTATCATCCCACCAGAGAATGAAATTAAAACCATTATTACTACTACCCCTGGCGGTTTTCATTCTTGCCGCGACCGAAACCACCCTCGCCGCCTCAAAGGATCTGCTGGTTTATTATATGCCCTGGTATTCCGCCAAACCCTACAGCGAAAATTGGGGCTGGCACTGGACGATGAGCCATTTCAATCCCGACGAGGTCAACGCGGCGGGGCAGCGGCAAATTGCCTCCTGGTATTATCCGCTGATTGGCCCGTATGATTCTTCCGACCCGGTGGTGATTGAATACCATGTGCTGCTCATGAAGCTGACCGGGGTGGACGGGGTGATTGTTGACTGGTATGGCTCGGCCGATTTTTTGGATTACGGCCTAAATAATCAGGCGACATTGAAGCTGTTTCAATTTGCGCGCAAGGCCGGCCTGAAATTCGCCATCTGCTACGAAGATCAAACCATCCAGCACATGCTGGACGCCGGCTATCTCAAACCCGGTGATGACATCTGGCACGCCCAGCAGGAAATGCTTTATCTGCAGACCAATTTTTTCTCCGACGCAAGTTACCAACGGTTTAAGGATCGGCCGGTGCTGCTGAATTTCGGCCCCCAACATTTTATGGCGAGCAGCAATTGGGAAGAGATTTTTTCTGTGCTTCAACCCACCAATCATCCGGCATTTTTCACCGAGGACAATCAACTGCCGACCGGTCTGGGTGCCTTCAACTGGCCACCCATGTGGTTAAGCCAGGCGCCGGGCACCGGCGGCGTATTGTCGGCGGCCGCCCTGAAAGGTTACCTGGCCGATTTCAACCAGAAGGCGTCAGCCTGGCCGGCATTCATCAGCAGCGCCTTTCCACGTTTCCATGATATTTATCAACGGGCTGGCGTGCGGAACTACTGGGGTTATCTGGGGGACCGGCATGGTGACACCTTGCGGGAAACCCTGACTTGCGGGATGACCAACGCCTCGGCCATGGTTCAAATTGTCACTTGGAACGATTTCGGCGAAGGCTCCATGGTGGAACCAACCCAGGAATACGGCTACCGGGATCTGGGCATCATCCAGGATTACCGCCGGCAATATCTGGAACCTGGCTTCCATGGCGACACAAACGATCTGGCCCTGGCCCTTCAGTTTTACAAACTGCGCCGGCACTTCCCGACCAACACCGTCGTGGCGAATGAACTGGATTGCATCTTCACCAACCTCGTCTCCGGCCAGTTGGATTCGGCAAAGCATCAACTGGAACAGTTGGAAAAATCAAAATGAAGCGAACGCCATTCACTGCCACGGGTTCTTTGAAGCAGATGATTCAGGCAGCCGAAAGGGCTTGGGCGTTCAAAGATTACCAGGGCGCAATTGAAAATTTACAAAGCGCCAGCCGCCTTGCGCCCGCCAACACCTCAGTTCTGCTACAACTCGGAGGAATGTCCGGGTTACGTTACGATTATGCCACGGCTGAACGTTGCTTTGAAAAGGCCCTGCGGCTGACACCCCGGAAAAACGAGCTTATCAATGACATTATAGGCCACTGTCTGAATTTTAGGAATACCGACCTTGCCGAGCGCTACCTGCGGCGCGCACTTAAACAGATGGAAGCGCCGCCGCAAACCTGCATCCAGCTTGCCGAACTTTACGAACGGCTCCGCCGGGTTCCGGAGGCGACCCAACTTGTGGAGCGGGTCTTGGCGGCCCACCCGGACAATCCGGCGGCACTGCTGGTTCGTGCCCGGTTGGAACGGCTGTCCGGCCAGTTGGAATCGGCCGAACAAACGCTGCGCTCGTTCATCACCAAAGCCAATCCCGACATTTGGATCCATGCTCAAGCCTGGTATGAACTGGGTATGATTCTGGATCGTCAGAATCAGTTTGACAGCGCCATGACGGCATTTTTGAATGCCAAGGCATTGTTGCGACCACAGGCCGACGGCTATTTGGCCAGGTTAAAACAAGCTCGCGCCCAGTCCAAAGTGATAGAATCAAAAGTTTCGGCGCAGATGCTCCGGCGCTGGTCCGAAAATGCCCCGGCTCTACTGCCGGCACGACGACTGGCCCTGCTTTGCGGCCACGCCCGTTCCGGCACCACGTTGCTGGAACAAGTTCTTGATGCCCACCCGGAAATCGTCTCGGCAGAGGAAACCTCAACGATTTTGGACGAAGCCTATACTCCGCTAACCCGCCCCATGCCACCGGATGCGGACATGTTGGCGATATTGGAGTCGGCCACCAATCCTGCGTTGCAGCAATCGCGCGCGGATTATTTTCGCACCATGGACCTGGTCATTGGCAACCCCGTCGGCAACCGGCTGCTGGTGGATAAAAATCCCTATGTGAACTACCTGATTCCGGCATTCATCCGCATTTTCCCGGAAACCAAATTTCTGATCGCCTTGCGTGATCCGCGCGACGTGGTATTGAGCTGTTTCATGCAGCCCCAGCCGCTCTCGATAATCAAGTCGGCCTATTTGAGCCTGGCCGGAGCCGCCGCAGATTATGCGGCCGTCATGAGTGTCTGGCGGACATTGGCTCCGCTGATGCCGGGAAATTTTCTTGAAGTCCGCTATGAAGAAATGGTGGATGATCTCGAATCCGTGGCGCGCAGGACGCTGGATTATCTCGGCGTTCCGTGGGATGAGCGCGTGCTGGGATTTAATGAACATGCCCAAAAGAAGTTGGTGCGCACTCCCACTTATGCCGACGTGACCAAGCCCATTTATCAACGTGCCCGCGGTCGCTGGCGGAATTACCAGAAATATCTGGAGCCGCATTTGGAAACGTTGGAACCATTCGTCAAACTGTTCGGGTATGAATGATTCAAATGACAACGGCCTTTCCAGATGGAAAGGCCGTTGCGGCGAATGAGAATGGAATGTTTTTACCTGGTTACGGATGCGACAGGCGATAGAACACCGGGGGACCAGCCGGGTTGATGGTTGTCGGATACGGACTGGTTGTGCCGCTGCCGGTGGGGAACCAGCTAGAAGGACTAGGATTGACTCCGGCACTGTTCGTCTGGGCTAGGACACTGTAGCCGGGGTAAGTGGTGCTGTCCCAAGTCAAAGTCAGTGTCACACCACTTCGGGTGATTGTCAGCGTTGGATGACCCAATACGGTGCCGGTGACGGCGTAGGATCCGCTTATCAGCGAGTTGTCCACCCAGCTTAGGCCGGGGGCCAGTGGCGGATAAGTTGTGGAAGTGAAAGTCCCCGCATAATTTGATGCGCTGAAAAATTTATAGCTGTTGCCTGACGCCGGTGCCGGACCCGAATTGGTGATGATCAAATTGCCACCGTAGTAGTTGGTCAAAGTGGTATTGAGCGCATTCGTGGTCGGAGCGTAGCGCAAAATAATCTGGTTGGTCCGGGCCAGGTCAAAGATCAGGGTGCCGTTGAAGTTCGCATTGTTGGTGGTTAGGGTGATTGTGTCGGCGATGAAATAGGTGCCATTGATCGTCATGGTTGGGATTTTTATCGGCTGGCTGCCGGTGATGATGCCTGTGCCATTAAAAAAGATGCTGGCCCAGCCAGTGGGTTTGCCAACAATGGTTCCATTATTCGTGAGACTGCCGCCGAGATACCATGTCGTCACGTCGGTCAAATTCCAGCCGAGAGCCGTGGAACTGACAGTCATGCCGCCGCCGAAGAAGTTGGTTCCATTTGCGCCGTCCAAATCAACCATTACAGCACCCGCACCCAAAGTGGTGCTGCCTGCCACGTTCAAATTAAACGAGGAGCAGTCCCACGAGGCATTTGTATCGAGGAGCAGATTGCCATTGATGGTGAAATCATCTCCCTGCTGCACCTTGGTTTTTCCTATCACGACCATATTTCCGGCTACGGTCATTGCCACGGCAGGATTTCCCGGCCCTACCAATCCGTTGAAAAAATCAAAGGGGCCTGCATTCGTGCCGGCATTGAACACCAGATTATAGTAGTTACAATGCTTGGCATAAAACGGGTTGTTGTCGTAAATGACGGTGTTGCCCGGGGCGCTGGCATCCAGAACTCCGAGCTGAGCAGTCCCCGAGACACCGGAATTAATGACTTCCAGCGTGGCATTCGTGCCCATGATTAAAGTGCCGCCTGCACCAGGGACGCTTGAGGCATTGATAATCCAGTTGACGATGGCGTTGGTTGCCACGGTGACCGTGAAGCCGGAGTCAATCTCGGCAAAGTCATTGGTTCCCGGCACGGTGCCGCTGTCCCAGATGGTGGGATCTTCCCAGATGCCGCTGTTGGTGCAAGTGATCCAATTTTGGCCGTAAGCGGAGAACAGTGCGGCGGACAGCAGGGTTAATATGGTTAGAATTTGTTTGGCTTTCATGAGATGGATTGGTCTGACTGGTTGTGTTACTGGGTTTGGTTGCAGCGTTTCAATATTATGGGACTCGATTAAAATCAAATTATAGGCAATTCAATCTCAACAGTTGGCTGATGTGAACATGGTTGAAATTAGTTTATTCCCTGTGCGCAGGAAAGTCGCATAAAACGGGGACAGCCCGAAAAAGGGGGTTTCTGAGACCGGAGAAATACCTGAAATGGCTCGCTTCCGACAACAGATTGCAGAGCGTTGACCATGCGACCCGCCGAAGTTTGTTGAACGCGAAAGCGCTCCGATCAACCTGTGGCATTTTTAAGAAGCTGGCTGTTCTGTGCCTCATACAATCGTGCTTCATTTCCAGTTCGTTAAACCGCTCCAGTCTCTGTTTCTTATTCCGGTAGAGTCCTTCAGATCGACGGTCAAGAAATCCAAAAACAAAAAAGCCGCACCGAAGTGCGGCTTGAAACCCAATCGGAAAAACAATCGTTTATTTGCGACGACGAATCGCCAGAAGACCGGCGGCGCCCAAACCAGCCAGCGCCAGTGTGGTTGGTTCCGGAACGGTTGTTATGAGACTATTATAATTCACAGTATAAGTGTTTTGGGAATCGGCATAATAAGCCGGATCAAACACTAAATCAAAACCGTAAATATGATCGGCTCCACCTTGAGCCGCTGCCAAAGACGTGCTGGTTAGCGGCACGGTCATGGTCAGCGTATTGCCCGCCCACACGGCAGTTCCAACCGTGCTGGCCCATGAAGTGTTGTCAACGCCCCACAATCCAGTATAAGCGCCATACCATGTGGCACCCGTATCGTCATTCACCACAAATTTGATTCCGGCCCAGATGTCGCTGGCGGCCGGGGAGTTGAGGGTCAAGCTTAAGGTCAAGCCGGTCGTGCCCGGATTCAATAACACCGGAGTAGCAAGATTCACATGTCCGCTGCCTTCGCCGCCCGCATTGACGACGAAGCTGGCGGGCGTCGTGCCGCCGGTGATCACCGGGGCCTGAATGCCCGCGCCGCCGCCAAGAAGCGTCCAGCCGGAGGCATCCCAGTTGGCATAGGTGGCGCTCAAGCTGGTGTTTGAAAAATCGCTGATCACCTGTTGTGCCTGCGCCGAGCTGATCATCGCCAGCCCGCCAGTCAATGCCAGCGCGCCCGCAAACCATTTTGTGTTTCGTTTCATAAGTCTGTTTTTGATTTCTGTTTGATGTTTTGAGGTTCCGCCGATGTAGATCAATTCCTTCCCGATACTTTACCCCCTGCCCCCGGGACACTTCCCCGGCGCGACACTGCTGATTGGCTTTTCTGATATGATTTTCACCGGACGTTTCAATGGATTCGCCATGACTCTAGCGGCAACGCCCATTTTGAGAAAGTCGCATGAAGTGGGGACACCCGACGAACAATAGGATTGGCAAGCAAATCAGAGGTAAATTCGGATTATAGGATTGCCGGGGTCCAGTCGCATTCAACGCTTGGACACAGGTTGGCGCTCCCCATCGCAACCAACAACCACACTATTTGATTTTCGTGAGCAAATGGACACTTGGCCGATCGTCCGGAAGATGTGAACATCCGTTCCCGGCCAACCAGACAGAAAACCACGCGTATTATCGGTATAAACTGACTTCGGGCCACTAGCTGCCCTGTTATTGCAAACGCGCGAACTTATTTCACCGCCTGAAACTTGCCCTTGATCTTCCCGTCGCCTTTCTGGGTCTGGACGATGGATTTGGCCGCGAGACCGTCCGCCAGTTTTTTGCGGACCTCCGCCTGGGGCACCGCCGCGTTCAAATCCACCGCGGCTTGAATCGTAAATTCACCGTCGGGCCACCGAATCGTATTTGCCATAAGGCTGCACTGTGAATGATTCCCGCCCGTCCGACAATCAAAACCTAGTCTACCGGCTGGCAGCCCGGCAGTTCGAATTAAATTGGGTTTAACCATTTTGAATTGGCTTTAATCTAAGTTTTTTATCTTCACTCCAATTGCCTCATATTGTTTTTCTATATCTTCATCCCATTTTTGCAGACCCAAGCCGATGAATTTCAACAAATGTTTATAATCATCGTGACCAATTATCCCTGAAGAATGGGTAGTTGCTTTGTAAAGGCTGCAATGCTTGTTAAAAATATCGATGCTTTGTTCCAAAAGTTTTTCAATTTCGGAATCGGAGAGTGGATTATCCAAAAGCACCTGTTTATTTCCAAGAGCCACTTTAGCTCCTTTATGCGCGACGATATTGTTACGCCAAATTATGAGCTTTTTAACGATTAGGTTTTCACAAGAAACCAATTTCATGTCGTTTTCAACTTCATCTTTTTCGGGCATTCGTTTGGTTTTAGCCAAAGAATCAACAAAGGCATTTCCCTTGAGTCTCTCTCGAAAATTAGATTCAGAAAAAAAGTGAAGGTTGGATTGTATCGTGTGAAGCAAATTTACCAAATTAAGACTTGTCGATTCTTGGTCATAAATTCGACACAAGTGTGTTTGGTATGCCGTCCGAAGGGAACCTAGTGTGAGTGTCCAAAAAGTATTGAAATTAGAAAACTCCCTTTCGTGAGTAGCCCGAGCTTTGGCCAAATCGCACAAAAGACGGTAGTAGATGTGCGCAAAAACAATTTCATTTGCCAAAGCATCTAGTAGCTGACTCAACTCTTCACCCGTCTTGATTTTTATTTTCATTTCCCCCAATTTCACCGCTTCCGCCACTCGGTCTTCGGCGGCTCTGGCAAACCTTGCGCGCGCAGCGCCGTGCGGAAATGCAGCTTGGAAATTTTTGCCAGTTCGCCCGCGCCGCGCTCTTCCACAATTTTTTTCGCCGCCGCATCCACCGCCGCGCTCGCGCCCTTCGGCAGCTTCATTTCAAATTGTTTCTCCAGTTTCGCCAGGCCCTTCACAAATTCGTCGCGCGCCAGAATGGAGGCCGCCGCCACGGCGATGTCTTCCTCCGCCTTGTGCCGCTGCACGAGCTGCAATTCCTTGCCCTGCGCCATCAACGCTTTTTCGATCACGCTCTTGCTCGCGGCGAACTGGTCGCTGATGGCCTTCACCGGCGGCGGGTTCATCTGGTAACGCTTGCCCAGCAGGTTTTCGATCACGCGCGCGTGGCCCCACGCGAGCAGCGTGTTCACGCTCCGCATTTTGGCGTAAAGCCGGTTGTAAGCCTCGTTGCCGACGACGACGGAATCCACCACGCAGCCGGGTGTGTTGCGGATTTTCTCGGCCAGCTCGGCAATCTTCTTGTCGCTGGAAATGTTCTTGGAATCGCGGATGCCGATGTCTTTCCAGGCGTTGATGACGCTCTCGTTCACATAAACGCCCGCGATGGACAGCGGCCCGAAGAAATCGCCCTTGCCGCTTTCGTCCACGCCGATGCGCGGCAGGAGCAGGTCGGGATTCAAAACGGTTTCGTAGCCAAGCTTGACCTCCTTGAGAATCTCCGGCTCCAGCACGAACTCGACAAACTCCGCCGTGCCCTTGCCCTGCACCACCAGCTTGCCGCTCTCGTAAAAAACGATATTCGTCTTGTCCGACTCGAACGCGAACCGCGCATACGGCACCACGCGCGGCTTCCAATTGCGCGCCTGCAACGCGGCCAGCAGCGCCGACGCCTGTTCGTCGGTCAGCTTGCAAGTGTGGATGGTGAGCGGTTTCACGCGGAAAAATTAACCGCAAAGGAACGCAAAGGACACAAAGATTTTTGACACGAATTAACACGAATTGAATTTGTAAAAATTTGTGCAATTCGTGTCTGAAATTATCTTGAAATAGAATTTTAGCGGGAGCAAAGTCACATTTTGTGAACTCAATGTCTAAATGGGCTGGAATACCAGCGGTTTTTATTTTACTTGGCTTTTTTGGACTATACACCTTTGAGCCAACAAACACGCCCACTGTTGAAAATGTCATTGTCGTTTCATATAGCACCGGACCGAAAAACTCTCATTTTAACGTTGAATCCGAGACATCCGAAAAATCGTGGGACATCGGCCCTTCATGTGCTGCCTTTACTTCAAATTACCGAGGACCAGCCATTTTAGTCATTCGCAGTGGTCGTTGGACGGGTAGAAACCATTTTCAGCTTCTAAAGAGTAATACATTAACAAATCAGCCAAGTATTAAATAATTTACAATTCCTTCGCGTTTTTTCGCTCGGCAATTTTCTTCATTTAATCTTTCGTGTGTTTTGTGTTCTTTTGCGGCAATAATTTTCGCCATCGTTGAACTCAAAACCAAAAACTAAAAATACAAAACTCGTCGCCGCGTTGCTAGACTGGTTCGCCGCGAACGCGCGCGACCTGCCGTGGCGGCGCACGCGCGATCCCTACGCCATCTGGGTTTCCGAAATTATGCTGCAACAGACGCAGGTGAAAACGGTGATTCCCTTTTGGAACCGCTGGCTGCGTGAACTGCCGACGATTGAAACTGCGGCCAAAGCACCGTCGGCCAAAATCCACAAGCTGTGGGAAGGACTCGGCTATTACACCCGCGTCCGGAATTTGCAAAAGGCGGCGCAGATCATCGTGGAAAGGCACGACGGCAAATTTCCGGAAACGTTTGATGAGATTTTGGCGTTGCCTGGAATTGGCCGTTACACCGCCGGAGCGATTTGCAGCATTGCCTTCAACCAGCCCACGCCAATTCTCGACGGCAATGTCATCCGCGTGCTGACGCGCATCTTAGGCATCGCCGAAAACCCGAAGGAGAAAGAAACGAACGCGCGGCTGTGGCAATTGGCGGAAGATTTGGTGGGTCGCGCGAAGAACGCGAAGGCAGCGAAGGTGCTTGCGCACGGCCAATATTTTTCTTCGCAACCTTCGTCGCCTTCGCGCGACACCGATTCTTGCTCGCACCTGAATCAATCGCTCATGGAACTGGGCGCGCTCATCTGCACGCCGCGCAACGCACAGTGTCTGATTTGTCGGGTGCAGAAACTCTGCGTGGCGTTTGCGGAAAATCGCGTGGACGAATTACCGAATCTCGGCAAGCGCGAAGTGGCGACGATGCGGCATTTCATCGCGTTCACCATTGAACACAAAGGAAAATTTCTGGTGCGGCAACGTCCGGCGGGAGTTGTGAACGCGCATTTGTGGGAATTTCCCAACATTGAAATTGGCGGTAACCAAACTGATGCTAAAACGATTTTTCAATCAGAGTTCGGCTTTGTGCCGGGGAAAATTTCACCGTTAGTCACGGTGAAACATTCCATCACGCGTTACCGAATCACGTTGCACGCATTCACAATTTCGTTGCCAACATTGCCGAAGCAGGTGGTTGGCGTTTGGAAATCTCCGGCGCAGATGCAGCAACTTGCTTTCAGTTCCGCCCATAAAAAACTCGCCACTGCCGCCGCGCAAAGTATGCTGTCCGGCCGATGATTTACTTCGATTACAACGCCACCGCGCCCGTGATGCGCGAGGCGCGCGAAGCCTGGCTGGATGTCACCGAGAAGACCGGCGGCAATCCGTCCTCGATGCACCAGGCCGGCACGCGCGCGAGCATTGCGCTCGCCGACGCGCGCGAAAGACTCGCGGCGTTTCTCGGCTGCCATCCGCTCGACATCATCTGGACCAGCGGCGCGACCGAGGCGAACAACATGGTCACGCACCATTTCGCCAAGACGCTCGGCGCAACGGATGAGATCTGGATTTCCGCCATCGAACATCCATGCGTCCACGATTCGGCGAAACATTATTTTGGCAAGCGGGCGAAACTGATACCCGTCACGCGCGACGGCGTGGTGGATGTGGATTGGATCACGACAGAAATGGCGGACAAACGTCCCGGACTCATCGGCGTGATGGCCGCGAACAACGAGACCGGCGTCATCCAGCCGTGGCGCGAAATTCATTCGATCTGCCAGGCCTACGAAGTTCCGTTCTTCACTGACGCCGTGCAGTTCATCGGCAAGATGCCGTTGAGAGATCTGGGCGCGTGTGATTTTGTTAGTGGCGCGGCACACAAGTTCGGCGGGCCGCGCGGCGTGGGCTTTTTGAAAATCCCGCATCGCAAATCCATCACGCCCCTGCTCCACGGTGGCAAGCAGGAAGGCGGCCGGCGTGCGGGAACGGAAAACGTGGCGATCATCGCCGCGATGATGGCGGCGCTCGAAATCCGCGAGAAACAGATTTCGCACAGCCAGCATTTGTTGCGCGGTGTGTGGCGCGACAATTTCGAGCGCGAGCTGCTCCGCACGCTGCCCGGCACGAGCATCATCGGCGCGAACGTGCCGCGGCTGTGGAACACCGTTTCCGCGATCATGCCGGACGGCGACCGCAAGCATCAATGGGTTTTGCGGCTCGACAAGGCGGGCTTCGCGGTCAGCACCGGCTCGGCCTGCACCACCGGCAAAGAGGAGCCGTCGCATGTCCTCGCCGCGATGGGCGTCAAGACCGCGCAGGCCATGCGCGTCGTGCGGTTCAGCGCCGGCTGGGAAACGACCGAGGCGGACTGGGACGCGCTGGTCAAGGCCGTCGCCAAAATCCATTCCGTTGCGTGATCAGTTTTCTCCGAGCAGCCGCACTTCGCGCTGCGGGAATGGAATATTGATGTTCTTCGCGCGGAACGATTCCACCACGGCCTGATAAATCTCCGTCTGCGCCGCGCCATAATCGACCACCGTCGTCCAGGGGCTGATGGTGACGTTGATGGACGAGTCGGCCAGCAGGTTGATGCCCACGCCGGGCGGCGGGTCTTTCAACACGCGCGGATTCCGCTCCAGCACGCCGCGCACGGTGGCGAGCACGGTGTTGAGGTCCGTGCCGTAACCCACGCCGACATTCAGATTGAGCTGCCGGACCTGGCCGAAGTTGCGGAGGATTTCGCCGACGATCTTGTGGTTGGGGATGATGATCTCCGAACGGTCGCCGTGCAGCAGGGTCGTGGAAAAAAGTTCGATGCTCAAAACGCGGCCCTGCACGCCGAGCAGTTCGACATATTCGCCGACGCGAAACGGCCGGGTGAAGATGAGGTTCAACCCGGCAATGAGGTTGCTGAGCACGCTCTGCATCGCCAGGCCGACGCCCACGCCGATGACGCCGAGGCCGGTCAATAACGCGGTGACGTGGACGCCCGCCGTGTCGGCGGCGATCAGCAGGGCAAAAATGAAGACCAGCAGCCGGACCAGCCGCGTCCCGAGCATCTGGATCGGCGGCTCCAGTTGCAGTTCCGAACGGCCCAGCCAGCGCCGCGCCACCTTTCCCAGCCAGCGCGCGACGAAAATGCCCACGATCAAGATGAACAGCGCGCTCAACAGCGAAGGCCCGTGATCCGCGAAGTAATTTTCGAGCCGCGATTTCCATTCGAACGGCGAGCCCAGGGAAGAATTTGTCTGCATAAACAAGTTGCGAGAATTTAGCCAACCATCGGCGCCGGGCAAATCACAAACCGCCGCGATACACCGCCCGCGCGGTGCAGGTCTCGGCCACGACCACCTCCGTAAGCAGCGGGAGTTTGGGCTTCAACTTTTTCCAGATCCAGACGGCGACGATTTCGCTGGTCGGATTTTCCAGGCCGGGGATTTTGTTCAGGTAATTATGGTCGAGCTTTTCCCAGACCGGCTTGAAGGCCGCCGAGATGTCCGCGTAATCCATCAGCCAGCCGAGCTTCGGGTCGCATTCGCCCGCCACGACGATCTCCACGCTGAAGCTGTGGCCATGCAACCGGCGGCATTTGTGCGCCTTCGGCAGCAGCGGCAGCAGATGCGCCGCCTCAAACTGAAAGGTTTTTCTCAATTCCATTTTCATAAATTCTCAACCACGGTTGACAAATTGTGCGTCGGTTCAGATCATTGGCTAATCGCCACCCTTTAAGGTGGAAAGTCCATGACACATCAAGTCGGAACGCCCCAAGCTTTCTTAATCGCATCATCAGATGGTGGTTGTCCATAAGGCGCAGACTTCATAAGCGCAAGATCGTTGGGATTTAAAATTGGATAAACAGGCTCGGCCTTGGACATTCCTTGAAGAATATTCCCCTTTTGGTCAACTATTCCACCTTGTAAAACTCCAAACACCTTTCCAGTCCGAACAGAAAAAACAGGACCGCCACTATTTCCATAGGTGGCCGTCAAATTTAATTGAAAAAGTTTCAAAAGCTCTTTGGGAAGGCTCGCCGACGGAACGATAGAGCTAATGCTGCCACGCGTAAACGAACTTGTAATAGTTCCCATTTGCTCAAAAAGAAAATTACCAAGTGGATAACCACAAGTTGCAATCTCGTCACCCTCACTAATATCTTCGTAAGATTCAATATCAAGTGTTGGATAACCGTTAGGCATTGCAGTGTGCGGAGGCGTTCTTACAAGTGCTAAATCATAATCCGTTCTTGCAAAAACTTGGTCAACCCGACAAAGCAAAGCTTTTATTTGATGAGGAAGATCGCCTGGAATTAAAAACACAACGTGCGGAATTTGTAACTTAACATCATTGGTATGTGTAAGAGTTCTTTTGCGATTTTGTGGATCAATTTCCGCCATTTGATTAGGAATTGGCTTTTCCATAAATGCGGAAACCACATGCTGGCAAGTAACGATTATCCCTGTGGAATCAACGCAAAATCCAGAACCAACAATTGTGTATGGATTTTGTTTGTTGTTTGGATGAAACAAGACTAATCCAACAGTTGCATTCCGAACGCGAGCAAATATTTCATTGGCACCCATTGCAGAAAATTAGTTACAACTTCTCCGGTCGCGACATCAAATCACCAATGCGCTGGAGCAGCCGGCCGGCGCCGCCGCCGTCGAGCACGCGATGGTCGAAACTCAAGGTGAGATAGGCCTTCATCACCGGCACGAACTGCCCCTTGGCCTCGTCCCAGTGCGGCACGCGCTGGCCCGCGCCCAGACCCAGCACGAGCGTCTGTTCCGGCAGCGGAATCGGCGTCGCCCAAATTAACCCGAACGTGCCGAAGTTCGTCACCGTGGCCACGGAGCCGCCGGTGGCGTCCGCCGGCAGTTTGCGCTGGCGTGCCAGCTCGACGAGCTCGTTGTAGCGGTGCGTGAGATCCTTCAGCGATTTTTTGTCGGCGTCGCGGATGACGGGAACGAGCACGCCATCCTCGGCCTCGACGGCGAAGCCCACGTCGATGGCGGACGGATGCACGATCTTGCTGCCGACGAGCCGGCCGGCGGGCGCGGAATTTTCCGCCAGCGCAATTGACAGCGCGCGCAGCGCATAGAGCGCCGGGCCGGGCTTGGGATCCGAGGATTTCCGGTGCGCGAGCAAGGCGTCCAGCACCACGGGCAGACCCACGGTCGCGAGCGGGCGCGTCCAACTGCGGCGCATCGCGTCGGCCACGGCCACGCGCATGGACGAGGCCTGGCTCATCCGCTGTTTTTCGAGATTGGCGATGAATTTCTCAAAGTCCTCGATGGTCACGCGCCCGGCCGCGCCGCTGCCGGCGATGCCGGCGAGATCGGCGGCGTGCAAACCGAGTTCGTCCATGCGCGCCTTGAGCCGCGGCGAAAGATAGCTCGCGCCCTTGGCGTTGGCCGGCACGGGCAGGCCGCGCACGGTGGGTTGCACGCGGCCGCTGCGCCGGTTGGTTTCCGGTTTGGAAACGCGCTCGGTGTCGGCAGTCTTGCTGGGCGCAGGAATGTCGAACCCCAGACGCGCGGCCTCTTCCGCGGTGGCTTCAATCTGGCCCAGCACCGCGCCGACGGCGTAACTCTCATTCAGCTGCACCGAGAATTTTTCAACGCGTCCGCTGCACGGCGACGTCACGCTCATGGTGGCCTTGTTGGTCTCGACCTCGATCAGATCCTGGTCGGCCTTGACGTCGTCGCCGGGCTTCACAAGAAAATTGATGATGGCGGCCTCGGCGATTGATTCGCCAAGCTGCGGCATGATGATAGGAATTTGGGGCATAATTTTAGCGCCTTAAAATTTTTCTCGCAGCGGAAGCGATGGCGCGGGCTGTGGGGCGATGCGCCATCCAGAGGTTCGGATGATACGGCACGGGCGTGTCCTTGGCATTCAAACGCTGCGGCGGCACGTCGAGCAGGCCGAAGCCTTCGCTGGCGACGCGCGCGATGATTTCCGCCGTGACGCCGCCCCACGGCCAGGCTTCGCCGACGCAGAGCAGACGGCCCGTGCGCGCGACGCTGGCCATCACGGTGTCGGTGTCCAGCGGTTTCACCGAACGCAAATCCACGACTTCAATCTCCCAGCCCTCGCCGGCAAGTTCCGTCGCCGCCTCGAGCGCCTCGTGAACCATTGCGCTGTAAGCCACAACGGTCAGGTCGCGGCCCTCGCGAGCGATGCGGGCCTTGCCGATGGGCAGGGCTTCGCTCGGCAATGCCTCGGCCTTGAGATGGTAATAGAGAAACTTGTGCTCGCAAAAAATCACCGGGTCATCAATCGCCACGGCTTCGAGCAGCATGCTGTAAGCGTCCTCGACCGTTGCCGGCGTCAGCACGACAAGGCCGGGATAATGCGCATAAATGGCCTCGATGGACTGGCTGTGAAACGGCCCGCCGCCCTCGGTGCCGCCGAACGGTAACCGCACGGTGATGGGGCATGGGACATTCGTGCGCCAGAACAGGGTCGCGGCCTGGTTGACAATCTGGTTGAAACCGACGATGGAAAAATCGGCGAACTGCATCTCGATGATCGGCCGCATGCCTTCAATCGCCGCGCCGACCGCCATGCCGACCATCGCGTCCTCGCTGATGGGCGAATCGATCACGCGCCCGGGAAATTCCTTCGCCAGATTTTTGGTGGCCTTGAACGCGCCGCCAAACGCGCCGACATCCTGACCATAAATGAACACGCGCGGATCGTCGCGCAACGCGCGGGACTGCGCTTCACGGATCGCTTCAAGGTAGGTGATGCTCATGGCCGGGAAAATGAAGAATGAAGAATGAAGAATGAAGAAATAATTTCGGCGCACGGCGGCACATAGATTTTCAATTCTTCATTCTTCATTTTTAATTCTTCCTTCAAGTTTCATTCCTCATGCACGTCGGTCAAATGCTGGGACGAAATCGCCAGCCATTTTTCATCGTAGGGATCGGGGGCGGGTTCGCGGCGGACCTGGGCGACGGCCTCCTCGATTTCGCTGGTAATCTCACCGCGCCACTTCGCGAGGGTCGCGGCATCCGTCCATTTTTGCCGGAACAATAATTCCTCGGCGACTTTCAGACAGTCGCGGCCGAGCGGAGAATTTTTCAGTTTCGGATCAATATAATGGGAATCGTCATGTTCGCCGTGACCACAAAGCCGGAGCAGTTTGGCGACCACAAGCTGCGGGCCCGCCCCTGCCCTGGCCTTGGCGACCGCTTCTCCGACCGTTTCCAAACACGCGGCCAGATCGGTGCCATCAACAGAATGTGAGGCGACGCCGTAACCGACGGCTTTGTCCGCCAGATCCTCGCAAACAAACTGGCGGGAAGTCGGCGTGGAATAGGCGTATTGGTTGTCGGCGAGCACGAGGACGAGCGGGAGTTTTTCCACGGCGGCCTGATTGAGCGCTTCGTGAAAGGCGCCGGTGGAAGTCGCGCCGTCGCCGAGGCAGGTCGCGCCCACCGTGCCGGTGATGCCCTTCATGCGCCGGGCGAAGAGCGCGCCGTTGACGACGGAAATCATCGCGCCAAGGTGGCTGATCATCGGGAAATAACCTTCGAGCGGCTTGCCGCGGTGGACGTTGCCGTCGCGTCCGCGCATGGGTCCGAGCGGCGAGCCGAGATAATTGCGCACGGCGTCCATGATGGTTTCACCGAACGCCAGGCGCCCGGCGGCGTCGCGGATGAGCGGCGCGAAGACGTCGGTTTTCCTGAGCGAAACGCCGACGGACGCGCTCAGAGCTTCCTGGCCCCGCCCGAGAAAAACGCCGCCATGAATTTTACCCGCCCGGTAAAGCGCGGCGAACTTGTCGTCGAGCAGCCGCGCCCGCAGCATGAAGCGGAACGCGGCGAGCGTCTGGTCGCGTGTAGTCGTGGCTTCAACCGTGGGATGTGCGTCGAGCACCGTTTGCAGCATGGCGGGATTTTATCGCCGAGACCGCGCGCCAGCAATGTTTCATTTTGCGGCCGGAATATTTCCCGTGCAAAAATCGGGTTGGCGTTGTCATGATAATTGCTGTTAAATGAGCCGATACAGTTTGGAATTTTGGAAGCAAACGGACAAAACATGAACCAGCGGTCATCCCAAGTCCTGCTCGTGGGCAACGATCCAAAGACGTTGGACACGCTGGCCGCCGCTTTGCGGGACGACCATGTCGCGCTGCGCTTTGCGCACACGGCGGCGGAGGGCCAGCAATTGTTCCACGACCGCCCCGCCGATCTGGTGCTGGTGGATCTGGAACCGTCGGACACGGAAGGTTTGGAACTGCTGCGCCAGTTCAAGGAACATCCGCCCCGGCCGCTCACCTGCGTCATCGCGCTGGCCGCCGCCCATGACACCGCCGGCAAACTCCGGGCGTTTGCACTGGGCGCGATTGACTGCCTCAGCAAGCCGCTGCAGCCGGAATTGGTTCGCGCCCGATTGCTCGCCTCGCTGGGGGCCAAGAAGGATCACGACGAACTGGCCCGGCGCAACCATGAACTGATGAAGGCGCGCACCGCCGCCGAGGCCGCCGCCCACGCGAAGGCTGATTTCCTGGCGGCGATGAGCCACGAAATCCGCACCCCGATGAACGGCGTCATCGCCATGGTCAGCCTGCTGCTCGAAACGCCGTTGAACGCCGACCAACGCAGCTATCTCGACACCATCCATGCCAGCAGCGAATCGCTGCTCAACATCATCAACGACATTCTCGACTTTTCCAAAATCGAGTCGGGCAAGATGGAACTGGATTCTCACCCGTTCGACTTGTGCGTCTGCATCGAGGAAACGCTCGACCTGTTGTCCGTCAAGGCCGTGGAAAAAAAACTCGACCTGGTTTACCAGATGGATGACGGCATCCCGGCGGTGGTCAAGGGCGACTCGCATCGTCTGCGGCAGGTGCTGGCGAACCTGTTCAGCAACGCGATCAAGTTCACCGCCGAGGGCGACGTTTCCATCCGCGTCAAAATGCTCACCCCGCCGCCGTCGAACGAACGCTCGCCGTCTCCGCTGCACCTGCATTTTTCCGTCCACGACACCGGCATCGGCATCACGCCCGACAAACTGGCGCGCCTGTTCAAGCCGTTCATGCAGGCCGATGTTGCCACCGCCAAACAATATGGCGGCACCGGTCTCGGTCTCGCCATCAGCAAAAAACTCGTGGAGCTGATGGGCGGCAAAATGTGGGCCGAGAGCTTGCCCGGCAAAGGCTCGACGTTTCACTTCACCGCGAATTTTCAGGCCGAGCCGCAGGCCGCCCGCGAGATCCGCCGGCCCAAACTCGCCGATCTTCAGGTTTTGATTGTGGACGACAATGCCACCAGCCGGCATGCGCTCGCCGAGCAGACGACGAAATGGGGCATGGTGGCCGAGACGGCGGAAACGGTCCAACAGGCGCTGGAGTTGATCCGGCGCGGCGCACGCTTTGACCTGGCGATTGTGGATCTGCATCTGCCCGGCATGGACGGCCTGGCGCTCGTCTCCGAAATCCGCAAACTGCCCGGCACTTCGATGCTGCCGCTGGTTTTGCTCACGCCGCTGGGCAATCGTGCCAGTGCCGCAGCCGACGCCCACCTCGCCTTTGCCCACAGCGTCGCCAAGCTCGTCAAGCCCGCGCAGCTTTGCGACGCGATTGAGCGCGCCTTGTTCAGCCCCAAAACCGCCGTGCCTGCTACGACCACGACCAGCGCGATGCTTTCCGCGCGGATTCTTTTGGTGGATGACAATGAAATCAACCAGAAGGTTGCCGCGCGCATTTTGGGTCAGATCGGCTATCAGCCTGATTTGGCGGAAAACGGACGCAAAGCCCTCGACGCGCTGGACAAAAAAAATTACGACCTCGTTTTCATGGACGTGATGATGCCGGAAATGGACGGGCTGGAGGCCACGCGCAACATCCGCGAACGGCAGAAAAATCCCGCCGGGCATCCAAGTTACGGCTCGCGCATCATCATCATTGCCATGACCGCCCATGCCATGCAGAGCGACCGTGAAAAATGCCTCGCCGCCGGCATGGACGATTATCTGGCCAAGCCGATCCGCCCGGCGGACATCCGCGGCATCATCGAAAAATGGAGTTTGCCGGGAAGTTCGCCGTTGGAAATCCCGGTGGTGACCGTGGCGAAAGTTGAACCCGCCGCCGAACCACCGGTGGAAATGGACCGGTTGAATGACCTGACCGACGGCAACGCGGACAGTTTGCGCGAACTTGCCGACATGTATTTCAAGCAGACGACGACGCAGTTTGAGCAGATCAAGACGGCCCTGGCCGCCAATAACGGCGGCGAAGTCCGCCGCGTGGCGCACAGTTGCGCCGGCGCGAGCGCCACGCTGGGCATGAAACGGCTCGGCCAGCTGATGCGCGACCTCGAAAAAGCCGGCGCGGATGGCGCGTTGACGGAGGCTGCCCAAATTTGCGAAAATGCGGCGCGCGAGTATGCGGAGGTCAAAAAATTTCTCGCAACCCAGCCGGGGTTGGCTGAGACTGTGGCCGCCGTATCTTAAAATGAAAAAAATTCTGATCATCGAGGACGACCAGGTGGTGGCGAATGTTTATCGCAACAAGCTCGCGGTCGAGGGTTATCAGGTTGAAACCGCGCCCGACGGCGAGACCGGCCTGAAAACCATGCGCACGTTCAAGCCCGACACCATCATCCTGGACCTGATGCTGCCGGGGATGTCCGGTCTGGAAGTCATCAAACAGATCCGCTTGGAGGAAGAATTCACCAAGACTCCCGTCATCGTTTTTTCCAACACCTACCTGACCAACATGATCCAGGAGGCGTGGAAGGCGGGTGCGACCAAGTGCATTTCCAAGTCCAATTGTTCACCCAAGGAGGTGATTGATGTCGTGCGCCACACCATCGGCGACAGCGGCGCGGTTCCCTCGTCCGGCCCGGCGGTGGTCGGCACGCATGCGCCGGCGCGATCCATCAAGATCAATGCCGAAACCGATTCGGCATTCCAGGCCGACCTGCGGAAAACTTTCATTGACAGCCTGCCGGCGACACTCATCAGCTTGCGCGCGTCACTGCAAAGCCTCGCCAAGGCCGACAATGAGATGCTCCGGCTGAAGGAAATTTACGAGCTTTACCGCCGCGTCCACGCCCTCAACGGGAACGCCAGCATCGCCGGACTCATTCACATCGCGCACATGTCCGCCGCCCTCGAGGCGCTGCTCAAGGAGATTTACGAAAAACCCAAAAGCGTCAACGCCTCGACGTTGCGCACCGTCGCGGCGGCCGTGGATTTTCTCGGCTTCCTGTTCGAGCGCGGCAACCTGCCGGAAACGCAGGAGACGCCCGCCGCCAACATCCTGGTCGTGGACGACGAGGCCATCTCGCGGCGCGCCATCATTTATGCGCTGGAAAAGGCCCAGCTCCAGTCCGTCAACGTCGAGTCGCCGGAGACCGCCCTCAAGCTGCTGACCGAAAGTAATTTTGACCTCGTGTTTCTCGACGTGGACATGCCGGGCATGACCGGCTTCGAACTTTGCACCAAGCTCCGGGCCATGCCGTTCCACAAAAAAACCCCGGTCGTGTTTGTCACCAGCTTGAGCGATTTCGACAACCGCACCAGCTCCACCATGGCCGGCGGCAACGATTTCATCGCCAAACCGTTTCTCTTCATCGAACTTACCGTCAAGGCGCTCATCCATGTGCTGCGCGGCAAACATCGGCCGTTGAAATGACTCACCCCATTGCGGAATTGAAACTGGAAAATCGCACGCAGCCGTGGTTCATCACCGAATAGGCAGCCCGTCGTCCGACCATGAAATTTTTCATTCTCGTGGCCATGCTGGTATTCGTGACTGCGGTTGCCATTTCATACGTTTATGACCATCTGGCCGTCCGGCGGACCGCCCGTCGCGAACGGAAAAAATTGCTGGCACAGCTGATATCCCAGCCAACCTTCAAAGCCGATTTTTCCACGCCGGAAGGCGCGGTGCTTTGTCTGGAGGATGCTTTCCGGCAAAAAAACATCGAGGCGGCCGCCGCCTGCCGGGATTTTGCCACCGAGGCCCGGCTCTGGCTGCAGGAGCGCGGCCATTTAAGCAGCGAGGAGAAAACCGCCATGCTGCCGGAAACCATCCGGGCAATGGAAAAATCATTCCGTGACTCGCTGGCGAGTGGTTTGCCGGCGGACTGGATTTTTGGGGAAAGTTATTTTTTACCGCACGAACCGTTTGCGGACGGCATTGTCACGGTCAACAAATACACGCAGGTGCCGGACGGCGGTTTATACTCGCAGCAAATTCTGGTCGCCAAGACCGGCAACGAATGGCGAACGGTGAAAACCCTGCCGCTGCCGCTGGATAACGAAGCGTAACGGACTTCCCGCAACCAGCTGCGAAGTCGGTTCTCCAGCAATTGCGAATTGGCAACCACGCGCCGGCCTGATATTTTTGTGCGAATGTCCGACGCCGCAGCCAAAACCCCGACGCCCTCGAAGGCACAGGTTTTTTTGCGCCGGCTGATCTCCACGGTGTTTCTTTGGACGGTGATCCTTGTCGCCTTGTTTTCAGGCAACGCGCTGGTTTCCGACGGCGTCTGCATTCTCCTTTTGATTTTTCTGGCCGTGACCGGCTTGGCGGAATTTTACGGGCTGGCCGAAAAGCGCGGCATTGCCTGCTTCAGATGGTGCGGCATCATCGGCGGCGTGCTGTTGCTGGCCGGAACCTTCCTGCACTTGACCACAAATTATCTTGGCATCAACGACTCGCCCGCCCGCGCCAACGACTTTGAAACCGGCTTTCTGATTTTGTTCGTGCTGGGCCTGTGCGTCCGGCAGTTCGTCTCCAAAACCAACACCACAGGAATCCTGACCATCGCCACGACGTTGTTCGGCCTGATGTATGTGCCGTGGCTGCTGAACTTCATCCAGAAAATCATATATTTCCCGTTCGCGGCGGCCGGGCTGGCTGACGAGGGAAAATATTTCCTGCTTTATTTCATCCTCGTCACCAAGTTCAGCGACATGGGCGCGTATGCCGTCGGCTCGCTCATCGGCCGGCACAAAATGATTCCACGCATCAGCCCCGGCAAGACGTGGGAAGGTTTCGGCGGCGCGATTCTGGTCTCGACCGGCGCAAGTCTGGCTTTCGCGCATTTTTTTGGTGCGCACATGTATGGGATGAACACGCTGCACGCGATTATTCTCGGCGTGGTGTTGAGTTCCACCGCCGTCATCGGCGACTTGATTGAATCGCTGTTTAAGCGCGAGGCCGGCGCGAAAGATTCCGGCCAGCTATTTCCGGGCATTGGCGGCATCTTGGATTTGCTCGACAGCCTGCTGTTCAACGCGCCCATCATGTATTTGTATCTGCGCCATATTTTGACGCACAGCCTCGACTTGAAATGAAAAACGTCGTCCTTCTCGGCAGCACCGGCAGCATCGGCACCAGCACCGTCAAGGTGGCGGAGGATTTGCCGGACCAAATCCGGCTCATCGGCCTCGCCGCCGGCAATAATCTGGAATTGCTGCTGGAGCAAACGCGCCGGCACAAGCCCGCCGTCGTGTCCATCAACGATCCGGCCAAGGCAAAGGAGCTGCAAAACACGCTCGGCACAAGCTGTGAAGTTTTCTGTGGCAACGAGGGACTGCTAAAACTCGCCACGCTGCCGGCGGCGGACATTGTTTTGATCGCGATTGTCGGCACCGCCGGTTTGCAGCCGGCGCTCGCCGCAATTCGCGCCGGCAAGGACATCGCCATCGCGTCGAAAGAAATTTTAGTGATGGCCGGTGAAATTGTGATGAGCGAGGCGCGCAAATACGGCGTGCGCGTGCTTGCCGTGGACAGCGAACATTCGGCCATTTTTCAATGTCTTGACGGCAAGCCAACCAATTCCGTCCGCAAACTTTGGCTGACCGCCAGCGGCGGTCCGTTTCGCGACAAAGCACTTTGGCCGAAGGAAAAGTTTTCCGAAATCACCGTCGAACGCGCGCTCAAGCATCCGTCGTGGGTCATGGGCCGGAAAGTCACGCTCGATTCCGCGACGCTGTTCAACAAGGGACTGGAAATGATCGAGGCGCGCTGGCTGTTTGACATCGAGATGGCGCGCGTCGGCGTGGTGGTGCATCCCCAGAGCATCGTGCATTCGATGGTCGAGTTTGTGGACGGTTCGCTCATAGCGCAGCTTTCGACGCCGGACATGTGCCTACCAATTCAATATGCGCTGACGTATCCCGACCGCGCCGCCAGCGAGCGTGTGCAGACAAATTTTCCGAAAATCGGCACGCTCACGTTTGAAGAACCGGATGTGGAGCGTTTTCCGGCGATTGCGTTGGCGCGCAAGGCCGGGGAAACCGGCGGCACGCTGCCGGCGGTTTTGAACGCCGCCAATGAAATCGCGGTCGAAGCGTTTGTGAACCGCAAAATCAACTTTCCGCAGATCACCGAAACCGTCCGTCGCACCATGGACGCGCACCAGGTCGTTTCACATCCGACGCTGGAACAGATTCTTGAAGCCGATTCCTGGGCACGCCGCACGGCGGCAATTTGAAATGGCGGAAGACCGGTTTCGCTGCTACACTTTCCCGGCTAATTTTACATGACAATATTGAGATACATTTTTATCGGACTGGAAGTGGTGCTGCTGTTCAACCTGTTGATCGGCGTCCACGAGCTCGGCCATTTTCTCGCGGCCAAGTGGCGCGGGCTGAAGATTGACCGCTTTGCCATCTGGTTCGGCAAGCCCATCTGGAAAAAGAAAATCAACGGCGTCGAATACGCACTCGGCTGGATTCCCGCCGGCGGCTACGTCGCGCTGCCGCAAATGGCGACGATGGAAGCCATCGAAGGCAAAAGCGAAACGCCATCCAAATCTGAATCGGACATGGCCGCTCTTCGCCAGGGAGATCTCACCGCGATTGATACCCTGCCCAATGTCTCGCCGCTCGACAAAATCATCGTGGCGTTCGCCGGGCCGCTGTTCAGTTTTGGCCTGGCGATCGTTTTTGCATTTGTCGTCTGGGGCGTGGGCCGTCCGACGAACGACGCCGACAAGACGACGACCATCGGCTGGGTGGATCAAACCGGGCCGGCGTGGAAAGCCGGGTTGCGGCCGGGCGACACGATTTTGGAAGTGGACGGACAGCCGGTTCATCATTTCGCACCAACGACCGCCGACAGCGTGCAATGGCGCATCGTCACCAGCACCGGCACGAACATCGCCATCAAATATCTCCGCGACGGCAAGGAAGACACGGCTTACGCGATCCCCTTTCATCGCGTGACGAAGTGGTATGAACGCAAGGCGCTCCGGCAGATCCTCATTTCCTCGGCGGACAAGGCGACCGTTTTTGAAATCGCCACCAACAGCCCGGCCGACCGCGCCGGTTTGAAACCGGGCGATGAAATCGTCGCGGTGGATGGACAGAAGATCTACAGCTTCATGTCGGTCTTTTCTGCCGAGGAAGCCATGAGCAACACGGTGGTGAAGCCCATCACGCTTTCGGTCAAACGCGGCAGCGAACAGTTCGACCGGACTTTGCTCGCGGTGAAACCGTTGTCGCCGACGAACAGCGGCCCGTCGCTCGGAATCATTTCGTGGCAGGCCGACACCAACGTGACCTTGCTCCATCCGAATCCGATCGAGCAGATCCAGGCGAGCGCCGGGCAGATTTTCAACACGTTCGGCGCGCTATTCTCACGCCATGGCGAAATTGGCGTGCAGCAACTCGGCGGCGCGGTGATGATCATCCGCGTTTACAGCAACCTATTTCAGGACGAGGACGGCTGGCGGCGCGTGTTGTGGTTCAGCGTCATCCTCAACGTGAACCTCGCGCTGCTCAACCTGCTGCCGCTGCCGGTGCTCGACGGCGGACACATCACGCTTTCGCTGATTGAAGCCGTGCGCCGCCGGCCGGTGAGCGCCAGCATCTTGAATTACATTCAAAGCGGTTTCGCCGCTCTGCTGATCAGCTTCATGGTTTACATCGCGTTTTTCGACACCGGCGACTGGGTGCGCAGCGCGCACGCCGACCGCGAAGTGCCGGTGGTTTTCGCGCCGCAAAAATAATTTCTCATGCGCTACTGCGAATCTCCTTATTTTTACCAGCGCCGCAAAACGCGCGAAATCGTCATCGGCGATCCGGCGAACGGCGGCGTGATCATCGGCGGCAATCATCCCGTCGTGAAGCAGTCCATGATCACCTGTGACACCATGGACACTGCGCTGTCCGTCAAGCAGACGCTCGACCTGGTCGCCGTCGGCTGCCAGCTCGTCCGCATCACCGCGCCGACCGTGAAGGACGCGGCGAACTTGCAGGTCATCGTCGCCGAACTGCGCAAGCAGGGCTGCAGCGTGCCGATTGTCGCCGACATCCATTTCAAGCCCGAAGCGGCGATGGAGGCCGTGAAATGGGTGGAGGTCGTCCGCGTGAATCCCGGCAACTACGCTGACACCAAGAAATTCGCCATCAAAGAATACAACGACGAGCAATACGCCGCCGAGCTTCAGCGCATTGAAGAAAAATTTGCGCCGCTCGTCATCGAGGCGAAGAAGCTGAAGCGCTGCATCCGCATAGGCACAAACCACGGCTCGCTGTCCGACCGTATCATGAACCGGTTTGGCGACACGCCGCTCGGCATGGTCGAGAGCGCGCTGGAATTTGCGCACATCGCGCGCAAGCACGATTTTCACAATTTCAAGTTCTCGATGAAGTCGAGCAACCCGAAGGTGATGATCGAGTGCTATCGCCTGCTCGTCTCACGGCTGAATGAACTCGGCCCGGACTGGAATTATCCCATTCACCTCGGCGTCACCGAAGCCGGCGAAGGCGAGGACGGGCGCATTAAGAGCGCCATCGGCATCGGCTCCCTGCTCTGCGACGGACTGGGCGACACCATCCGTGTTTCGCTCACGGAAGATTCGCCGCATGAAATTCCGGTTTGCACGGATTTGCTGGCGCTGGTGCCAAAGCTGGTGAATTCAGAATTCAGAATTCAGAATTCAGAATTTGCTTTCGACCCGTTTCACTTCGAGCGGCGCGCCACGCCGGAGATTGAGCTGAACGAAAACACTAAATGTGGCGGCGAGCAATTAATCCGCGTCGTCGTCACCCGCGCCACGTTTGACAAAGTCGCGCCGAAGATCCGTCCGAAAGATGACGTGAAGCCGGAAGCTGTTTACGAAGATTTGAAGGTAGCCGAGATTGATCCGACGCAGGATTTCGAGATCAACTGCGAGACGCAGCTTGTGACCGTGAAAGACGACGTGAACCTGCCGGCCATAACCGCGTTCCGTCTGCTCGCGGCGAAATTGAAAGCCCTTGGCCGGCGGAATCCGATTTTGCTGAAAGACTGCATCAACTTCGAGCCGGTGCCGCTGCTGCCGAACATCGCCTTGCTCCAGGCCGGCGTCGTCATCGGCGCGCTGCTGGCGGACGGCATTGGCGACGCGATTTTAATTCGCGGCGAAAGCGGCGCGGGTTTGTCGCTGCGGCTGGCTTATAATATTTTACAAGCCGCCGGTTGCCGGAGCTTCAAGACCGATTACGTCGCGTGTCCGAGCTGCGGGCGGACGTTGTTCAATTTGCAGACCGTCACCGCGCGCATCAAGGCGCGGACGGAGCATCTCAAGGGCGTGAAGATTGCCATCATGGGCTGTATCGTGAACGGTCCCGGCGAAATGGCTGATGCGGATTTCGGCTACGTTGGCGGCGCGCCGAACAAGATCAATCTTTATGTCGGCAAGACGCCGATCAAGTTCAACATTCCCGAAGCCGAGGCCGTGGAACGGCTCGTTGACCTCATCAAGGAACACAACAAGTGGGTCGAGCCGGAAGCGAAATAAAATTCTTCCCCACGCGCCGCCGTTTCAATGTTTCGCGCCGTTCAACAGTTTGATTGCCGCTGCCAAGGCCAGCGCCAGGCACAACGCCACAAACACCGTCCAGAGCATGATCCGGGCGTTTTTCCGCCGCTCCCAGTCTTGCTGGCGACGAAAGAACAGGCTGCCGATAAACTGGTAGAAAACTTCCATGTCACAGCATGTAGTCGCATCAATCCTGATAGTCAACCGGTGCGCGATTTCGGAACCTCCATTTAACCTCGTCGTCACATTGGCCTGATTTGCTGGCTCATCGGCGAAGTTTTGCTAAACTCCGCGCGTGGCAAACCCGTTCGTTCATTGGATTGAAGCCAAAGGCCATTGGGCACCGTGGCTGTTTCTGGCGTTGTTCTTCGTGGCGTCGTTCCTGATGATCTGGCGGCTGGAGGTTTTGAGCGTCAAAGGTTTTGAAGGCACGGTGCTCGGCACGCTGGTGATGCCGTATTGCACCGGCATGGGCAACCTCATCTTCGCCTTCATCCTTGGCCGCAACGGCGGCAACGGCGCGGATGTGATGACGAATTCGCTCGTCAACAATGTCACCAACATGACGCTGGTGCTCGGCCTGCCCGCAATCATTTGGGGCATGAAAATCCTGCCGTCGAAACCTTCCGGGCCGCCCAAAAACCGGAAGAAGGATTCCGGCAAGACGCGGGAACTCAACCGGCTCTCGCTGATGCTCACGCTGCTGGCGGTGTTGTTCTTCACCGGCGCGGTCTGGGCGCTCGGACGCAAGGGCCGGATTGACTTCAACGAAGGGCTGGTGCTGGTCGGACTTTTCCTGTTCTGGCAATGCTTCCACATGTTCGACGTGCTGAAAAACAATGTTCGCCAGGGGAAATCGCTCGGCTGGACCTTGCCGCTGGATCTGGCGTTGCTCGCCATCGGCGCGTATGGGATTTACGTCAGCACGGACTGGCTGGTGAACTGGACATCGCACATCCACACGGGCTTCGTCAGCGCGAAACACCTCGGCTGGTTGAGCGGCTGGCTGA
>Ga0316217_10000541_pt1 | contig 53293 bp, 48 predicted proteins | sample 1anoAmetaG_FD_203633 | JGI IMG/M metagenome (GOLD analysis project Ga0316217, IMG submission 203633) | Freshwater microbial communities from Trout Bog Lake, Wisconsin, USA - 1anoA | ecosystem: Environmental > Aquatic > Freshwater > Lake > Hypolimnion/Profundal zone | place: USA: Wisconsin...
CTTCCTTCACGATCCGCAGGTTACGGGCGTCTGCCAGGCCAGGAATGGTTTCGCCCAATGGGAGTTCCAAGGCCAGGCGCTTGCCTTCGGCGTTGGCGCCCAGGCTCAGGTGGAGCTTGCCACCCTCAAAGGAGAACCCCTTCCCGGGTTCGTCGTACTCCAGGCTGAACCAAGCCCTGCCCCAGCGATGGAAGCGGGGCCATTGGACTTCGGGCCCATTCCTGCGCCCGCTCCGGCTGTCCTGGTAGGCCTGGATGGCATGGGACAAGCGCAGGGCAGCATTCTTGAGGGGGCTGGAGTGCACCGCTTTCAGGAAGGGATGGTCCGTCTTCATGGCCGGGAGGAGGTTCCGCAATCCGCGCTTGGAGTACACCACCTGCCCGAGCTCGGCCGCGCTGGCATCCAATTCGACGTGCCGTCGTTCGGGTTCCACCTGTTTTCCTTTAGCCAGGAATAGACAAAATTGCGCAAGAAATTAAAGTCAGTTAGGAGCCCCGCGCAGGTGCGGCGGCCTCCGGGCCCGAGGGAAGCCGTCCACCGTTCAAGCCGGACGCCCCCGGGAGGGGTGCCCTAGCGATAAGTATCAGAAAATATTCAGGGAGTTACTTGCGTCAGCCGGGCGGGAACGTCCTCGAGCGGCCAGGTCTCCTGGGTGCCGGCCGCGAGCTTCTTGACGGCCACGACCCCCTGCTCCAGTTCCCCATCCCCCAGGATGAGGGCCAGGGGGGCGCCCATGCGGTTGGCGGTGGTGAGCGCCTTCTTCAGGTTCACCCCGCGGGTCTCCAGCACCAGGTCGACCCCCGAGGCCCACCAGGTCCGGGCCAGGGCCAGGGCCTTGAGGGTGGCCGCGGCCCCGAGCGGGATGAGGACCGGGGGGGCCTTGCGGGGAGCCTGTCCATGGAGCTGCTGGAGGAGGAACGCCAGGCGGTCCAGGCCGATGGACCAACCGAAAGCGGCCACCTGGGGTCCCCCCAGCTGCTTGACCAGGCCATCGTAGCGGCCCCCGCCCAGCAGCGCCGACTGGGCGCCCAGGTCCGCGGAGAGGACCTCGAAGGCGGTGCGGGTGTAGTAGTCCAGGCCCCGCACGAGCCGCGGGTTCTCCTGGAAGGGCAGGCCCAGGGTGGTGAGGATCTCTTTGAACCGCTCGTGGTGCTCCCGGGACGCGGGGTCGAGGAAGTCCACCAGGACCGGGTGCCCTTCCAGGGCCTCCTGGCACTGCGCGTTCTTGCAGTCCAGCACCCGCAGGGGGTTCTCCTCGATGCGCCGGTGGCAGTCCTCGCAGAAGCGCTCCTCCCGGGTCCGGAAGAAGGCCCGGAAGGCTTCGTGGAAGGCCGGCCGGCATTCGGGGGTGCCCACGGAGTTGATGCTGAAGGTGAGGTGGACCAGCCCCAGCTCCTTGAGGAAGTCGTAGAGCATGACCAGGCTTTCGGCCTCCGCCTCGGGCGTGGCCACCTGGAAGCTCTCGGCGCCGATCTGCCAGAACTGGCGGTAGCGCCCGGCCTGCATGCGCTCGTAGCGGAACATGGGGCCGATGTAGTAGAGGAGCTGGGGATCGCTGGTGGCCAGCAGCTGGTGCTGGATCATGGCCCGCACCACGCCGGCGGTGTTCTCCGGGCGCATGGCCACGTGGCGCTTGCCCTTGTCGAAGAAGTCGTACATCTCCTTGTGGACGATGTCGCTGCTCTCCCCGACGCTCCTCTTGAAGACTTCAATCTCCTCGAGGATCGGCGTGCGGATCTCCCAATAGCCGTGTCGATGGAAGGCCCGCCTCGCGGTATCCTCGATGCGCTGGAACCAATCCAGTTCGTTGCCGAACAGGTCGCGTGTGCCTTTAACGGATTGAGCCATCTTGAAACTCCACGGAATCCTTCCGCTTCTCCTCCTTAGCCTACTGGCACAGGGGCAAACTCCCAAGCGTCCATCGGAGCATGGCCGCCTCGTGGTGTTCGTCGATCCCGGCCACGGCGGGGATGACACGGGGGCCAAGGGGCCCCGGGGCCTCCTGGAGAAGGACGCAGTGCTGGCTCTGGCCGGCGCGCTGGTGGCGGAGCTGGAGGCCTCCGGCCTGGACGCCAGCCTCACCCGGACCACGGACGCCTTCATCCCGCTGTGGGACCGGGCCCGCCTGGCCAACCAGGCCGGGGCGGACCTCTTCATCAGCCTCCACCTCAACGCCGCCCGGACCCGGCAGGCCAAGGGCTCCGAGGTCTACTTCCTCTCCCTGGGGGCCGGGGACAAGGACGCCGCGGACGTGGCCGCCCAGGAGAACGGCCCGGGCCAGGCCGCCAGGGCCGACCCCGAGAACGTGGTGGCCGGCATCCTGGACGACCTCTCCCAGGAGGCCTACCTGCGGGATTCCGAACGCCTGGCGGTGGCCATCCAGACCCAGCTGAACAAGCTCGGGGGCATCAGGCAGCGGGGGGTGAAGCAGGCCCCCTTCGTGGTGCTCAGGGGGGCCGCCATGCCCGCGGTGCTGGTGGAGACGGTGTTCATCTCCAATCCCAGGGAGGAGGGCAAGCTGAAGGACCCGGCCTTCCTGCGCCGGGCGGCCCAGGCCATCACCCAGGGGGTGAGGCGCTATTTCGCGGGCGAGCAGGCTACCCCCAGAAGGAAGGCGGTCTATCCGGCAAGCGAGCATGCCAGCTTGCAAGCCAACGAGTCTGGCAGCCCTGACGCCCGGCTTGGGAATCCCGCGAAGGTATTACCCTAAAGTTCCAAGTACGCCCTTCGCGGGATACGGACGGCCCCGATCCTTGAGTCATGAGTGAAACCAAGGACTTCCCGCCCTTCCATCCCCAGCCCACCCTGAGGCTCCTGGCGGCCCTGGGCGGAACCTTCATGACGGTTTCCAGGGTGGGCTGGGTCCGGCAGCCCCAGCGCTCCGTCCACCGCTGGTCGCGGCACCTCCTGCGCCGGCTGGGCGTGGAGGTCTCCCTGGCCGGGCCCATTCCCGATGGGGCCCAGCTCTGGGTGTCGAACCACCTCAGCTGGCTTGATCCCATCATCTTCCTGGCCCTGCGGCCCAGCGGGGCCCTGGCCAAGGCGGAGGTGGCCGGCTACCCGCTACTGGGCTTCGGGGCCCGGCGGGCGGGACTGCGCTTCGTGGACCGGGACGACCTGTTCAGCCGCGCCGCGGCGCTGCGGGGCCTGTGCCGGGACCTGCAGGCGGGGCAGCCCTTCCTGCTCTTCCCCGAAGGCACCACCACGGCCGGTGACCGTCTGGCCCCCCTGCGCGAGGGCGGCCTGCGCATGGCCTACCGCCTGGGCATCAAGCTCCTCCCCTTCCGCGTGGCCGGGGCCGACGCCCACTACCCCTGGATCGGGGACGACGAGCTGCTGCCCCACCTCAAGGGCCTGGCCCAGGCCCGGCGCACCCGGGTGGAGATCCATCCTGGGCGGGTGCTGGACCCCGTGGACTTCCCCGACGAGGCGCTCTTCGTGGCGGCCATCCGCGGCCACCTCGAGCCCCGCGAGCTTCTGGCCGAGGCCTCCTGATGGTCCCCCTGACTTCCCTCGCCCTGGCCACGAGCCGCTCCAGGTTGTCCCTGCGCACGGGGGGCCGGCATCACGTGCCCGCCACCACGGATGGCCTGCTCCAGCTCGGCGACGGCCTGCGCGCCATCATCGCCGAGGACCGCCTCAAGCCCCACTTCCAGCCCATCGTGGACCTGCGCACGGGCGTGACCCATGCCTTCGAGGGGCTCATCCGGGGCCCCTCGGACTCGCTGCTCCACTCGCCTGCCAGCCTCTTCAAGGTGGCCGCCCTCACCAACCAGACCTTCAACCTGGAGGCGGCCTGCTGCCGGACCTTGGCCCGGACCTATGCCGCCGGGGGCCATCCCCAGAAGCTCTTCCTCAACCTCAGCCCCGGCAGCATCGCCACCGCAGCGGCCTGCTCCATGGTGCCCCTGCGGCGCCTGGAGGAGCTGGGGCTGCCTCCGGAACGCATCGTCATCGAGCTCACCGAGGCCCTGCCCATCCACGACCTGCGCGTGCTGGCCAGGGCGGTGGACGTGTTCCGGAAGATGGGCTTCACCATCGCCCTGGACGACCTGGGGGAAGGCTTCTCCAGCCTGCGCCTGTGGTCGGAGCTCCGGCCGGAGTACGTGAAGGTGGACAAGCACTTCATCCAGGATGTGAGCCGGGACCCCGTCAAGCACCAGTTCCTGAAATCCCTCTGCGACATCGCCGCCAAGACCGGCGCCAAGGTGGTGGCCGAAGGCATCGAGCTGGAGGCGGACCTGGCGGTGGTGCCGGACCTGGGCCTGGACTTCGGACAAGGCTACCTCTTCGGCCGGCCCGCCCCCGAGCCCCACGCCGTGGTGACCCCCGGTCTCCTCCGGCGGGAGGACGCGCGCCAGGACGGCTCGGGCTGGCTGCGGAACCATCCGGGCACGGCGGCCCGGCTCATGGTGGAAGTGGCCCCCCTGGCCCCGGAGACCTCCAACTGGAAGGTGGAGAGGCGGTTCCTGGAGGAGCGGGAGCTCCAGTCCATTCCGGTGGTCAGGAACGGCACGCCGGTGGGTCTCATCACCCGGCACGCCTTCCTGGACATCATGCTCAAGCCCTTCTCCCGGGAGGTCTACGGCAAGAAGCCCGTGGAGACCCTCATGGACCGCAACATCCTGGTCCTGGACCACCACACCAGCCTCCACGAGCTCAGCTCGGCCGCCGCCGTCGCCAAGAAGGAGGCGAAGCGGGGCGCGGGGTCCGTGCTGTTCGTCGAGCGCCGGAACTCGATGCCGGTGACCAGCCAAGCCTAGTCCGTCGTTGCAGGGTTGTCTTTATATATATTGCATGTCAATAATGAGAATGCGACCCGTTCCAGCTTCCGGAAGCCAGTCTCGACGTCCGGTCCCCCTGGCCGCACGCAATTACGGGGGCTTCCACCCGGAAAACCCCATATTATAGATGGATCTCCCCCCCCTTCATGAAGGGCATCCATGAACCGGCTGCGCATCCAGGTTCCCGGACACCCGCCCCGTGCCCTGAGCCCGGAGCGCCCGGTCCTGACCATCGGCCGGGCGCCTGGAAATGAAATAATAATTGATGATATCAACCTGTCCCGGAACCATGCCCGCTTCGCCCTGGAGCCGGAGGGGACCGTCACCGTGGAGGATCTCAATTCCCGGAACGGCACCCTCGTCAACGGGGAGCGGCTCTTCGGCAAACGGGAGGTGCGCAGCGGCGACACGATCCAGGTGGGCTCCGTCTCCATTCGCCTGGACGATCCCCCCCAGCCCACCCGGGTCCTCATCGACCCCACAGGGCCCGAGCTGGCGGGGGTCGCGGCCTTCGCGGGCCCGGCCCAGCGGCAGTGGGGGCCGGTCGGTGGTTCGCAGGCGCCGGACCCGGGGCTCGAGCGCTGGCACCGGGCCATGGGGCTCATCCAGGAGATGAGCCTGGGACTGATCCGGGAGGTTCCCACCGCCACCCTCCTGGAAGACCTCATGGACAAGCTCTTCAGCTTCCTGAAGGCGGACCGGGGCATGGTGCTCCTGCGCCAGGGGCCGGGCGAGGCTCCCTCCCCCCAGGTCGTGCGCACCCGGGAAGGCAGGGCCTCCAAGGGCGCGATCCGCCTGTCGCACACCCTCGTGGAGGCGGCCCTGGACCGGGGCGAGGCCCTGCTGCTGAGGGACACCAGCGATCACGAACTGGCCTCCAACAGCCTGGTCATCAGCGGCGTGGTGACGGCCATCGTCACCCCCCTGGAGGCCGAGGGGCAGATCATCGGCCTCCTGTACTTCGACGCCTTCTTCGGGCGGGCCTCCTTCGACGAGGACGAATTGCGGGTCACGGCCACCCTGGCCCACCTCGCGGCCTCCAAGATCCAGAACGCGCGCCTGAGGGAAGAGGTGCAGACCAAGCGGGCCATGGAACAGGAGATGGCCATCGCCGCCTCCATCCAGCAGCGGATCCTCTCGGCGAAGATGCCCGAGGGGCAGCCCTTCCAGCTCCATGCCCAGCTGATTCCGGCCAAGGAGGTGGGGGGCGATCTCTACGATTTCTTCGTGAAGGACGGCCGGGTGCGCTTCTGCATCGGGGATGTGTCGGGCAAGGGGGTTCCCGCCGCGCTGGTGATGGCCCTGACCCGGACCCTGTTCCGCGCCCTGGGGGAGATCATGGAGGACCCGGCCAAGGTGATGGCCGCCGTGAACTTCCGGATCTGCGAGGACACCGACACCCGCATCTTCGTCACGGCCTTCTGCGGCAGCCTGGAGCTGGCCACGGGCCGCCTGCGCTACTGCAACGCGGGCCACGACCGCCCCCTGCTGCTCCGGTCCGGGCAGCCCATCCGCGCCCTGGAGGCCCGCCCCGGGCTGGCCCTGGGCGTGCTCCCCGCCTACGCCTACCTCACCCAGGAGGAGGTGCTGGAACCCGGCGACACCCTGCTTCTCTATACCGACGGGGTGACCGAGGCCATGGACCCCGCCCAGGACCTGTTCACCCTGGACCGGCTGGTCCGGGCCCTGGCGGGTTGCGAGGGCCAGGACCCGGCGGCCCTGGCCCGGAGGATCCTGGAGGCGGTGCAGGACTTCGCCGGGGAGGCCCCCCAGGCCGACGACATCACGGTCCTGGGGTTGCGCCTCCGGGGGGAGGGACCGTGAACCTCCAGGTGGAAGGCAGCTTCCCCAGGGACGGCGAGGCCCTGCCCAGGATCTTCGATCTGGCGGAGACCTTTCTCGCCCGGGCCGGGCTCGCGGGGACGCACCGGTTCCTCGTCGACTTCACCCTGGAGGAGCTGTTCACGAACACCGTGAAGTACAACGCCTCGGGGGGAGGCGAGATCGGCATCCAGCTCCGGCTGGAGGAGGGCGAACTGAGGATCTCGGTCATCGACTCCGACGCCGACCCCTTCGATCTGCGCGTCGACGCTCCCCGTGTGGATCCAGACCTGCCCCTGGCCGAACGGCGCCCGGGAGGCCTGGGCATCCACCTCATGAAGGAGCTCGCGGACCGCATCGCCTACGACTACAGCGGCCGCGTCGCCACCATCCACCTCTACAAGAAACTGGAGTAGCCCATGCTGGAAATAACCGCCGGACCCGGCGGAGAACTCGTCTTCAAAGGCCGCTTCGACGCCTCCCAGGTGGACCGGGCCAGGACCGCCCTCCTCGCCCCGGGTGCGGGCACCACCCTGGATTTCAAGGAGCTGGACTACATCTCCAGCGCCGGCCTGGGGATCCTCCTGGCCGCCCAGAAGGTCCTGGCCGAACGCAACCTCGGGCTCCGTCTGGCGCACCTGAGCCCCCCCATCCGTGATGTCTTCAAATTCTCCGGTTTCGACCAGATCTTCGAAATCGTGTCCTGACCCTGGAGCCTCGTGGCAATATCCTCCGATTCCATCCAACTTTTCCCCCGCGGAAGGCTACTTCCTTCTGACCAGGGCACGGACGCCCTGCTGGTGGAGCGGTGCCTGGGAGGGGAGATGGAAGCATTCGCCACGCTCATGGACCGCTACCAGCGCCCCGTCTTCCACGGGGTCCTGCAGATGGTGCGGAACTACGAGGATGCCCGGGAGGTGAGCCAGCAGGCCTTCCTCAAGGCCTTCGAGCACCTCAACACCTTCGACCCCAGCCGCCGCTTCTTCAGCTGGATCTACCGCGTGGCCATGAACGAGTCCATCAGCTTCCTCAAGGCCCGGCGTTTCCACGATGCCATCGGGGAGGACGGCCTGGATCCCTCCGACGAAGGACCGAGCGCGGCCGACACCCTCGACGACCAGCGCCGGCACCGGGACCTCCGGCGGGCCGTGGCGCGCCTGGATCCCAAGTACGGCAATGTGGTGACGCTGTTCCATTTCCTCCAGATGACCTACGAGGAGGTGGCCGAGGCCCTCGACATCCCGGAAAAGACCGTCAAGTCTCGCCTGTTCAGTGCCCGCCAACTCCTTCGGGAAGCCATGGAAAGGCTTGGCCATGCAAGCTGATGAGCGACCCCGTCCCTTCGACGTGGAGGCGGCCCTGAACGCCCTCCCCCTGCTGGAGGCCCCGGATCTCAAGGGCGCCGTGCTGGCCGAGCTGGCCGGGCGGCGCCCGGCGCCCCGGCGCCGCCTTCCGACCCTCCTGCTGGGCCTGGGCTTGAGCACGGCCGCCGCCCTGCTGCTGGTGGTGCTGACCCGGCAGGGGGGTCCCACCCGGCCCCTCAGCTCCGGCACCTTCGCCCCCCAGGGAGCCGCGGCCTGGCCCCTGGTGAAGCGCCTGGAGGCCCGGGACGGGGCCGTCACCGTTCGCAGCCAGGGCTACCGGTTCGCCTTCTTCCTGGAGGCCACCGGCAAGGAGGCCCCTTCCCTCCACTGGGACCCGGCCCAGTGGGAGAGGCAGGGGGAAGGCAGCAACCCCATCATCCTCAGGCACCTGGGCGGCTCCGGGGGCGTGAGCCTATGGGCTGATGGCCGTGAATTCATGGTCATCCCCGCTCCGCCGGGCCCCTAGAAGACGCTCTCGTCTTTAACCGCACTAATAACAGGCAAGGAACTCGGCGATTGACCCTTAAAAAAAAGCTGTGCCTGCCTCCAACTTTTCAACAAAGAAGCGGTAATGTTTCATGACCACCACCACCCAACCTGAGCCGCCAGCACCGGCTCCTCTGCCTTGAGGGAATGACATGAGCATGCAGAAGCGTACCAAGATCTTCCTCGGCATCGGCATCGTCGGCGTGGCCCTCCTGGCCGGCGTGGCCATCGCCACCCGCAACCAGCCCGTGAGCACCGGCACCAGCGGCACCATCGGCGCGGTGCCCAAGCTCAATGAGAAGCAGATCGACAACAAGGACGTCATCCTCGGCAACGGCGCCGGCCAGAGCGGACAGAACGGACAGCAGCAGGCCGCGGCAGGCCAGGAGGGCCTGGGCATGAAGATGAAGGCCAAGGAGGATGGCTCCGACCTGGGCAAGGGTGTGCTCGCCGGCAAGGGCACGCTCGACAACAAGGGCGTGCTCGCCGGAAAGGGCACCCTCGACAACAAGGGCGTGCTCGCCGGAAAGGGCACCCTCGACAACAAGGGCGTGCTCGCCGGCAAGGGCACCCTCGACAACAAGGGCGTGCTCGCCGGCAAGGGCACCCTCGACAACAAGGGCGTGCTCGCCGGCAAGGGCACCCTCGACAACAAGGGCGTGCTCGCCGGCAAGGGCACCTTGGACAACAAGGACGGCGCCAACCTGGGCCACAAGGAGTAGCCGAGGGTCCTCCTCCCTTACCTTCCGACATGCGGACATCGTGAATCACCCCTCCGGGATCGCATCCCACGGCCGGCCCTCGTCCACCGAGGGCCGGCCTGTACCGTACTGGAGGACCCTCCTGGCCGCAGCGTCCCTCGCGCTCCTATCGGCGTCCGCCCGGCCCCTGTCTGCCCAGGAGCTCACCCTCCGACAGGCCACGGACCTCAACCTGACCTACTTCGGCGAGGGGCCGGACTTCCTGTCGGGCCACACGATCCGCTGCTTCGAGAACTCCCTGGCGTTCCACAAGCGGCTGTTCAGCTACACCCCCTCCCAGCCCATCACGGTCCTCCTGGAGGACTGGGCCGACTTCGGCGACGGGGCCACCAACACGGTGCCCTGGAACTACATGCGCCTGTGCATCGAGCCATTCGACTACGTCTTCGACACGGTGCCCGCCAACGAGCGGATCAACTGGCTCATGCACCATGAGCTGACCCATGTGGTGGTCACCGACAAGGCGGCAGGCAGCGATCTCTTCTGGCGAAAAGAGTTCCACGGGAAGGTGGAGCCCATCCAGGACAACCCCCTTTCCATCTTCTACAGCTACCTCACCTGCCCGCGCTGGTACGCGCCGCGTTGGTACGAGGAGGGGATCGCGGTCCAGCTGGAGACCTGGATGGCGGGGGGCGCCGGGCGGGTGCTGAGCGGCTACGACGAAATGGTATTCCGCGCCAAGGTCCTGGAGAACGCCCGGTTCTACGCTCCCCTCGGGGTGGAGGCCGAGGGCAAGTTCATCGACTTCCAGGGCGGGGTGAACTCCTACCTGTACGGCACCCGGTTCATGACCTACCTGTCCCTCGCCTACGGACCCGAAAAGCTCATCGCCTGGCTGAACCGCACCAGCGACAGCGAACGCTACTTCTCGGACCAGTTCCGCAAGGTGTACGGACTCCCGCTGCAGGAAAGCTGGGAGAAGTGGATCAGCTACGAGAGGGAATGGCAGGACCGGAACCTCAAGCTGATCCGCGGCTACCCCGTGACCCCGCTTACCCCCATCCCCACCGGGATCCTGGGCTCGGTGTCGCGCAGTTACTACGACACGGCAAGGAACCGGGTGTATGCGGCCATGGTCCGCCCCGCCGAGCCTCCGCAGATCGTGGCCATCGACCCCGGCACCGGAGCGCTGGAGTCCCTCGCGACCGTCAAGAGCGCGGCCCTGTTCTGGGTGTGCTCGCTGGCCTACGATCCCAAGGGCGACAAGCTCTTCTACACCACCCGCAACTCCGCCAACTGGCGGGACCTCAACGAACTTGACCTCAAGACCCGCAAGACCCGCATCCTCATCAAGGGCGCCCGCACCGGGGATCTCGTCGTCCACTCCGGAGACCAGGCCCTCTGGGGCATCCGGCACGAGGGCGGGCTCTCCAGCCTGGTGCGGATCCCCGCGCCCTATACCCAGCTCGAAGTCCTTCACACCCTGGACTACGGCCAGGAGCTGGTGGACATCGACCTGTCCCCGGACGGCCGGACCTTCACCGGCACCCAGATCGAGGTGAGCGGGGCGGAAAAGCTCGTGCGGGCCGACGTCGCCGCGCTCCTCGCCGGCGAGCCGGTCTTCGAGACCCTGCACCAGTTCGAGAACAACTCCCCGGACAATTTCGTGTTCTCCGCCGACGGCCGCTACCTGTTCGGGACCTCCTACTACACCGGGGTCTCCAACGTGTGGCGCTACGACCTGCAGAAGGCCCGCATGGAGGCCGTCACCAATGCGGAGACGGGTCTGTTCCGGCCCCTGCCCCTGGACGACCGCGAGATGATCGCCTACAACTACACGGCCACGGGGTTCACCCCCGTGCGGGTGCCCATCCGGCCCACGGAGGACCTGAACGCCATCAACTACCTGGGGCAGCAGGTGGTGGAGCGGTTCCCGGTGGTCAAGACCTGGAACGCGGGTTCCCCGGCCCGGGTGGACCTGGCCCAGGTCGTGACCCGCTCGGGAAGCTACGACCCCTGGGACCTGGCCACCCTCAGCTCGATCTATCCGGTCCTCGAGGGCTACCGGAATTCCGTGGCCGTGGGCCTGCGCGCCAACCTTTCCGACCCCCTGCGGTTCGACCGGGCGGCCTTCACCGCCACCTATTCCCCCGATGTGCACCTGGCGCCCGCCGAGCGCCTGCACCTGAAGCTCGACCTGGAGAAGGCCCCCTGGAAGGTGGAGCTCAAGAACAACGGCTCGGATTTCTACGACCTGTTCGGCCCCACCAAGGTCAGCCGCAAGGGCTACTCCGCCGTGGTGTCCTACCACAACTACCTGATCTACGATCTGCCCGAGACCCTGGAGTACACCGTCACCGGCGCCTACTATGGCAACATCGACACCCTGCCGGACTTCCAGAACGTGGGCACGTCCTTCACCTCCTATGGCTCCCTGGGCGCCCACCTCGATTTCAAGAGCCTGACCCGCACCCTGGGGGCCATGGAACCCGAGCGCGGCTTCCAGTGGCGGCTGGCTGGCGCCGCCAACCGGGTCATGGGCCGTACCTTGCCGGCCTTCTACGGCACCTTCGACGCGGGTGAGCTGGTGCCGTTCATCAAGCACTCCTCCATCTGGCTGCGCGCCGCGGCGGGCACCGCCACCGGCGATCCCACCAACCCCTTGGCGGGTTTCTATTTCGGCGGGTTCGGCAACAACTGGGTGGACCACCAGGAGGCCGACCGGTACCGGACCTACACCAGCCTGCCCGGTCTTGAGCTGGACGAGGCCAGCGGCCGCACCTTCGAAAAGGGCACCCTGGAGTGGACCCTCCCCCCCATCCGCTTCCGTTCCGCCGGCGGATCCGCCTTCTACCTGGACAACGTGCGCCTGGCCCTCTTCGACAGCTTCCTGGAGACCAACTTCACCCAGGCGGCACTGAGCCGCACGTCCAACAGCGTCGGCGCCCAGCTGGACTGCGCCCTGAAGCTGTACTCCACCATGAACGCCATCCTCTCCTTCGGCTATGCCCAGGCCCGCTTCCAGGCCCGGACGAACAAGGAGGGCATGGTCTCCCTCAAGCTTCTGGACTGGTAGGGCAGATCACTCGTAGCGCAGCGCCTCGATGGGATCCTGCCTGGCGGCCTTCATGGCCGGCCAGAGGCCGAAGCCCAGGCCGATGGCGGTGCTGATGCCAAAGCCCAGCACCACGCTCCAGAGGGGCGCCGCCGCGGGGAAGTCGAAGGCGAAGCGCACGAAGAAGGCCACACCGAAGCCCGCGGCGATGCCCAGGGCGCCGCCGACCCCCGTGAGGGCCACGGCCTCCACCAGGAACTGGGCGGCGATGTCCTTGCGGGTGGCGCCCAGGGCCTTGCGGATGCCGATCTCCCGGGTGCGCTCGGTGACGCTCACCAGCATGATGTTCATGATGCCCACCCCGCCCACCAGCAGCGCGATGGCGGCGATGAAGATCATGGCCGCCGCGACCGAGCCGGTGACCTGCTGGAAGGTCTGCAGGGTCTCCTCGCTGGTGAAGATGGCGAAATCGTTGGGCTGATGGGATTTCAAGCCGCGGTGCTGGCGGAGGATCACCACCTCCTGGTCCTGCATCTCGTGCACGAGCTTGGCGTCCCGGGGCACGGTGGCGATGTGCAGCGTGTCGCCGCTGCCGTTCTTGATCTGGGGGAACAGTTCGTCGAACACCGTGAGGGGGACGAGGAGGATGTTGTCGGCGCTGCCGCCCATCTGCGAGCCCTTCTTCTCCAGGACCCCGATGATGTTCATGGGCACGCCCTGGAGCAGCACTTCGCGGCCCACCGGGTCACGGCCCGGGAAGAGGGCCTTCACCAGGTCGTAGCCGATCACGCAGGTGTGGGAACCGTGGGACAGGTCGGTGTCGGTGAAGAAGCGGCCGTCCTCCAGGGTGCTGTTGTTGGCCTGCAGGTAGTCCGGGGACACCCCGCCGACCTGGGGGCCGTTGGCTTCGGCGCCCTGGCGGTTCTTGACCGAGGCGGTGGCCGTGGCGGCGGCGTCCAGGTAGCGTTCCGGCGACACCGCCGCCGCCAGGGTGGCCAGGCGCTTGAGGGCCGCGGCGTCCTCCAGGGTCAGGTCGCGCCGGTGCCGCTGCTCCTCGGGAATCAGCTCGGGGGGGCCGCCGAAGCGGGGATCGTACTTCTGGAACTGCACCAGGGTCGTGCCGAAGGTGGAGAAGGCCCCGGTGATGGCCTCGTTGAAGCCCGCCACGAAGCTGACCATGGCGATGACGGTGGCCACCCCCGCCACGATCCCCAGGAGGGTGAGGAAGCTCCTGAGCTTCTGCGAGATGATGGCCCGGAAGGCGAACAGCATGTTCTCCTTGCCCATGGCGTGGACGACGGGGCTGTTTCGCACGGCTTCCAGCACGGGCCTCTCCTATTCGGCCCGGAGGGCGTCGATGACCGGCAGGTTGGAGGCGCGCCGCGCCGGCAGGAAGCCCGCGGCCAGCCCCACCAGGGTGGAGACGGAGACGCTGGCCACCACGATGAAGCCGGAGAGCTGCGCGGGGAATTCCACCACCGAGCGCACCAGCCAGATCACCAGGGCCCCGGCCAGCAGGCCCAGGACGCCGCCGGCCAGGCTGAGCAGGGCCGCCTCCAGCAGGAACTGCCGGCGGATGTCCCGCTTCTTGGCGCCGATGGCCATGCGGATGCCGATTTCGGTCGTGCGCTCCACGACGCTGACCAGCATGATGTTCATGATGACGATTCCGCCCACCCCCAGGCTCACCGAGGACACCAGGAGCATGAGCACGAAGGCGGCCTGGCTGATCTGCTTCCACAGCGTCTGCAGGGAATCCTGGGTGAGGATGCCGAAGGGGTCGGGGTCGCGGTAGGCGGTGTGGCGCAGGGCCCGCATCAGGGCGCGCACCTCGTCAACCGCGGCGTCCAGGTTCTCCACCCCGCCCCGGGCCTGCACGTAGAAGCGCAGGGACTCCTTGGCGGCCATGAAGTTCTTCCGGTAGACCTGGATCGGGATGGCCACGATGCTGTCCCGGCTCACGCCCAGGGACCGGCCCTGGCGGGGGAAGGTGCCGATGATCCGGAAGGGCAGCCCCCGGATGAGCAGGACCTTGCCGATGGGATCCACACCGGGGAAGAGCTCGTCCACGATGTCGGCCCCCACCGTGGCCACGTCGGCGGCCATGTCGTTCTCGTTCTCGTTGAAGTAGCGCCCGTCCTCGGAGTCGAACTTGAGGAGCTCGGCGAAGTTGGGCATGGAACCGATCACGGTCACGTTGGACAGGTGCCGGGGGCCCGAGTCCACCCGCATCGACTTGAAACCGCGGCAGCTCACCTGCCCCACGTGCGGCAGATTGGCGGTGCTCAGGCGCTCGAAATCATGGAACGTGAAAATCGGTCGCTTGATCGCCTGCAGAAACTCCTTCTCGGACTGGATGATGCCGAACTGGTCCACCACGAACACATCGGGGGCCAGGCGGATGATCTTGTCCTTCACGTAGGCGTCCAGGCCGGTGATGACCCCCACCACGCTCACGATGGTGGTCACGCCGATGATGACCCCCAGGAGGGTGAGGAAGCTCCGCAGCTTGTGGGCCCGCAGGGCCCGCAGGGCGGACAGGAACAGCTCGCTGAGCTGCATTCAGCTGTCCTTCTTGCTGTCGGTCTTCTTCTTCTTCTCCACGTGGACCTCGTCGCCGTCCTTGAGCTCGCGCAGGGCCTTGAAGGGCCCGGTGACCAGCTGCTCGCCGCCCTTGAGCCCCGAGAGGACCTCCACGTTCAGCTCGCCCATGAGGCCGGTCTTGAGGGCCCTGAAGGCGGCCTTGCCTCCCTGGAGGACGTAGACGCCCTCCTCCTCCCGGGGGGCTCCCGGCTGGAAGGTCTCGCCCTTCTTGAGCTTGATGTCCTTCATGACGAGGGCCTGGAGGGGCACGGCCAGGGTCTGGTCGCGGCTCCCGGTGAAGATGTCGGCCTGGTTGGAGAGGCCCGGCTTGATGGTGGGGGGCGGGTTCTTGATCTGCACCTTCACCTTGAACTTGATCGCCTCGTTGACGTTGGTCTGGACGATGGGGGACCCGCCCACCTCGGTCACCACCCCCTGGAAGACCTGGTTGGGGTAGGCGTCGATGCGCACCTGGGCCTCCTGGCCCACCTTGACGGTGGGGATGGACGCCTCGTCCACTTCCATCTCCGCCTCCACCTTGCTCATGTCGGAGATGGTGACCAGCACGGTGCCCGCGGCGTTCTGGATGCCGATGACGGCGGTCTCCCCCAGCTCGATGCGCTTGGCGGTGACCACGCCGTCCATGGGGGCGGTGATGAGGGTCTTGTTCAAGGTGTCCTGGGCCCCGGCCAGATCCGCCCGGGCCTGGTCGACCCGCTTCTGGGCGCTGCTGAAGGCGGTCTGGGAGGTGCGCAGGGCCGTCTGGGACTGCTCGAAGTCGCTCTGGGAGATGATCCCGGCCTTGTAGTTGGCGTCGGCCCGCGCAAAATCGTTGCGGGCCTGCTCCGTGCGGGCCTTGGCGGTCTCGAAGTCGTGGGTGGTGGCCTGGAGGGAGGCCTTGAGGCTGTCCACGGCGGCCCGCGAGCGCACGGGGTCGATCTCCAGGAGGACCGCGCCCTTCTTCACCACGTCACCTTCCTTCACCTTGAGCTGGGTGATGGGACCCATGACGTTGGCGGTGATGTCGACCTTCACGACCGCCTGGATCTTGCCGTTGGCGCTGACCTTGGACTGGATGTTCTCCCGGGCCACGGTGGCCACCTGGACGGCGGCGCCCTTCTCGCCCCGGCTGGCGGCGACCCCGATGACCACGATGGCGGCCAAACCGCCGCCCAGGATCCACATCTGCTTTGCTTTCATGAAGTCGGCCTCCAGGGCCCCAGCCCATGGTCAGGTAACGACCGGACTAAAGCTTTGGTTTAGTTTCTCACACTACCAAGGCCCCACGCCGATCGCCGGCGGAATTCCTGCAGGGCCCCATCTCCAGGCATTCTATAATTTCCCAAGCGTCAGCCGCCGGCCCGGGCGCAGGCCCCCCCCTTGGAGCATCATGTCCCGCCCCGTCTACCGTCTTCCAGAAGCCCTCCGCTCCCTGGGTTTTCGAAATTTCAGGCTGTTCTTCACCGGCCAGCTGATCTCCCTGGTGGGCACCTGGATGCAGAGCGTTGCGCTCTCCTGGCTGGTGTACCGCCTCACCGGGCAGGCCCTGCTCCTGGGTCTCGTGGCCTTCGCCTCCCAGGCTCCCATCTTCCTGCTGGGCAGCTTCGGCGGCGTCCTGGCGGACCGGGTGGACCCGCGCCGGCTCCTGGTCATCACCCAGTCCCTGCAGATGGCGCAGGCCTTCCTCCTGGGCTGGCTCACCCTGGCCGGGAACATCCGGCCCTGGGCCATCCTCGTCCTGTCCGTGGTGCTGGGGGTGATCAACGCCTTCGACCTGCCGGCCCGCCAGGTGCTGGTGGCCTCCACCGTGGACCGGGACCACCTGCCCAACGCCATCGCCCTCAATTCCTCCATCTTCCACGGCAGCCGCGTGGTGGGGCCGGCGGTGGCGGGCCTCATGGTGGCGGCCATCGGGGAGGGCTGGTGCTTCCTGGTCAACGGCGTGAGCTTCCTGGGGGCCATCGTGGGCCTGCTGCTCATGACCCTACCGCCCTGGCAGTCCAGGTCCGACCACCCGCCCGTTTTCGAGCACATCCTGGAAGGGGTGCGCTACGTGCGGGGCAACCGCGAGGTGGCGCTCCTGCTCTTCCTGCTGGGCGTGGTGTGCATGATGGGCATGCCCTACGCCGTGCTCATGCCCGTGTTCGCCCGGGACATCCTCCATGGCGGCCCCCGGGCCCTGGGCCTGCTCATGGGCGGCTCCGGCATCGGGGCGGTGCTGGGCGCCTCGGTGCTGGCCGGACGCAAGAGCCACCGCGGCCTGGAACGGGTCGCCTGGGTGGGGGCCGCCGCCACGGGCCTCGCCCTGGGCTGCTTCGCCTTTTCGCGGGTCCTTTGGCTCTCCCTGGTGCTCATCCTGCCGGTGGGCATGGCCATGGTGGCCCATATGACCTCCAACAACACCCTTGTGCAGATGCTCATCCCCAACGAGATGCGGGGCCGGGTCATGGCCTTCCACGCCATGGTCTTCACGGCGGCCATGCCCATCGGAGCCCTGCTGGAGGGCCTCCTCGCCCACCGCATCGGGGCCCCGGCGACCGTGGCCCTGGGGGGTCTGGGTTGCATCCTGGGGGCGGGCTACTTCGCGCTCAGGTTTCCCAAGCGGGCCCTGGAGCCGGAAAAAGGTATCCAGGCCTTCGACCATCGCTAGACTGGTCCCATGTCCGCAACGCACGTGGGATACGGGGCAGTCAGGGCCCTTCTGGGCCTGTTGCCCGTGTGCATGTTCATGGGCGGTCTGGTCGCCCTGGACAGCTACAAGCTGGTGCGCTTCCGCTGGGTGGCCCTCATGGTGGGCTGCGGCGCCCTGGCCGCCGGCGTGGCCTTCCTGGGCAACCGGGCTCTCCTGGACCACGGCCTCCTGGGCCCGGGCCTGCTTACGCGCGTGGCCGCGCCCCTTCTTGAGGAGTGCCTGAAGGGCCTGGCGATCCTGGCCCTGCTCAAGGCCCGGCGGGTGGGTTTCCTCATCGATGCCGGCATCCTCGGCTTCGCCCTGGGCGCCGGGTTCGCCCTGGTGGAGAACGTCTACTACCTCTGGGCCCTGCCCGACTCCACCGCGGCGCTCTGGGCCATCCGGGGCCTGGGCACCGCCGTAATGCACGGCGGCACCACCGCCATCCTGGCCATGACCACCAAGGCCCTCATGGGCAAGCGGGAAACCACCGCCCTGCACCTGGTACTGCCGGGCCTGGGCCTGGCCTTCGCCATCCACGCCGGCTTCAACCAGTTCCTGCTCTCGCCCCTGGTATCGGCCATGGTGGTGATCCTCGTCCTGCCCACGCTCATGTTCGTGGTCTTCGGGCAGAGCGAGAACCTCCTGCGAACCTGGCTGGGCCGGGGCTTCGACCTGGACGAGGAGCTGCTGGAGGCCATGCGCCTGGGCGACTTCCAGACCACCCGGCCGGGACGCTATATCCAGTCCCTCAAGGACCGCTTCGAGGGCCCGGTGCTCGCCGACATGCTCTGCTACCTGCGCCTGCACGCCGAGCTGTCCATCAAGGCCAAGGTCCTCCTCATCCTCCGCCAGGCGGGCCTCCCCGACCCCCACGACCCGAACCTGGCCGAAAGCCTGGCCGAGCTGGCCTACCTGAAGAAGTCCATAGGACCCATCGGCGAACTGGCCATGTCACCGCTCCTGCAGCGCTTCACCCGGGACCAGTGGCAGCACCAGCTTCTCAGCTAGCCGGCCAGACCACTCAATCCCACTTTTCCCATAGCATCCGGAGTGGTACCGCGTACATCCCATCGCCAAAGCCCACACTCGTTTCCCCATCGTAAAGCACAACCCCCGCCTTGAATCTTGGGCCGGCGGCCTTCCTCAACTTGTGGAGACCTCTGAAATCGGAGGCCCCAACGGTTGCAGCAGCCTTGACCTCGATGCCTACCGGTTCCAGAACTCCACGTTCGGCCACCAGGTCCACTTCGCCCCCATCCCGGTCGCGAAAATGAAAGAACTTCGTAGGCTTTTCGCTCCAGTCGGCCTGTCGGTGGAGTTCCTGATAGACAAAGGTCTCAAGCAGTTGCCCCAAAAGGGGGCGATCGTTCCAAAGGGCAGGCCCATCCAGGCCAAGCAGCCCACAGGCCAAGCCTGTATCGATAACCTGCCGGCCAGGGAATCTGCCAACTTGGGCACGAGCAGGACATTTGCCGAGCCCGTCAAAAGGAACCTACCGGGGCGCCTGTCGCGATCCACCGCCAGCTTCAGGGTGGAGAATAGACCTGGGGCGCGCTGGACCTCGTCGAGGATGGTCTTCCCCGGAAGGTCATCCAGGAAGCCCTTGGGGTCCGCAATCGCTCCAGCCAGGACAGCCTCGTCGTCAAAGGAGACGTAGGTGTATCCCAAAGGTTCTCCAACGGTCCGGGCCAGGGTCGTCTTCCCGCACTGCCTTGGTCCATGGACCAGCACAACGGGGGAATCCTCCAAAGCCTCAAGAAGGCGGGGGGAAGCGAAGCGTGGGTACATGAACCAGCCTTCCAGTCTGCCCAAAGCAGAACAAGGAAGCGGCTGATTGTCAACTTGGGCTTCGACTGCAGGTCACCTATAATTGCCAACCGCCCCAAGTGCAAGAAATCGACCTTATCGATCCAGTTCCCCAGCGATGACATTCATCGCCCCCAGGATGGACACCGCATCCGCGATCAGCCGGCCCTTCACCTGCTCGTCGAAGCTGCTGAAGATCGGGAAGCAGGGCGGGCGCACGTGGATGCGGTAGGGGGCCTTGGTGCCGTCGGAGACGATGTAGAAGCCCAGCTCGCCGTTGGCGGCCTCGGTGGCGCTGTACACTTCGCCCACGGGCATGTCCATGCCGTGCATGATGAGCTTGAAGTGGTGGATGAGGCTCTCCATGCGGGTGTAGACCTTCTCCTTGGGAGGCAGGGCCACCTTGTAGTCGTCGATGATCACGGGGCCGGGGCCGATCTCCTTCAGCCGGTCCAGGCACTGGCGGACGATGCGGAAGGACTGGCGGATCTCCTCGGTGCGCACCAGGTAGCGGTCGTACACGTCCCCGGTGGTGCCCACGGGCACGTCGAACTGGTAGGTCTCGTAGTCCAGGTAGGGCTGGGCCACGCGCAGGTCCTGGGCCACGCCCGCGGCGCGCAGGCAGGGGCCGGTGTAGCCCCAGCTGATGGCGTTGGCGGCCGTGATGGCGCCCACGCCCTTGGTGCGGTCGGCCCAGATGGGATTGTGGGTGAGCAGCTTCTCCATCTCGTCCACGGTGCGGGGGCAGCTCTCCAGGAACTGCTCGCACAGGGGCTCGAACTCGGCCGGGATGTCCCGGAAGAGCCCGCCGATGCGGGTGAAGCTGGAATGCAGGCGCTGGCCGGCCATCATCTCGAACATGTCGTAGATGGTCTCCCGCTCCTTGAAGAGGTAGAGGAAGGCCGTGAAGGCGCCGATGTCCACCGCGTTGATGCCGATGCACACCAGATGGTCGCCGATGCGGGCCAGTTCGGAGCAGAGGACCCGCAGGACCCGGGACCGGGGCGGGTCCTGGATGCCCAGGAGCTTTTCCACCGCCAGCGTGTAGCCCACGTTGTTCATGAGGGAGCTGCAGTAGTTCAGGCGGTCCGTGAGGGGCAGGAACTGCTGGTAGGTGAGGTTCTCCCCCAGCTTCTCCACGCCGCGGTGGAGGTAGCCGATGTTCGGCGTGGCCTTGGCGATGAACTCGCCTTCCAGCTCCAGGACGATGTGGAGGGTGCCGTGGGTGACGGGGTGGGAGGGCCCCATATTGACGATCATGCGATCGCCCTGGTCGGCGGAGTCGGGACGGAGGGTGGCGGTTCGCTCAGACATTCAAGGATCTCGCGTCGGGGGCGTAGGAGGCGCCGATGTCCTGGTTGCAGAAGGCGTCGCCGCCGTCCAGGGGATAGTCCTTGCGCAGGGGGTGCCCGGGGAAGTCCTCCCACATGAGCAGGCGCCGGGGATCCGGGTGCCCTTCGAAGGGGATGCCGAAGAGGTCGGCGACCTCCCGCTCGGACCAGTCCGCCGACTTGAAGCGGCTCACGAGGCTGGGCACGGCCTCGCCGTCGGCCACCCGCACCTTCAGGCGCAGGCGCTCCTGGCTGGTGAGGTTCAGCAGGTGGTACACCACGTCGAAGCGCGGGTCCCGCTGGTTCCCGTCCACGGCCGTGACGTCCATGAGCTGCTGGAAACCGGCCGCGAAGAGGTGGTCCACCACCTTGAGGAACATCGCCTTGTCCACGACGATCGTGTGGTCGCCCCGGAAGGAATGGCGGTCCAGGATGGCCCCTGGCAGCTTTTCATCGATGCTTTCGGTCACCATGCTCGAATTCTCCAGCTCACCAGATCTTTTGCGCGCCTGCGTCCCCGGCTGCCAGCACCATCTCCCGGACCACCTGGTAGTTGGAAAGCCCCTTGGCCTGCTGGAGTTCCTCCTGCCTGGCCAGTGACTCGTAGAACTGCTCGATGTGCTCCCGGCGCCCGGCCAGGGTCTCCCGGGTGATCTTCTCCTGGAGCTTCATGACGCCGTAGATCATGGTCTCCGGCCGGGGCGGGCAGCCCGGGACGTACACGTCCACGGGCACGACCCGGTCGATGCCCTGGAGGGTGGCGTAGGTGCGGTACATCCCCCCCGAGGACGCGCACACCCCCACGGACACCACCCACTTGGGCTCGGCCATCTGGGCGTAGACCTGCCTGAGGATGGGGGCCTGCTTGTTGGTGATGGTGCCCAGCACCAGGAGCATGTCGCTCTGGCGGGGGGAGAAGCGCAGGGCCTCCGCCCCGAACCGGGAGAAATCGTAGCGGGAGGCCATCATGGACATGAATTCGATCGCGCAGCAGGCCGTGCCGAAGGGAAGGGGCCAGAGGCTGTTCTTCCGGGCCCAGTTCACCACCGCGTCCAGCCTGGTGGTCATCACGGAATCGTCGAGGTTGATGGCCGCCATCAGCGCTCCCAATCCAGGGCGCCCTTGCCCCAGGCATAGATGAAGCCCACCAGCAGGGTCGCCACGAAGCTCGCGCCGGCCCAGAAGGTCCAGAGATGGGCCTTGTACTGCACGGCCCAGGGCAGGAGGAAGGCGGCTTCCACGTCGAACAGGATGAAGAGCATGGCCACCAGGTAGAACTTGACGCTGTAGCGGTGCCGCGCGCCCTCCTGCAGGGGCGGGGCCCCGCACTCGTAGGGCGTGAGCTTGGCCTTCATGGGATTGTCGGGCTTCAGGAGGCCCGGGAGGACCACTCCGGACACGATGAGGATGCCCGCGCCGACGATGGACGCCAGGATCAGCAGGAGCAGGATGGGCAGGAAGAAGTGCGCGGGTTCGGTCATGGGGGGTTCCAGGGCGGGCGGACGCTTGAAAAGATGATAGCGTCATCGTCCGGTGTTTGCCCTTACCTACTCGCTATAATCCCGTCCATGGCAAGTCGAGACTCCCAGACCGTCCTCCTGAGCCGCCAGGCGATCCTCCTGGTGACCGCGGTGGGCGTGAGTCTGCTCACCCTCTGCTACGTCCTGGGGGTACAGGTCGGCAAGCAGAGCGCCGCCCTGAGGCATCCCCAGACCAAGGGCGCCGGCGAGGAGCTGGAGGAATTGCCGGCCACCATGGCCGACCAGCTCAAGGCCCTGGAGCAGGCCGGAAACGGGACGGGCTTCGACAAGCCCGTGAAGGCCCCGCCCCCGGCCCCCCCGGAAGCCAGGCCCGACGAGCCGCCCGCCGAGGCGAAAGCCGGACCTGCCAAGGCCGCCGAGCCGAAAGCCAAGCCCCCCGAGGCGAAGGCCGTGGCCCAGGACCACTGGACCCTGCAGCTGGTGTCCACGCCCGACGCCGGGGAGGCCCGCACGGTGGCCGGCAAGGCCAAGGCCGCCGGCTTCAAGACCGAGACCCTGACCGAGAAGGGGCTGAACAAGGTCCGCCTGCTGGAGCCCATGGACCGCAAGGTCGCCGACGCCGCCATCCAGAGGCTGCGCAAGCACGGCTTCAAACCCTTCGCGATCAAAGTCGAGCCGTGAAGAACCTGATCCCCTCCCTCCTGCCCATCCCGCGGTTCCTCGACCCCGGGGAGCAGGCCCAGCTCCCCCATGCGCGCAAGGTCTTCCCCCTGAGAAACCTCCATTTCAAGGACGTTCGGGCGGTGGGTTTCGACATGGACTACACCCTGAGCCACTACCGGACCCCCCAGATCGAGGAGCTGGCGCACCGCCACGCCGTGCGGCTCCTGGTGGACGAGCAGGGCTACCCCGCCTGGCTCCTGGAGACGCACTTCGACCCCGACTTCGCCATCCGGGGCCTGGTCCTGGACGGCGGCCGGGGCAACCTCCTCAAGCTGGACCGGGCACGGCAGGTGGTGAGGGCCTGCCACGGCAGCCGGCCCATGGCCCGGGAGGAGGTGGACACCGCCTACGGAAGGCGCCGCCTGGTCTCCCGGGGCGGCGCCTTCCGCAGCATCGATACCGGCTTCGAAGTGCCGGAATGCAATCTCTACGCCCTGCTGGTGGACGGAGTGGACGCGGGCCGGATCCAGGGCAAGGACTACGCCCAGCTCTTCCGTGAGGTGCGCTGGGCGGTGGATACGGCCCACCGAAACGGCGTCATGAAGGCCGAGATACTGGCCGACCTGGAGCTCTACATCGTGCGGGATCCGGAACTGCCCGCCGCTCTGGACCGCTGGCGGCGAGCGGGTAAAAAACTCTTCGTCGTCAGCAACAGCGAGTGGGTCTTCACGAACGGCGTCCTCGGCTTCCTCCTGGATGGCCAGGATCCGGCCTTACCCCATTGGACGGACTATTTTGATTTGGTGGTGGTGAGCGCCCAGAAGCCCGTTTTTTTCCTGGAAACTCCGCCGGCCGTGCAGCTAGCCGGACAAAAGGCGGCCTATTCCGGTGGCAACGCCTTGTGGATGGAAGATTTGCTCATGGCCAGAGGCGAAGAGATCCTCTACGTGGGCGACCATATCTATGGGGACATCCTCCGCTCCAAGAAGAACGTCTCCTGGCACACCCTGCTGCTCATCCCCGAATTGGCCTCCACCCTGGAGCGTCTGGAGGACCAGGCCACCGAACTGCAGGATTTCCTGCGCCTGGAGTCCCTGCGCAGGCAGGCGGAGTTGCGGACCTCCCTGCTGGAAAACCAGTTCAACCGGAACCGGGAACACCGGCACCTCCTGGCCACGCGGCTTTCTCCAGAAGCGCTTAAAGCCTTGGACCTGGAAGGCGGTCGCCTCAAGGAGGACCTGGCGGCCTCCCGCCTGGAGACCGAAGCCCGGATCCAGGCCAGTGCCCGCTTGGATGAGCGTTTGGAATCAACCTTCAATGCCCGCTGGGGGTCCATATTCCGTGACGGTTACGAGCAGACCCGTTTTGCGGATCAAATTCAAACGTATGCTTGCGCATACACCGGAAGGATCAGTAATCTGTATATGGTAGATCCTTCTACGGCTCTTTATGCACCGGTGCCGACCCTTCCCCACGAACGGATCTGACTATTTTTCCCACCTCCGCTCCTGAAGAAGCATGGAACAAGTCAGCATCTTTTTTCATCCAAGAGAAGTGCCGTTGCATATTGTGGGGCATTTAAGTCAATCTGTATTCAAAGTAGGAGTGCTAAATTGAAGCGATTCGATTCAAATTCCGACGCCCCTCTCTCCATCTCCTCGCTCGGAGACCGCATCAAGGCGGTGCGCCTGACCTGGAGGTGGTCCCAGGAAGAGATGGCCGAGGCCCTGAGGGTTGATCAGGCCTCCATTTCCTTCTGGGAGCGCGACAAGATCAAGCCCTCCGGATCCGCCATCGTGGCCCTGGCGTCCCTGTTCCGCACCAGCACCGAGGCGCTGGAAGAGGGTACCGGCTTCCGGATCCCCGATCCCCCGTCCCACCCCGAATCCGCCAAGGTGGACCGGGAGTTCCCCCGCAGCGTCAGCCTGCCCGCGGGCAGCGAGGATGTGGTGATGGTAGTGGATCTGGGCGACGGCTCCTCCAAGGGCAAGCAGCTGTCCGAGGCGATGATGAGCCTGGTCCAGGGAGTCAAGGACAGCCGCCGGGTGTGGGTGGTCCTGGAGTAGGGCTTCGGGTAGGGCTTCGGGTAGGGCTTCGGGAAAGGCTTCAGGTATGGTTTCGTGCAGGGCGTCGCCCTGCGTCCTCACTGCAGTTCGGCCTTGAACGCCTCCAAAAGCCTGGGCAGCGAGCGTTCGATCTGCCTGCGGAACTGGTTCACCATGCCTTCCGGGCTGTCGCCCTGGACGATGAGAATGGGCACCGGGCGGGTCATCGGGGCGCCGCCCCCTTCCAAGAGGGTCAGCTTGGCTTCCAGCCGGTAGGTGACGCCGCTGTAGAGGTCCAGGTCCGCGAAGATGAACTCGGGCCCCTTGGCGCCGCCGGCAAAGGCGAGGTCGAGGATCAGGTCGGGGTCCAGCTCCCTGCTGAGGAGACCGCAGGTGGTGAGCTGGGTCCTGAGCCAGGCTTCCACGCCCGCGGGCAGCTCCACATTGGCCCGCACCGCCACCGCGGTGCGGGCGAAGTCCACCGGTGGCAGGTCCGCCTGCTTCAACTGGGCGAGGCGCAGGTCAACGGCCGCCCGTTCCCCCTGGAAGGCAGGGCGCAGGTCCAGGCCGATCCCCGCGGAGGCCAGGAGGGCGAGGGCCTCCTCCAGCCGGTCCAGATCCTGGCTCAGCTTGCGTACCTTCCATAGGGCCTTCCGGCTGGCTTCGGCGCCCAGGCGGGTACGGGCCTGGGTGATGCCGTCCAGGCGACTGCCCAGGGCGGCCCGCGCCTGGGCCAGATCCAGGTAGGCCAGGGCGTACACCGTGCGGGCGCCGGCATCGGTGAAGGTCTGTTCCACCACGAGGCCCGGCAGCTCCTCGGCCTTGACCCCGATGGACACCTCGTCCCTCACGACGCGTTCACCCATGCGGCCTTCCCGCTGGGTTTCGCGGGTGCGGGTGGCGATGCTCGTCTGGCCCTTGACCGTGGACCTCAGGCGGCCCACCACTTCCAGCCGGGCCCGTACGGAGGCCCGGGCGATGGACTGGCCCTCCTGGGCCACCAGGTCAGCCGTGCCCAGGGCGTAGAGCCGGCCCGGCACCTCGGGCAGGCGCTCCACCCAGGCGGGCCGCGTCCCCGGGAGGGCTGGGGCCAGCCTGGGCGCCGGTCCCGGCCCTGGCTGCTGCAGGGCGATCAGGGCTGCCAGGACCCATGCTGAAACCAGGGCTGAGACCATGGCGCGACTCCGGGCTTCAGGGGTGGGCGAGCACGTGCTTGATGGCGGCCACCACCTGGTCCTGGTCCTCCTCCGTCAGGCCGGGCCAAAGGGGCAGGCTCAGGAGCCGCTCCCCGCTCCACTCCGTGTGGGGCAGGCCCCCCTTGGGCAGCGCGTGGGGCCTTGCCGCGTAGAAGTCCCGGTAGAAGGAGTGCACGTGCGCGGGGCGGTAGTGGATGCCCGTGCCGATGTTCTCGTCCTTGAGCCGGGCCACGAAGGCGTCCCGGTCCATGCGGGCCTTCTCCGGCCGGATCCGGAGGACGAACAGGTGGAAGCAGTGCTGGTGGACCTCGTCGCCGGCCACGGGCAGCAGGACCTCCCCGAGGTCGGCCATCAGGTCCAGGTAGCGGCGGAACAGATGGCCCCGCCGCGCGTTGAACCCGTCCAGCTTCTTGAGCTGGTGGAGGCCGATGGCGGCCTGGATGTCCATGAAGTTGGCCTTGCGGGCGGGTTCGGTCACGTCGAAATGGGGGCTGCCCTCCTTGGCGAACCGCTTCCAGGCGTCCCGCTCGATGCCGTGGAAGCGCAGGCGCTTGATCCGGCCTTCGAAGGCGTCGTCGTGGAAGGCGATCGCGCCCCCCTCCCCCGTGGTCATGTTCTTGTTGGGGTGGAAGCTGAACACCGTGAAGACCGACCTCGGGTCGGCGCCGATCCTGCACCCCCGGTAGCGGGCGCCCATGGCCTGGGCCGCGTCCTCCACCACCCAGAGCCCGTGGGCCTTCGCGATGCGCCAGATCGCGTCCATGGGTGCGGGCAGGCCCGTCAGGTGCACGGGGATGATGCCCCGGGTGCGCGGGGTGATGGCCGCCTCGAGCCCGGCGGGATCCAGGTTCAGGGTGGCGGGGTCGATGTCCACGAGCACCGGCACACCCCCCTGGAGCACGATGGTGCTGAGGGTGGAGACCCAGGTGAGAGCCGTGGTGATGACCTCGTCCCCGGGCTGGAGCCCCAGGCACTGCAGGGTGATCTCCTGGGCGGTGGTGGCGCTGTTCATCACCAGGCAGTGGGGGACGCCGTTGTAGGCCTCCAGGGCCGCCTCGAACCGGGCCGCCTTGGGGCCCGTGGTGAGCCAGCCGGATTCGATGGAGTCGATGAGTTCAGCAATCTCCTCCTGCCCGACCATGGGGCGGGTGAAGGGCAGGAAGGCCTCGCGGCGGGCATGGGTCATGGGGGCTCCTTTGGAAGTCTCGATCGTTCAGCGGGCCGCGCAAGCCTGGAGGGTGTTGGCCATGAGGCCGGCGATGGTGAGGGGGCCCACGCCCCCGGGCACGGGCGTGATGGCCCGGGCGAACACGGCCGCCTCCTGGTAGCGCACGTCCCCGCAGAGCACGCCGCCCTTGGCCCTCAGGGTCGCGAGCTTGGCCGGATCGTCCCGGAAGATCCGCTCGCCCAGGGCCAGGTCCTCGACCCGGTTGATCCCCACATCCAGGACCACGGCCCCCGGCTTGATCCAGGTGCCCTCCACGAGCCCCGGCCTGCCGATGGCGGCCACCAGGAGGTCCGCCTCCCGGCACAGGGCCGGCAGGTCCCGGGTGCGGCTGTGGGCGATGGTGACGGTGGCGTGGGCCTCCAGCAGCAGGAGGGCCATGGGCTTGCCCACGATCTCGCTGCGGCCCAGGACCACGGCCCGCATGCCCTTGAGCTCGACGCCGTAGGCCCTGAGCATGCTCATGCAGGCCGAGGGCGTGCAGGGACGGAGCCCGGGCAGGCCCTCCAGGAGCAGGCCCTGGTTCATGGGGTGGAAGCCGTCCACATCCTTGGCGGGGTCGATGCCGTGAAGGGCACGTTTGGCGTCCAGGGAAGCGGGCAAGGGCAGCTGGACCAGGATGCCATCCACCCCCGGGTCGGCGTTGAGGCTGGCGATGATGGCGTCCAGGTCCGCCTGGGGGGTGTCGGCGGCCAGGCGGTGCTCGATGGACCGGATGCCCGTGCGTGCGCACGCCGCCACCTTGCCACGCACATAGACGTGGCTGGCCGGATCGTCCCCCACGATCACCACCGCCAGGCAGGGGGCGCGCAGGCCCTGGGCCGCCCGGGCGGCAACGCCCGCGGTCACTTCGGCCAGCATGCTGTCCGCATGGGCCTTGCCGTCCAGAACGATGGTCATGGTGGAACCCCCGGAAGCCTCCATGGTGCCCCCATTCCACCCCGCTTGTCAGGTGGAACGGGGAGGAACGGTCGGTCCGGCAAGGAACTTTCCCTTGTTCCGGTGGCCAAACGGCGATATTCTTCTCCACTGAATTCGGCCTGGATTTTTCCGGGCTCCAGGGCAATCGGTGGAACACGGCCGCTGCACCCAGAGCTTGTGAGAACCGTGTCGGGTGGGTTCGACCCACCCCTTCCAGTATTCCAGAGGCAAGCGCGCATGGACCTGAAAAAGCTCAAAGACCCCCTCGACCGGCAGCTCGCGCTGCTGGGGTTCGAGCTGGTGTGCCTTGAGACCGCCAAGGAGGGCCGGGACGACATCCTGCGCCTGTATATCGACCATCTGGACCGCGGCCCCGGCGGGGACCGGCCCATCACCCTCGATGACTGCGTGGCCGCCAATGACGGTCTGGTCACCTGGCTGGACGTGGAATTCCCCTCCCTGAGGGAGACGGTCAACCTCGAGATCTCCAGCCCGGGCCTGGAACGGCCGCTGGTGAAGGCCGAGCATTTCAGCCGGTTCCGGGGCCGCCTCTGCAAGCTCCAGACCCTGCAGCCCCTCAACGGCCAGAAGCGGTTCAAGGGCTGGATCCAGGCCGTCGCGGCCGATGCGGTCACCCTCGAGGAGGACGGCGTCCTCAAGACCGTGCCCTTCGAAGCCATCCAGAAGGCCCGCCTCGCTCCCTTCGACGAGGACAGGGCCCCCAAACCCCGGCATCAGCCGGAGCAACCGACAGCGGCCCGCGTAGAGAAAAGCGCGGGCGAGGAGACAGCATGGCACTCGTAGCAACCAGCTTTTTCGATAGCGTGAAGATGATCGCCGCGGAAAAGGGCATTCCTGAAGAGGACGTGTTCAAGGCCGTAGAGGAATCCCTCGTCAAGGCCGCCGAGAAGTACTTCCAGAGCTTCGACTTCTACGGCAACTTCCAGGCCCAGATGGACCGGGAGACGGGCGAGTTCCACGTCTACGCCCTCAAGCAGGTCGTGCCCCTGGTGGAAGAGGAGGACCTGGAGATCAGCCTCGAGGAGGCCCAGGCCCTGAACCCCGACGCCGCCGAGGGCGACACCCTCTGGCTGCCCCAGGACACCTCCCAGCTGGGCCGCATCGCGGCGCAGGCCGCCAAGCAGGTCCTCGTGCAGAAGGTCCGGGAAGCCGAGCGCGACCGGATCTTCACGGATTTCGCCGACCGCATCGGCGAGGTGGTGGTGGGCGAAGTCAAGCGCTTCGAGAAGAGCGCGATCATCCTGGAAGTGGACCGGGTGGAGGCCATGCTGCGCCGCAGCGAGGCCCTGCGCGGAGACCGCTTCGACAAGGGCCAGCGCATCAAGGTGGTGATCTCGGCCGTGGACAAGTCCGCCAAGGATCCCCAGGTGCAGGTGAGCCGCACCGATCCCAGGCTCCTCATCAAGCTCTTCGACCAGGAGGTCCCGGAGATCCATGACGGCACCGTCGTCATCCGCTCCTGCGTGCGGGAGGCCGGCGACCGGGCCAAGGTGGCCGTGCACTCCCTCGATCCCGACGTGGATCCCGTGGGCGCCTGCGTGGGCCTCAAGGGCAGCCGGGTCCAGGCCATCATCCGGGAGCTGAAGAACGAGAAGATCGACATCGTCCGGTTCGACGAGGACAGCAGCCGCTTCATCGCCAACGCCCTGAACCCCGCCAAGGCCCTCCGGGTCACCGTCACCGACCTGGAGCACCGCAGGGTGGAAGTGGTGGTGGACGACGAGCAGCTGAGCATCGCCATCGGCAAGCGCGGCCAGAACGTGCGTCTGGCCGCCAAGCTCACCGGCTGGAACATCGATGTGCGCAGCGAGGCCGAGAAGCGCCGCGACACCGAGGCCGCCATGGGCCAGGCCCTGCCCGAACGGGCGGTCCAGGCCGCGGCCCCCACGTCCCGCCTGCTCGAAGAGCTGGGCGCCTTGGAGGGACTTACCGAGGTCATCGTGGAAAACCTCGCAGCCGCCGGCCACCTTGATTCGAAATCCCTGTACACTATGACCGTAGAGCAACTGCTCGCCATCGAAGGCATGGATCAGGATCTCGCCTTCCGTCTCATCGACGCCGTGCACGCGCGGTTCGGCGAGTAGACCCTGGGCACTCCGCTGCTCTGTCCGCCGTCCCTTCCACCTATCGAGGTAAGCCCCTTCATGTTGCGCATCAACCAGTTAGCAAAAGAGCTTGGCGTGAGCAATCACGAAGTCATCGAAGCCCTCGAGAAGCGTCTGAACATCCCCGGCAAGAGCCACAGCTCCAACCTCACGGATGACCAGATCCAGAACATCCGCCGCGTCCTGGAGAACAAGCCCAGGTCGGTGGAGGAAGCGGCCCCTGTCAGGCCCGTGGCCCTGCCCCCCGTCATCCGGATCGTGAAGTCCACGCCCCCCCCTGCCGCCGTGCCCCAGGCGCCCCCCGCGCAGCAGGCTCCCCATGCTCCGGCCGTGCTCATCAAGAAGGCCGAGACCCCTGCCCCCAGCGAGGCTCCCGCGCCCACGGAGGCCTCCCAGCCCACCACGGCCCCGGTGCCGGTGGAGACCCGGGCTCCCGAACCCGTCGCCGAGCCCGCCAAGGCCGCCGCGCCGAGCGAGGGCTTCTCCCGCCTGCGCATCTCCCAGGCGCCCGCGGCAGCTCCCAAGCCCCAGGAACCCGCCCGCTACATCCAGCTGCCCCAGCAGGCCGCCCCCAAGGTCCGGGCGGAAGCCGGGGCCCGGCCCGTCATCCAGCGCCCCGGGCAGCAGCCCCAGGTGCAGCGCAGCGGCCAGCCCCAGCCCGAGAAGACGGTCCTGCCCATGGCCAGCAACACCGGCAAGGGCGAGATCCGCCATGAGCCCACCCAGGCCCAGACGGTGCGCCGTTCCTTCATCCCGCCCTCCATCACCGAGCTGAGGCCCGAGGCGGGCTTCACCAAGATCAAGATGTCCGACACGCCGGCTCCGCCCCCCCGGACCACCGAACCGGCCCGCTACATCCAGCTGCCCCAGGCCCGCCCCGCGAGCTCCCCCTCCCGCCCGGGCGGCCCCGGCGCCCGTCCCGGCGGCCCCGGCGCCCGCCCCAGCGGACCCGGCGCCCGGCCCATGGGCCCCGGCGGCCCCCGCCCGGGTGGTCCCGGCGGTCCCCGCCCCGGCGGTCCCGGCGGACGCCCCGGTGGCCCCGGAGGCCGGCCCGGCATGGGCCCTGGCCGCGGCCCCTCCCTGCCCGCCACCACCACCATCGATCCCAACGCCCAGAAGGGCCCCGGCCGCGGCGGCCACTTCTCCGGCAAGAAGAAGGACGACAAGCGCAGCAAGGCCGAGCGCCTCGCCGAGGAGCTCGAGCTCAAGCTCAGGCAGCCCCGCAGCCGCGCCCAGCAGATCGCCACCGAATACGTCAACGACGAGATCGGGATCGTCATGCTCTCCGAGGGCGTTTCCGTCAAGGAGCTGGCCGAGAAGTGCAACCGCCCCGCCAAGGACGTCGTGGCCAAGCTCCTGCACCGCGGCATCTTCGCCACCATCAACCAGCCCCTGGACACCGAGCTGGCCAAGGAGATCGCCCGTGAATTCGGCTACCTGGCCGACATCGTCTCCTTCGAGGAGGACGTGCAGATCTCGGCCGAAGAGGGCAGCGAAGTCCAGGGCGAGAAGGTCCCCCGTCCCCCCGTGGTCACCATCATGGGCCACGTGGACCACGGCAAGACCTCCCTGCTCGACGCCATCCGCAAGAGCAAGATCGCAGCCGGCGAAGCCGGCGGCATCACCCAGGCCATCGGCGCCTACCACGTGAACGTCAAGGACGGCACGGAAGGCCTGCGCCGCCAGGTGGTCTTCATCGACACGCCGGGCCACGAAGCCTTCACCAAGATGCGCGCCCGGGGCGCCAAGGTCACCGATATCGTCATCCTCGTGGTGGCGGCCGACGACGGCGTCATGCCCCAGACCATCGAGGCCATCAACCACACCAAGGCCGCCGACGTGCCCATGGTCGTGGCCATCAACAAGATCGACAAGCCAGGCGCCAACCCCGAGAAGGTCGAACAGATGCTGCTTCAGTACGGCGTCCAGACCGAAGCGTTCGGGGGCGAAGTGCCCTGCGTGAAGGTCAGCGCCAAGACCAAGGAAGGCCTCGACCTCCTCCTGGAGACCCTCCTCCTCGTGGCCGACCTCAAGGACCTCAAGGCCGTCTACGACTGCGCCGCCGCCGGCAGCATCCTGGAAGCGCGCCTGGACCGGGGCCGCGGCCCCGTGGCCACCGTGCTCGTGCAGCAGGGCACCCTCCACGCCGGCGAGATCTTCGTGGCCGGCGCCACCATGGGCCGGGTGCGGGCCATGTTCAACGACCGGGGCGACAAGGTGACGGAAGCCACCCCCTCCATGGCCGTGCAGATCCTGGGCTTCGAGGCCGTGCCGGTGTCCGGCGACAACCTCCAGGTCGTCGAGGACGAGGCCAAGGCCCGCAACATCGTCTCCTTCCGCCAGGAGAAGGCCAAGGCCGCCGCCCAGATCAAGCAGCGGGTCACCCTCGAGAACCTCTTCTCGACCCTCAAGGAAGGCCAGATCAAGGAACTGCCCCTCATCATCAAGGCCGACACCTCGGGCTCCGTGGAGTCCCTGGTGGGCAGCCTCGAGCGCCTCTCCACCGAGAAAGTGCGGGTGCGGATCATCCATGCCGCCGCCGGCACGGTCACCGAGAACGACGTGCTCCTGGCCGAGGCCTCCAAGGCCACCGTCATCGCCTTCTCCGTGAAGGCCGAGCGCAAGACCGAGGAACTGGCCCAGGAAGAGGGCGTGGACATCCGGTTCCACGAGATCATCTACAAGGTCACCGAGGAGATCACCGCGGCCATGATGGGGCTCCTGGACGCCGAGGAGCGCGAGACCATCCAGGGCCTGGCCGAAGTGCGCCAGATCTTCCGGGTCAACAAGTCCGTCATCGCCGGCTCCTTCGTCACCGAAGGCAAGGTCCAGAAGCCCTTCAAGGTCCGCGTCAAGCGTGGCCCCGACGTGATCTGGGAAGGCGCCATCAAGACGCTCAAGCGCTTCAAGGATGATGTTCATGAAGTCAAGAACGGCCTGGACTGCGGCATCGACCTGGACGGCTTCACGGGCCTGCGGGAAGGGGACCTCCTGGAATTCTTCACCCGGGAGAAGTTCGCAGCCACCAGCCTCGGCTAGGCGGCAGCAGATTTCCGTGAACCTGGGAGCCGGTTGGCGCATATTCCTGGTAGGGTCCACCTATGCATAGTCGAAAACGCCAGCGGGGCTTCACGCTTATTGAACTGCTCACGGTCATGACCATCCTGGCGATGCTCGCCACGGTGGGGATCGTGGGCTACCGCCGCCACACCAAGGCCGCCAAGGAATCCGTCCTCAAGGAGGACCTCTTCCAGCTCAACCACTGCCTGGAGCAGTTCCGGGCCGACAAGGGCAAGTACCCCACGGCCATCAACATGCTCCGTGACCAGGGCTACATCCGGGAGATCCCCGTGGACCCCATGACCCAGTCCAAGGACACCTGGTCCACCGAGTTCGAATCCCCCGATCCCGACAACCCGGACGCCGAGGTGGGCATCTTCCGCATCCGTAGCGGTTCCACGGACATGGGGGACAACCAGGTGCCCTACAACGAATGGTGACCATGTCAAGATCCTTGGCCCGCACCGACGCCGCCGCAGCCGGCCTGCTCGTAGTCTGGACCGGCATGGTCCTGGGCTTCGCCTTCCTGGTTGCTCCCTTGCTTTTCTCCATCCTGCCCAGCCGGGATGTGGCCGGCCAGATCGCGGGACGGGTGGTGACCCGCCTGGACGTCATGGCCTGGGCCGCCTTTCTGGCCGCTTCGGCCCTCGTCCTCTTCCCCCGCTGGCTGCGGGAGGTGAAGGACACCCAGCCCGTGGGTCCCCTGCGCCTCTGGGCCGCCACGGCCATCGTGGCCCTCCTCATGTGCTTCACCAGCCAGTTCATCGTCACCCCCGGCCTGCGCCGGATCCGGGCGCGCATGGACGGACCCGTGGAGGCCTTCCCCAAGGACCACCCCGACCGGGCGGCCTACCAGAAGGCCCACGGCATCTCCCGGCAGCTCATCTTCCTCCGGCTGCTCCTGGCCCTGGGCCTGGCCATCGGCGTGACGGCCCTGCCGGGCCGGGCCGGGGAGTGAGCTTCAGGTCCTGAACCTGCCGATCCCCTCGAGGAGCTCGGCGGCGGACTTGGTCTGCTTCTGGGCCGTGTTGGCGACGATGTACACCTTCTCGCTCAGGGCGCCGGCGGCATCCGAGTAGCCGATGAGGCTGCTGATGACGCGGTCGGTGCGCCCGGCCACCCCATGGCTGGCGGCCGCCTGCTCCTTCAAGGTTCCGGTCAGCGCCTCGATCCGGTCGGCCATGGCGCGGGTCTGGGTCTCGATGCGTTCCATTTCAGACACCGTCTCGACGACCGCCCGGCTCCCCTCGGTGACGGTGGCATCACTTTCCTGGATGAGGGAGGCGATCTCCTTGGCGGCCCCACTGGACCGCTCGGCCAGCTTGCGCACTTCCTCGGCCACCACCGCGAAGCCCTTGCCCAGGGTCCCCGCCTTGGCCGCCTCGATGGCCGCGTTCAGGCTCAGGAGGTTGGTCTGCCGGGCGATGTCCTGGATGATGCGCACCGCGGAGGCCATCTTCTCCGAACTGGTGCGGACCCGGTCCATGGCCGCGGCCGTGGTGTTGCCGTGGGCCGCGCCCAGGGTCGTGGCCTGCAGGGTGGACCGGGCCTGGGCCTGGGCTTCCTGGAGGCCCACCGCCATGGCTTCCAGGGCCCGGGAGAGCGCCTGGACGGCCTCGGCCGCTTCCTCGGCCTCCGTCCGGCCTCCTTCCATGGCTTCGGACAGGGCCATGGTCTCCCGGGACATGGTCTCGGCGCTGGCCTTGAAGGTGGCCGACTCCTGGCCGAACTCGGCGGCGATGCCGCCCAGATGCTTGATCAGCCCGCTGAAGGAGGCCACGGCCCGGTTGAAGGCCAGGACCACCCGGCCAAGCTCCCCGGGCACCGCGGCCGCCGACACCCGCAGGTCGCCCTGGGCGAGGCTCTCCATCTTGCCCGTGAGCTGCTCGGACAGGATCCGCACCGGGGCCAGGGTCCACCGGGCGAACAAGGCTCCGTTCACCAAGGCCAGGACGGTCGCCGCCGCCAGGAGCAGGCCGACCCGCAGCCGGTTCCCGGCGATGGCCGAAGCCACGTCATCCACGTAGACCCCGTTGCCCACCATCCAGCCCCAGGGCTGGAACGCCTTCACGAACGAGACCTTGGGCACGGGCCGGGTGTCGCCCTGGCGGGGCCATTCGTAGCGCACGAAGCCCTCGCCCCGCTCCCGGCAGAGCCGGGCCATGACCACGAAGAGGGGCAGTCCCTGGGGGTCCCGGATCGCGGTCAGGTCCTTGCCATCCAGTTCGGGCTTGAAGGGGTGCATCACCATCCGGGGCGTGAGGTCGTTGATCCAGAAATACTCGTCCTTGCCGTAGCGGAGGGTCTTGAGGGTGGCGGCGGCCTGGGCCTGGGCCGCCTCAAGGGTCAACTCGCCCGCCTTGACCCGGGCGTCATAACCCCCCAGGATCCCCATGACGCTCTCCACCGCCACCCGGGTGGCGTATTCCCGGTCCTCGCTCATGCGCTTCTCCATGGAGGGCAGCACCAGAAAGACGAGCGCCAGGATCAGGGGCAGCAGGGAGACGACCACCGCCAGGACGGTCTGTCCGAACAGGCTGAGTTTGGGCAAGACTCTCATGCTCGGTTTCCCCCCACGCGTCTGCCGCGGTGGCCCATGATCAGGCGGATTGGTCGTTCGGTCTATAGCTTGAAGCGGGTCACGACGGTCTTGAGGCCATCGGCCACGTGCGCCAGTTCCTCGGAGGTGCGCGCCACCTCCTGCACGGCGGTGGCGAGCTGGTGGGCGGCCGAGGCATTCTGTTCCAGGTGCTGCGCGGTGCGGTCCATGAGTCCCCCCACGCCCACGGTGGTGCGGGCCTGCTCCTGGCTGAGCCCGCCGATGTCCCGGATGCGGCCGGCGATCTCCGAGATGCGGGTGCGGATGGTCTCCAGGTGCCCGAGGGTGATCCTCACGCTGGCGTCGCCCCCGGCCACGGCCTCCTCGGTGAGGTGGATGATCCCTTCGATCTCCTTGGCGCTCTGGGCGCTGCGCTCGGCCAGTTTGCGCACCTCCTCGGCCACCACGGCGAAGCCCTTGCCGGCGCTGCCGGCCTTGGCCGCCTCGATGGCGGCATTGAGCGACAGGAGGTTGGTCTGGCGGGCAATGCCCTGGATCTCCTGGACGGCGGTGACGATGCGCGTGGTGGCCGCCTGGATGGCGTGCATTCCCTCGGCGGTCCCCCTGCCCTCCCGTGCGCCCTGGTCCGTATCGACCACAGCGGCGTCAGCCTCGGCGCCGGTGCGCCGGGCCTGGTCAGCCATGGCCTCGACGTTGGCGTCCAGCACCCGCAGGGCGTCCTGCACGCCGCGCCCGGAAGCGCTGAGCTCCACGCTCACGCCGGCCACCTGGTCCACCGTGCGGGTCATCTCCTCGGCGCTGGCCGCCAGCTCCATGCTCCCCGAAGCCACCTGGAGGGAGGCGTGGTTGACTTCCTGCAGGGCCTGGTTCAGCTGGCCCGCCATGCGGTTGAAGGCCTCGCCCAGCTGGCCCAGCTCGTCGCCGCTGGCCACCTGGGCGCGCACCGTGAGGTCCCCCTCGGCCATGCGGCCGAAGGTCGCGGACAGGGAGCCCAGGGGCCCCAGCACATGGCGCCGGACGGACATGGTGACGATCCAGCTCACCACCCCCAGGAGCGCCAGGCCCGCCAGGGCCGAGACGATGCGGGTCTGGCGCACGCTGCGCACGAGCCCGGCCGTTGAGACCGAGACGCCGAAGGCCGCCACCAGATCGCCCGCCTTGCGGTCCTTGAAGGTGTCCATGCCCACCGCGCCGTGGCAGAGGATGCAGTCGTCCTGCAGGCGGGCGGGAGCGAGGGTGTACTTGAAGACCTCGCCCCCCTCCCCCTGGTACGTGCCCTGCCGGAGCTCGAGGCCCGGGTTGGCCTGGAACGCCCCCAGGGCCTCCTTCTCGAAGTCCCCGGCGGCGCCCGCCGTGTAGACCCCCGGCAGGATCCGGTGGTAGGCCATGCCATGGGCCTTGCAGTACTCGGCGGCCGAGGCGTGGAACATGTTCCTCGAAGCCACGGACATGGTGGTGAGGTTGTCGTCGAAGGCCTGCTCCTTGAGCCCCGTCTCCCGGGAGCCCACGAGCCAGATCACCACCAGGATCACCGCCGCCAAAACCAATCCAACGGATAGGAATATCTTGAATGACAGTCGCGTACGATTCACGTGGCCCGCTCCCGGAAGGTGGAGACCAGCCTACCTTGGTCCCCGAACTTTGTTGATGGAATTCAACGCGTTCAGAGCTCCCAGTCCTCGATCGCCCGGGGCCGCGGCGCGCCGGGGATCAGTTCCAGCAGCCACTGCCGGATCTCCTCCACCCCGTCGCGATTCAGGGCGCAGGTGAGCACGGCCTCGGGATGGGCCCGCTTGAGGTCCAGCCGGCGGGGCCGGGTGAGCCGGTCCACCTGGTTGAGGACCAGCAGCCGGGCGTGGTCCTCGCACCCGATCTCCTTCAGGGTGGCGCCCACGACCTTGAGGTGGTCCTCCAGATCGGGGCTGGCGGCATCGGCTACCACCAGCAGGGCCTCGGCCGTGCGCACCTCCCCCAGGGTGGAGCGGAAGGCGGCCACCAGCTGGTGGGGCAGCTTGCGGATGAAGCCGACGGTATCGGACACGAGGGCATGCCTGGGCTCACCGGTCGCTTCGTCCACCCCCAGCCAGGCCTTGCGGGTGGTGGTGTCCAGGGTGGCGAACAGCATGTCCCGGGGTTCGCCCTCCCCGGTGAGCGCCCTGAGGATGCTCGTCTTGCCGGCGTTGGTGTAGCCCACCAGGGCCACGCGGGGCACCTTCGGGCTCCGCCCCTGCCGCTGGGTGGAACGCACGCGCTGCAGGTGCTCCAGCTCCTTCTTGAGCTGGCTGATGCGCACGCGGGTCATGCGGCGGTCCACCTCGATCTGGGTCTCGCCCGCCCCGCCCCGCACGCCCACGCCGCCCACCTGCCGTTCCAGGTGGGTCCAGGCGCCCTTGAGCCGGGGCAGCTCGTACTCGTACCGCGCCAGCTCCACCTGGGCCTTGGCTTCCCGGGTCTGGGCGCGCTGCTCGAAGATGGAGAGGATCAGGCCGGTGCGGTCCAGGCAGGTCATCCCCGTGGCTTTTTCCAGATTCCGGATCTGGCTGCCGGAGAGCTCGTTGTCGCAGAGGAGGACCGTGGCTCCAAGCTCCCTGGCCTGGTGGGCCACGCTCTCGATCTGGCCCTTGCCGTAGAAGGTCCGCGCTTCCACGGCGCTCCGCTTCAGGCGCTCGCGGCCCCGGGGCTCCAGGTCGCAGGCTCGGGCCAACTCTTCCAACTCGGCCAGATGAACTTCGATATCATTGTCTCGGTCCTGGGGTCCCTGGTGGGCGATCAGGAAACATCGGATGGGCAGTTCTGGCATAGGCATCGAGGTTACCATCAAAACCAGGGTTCCCTGTTGTTCATGAAACGGTTCCGGCCGGTCGATGCAAACCCCGTGGTTCGCGTGAGGTGATATGGCCATTTTCGGCTTCGGGAAGGACAAGAAGGAAGGGGGCGGATCCCCGGAACTGGTCCTGGCCTATCTTGAAGACGCGCAGAGGGTGCGGGCGCCTTTCACCCTCGCGGGGAGGGGCAAGGTCGAAGCCGCCGCCATCCTTCAGAGCCTGGACGAGGTGGAGGGAACCGCCACCTTTCAGGTGACCGGCTCCCTGGTGGCCGACAAGGGCGCCTCCATCGACCTGGTCTTCATCCAGGAGGGGCTTCGCCTGGGCGCCTCGGCCCGGCTGGTGGAGAACCGCCCGGGCGTGGCCGTGGTGGAATTGCCCGAGGCCCTGGAGCTGAAGGAACGCCGGGGCATGCCCCGCGCCCGGGTGAACCCCAAGGAGGGCGCGACGGTCACGGCCCTCACGGGCCTGTTCGAAGGGGTAGGCATCACGGGCGTGCTGGAGAACGTCTCCGAATCCGGCGCCCGGGTGCGCGTGGAAAAGGGCATGAGCATCAAGGGCGAGAAGCGCCTCCACCTGGGCGAGGGGCTGGTGCCCGTGGGCCAGGCCTTCATCCTGGTCAAGCTCAACAAGGTGCCCAAATGCCCCGGGGTCATGGAGCTGGAAGGCAAGGCGGTCTACCTGGACACCGGCGGCAACGGGCTGTCCATCGGCATGAAGTTCAATCGGACCAAGACCGACGTGGCCGCGGGCCTGCGGGGCATGGTGGCCTCGCGCACCTCCGCCATTCCCACCACCCTGCCCCCCAAGGCTCGGCGCACCCGGGAGGCTCCGTCCACCGGCCTCCTGGCCGATGAGCCGCTGGTGCCGGCTCCGCGCCAACCCGCTCCACCCCCGAAGGCGCCCGAGGTCGCCGCCGAGCCCAAGCCCGAACCCGCCAGGCCCTCAAGCGTCGAGCCCGTCGAAACCCTGGCGCCTGCGGCCAACCTGCCCCTGCCCCCGGCCACCCTGGAAGCGAAGGCACCAGCCACCCTGGAAGCCAAGGCGTCGGCCACCTTGGAGGCCAAAGCCTCGGCCGGGCCTCCCGAGCCGCCAGACAACGAGAGCCCGGCCACGGCCGCGCGGAGCGCGACCATGCTGAGGCTCAAGAAGCGGTCCCGGGCCGTGATCGCCCTGGCCCGCACGGCGGCCTTCGAGGAGATCCTCAAGGGCTTCCTCCAGGAGGACGGCTACGGCCGGGTGCTCACCACCATCTTCCCGGACGAGGTCTTCGAGTTCCTCCGCCAGCCCAACCTCGGGGTCCTGCTGCTCGATGGCAACATGAGCGTGGTCGAGTCCCTGGAGTTCGTGCACAAGCTGCGGAATGCCGTCCATGAACTGCCGCCCATCATCCTGGCGGCCGAGGACATCTCCACGGCCGTGGTGCTGGCCGCCCGCAGGAAGGGCGTCACCCAGCTGGTGGTGAGGCCCTATGCCCTGGACGCCGCCTTCTCCGCCCTGCTCTCCGAACAGCTGCATTGACTGGATTATGACCATGATTGTTGGACGCTGGCTCCTCCTCCTTGCCCTTCCTCTGCTTGCCCATCCTGCCCTGGGAGCCCAGGAGACGCCCCACCCCAACCGGCTGGCCTGGCTTTCGATCTTCCCCGAGCCCATGCCCGAGGCGGTCACCCAGTTCGGCCTGGAGGTCACCAACAACTTCCTCCGCGCCGACCGCGAGAACAGCATCGACGGGCTCACCCACGCCCAGCTCCACGGGGAGGACTGGGAACTGGTCTCCGACCTGGCCGGGGGCCTGGGCCCGGGGCGCTTCAACGTGCGCACCCGGCTCACCTACCGCTCCGCGGGGCTGCTGGACCGGGCCATCATGGACTGGCATGACCTCCTCCACGTCGACCAGGGAGGCCGGGACCAGGCCCCGGCCTTCCAGGACATCTACCACATGGACCGCAACGGGGTCACCGTCTTCGATCTCTACCGGCCCAGGCTGGAGCTCCAAGGGGTGGATCTGGCCTACGTCCTGCCCTGGGGCACCCCGGACTCGGGAGGCCGCATGGGGGCCACCGCGCAGCTCCCCACCGGCCACGAGGTGGCCCTGCAGAGCAGCGGCGGCACCAATTTCCTGGCAGGCCTGGCAGGCTGGAAGACCTACGGTTCGTTCCGCCTCTGGGCCCAGGCGGAGGACGTCTGGATCAGCCTGCCCCGCTACAGCCCCCTGCGCCAGGCGGTGAGCCGAGGCCAGTTCGGCCGCGCCTGGGCGGGCTGCTGCTACCAGGGCCCCGGCGGCGCCTTCTGGAAGGGCTTCGGCCTGGACCTGTCCTTCGCCTACACCGAGACCCCGTACTTCACCAAGCTCGTGCGCATCGACAAGTACGGCCTGCAGCAGACCTGGAGCTTCCGCCACGAGCGCGCCCCCAGGTGGCGCTACGGCTTCACGGAAAAGGGGGGGACCTTCACCAACCCCGAGATCACTTTCTTCGCAACCTTCAGGCCCTGATCTTCCTGCGAGGGGGACCGCGCGGTCGCTGCGCTCCCTCTCATTCGACGCAGTGCGTCTCATCCCTCGCGCTCCCCACCTGCTGTCCGGGCCAAGCCCGGCCATCAGGTCCGCCTCAGAGGAAGGCCAGGAAGTACATCAGCGCCAGGTTCACGCACAGCAGGCACAGGGCCGTGGGCACCTGGGCCTTGATCACCCCGTTGGGGTCCTTCAGTTCCAGCAGGGCCGCGGGCACGATGTTGAAGTTGGCGGCCATGGGCGTGAGCAGGGTGCCGCAGTAGCCCGTGAGCATGCCGATGGCGCCCACCACGGCGGGATGCGCCCCGTGGACCTTCACGAGGAGGGGCAGGGCCACCCCCGCGGTCATGACGGGGAAGGCCGCGAAGGCGTTGCCCATGATGGCCGTGAGCAGGGCCATGCCCAGGCCGTAGGCCAGCACCGCCACCAGGCGGCTGTCCATGGGCACCACGGAGCGCACCAGGGTGGCCACCGCCTGGCCCACGCCGCAGGCGGAGAACACGCTGCCCAGGGTGGCCAGGAGCAGGGGCAGGAGCGCGGCCCAGCCGATGGCGTCCAGCAGGCGGCTGCCTTCGGTGGCGGCTTCCACCGGGCCCCGGCGCGTGATGGCCAGGGCGGCCACCAGCGCGCCGGCGCAGGCCAGGCCCAGGCTCACGAGGGTGGCGTTGGCCGGTTCCAGGAGGGCGCGGCCCGCGAAGGAGACGTTCTTCAGGCCCAGCACCCCCACGAGGGTGAGGGCGGGGATCAGCAGGGCCGGCACCAGGAGCGCGCCGCCCAGGCGCGTGGCCTCGGGTTCGCGCGGCTTGGCCGAGCCCAGGCCCAGTGCGGCCAGGACGGCCAGCACCAGCACCAGGCCGCCGAGAGCGGCGGGGTTGAGCTTCTCGCCGGCCAGGAAGGCCACGGCCAGCAGGCCCCAGAACAGCCCGGAGGTCCACCGCGCCCGGCGCAGGGCCGCCACGGCCCCCCAGGCCAGGAAGACCCCCGCGAAGAGGTAGATGAACTGGAGGCGGATCATGGCATCTCCTTGGGGTCGGCCAGTTTCCGGTCCAGGCGCCACAGGCGGAACCCGTGGATGAGAAAGGCCGCCACGGCCGTCGGGATGCCCCACAGGGCGATCTGGAATGGCTCCAGGGGGATGTTCTGGTCCCTGAAGAAGCTCTGCACGAGCAGCACCCCCCCGAACGCCACGAAGATGTCCTCCCCGAAGAACAGCCCCACGTTGTCCGTGGCCGCCGCCAGGGCCCGCAGGCGCTCCAGGGTCGCGGGCTGGAGCGGGCCGCGCGAGCGCTGGGCGGCGGCCTCCACCATGGGCGCCAGCAGGGGCCGCACCGTCTGGGGATGGCCGCAGAGGCTGGTGAGGCCCAGGGCCGAGGCCACCTGGCGCAGCAGCAGGTAGAGCAGCAGCAGCCGCCCGGCGGTGGCGGCCTTGAGCCGGGCCACCCGGCCCTGGACCTCCTCCTTGAGGCCGTGGCGCTCCAGGAGCCCGATCACCGGCAGGGTCAGCACGAACAGGAGGAGGAAGCGGTTCTTGAGGAACGCGCTGCCGATGACGGCCAGGAGCTTGACCACGGGCAGGCCCGCGGCCCACCCCGTCACCACGGCGGCCACGGCCACCACCAGGACCGGGTTGACCTTGAAGGCGAAGCCCAGGATCACGACGAGGATGCCGAGGAGCGGTTTCACAGGGGGCGTACCTCCACGTTGGCGTCCAGGAGCGCGGCGCGGATGCGGTGGGCGAAGGCGGCGGCCCGGGGCTGGTCGCCGTGGAGACAGACGGTGTCGGCGCGGATGGGGACGTCCGGACCCTGGCGGGAGCGCACGAGGCCCGACTGCACCATCCGGAGCACCCGGGCGGTGGCCTCGAGCTCGTCCTCCACCATGGCCCCCGGCAGGGACCGGGGCGTGAGCTGCCCGCCCTCCTCGTAGGAACGGTCGGCGAACACCTCCGAGGCGGCCCGGAGGCCCAGGGCCTCGGCCTCCCGCACCAGGTGGCTGCCCGAGAGCCCCACCAGGATCAGGGCGGGATCGAAGTCCCGGACGGCCGCCGCCACGGCCCGGGCCAGGGCCGGATCGGCCGCCGCCATGTTGTACAGGGCGCCGTGGGGCTTGACGTGGGCCAGGGCGACGCCCTCGGCCCGGGCGAAGGCGTGCAGTGCGCCGATCTGGTATAGGACCATGGCCTGGACCTCGTCGGGGGTGACGGCCATGACCCTGCGGCCGAAACCCTGCAGGTCGGGCAGGCCCGGATGGGCCCCCACCTTGACGCCCCGCGCCGCCGCCAGGCGCACGGTGCGGCGCATGACCAGGGGATCGCCCGCGTGGAAGCCGCAGGCCACGTTGACGGAGGTGACGGCGGCGAGCACGTCCTCGTCCCTTCCCATGGTCCACGGGCCGAAGGACTCGCCGAGGTCGCAGTTCAGGTCGATATGGGGGGTCATGCTGAAATGATGCCCGAATCCCTTCGCCCCAGGCGGGATTTCACGGTCTCCGCGAGAATTTCAAGGCGCGCCTCCCGGGCCCGCAGCAGGGCCAGGGCCTCCCCCGCCGCCACGGCCCGGAACCGGCAGGCGTCGCCGGCGCGCAGCTGGGCCGCCGCGGGCAGATCCACGGTAGCCAGCTCCCCGAGGCGGGGGTAGCCGCCCGTGGTCTGCCGGTCGGCCATGAGCAGGATCGGGCCGCCGCCGGGGGGCAGCTGCAGGGTGCCCGTGGCCACCGGCGCGCTGAGCATCTCCTGGGGGGCGGCCAGGGCCAGGGCGGGCCCCGCCAGCCTGAGGCCCATGCGGTCCGAAGCCGGCGCCACCCGGAAGGCCTCCTGGAACAGGGCGGCCTGCGACGCCGGGGTGAGGGCCCCGGCCTGGGGTCCCGGAATGAGCCGGAGCGCGAGGGGGCGGTCGAAGCTCAGCTCGTGGTGCCAGGGCAGGAACCAGGGCACGGAGGTCCAGCTCGCGCCGGAGGCCTGGAGGGCCGCCAGGGGCGCCGGGAAGTGGCGCGGCTGCTCAAGGACGGGCCAGGCGTCCCCGGCGCGCAGGAGCCGTCCCAGGCCCGCCCGAGGCATGGTGCTGCGGCTCCCCAGGAGGACGGGCGCCCGGATGCCACCGGCCACGGCCAGGTAGGCCCTCGCGCCCAGGCGGGGGGCGCCGAAGGCCAGCCGCGCCCCGGCCCCGAGCCACACCGGGCGCCAGAGGGGCATGGGCATGGGCCTGGCCCTGCCTTCCACCACGGCCGAGAGGTCCGCGCCGCAAAGGGCCACCAGCGTCGGCTCCTCGAAGCGCAGGACGGGTCCGGCCAGGAGGATCTCCAGGGTGGCCTCCCCGGGGGCGTTGCCCACCAGCAGGTTGGCGAGGCGGTGGGAGAGGGGGTCCGCCGCGCCCCCGGGCCCCAGGCCCAGGTGCTGGAAGCCCGGCCGGCCCAGGTCCTGGACCGAGGTGAACAGGCCCGGGCGCTCCACCCGCAGGCTCACGGCGCCACCTCGAAGCGCAGGAGATCGCCGGCCCGGAGGAGGCAGGGCTCCGCCCGCAGGGGGTCGAAGAGGGCCAGGGGGGTGCGGCCGATGAGCTGCCAGCCGCCGGGGGTCTCCAGGGGATAGATGCCGGTCTGCCCCCCTGCGATGCCCACGGAGCCCCTGGGGACCTGGGTGCGGGGGGTGGCCCTCCGGGGCGTGGCCAGGGCGGGGTCCAGGCCGCCCAGGTAGGGGAAGCCCGGGGCGAAGCCCAGGAAATGGACCCGGTAGACCCCCTGGCTGTGCCGGGCGATGACCTGGGCGGGGGTCAGGCCGCAGTGCGCCGCCACCGCCCCGAGATCGGGCCCGTCCTCGCCGCCATAGCAGACCGGGATCACCACGGTGCGCAGCGGCACCGCCCCGGCCCGGGCCGCCCCCAGTTCCTGAAGGGCCCGCTCCAGGGAGCCGTGGTCCCAGACCCTGGGGTCGAAATGCACGCCCAGGGCCGTGTAGGACGGCACCACCCCGAGGATCCCGGCCAGGCCGGACATTGCGATGCAGTGGGCCATGTGGTGCACCCGGTCGTTGACGGCGGGATCGATCACGGCCCCGAACGTCAGGAGCAGGGCGGAGTCGCCCAGCGGGCTGAAGCGGGCGGATAGTTCATGCGGCGCGCTGCGCGCCTTGACCTCCGCGACGCCCCGCCCGGGCCGGGGCATCAGGCGTTGAGCGCCCTGCCCCGCACGGCCCGGGCCGCCTCGGGGAAGGCCTCGTTGAGGGTGGGGTGGGGATACATGGTGTTGATGAGCTCGTCGACGGTGTACTCCCCGCCCAGGAGCACGAGGCTCGAGGCGAGCAGCTCCGTGGCCTTGGGGCCGATGATGTGGATGCCCAGGATCTCCCCGTAGGCCTTGTCGGCGACGATCTTCACGAAGCCGTGGGGCTCGCCGATGATGTTGGCCTTGGCCAGGGGCATGAAGGGGAAGGAGCCCACTTCCACGTCGAAGCCCTTTTCCCGGGCCTGGGCCTCGGTGAGCCCCACGCAGCCCACCTCGGGGTCGCAGTAGGTGGCGCTGGGGATCCGGTCGTAGTTGATGGGGTGCGGATGGGCCTCCCTGCCCAGGGCCCGGGCGGCGTGCTCGGCGGCCACGATGCCCTCGTCCGAGGCCACGTGGGCCAGCATGGGCGTGCGCACGATGTCCCCGATGGCGTAGAGCCCGGGCTCGGCCGTGGCCATGAAGGCGTCCACCCCCACGTAGCCCCGGTCCACCACGGCGGCGGTCTTCTCCAGCCCCAGGCCGGCGGTGACCGGGCCGCGGCCCACGGCCACCAGGAGGTGGGAGCACTCGAGGGTGCCGGGCTTGTCCCCTTCCAGGTGGCACACCACCCGGTCCTCGAAGCGCTCGATGGAGGCGATCTTCGTCTTGACCCGGATGTCGATCTTGTCCTTCTTGGCCAGGATCCTGGCCAGTTCCTCCCCCATGGCGGCGTCCTCGATGGGCAGGACCCGGTCCAGGAGCTCCACCAGGGTCACCCTGGAGCCCAGGCGGGAGAAGACCGAGGCGAACTCCACGCCGATGGCGCCCGCGCCCAGGATCACCAGATGGGTGGGCAGGGTCGCCATGTCCAGGAGATGGTCGCTGTTGACCACCCGCACGCCGTCTGTCTCCATGCCGGGCAGCTCGCGGGGCACGGACCCGGTGGCCAGGATGATCTTCTCCGCGTCATGGGTCTCGCCCTCCACCTCGACCTTGCCGCCCCCCAGGAGCCGGCCGGTGCCCTTGAGGACGGTGACCTTGTTCTTCTTCATGAGGAACTCGACGCCCTTGCCGTTCTTCAGGACGATGCGGTTCTTGCGCTTGACGATGGCGGCCAGGTCGGCGCGCAGGGCCGAGACGTCCACGCCCGCGATGCCGTAGTCCGCCAGGTCCGACATCTGGCCGAAGCGGTGGGCCGTCTCCAGCCAGGTCTTGGCGGGGATGCAGCCGCGGCGCAGGCAGGTGCCGCCCAGGCCCGCAGGGTCCTTTTCCACCAGGGCCGTGGCCAGGCCGAGCTGGGCCCCTCGGATGGCCGCGATGTAGCCGCCGGGGCCCGAACCGATGACGATGAGGTCGAAGTGCGCCATTGAACCGCTCCTGGGAGATCCGTGGCGGGGAACCGCCACCCCCCATGGTCCCACCCTCGCTACCCTTTGGCCACCAGGGCTTGCACGGCCCCCTGGGCCACCTCCCTCAGCTCGTCCAGGTCCGGGTGCGCCGAGGGATGGATGGGCTGGCCCACATGGATGCGGAAGGTGCCCGGCGCCACCCGCCAGCCCTTGGGCGCCAGCTCGAAGCCGCCCGTGAGCCCCAGGGGCACCAGGGGCACGTCGGCGTCCTGGGCGAGGTTGAAGACGCCCTTCTTGAAGGGGGCCACCCGGCCGTCCTTGGTGCGGGTGCCCTCCGGGAAGGCGGCGATGGTCGCCCCACCGTGGATCAGCCGGGCCGCGCGCTTCATGGAGGCGATGGCCTTGGGCCGGTTGTGCCGGTTGATGAAGATGCAGCCACCCACCCAGCACCCCAGCCCCAGCACCGGGATGAACAGCATCTCGATCTTGGCCAGGTAGACCGGATGGTTGGGCAGGTTGCAGGTGAGCATCATGGCGTCGAGGTACGACGTGTGGTTGGCGATGTAGATCACCGGCTGGCGCCCTTCCCGGATGTCGGCCGGCAGGTCGTCCCAGCCGTCCACCTCGTTGGTGACGCCCCAGAGCGCCGCCAGGTGGCGGAAATAGACGACGGCCACCTGCTGCATGGCCTTCCTCCGGTCGCGGAAGAGCGCAAGGACGCAGCCCGCCGCCACGAAGACCGTGAGCATGAGGAAGGCGTACATCAGGAGCAGGAAGGGCTTGAGGAAGGGCTTCCTCATGGCGCCGGCACGACGGTCGCAGCCTTGATCCGCACGGGGAATTCCGGGACGTTCTGCATGCCGTGCCGCATGAGGGTGTTGACCTTCTCGATCTTCTCCACGGCCTCCATGCCCGACACCACCCGCCCGAAGGCGCAGTAGCCGTAGCCGGCGGGGGTCAGGTCGCGGTGGTCCAGGGAGGGGTTGTCGGCGGTGTTGATGTAGAACTGGGCCATGGCCGAGCCGGGATCGTCGGTGCGGGCCATGGCGATGGTGCCCTTCGTGTTCTTCAGGCCGGCCTTGAAGGTCAGGGGGGCCTCGTTGGGGATGGGCTCGTGGACGGGCTTCTCCGTCATGTCGGGGAGCAGTCCGCCGCCCTGGATCATGAAGCCGGCGATCACCCGGTGGAAGATGGTGCCGGCGTAGAAGCCCTCCTGGACGTAGCGCAGGAAGTTGGCGACGGTCTTCGGGGCCAGCCCCGGCTCCAGCTCCACCACCACCGGGCCATAGCTGGTGGTGAGCTCGACCCGGGGCCTCGCCCTGGGCACTTCCTGGGCCGGGGCGGGGGCGGGGGCGGCCTCCTGCGCCGCAGCGGGCGGGAGGGAACCCAGCAGGGCCGCAAGGGCCAGGGCTCGGGGAAGGACGAAGGCAAAGGCTTTCATGGGGGTCTCCGGGGGACATTGTAGGTTGAATATTCGTCAAACATGGCAAGGAAAGCCCACGGGCTTTGCCAAGAAGCTATGCTTTTGCCATGCCGACCTGTGATTTCCCGACATGGTTCCTCTCCGTGCTGCTGGCGCCCTTCGGCCTGGTCCTGGGCTCCTTCGCCAACGTGCTCATCCACCGCCTGCCCCAGGACGCCCCGGCGGACCGGGACGTGGTCCGCCGCCCCAGCCACTGCCCCGGCTGCAAGGCGCGCATCCGCCCCTGGCACAACCTGCCCCTGGTCAGCTGGCTGTGGCTGCGGGGCCGGTGCGCGTCCTGCGGGTGGCGCATCCCCGTGCGCTACCCCCTGGTGGAGCTTCTTGCGGGCCTCCTCCTGGCCGTCTCCCCCTGGGTCTTTCCCTTCGGCACCCTCATCTGGGCCAAGGGCGTGGTGTGCGGGTACGCGCTCCTGGTCCTGTTCTTCACGGACCTCACGGCCTTCATCCTGCCGGACGTGATCCAGTTCCCCCTCATGGTCCTGGGCGTCCTCTTCACCCTGCCCCAGCTGGTCTGGCCCCTGCACATGACCTCCGTATGGGCCCCGGGCCTGACCATCCTGCGGGTGGACACCTTCGGCAACGCCCTGCAGAGCGCCCCGGCCTGGAGCCTCATGGGCCACCGCGTCACCTGGCAGGACAGCCTGCTGGGGCTGGCCATCGGCTACGGCGTCCCCTGGGCCCTCAACGCCGTGTACCGCCTCGTGCGCAGGACCGACGGCATCGGCATGGGCGATTTCAAGATGCTGGCCTGGCTGGGAGCCTTCTGGGGCTGGGCGCCCATGCTGGGCATCCTCTTCGGCGGTGCCCTCCTGGGCAGCTGCGTGGGCGTGCCCCTGCTCATCCTGCGGCGGGCCAAGGCCCAGACCATGCTCCCCTTCGGCTGCGCCATGGCCCTGGCCACCCCGGTGGTGGTGTTCTACGGACGGCCCCTGTGGACGGCCTACATGCTCCTGCTTCGCTAGCGCACCAGGTTCCGCCCGGCGTGCTTGGCCTCGTAGAGCGCGGCGTCGGCGTCGGCGAGCAGCGAGGCCATGCTCAGGGTGTCCCCGGGATGGCAGGCCGCCGCACCCAGACTTATGGTGACGACGGGCGCCACCGGCGAACCCGGATGGGGCATGGCCAGCGCCTCGCAGGACGCCCGCAGGCTCTCGGCCAGCGCCAGGGCCCCGGCGCGATCCAGGCCGGGCACCAGCACCACGAACTCCTCGCCGCCGTAGCGGGCAGCGAGGTCCCCGGCGCGCCCCAGGGCGTTCCGCAAGACCCCGGCCACCGCCGCCAGGCAGCGGTCGCCCTCGGGGTGCCCGAAGGTGTCGTTGTAGAGCTTGAAGTGGTCCACATCGGCCATCACCAGGGCCAGGCTGGTCCCGAAGCGCATGGCCCGCCGCCACTCCTTTTCCAGGGCCTCGTCGAAGCGCCGGCGGTTGGCCAGTCCCGTGAGGGCGTCCAGGAACGAAAGCCTGGAGAGGTGCTCGTTGGCCAGCCGCAACGCCTCCGTCTTCTCCTGGACCAGCCGCTGCATCTCGGCGTTGTGCCGCCGGAGCTGGAGGGTCCGGACCCGGACCACCAGCCTGGCCAGTGCCAGGGCGCCGGCACCGACCAGCGTATAGAACCAGACGGTTTGATAGAAGAAGGAGCGGACCGTGATCGGCAGGGTGGTCTCGGCCTCCCGCCAGGTGACCCCGTCCGTGGACGCTGCGATCCGGAAGCGCCAGTGGCCGTGGGGCAGGCTCGGAAAGAACGCGTCGCGCCGGGTCCCGGCCTCCACCCATTCGCTGGAGAGGCCGTCCATCCGGTAACGGAAGCGGGTGCGCTCGGCATCCAGGAGCGTCATGGCCGTATAGCGGATGGACAGAGGCACCGACCCGGGGGGCAGGACAATGGGGGCGTCGCCCGCCTGCACGACCCCGTTCACCGTGATTTCCTCCAGGGCCACCGGCGGAGCCGGCCGGGCTTCCGGAAGTTCGCCCTCGTCCACCACCACCAGTCCCTTGAAGGTCGGAAACCAGAGGCGCCCCTGGGCGTCCTTGATCCCGGCAGGGAACTGGCCGCCTGAAAAGGTGACGCTGCGCAGGGCGTCGGCGGGGCCGTAGCCGACCGAGGTCACCTTGGCGAGGCGGCCTTCGGCGAAGGCATCCAGCTCATCCATCGACACATGGGAAAAGCCGCGGTTGCAGGTCATCCAAAGGCGCCCGGAGCGGTCCTCCAGCAGGGTCTGGACGATGCCGTCCCAGAGCCCGTCGGCGGGATGGACCGTGGCGAAGCGCCCAGCCCGGTACCGGCCGAGCCCCGCGCCGTTGGTGCCGATCCAGAGGCTGCCCCTGCGGTCCTCGTAGAGGGCCATGACATAGTCGGAGGGGAGCCCGTCCTTGAGGCCCAGGACCGACGCCACCCCGTCCCGGATCCGCACCAGGCCCCTGCCGGCGGTGCCGAACCAGAGGGTGCCGGTGTGGTCCTGGAGGGCGGTGATCACCCCGTCGATCGAGGCCCCGTCCTTCTTCACCACACTGAAACGGTGGCCGTCGAACCGGGCCAGGCCGGACGTGGTCCCAGCCCAGAGGGTTCCGCCCTGGTCCTGGAAGAGGGTCCGGATATCGGTGCCCGGGAGCCCTTCGGCCAGGCCGAAGGTCGTCATCCGTCCCCGGCGCAGGCGCACCGCGCCTGCCGTGTAGGTGCCGATCCAGAGCGACCCGTCCTGCGTCTCGCACAGGGAGGCGGTTTCATCGCTGGCCAGACCATCCTGCTTCCGGATGGTCGTGACCCGCTCGCCCTGGATGTGGTTGACCCCGCCCCCGGCGGTGGCCACCCAGATGGAACCGTCGCGGGCCTGCAGGACCGCGCGGGTGTTGTCATGGGAGAGGCCCTCGGGGGTGCCCAAGGCGACGAAACGGCGGTTGCGGAGGCGGTTCAGACCGCCGACCCAGGTGCCGACCCAGAGGCTGCCCTCGTTGTCCGCACAGAGCGACCAGATCTGGCTGCCGGAAAGGCCCTCGGCGGTGGACAGCCCGGAGAAGCGGCCGTCGCGCATCCGGCACAGCCCGGCGCCCCAGGTGCCGATCCAGAGGGTGCCTGCCGCATCCCGGGCCAGGGAGGAGAGCTGGTTGCTGGTCAGGCCATCGCCGGTGTTCCAGGTCCGGATCCGGCCAGCCCGGAGCTGGGCCAGGCCGCCGCCGGCGGTCGCCGCCCAGATGCTGCCGTCGGGGTCGGCCAGGACCGCCCGGACCTCCGGGTGGGGCAGGCCCTGGGCCGTGGAAAAGGTCTCGAAACGGCCGCCGGCGAAGGAGACCAACCCCCCGCCGGTGGTGCCGATCCAGAGCGTGCCGTCCCGGCCGCAGGCGAGGGCGCGCAGACGCTCGATGGGCAGGCCGTCCTTGGTCCCGTAGACCCGGGTCGCGCCCTTCTCCCAGCGCACCAGGCCGCGGTCGGTGGCCGCCCATACTACGCCGTCAGGTGTCTGGCAGAAGGACCAGACCCGGGCCCCGCCGACCAGGGCTGCGCCGAAGGCGGCCTGGAAGCGTCCCTTCCGGTACAAGGTGGCGCCGCCCGTGCGGCCGATCCAGAGGTTGCCCTCGGCGTCCTCCATGAGCGAGAGGACCGAACTCACGCCCTGCAGCTCGGGGGTCGTCAGGGCATCGAAGACCGTGAACCGGACCCCGTCGAACCGGGCCAGGCCGCCCAGCGTCCCCACCCACAGGTAGCCGTCGCGGGTCTGCAGCAGCGCCTGGACCGTGTTCAGGGGCAGGCCCTGTTCGGTCTGCCAGACATCGTTCTTGAACTGGGTCAGGGAGCGCGCCGGGTCGAGGAAGCCGGCGCCCCGCAACGAGGAGCAGCAGACCAGCAGCAGGGCCAGGGTGGCCCAGAGCCGCCCGGGGGACCGGCGATGCGGACGGGAGGGATGGGAGGAGGGACCCAGCACAGGGAACATGAATGCCCGGAACAGAAAGAGTGATCCTTGCATCATCCCAGGCTGGCCCTTCTTGACCAACGAATTCGGTCCCGGTTCCCAAGGTAGCTCGTCCCCGGGTCAGCCGGCAGCCAGGAACGGCCCCACGCCAGGAAATACGACCCGACCAGGACTGTCAGGCTCGCCATCAGAAGCAGCATGAACCGCCTCACCCAGCGCCAGTAGCCCCGCGGGTCGGTAGCCCGCAGGATCTGGCCCTGGTTGGTGTAGAAAACACCCGTGAACAGCACGATCGGGAGGTACAGCATCAGCCCGGCGGCTACCAGGGCGAGCGGCCATTCGCCGCGGAGGTGGTGGATGAAATCCGTTTTCAACTGAGCCCTTCGTTCTGCCATTATGCTATTTTAGAGATCATGCCGAACAATTAATTACAACCAGACCGGCCCCCTGGTGAAAAGACAGATCGAGAAAACACGGGTTGCTGGAAAGCCAGGTAAAGAAATACCGGTTTTCCACTATTGAAATTGATTGTCATTTTTTATGAGTTTTGCAATTGGGCAGATGCCTTATTATTATACCAAAAATCTAAACACTAATTGTGATAATGATTATTTCACCAACTGTCATTCCCTTATTTTGCATTGACAGTCTCCCAATACTTTAAATTGTAATGTCCCCTGGCACCACCCCTACCGGCAGGGTCCAGACCAGGGCGCCGGTGGCTGGAGATAGGGTGAAACCCACTTCGCTGGAGGGAGAGGGCGGCATCAGGCCCGAGCCCGGGGGGACGGTTTGCCCCGCGAGGGCTGACCCCAGCATTAGAATCAAGGCACCAATCCGACAGCTTTGATAATATTTCATTATTTATATCTCAAAAAATATTAATTAAAACTCGTTATTTATAATAATAACAATTAGGATAAACAAGAATTGAAACATGTCTTTCTTGAAAGCTTATTTTGATTGAACGAGGCTGCCGCCGCAATCCCCTTCCTTCAGGTGGGGGTTAGGTGGTCGTCCCTTGCCTTTTCTTTTTTTTCGCCTAAATTATGGCCATGCAACTTGGCTTCCGAACCCGATGCTATCCACAACCCGAAATGGCCGACACCCTGGCGCGGTGGATCGGCTGCCAGCGGGTGGC
>Ga0316217_10000543_pt1 | contig 53270 bp, 57 predicted proteins | sample 1anoAmetaG_FD_203633 | JGI IMG/M metagenome (GOLD analysis project Ga0316217, IMG submission 203633) | Freshwater microbial communities from Trout Bog Lake, Wisconsin, USA - 1anoA | ecosystem: Environmental > Aquatic > Freshwater > Lake > Hypolimnion/Profundal zone | place: USA: Wisconsin...
GCGCAAGCCGAGCGCGCTCAGACCGAATTTACCCACACCACTAAAACCATACCTCCCGCTAAAAGGGGACATTCTCACTGTGCAATAAAAGGGGACATTCTCATGTTGCGTTGACATGCTTTTTAACTCTGCTTGCCCTTTTTCAAAAAAGACGATATCGAAACATCGTTCCGTATTTAAAACCTCCAATCTTGACAGATGGCATCCTTGCTTTCTCAGTCGGTTGGGCCAGCAGAATATGCTGGATGTCTGTTGGTTTTGATTTCCCCTTTTCCCCTTTTGTGATGCCATTGGGCGTTGCTGCACCATAGAGTCTCTATTTATGCGCGAGATGAAGCTTCAAGACCTTAAAAAGAAGTCCCCAACCGATCTTTTGGCTTTTGCCGATGAGCTTTTGGTCGAAAATGCCGGGACGATGCGCAAGCAGGAATTGATGTTTGCCATTTTGAAGCAATTGGCGGCCAATGAGACCGAGATTATTGGCGAGGGCGTCGTTGAGGTTTTGCCCGATGGTTTTGGCTTCCTGCGCTCGCCCGATTCGAATTATCTGGCGGGACCAGACGATATTTATGTTTCACCAGCCCAGATCAGGCGCTTCGGCTTGAGAACGGGCGATACGGTAGAAGGCCAGATTCGTGGTCCAAAAGATGGCGAGCGGTATTTTGCGCTGGTAAAAGTCAATACGATCAATTTTGAAGACCCCGAAAAATCACGTCATAAAGTCAATTTCGATAATCTGACGCCGCTTTATCCCAATGAACGGTTGAAGTTGGAGATTGAAGATCCGACGCGGAAGGATTTCTCAGCGCGGGTGATCGATATTGTATCCCCAATCGGTAAAGGCCAACGCGGTTTGATTGTGGCGCCGCCGCGGACGGGTAAAACCGTCTTATTACAAAATATCGCGCAATCGATTACAACCAACCACCCGGAATGCTATTTGATCGTGCTGCTGATCGATGAACGCCCGGAAGAAGTCACCGATATGCAGCGCTCGGTGAATGGTGAGGTCGTATCCTCGACGTTTGATGAGCCAGCCTCCCGTCACGTCCAGGTGGCGGAGATGGTGATTGAAAAAGCCAAACGTCTTGTGGAGCATGGCCGTGATGTGGTGATCTTGCTCGACTCGATTACGCGGCTGGGCCGAGCTTATAACACTGTTGTGCCGTCATCGGGCAAGGTGTTGACGGGCGGTGTAGACGCCAATGCTTTGCAACGTCCGAAGCGCTTTTTTGGGGCAGCCCGTAACATTGAAGAAGGCGGTTCGTTGACAATCATCGCGACGGCGTTGATCGATACCGGTAGCCGGATGGATGAAGTGATTTTCGAAGAATTTAAAGGCACAGGTAATTCGGAAATTATTCTGGATCGTAAAGTGTCCGATAAACGCGTCTTCCCGGCGCTCGATATCACCCGTTCGGGAACGCGTAAAGAAGAGCTTCTGGTGCCAGCCGATGTGCTTAAGAAGATGTATGTCTTGCGGCGTATTCTCAACCCCATGGGTACCGTCGACGCGATTGAGTTTTTGGCTGATAAACTGCGCCAAACCAAGACCAATACCGACTTCTTTGAATCGATGAACACCTGATCCGTAGCAAGGCCATGTAAAAGAAGGATCGATTCGTGAGCGATACGATCTTTGCAGTCGCGACAGGCCGGGGAAAAGCGGGTCTCAGCGTTATTCGGGTAAGTGGCTCGGAGGCGGCGTCGGCTCTTACCTCATTGGGCATGGGTGCCTTGGTGCCGCGCCGCGCTGCCCTTCGGACATTGATTGATCGCGATGGTTTGGTGATCGATCAAGCCTTGTGTCTTTGGTTTCCCGGTCCGGCTAGTTTTACAGGTGAAGATACGCTTGAGATTCACTGCCATGGAGCGATCAGCGTTGTTTCGCTGATCCTTGAACGCTTGGGACAAGTACCGAGCTTTCGGCTGGCTCGACCGGGAGAATTTTCTCGCCGCGCCTTTGATAATGGCAGGATGGATTTAACGGAAGCGGAAGGCCTTGCGGATTTAATCGATTCGGAAACGGAACATCAAAGACAACAGGCCATCCGTATGTTGATGGGCGGCCTCAGCCGTGAGATTGATCGCTGGCGTTCTGAATTGATTGGTGTGCTTGCACTGTTTGAAGTTCAACTGGATTTTTCAGATGAGGGAGATGTTGATTCCGGTGTTTTGAGGGTGGCGGAACATCAGCTTTCGGCGCTTCGAGAGCATATGGCGCATGTCCTTGCATCGAGTAGTCGAGGCGAACGGCTTCGTGAGGGGTTGACGATCGTTTTGGCGGGCGCACCCAATGCGGGTAAATCGACTTTATTGAATGTCTTGGCGCAGCGGGATGTTGCCATTGTCTCGTCTATTCCTGGAACAACGCGTGATATTGTTGAAGCCCGGCTTGACCTCGGTGGATACCCTGTCACGCTTCTGGATACGGCCGGCTTGCGGGCATCTTCTGATCCGATTGAGCAGGAAGGTATGAAACGGATGCTCGCGCGCGCATCGGTAGCCGATCTTATTATATGGCTTCAAAAGGCAGGTGATCCTGACACGGGATTACCGGAAGAGCTCAAAGATATGCCGGGCGATATTGTACGGGTTATAACACATATCGATTTATACCCGAAGACAGACGATGGATTAGGCATTTCGTCTGTTACGGGAGAAGGCATCGAGGAGCTTATATCGGTATTGACGAGGCTTGCAGAAGACACGATGGGGCGTAGCGATGATCGTCCAGTCCTTACCCGCGCCCGACAACGAGAAGCCGTATCCGAAGCGCTTGAATCGATTGACAGGGCCTTAGCCATCCTTCATTCAGCGGGTACGGAACTGATCGTCGAAGAGGTTCGGATGGCGATGCGGGCAATCGCTAGGGTGACGGGTCATGTCGGGGTTGATGATATTCTGGATCAATTATTCTCGCAGTTTTGTATCGGGAAATGAGATAGGGTGTTTCACGTGAAACAAGATGCGATGTCATTGCAGGCCACGACCGGTGTAAGGGATCATTTTGACGTGATCATCATCGGCGGAGGCCATGCTGGAACCGAAGCCGCCGCGGCTGCTGCACGCTATGGTGCGCGTACCGCATTGGTCACGACGTCGCTTGAAGCGGTTGGAACCATGTCATGTAATCCCGCGATAGGCGGGCTTGGCAAAGGCCACCTCGTTCGAGAGATCGACGCGCTTGATGGAATTATGGCGCGAGCCGCCGATTTAGGCGGTATTCAATTTCGTGTCTTGAACCGGAGCAAAGGCCCAGCCGTGAGGGGACCCCGTGCTCAGGCGGACCGCAAACTCTATCGTTTAGCGGTGCAAACGCTCCTTTCTCAGATGGAGAATTTGAGTTTTATTGAGGGCATGGTCGATGATTTGATCATGGAGAATGGCTCTGGTCGGGTGAATGGGATTGTTCTGAAAGATGGTCGCCGCTTTAAGGCGGGTGCCATTGTTTTAACAACAGGTACATTTTTAAATGGATTGGTCTATATTGGTCCCGTCCGGTTCTCGGCGGGTCGGATAGGTGAATCGCCGTCTCGAATGCTTTCTGGTGCCCTTAAAGCGGCAGGTTTTGAGCTTGGTCGATTGAAGACGGGGACACCGCCGCGTCTCGATGGGCGAACGATCGAATGGGACCGTCTTCAGATGCAATATGGAGATGATCCGATTGAACCTTTTTCATCGATGACGAAAAAAATTGAGCAGAAGCAGATTGGCTGTGGTGTTACGGCTACCACGGAGGCCGGGCATGAGATTATTCGCCAAAGCCTGGATCATGCGCCGATTTATACCGGACAGATTGCAGGGCGAGGACCACGCTATTGCCCCTCGATTGAGGATAAGATCATTCGATTCGGAGACAGAACGACCCATCAGATTTTTTTGGAACCTGAGGGGCTGGATGATCCAACTGTCTATCCGAATGGCATTTCAAGCTCAATGCCGGAAGCTGTTCAGCGCGCCTTTGTGGCGACGATTCCGGGGTTAGAAAACGCCCGTATCATTCGCCCCGGCTATGCCATTGAATATGATTTTCTTGATCCTCGATCACTATGGCCGAGCCTTGAAACCAAGAAAATTAAGGGCCTGTTTTGTGCCGGTCAGATCAATGGGACAACCGGATATGAAGAGGCAGCGGCGCAAGGGCTGATTGCGGGATTAAATGCCGCGCGTCGAGCTGCGGGTTTAGATGGCGTCGTGGTTGACCGGACCGAGGCCTATATGGGTGTGTTGATCGATGATCTCGTGACGCAAGGCGTGACAGAGCCGTATCGAATGTTCACATCCCGCTCTGAATACAGGCTGTCTTTGCGGTCCGATAATGCCGATGAACGCCTGACGCCCAAGGGAATAAGCTGGGGCATTGTCGGTAAGGCCAGACAAGCTGATTTCGAAACGCGCTTATCGGCCTTGGAAGAAGCCCGAATTCTCTTGAAACGTTTGACGGTTACGCCGACTCAGGCGCTTGAACGGGGCCTTAAATTGAATCAAGATGGCATTCGACGGACGGCATTTGATATTTTGTCTTATCCCGGTCAAACCCTAGAAAGCCTTGCACAGCTTTGGCCGGAGCTCAATCGATTCGGCCCCAAAATGATTGACCGCTTGGAGAATGATGCGCGCTATGCCGTCTATCTCGATCGGCAGCAAAAGGATATCGAATCGTATAGACGTGACGAGCAGCTCGTGATGCCGGTTGATATGGATTACTCAGATGTATCGGGGCTTTCGAACGAATTGCGCAATAAATTGACCCTTGTGAAGCCGCGCACGCTGGGTCAAGCGGGCCGCATTGAAGGCATGACTCCTGCGGCATTGACACTCTTGGCCTCGAAAGCCCGGCGGCATGGCAACGTCAGGGATCGGCGGGTATCGTAAGGATGGTAAAGGCTTATCAGGCTGATGCGGGTTTAGAAGAAGATCGTCGCCGAGCGCTTCAACTCTTCCCCGTTTCACGTGAAACAATCGAGCGCTTCGACCTTTATGTTGGGTTGCTGCAACGTTGGCAGAGGATCAAAAATCTCGTCGGCCCCGGAACGATGTCGACGCTGTGGACGCGCCATGTTGCGGATAGTACTCAACTGACGAGATTTGCCCCCGAGGCCCGAATTTGGGTTGATATTGGCTCGGGTGCTGGTTTTCCGGGCTTGGTGATCGCCATTCTCCTGATGGACAGACCGGGATTTCACATGCATCTGGTTGAAAGCAATGGGCGAAAGGTGGCGTTTTTACGGGAGGTTGTCCGCGCTCTCACACTACCCGTTACCGTGCATGATTGCCGGATTGAGGCCGCCTCTTTGGTTTTACCCGATCAGATCGATTGTCTGACGGCACGTGCTTTGGCTCCGCTTAAAGCGCTTTTAGAAATGCAAGCCAAATTGACAAAAAATCCGTGTATAGGTTTGTTTCTAAAGGGACAAGATGTAGATGCGGAATTGACGGAAGCCGCTAAATATTGGAATATACAGGCGAAAATACACCAAAGCGTCACCGATCCGTCCGGCCATATTGTCGAAGTGATCGAGGCCCGTTTGAAGCCTTGACGTCGGATCGATTACAAAAAGGGCTATGCCATGGAAAATTCCAATCTTGCCTCCATTCGGTTGTCACGTACAGGTCAAAAGCCGCGCGTGCTTGCTTTGGCCAACCAAAAGGGCGGTGTTGGCAAAACCACAACGGCGATTAACCTTGGCACGGCTTTGGCGGCCATTGGCGAGCGTGTTTTGATCATTGATCTTGATCCGCAGGGTAATGCGTCAACCGGTCTTGGTATTGATCAAAAAAGCCGTTCGGTTTCGACCTATGATATCATGACGGGCCAGGCGAAGCTGGTGGATGCTATTCATGTTACAGCGGTTCCGCGGTTATCCGTTGCGCCGTCGACCCTAGACCTTTTGGGCCTTGAGCTTGGGATTGCAAATGACCGCGATCGCGCGCATAAATTGAAAAAAGCGATTGCCAGCCTTCATGTCACCCAGACACTCGCTGGCGAGGAAGGTTTTACCTATGTCCTCGTTGATTGCCCGCCCTCGCTTAATTTGCTGACGATCAATGCGATGGCAGCGGCTGATGCCGTCGTCGTACCCTTGCAATGCGAGTTTTTTGCGCTTGAGGGATTAAGCCAGCTCCTTAAAACGGTCGATCAAGTACGCCAATCGCTCAATCCCGGCTTATCGATCCACGGTATCGTGCTGACGATGTATGATGCGCGGAATAATCTGTGTTCGCAAGTCGTGGATGATGTTCGCGCGTTTATGGGTACGAAAGTGTATGAGACCATCATCCCGCGCAATGTTCGCGTGTCGGAAGCGCCATCGCATGGCAAACCTGTTTTACTTTATGATCTCAAATCAACCGGGGCGCAGGCCTATTTGCGGCTTGCCTCTGAGGTCATTCAGCGCGAGCGTGCCTTGCAAGCTGCCTAAAGGTTAAAACCATCATATTCGTTTGAATTAAGGGGATGAATTATGGCTGAAGAGCCCACCCGGTCGCGTTTGGGTCGCGGACTTGCGGCATTGATTGGAGATGCTGGCGAAGCGGCTGTTCCCGCCGAGCGTTCGCGCGGTCAAAAGCGCGTACCGACCGAGTTTTTAAGGCCGAACCCGCGTAACCCGCGCCGTAGCTTTGTCGAAGCAGAGCTTGAGGATCTTGTTAATTCCGTTCGTGAAAAGGGCATTATTCAACCCATTCTCGTCCGCACTATCCCTGGCATGGATGATGTCTTTGAGATTATCGCGGGTGAACGTCGGTGGCGCGCGGCGCAACGGGCGTCGCTGCACGATGTACCGATCATCATTATCGAAGCGGGCGATAAAGAAGCGCTGGAAATCGCGATTATCGAAAACGTCCAACGGTCTGATCTTAACCCGCTCGAAGAAGCATTGGGCTATGAGCAATTGATTGCCGAATATGGTTATTCGCAGAATGATCTATCGAAAATCATCGGCAAAAGCCGCAGCCATATTGCCAATACGCTCCGTCTCGCCCGTTTGCCTGACAGTGTGAAAGCCATGTTGGCGAGTGGTGAGCTGACAGTAGGACATGGACGCGCGCTTTTATCGGTTAAAGACCCGGAAGCTTTGGCGCGTCGGATCGTTGAACGCGGTATGACTGTTCGGGATGTTGAGCGGATCGCCGGTGAGGATAATAAAACCGACACTGCGCCTCAAACCGATACTTCTCTTGAAAAAATGCGTCGCCGGGAAAAAGATCCGGACACGCGCGCGCTTGAAAAGGCCATTGAAGACGTGCTCGGTCTTTCGGTCTCGATCACCCATGGATCACGCGGTGGCGAGTTGAAAATCAAATATCGCACGCTGGAGCAGTTGGACGCGGTGTGCCGCCGTCTGCGGGATTAAGTCCGCCCCGCTTGCGCGCGTCGGGCGGCAATCGCTAAAGTGAGGCAAGCTCGGGAAACCAGACTTTCGCCAAGCGCTGCATTTTTCCGGCAGGCGGCTTGGGCCTCGCCAAGGGTTGTAATCGCATTTTCAAGACTTGAGAGCGACCAGAGCGATAAATGGCGCTGAAACGCTGCACTGCGTTTGAAAAAGATCCGCGCCTGACGCTCAATATCCTGCATCGACTGCCCGCGATCAAGCCCGATCCGGGATTTGGCGAGGACCAGCGCGTGGCGTAACAATACGCCGACAATCACGCCTGAGTCCTGTCCCTCTTTAAGCGAGCGATGCAAAGCAATATCTGCGCCGACGGCGTCGCCCATAAAGACGGCGTCGGTTAGCATATCGGTAGCCAAAGCCGAAGCATCGGCCATGATGGCTTCGACATCTTCTACGCCGACCATCTGTTTGCCACGGGCAAAAAGCGCTAGTTTTTCGATTTCGCTGCGTGATAATAACCGATCAGCGCCTAAAAGACCCGTCATAAGGGCTTTGGCTTCTGGCGTTGCTTTTAAGGAGTGTTCGCCCAGAATCTCGTCAATGAGCTTTGGAAGATCGCGACCTTCATCCGCGTAACAAGGGAGAGCGACGGCGTGTGGAGATTTCTCGGCGCCAGAACGAAGCGCGTGTTTGGCAGGCAGATCGCCAGCCTCGATGACAACGGGGTTTTCTGGCTTGACCGATAGAAGCGGTTCAATGGCTGAATTAATTTGCCGCGAGCCAAGCCGCACCCAGATCGCTCGTTTACCGCCGAAAAGCCCGATTGTATTGGCCTCATCAACAATGCGGCTGGCATCATTGCCTAAATCATCGCCATCCATGCGGATGAGTTGAAACGCATCATCGGGATTATCGACCAGTGCGCGGGCAATGTGGCGGCAGCGTTCATGCACCAAGCCCGCATCCGGGCCATAGACCAAAACAACAGAAAAGCGTGGATCAGGCTTTTTGACGAACCGATCAATATCTCCGCCTTTGAGCGCGACCATGGGTCCGGTGCCTCGTGATCAGGATCGGATTGAGAAATAGGCCGCGAGGCTCAATTGAATTTGCGCGGCAACGTCTTTGGCGACCCTGATCCGTGAATCCCTTTGCGCGCGCACGGCGGCGAAGCGTTGCGAGAGGCGGTCGATGGACGCGGTTGCAAAAGCAGAACTTTCGAGAAGTGTCTTTTCATTGACGTCCGTCAGCTTAAAGTGAGCCGTTAAGCGAAGGGCCGCCGCGTCCGCCCGACCCGATGTCGTATCAACGGCTGCGGAGACGATGCTTTCATCGGTCGTAATCACCAATTTATATTTGTGTTCCAGTGAGGTGTAATTGCCGCCGGAGAGATTAAACAGCAGCTCTTCTCTCAAATAATGCCCTGCGACGTCGCCAATGGGAGCGACTTCAATCGCGGCAAGCTCCCGTTGGACGATTTCTCCGCCGGATGACGTACCATAAAGCGGTCGAATACACGCCGTTGTCGCCATCATGCCGAGGAGGGCTAGACTGGTCAAAATAAAGCGTTTGGTGCGGTTAAGGCGCTCAAATGACGACATTGACGATCCTTTGCGGGACGATAACGACTTTTTTCACAGGTTTTCCTTCCAACGCCGCTCGAATGGTGTCGAGCGCCAGCACAGCCGCCTCGACCGTTTTGGCATCGGCTTCGCGGCTGATCGTGATTTCGCCGCGTTTTTTACCATTGATTTGGATCGGAATGGTGATGTCGTTCTCGACGATCAGGGCGTGATCCGCCTTTGGCCAAGGGGTTTCGGCAACAAGGGCGGAAAAACCCAATTCTTTCCAGCATTCTTCAGCCAAATGCGGCATCATGGGCGCGATGATTTGCACAAGATAGGTCGCGGCCTCGCGCATGGCGGTGATAAATTCGGGGCTGACGGACTTATCTTTTTTAACAGCCAATTCGGCTTGAAGGGCATTGGCCAATTCATAGGCATGGGCCACGCAGCGGTTAAAGCGGAGACGCTCAATATCCTCTTCAACGCGAATGACGGCGCGATGGGCGGCTTTACGGATGGTGAGCACTGCATCCTCAGACGCGGGATCATGCGCGTTGGGGGAGGGTGCAAGATCGACCACTTCACCCACAAGCCGCCAGAGCCGTTGCACGAAACGGGCGGCACCTTGAACGCCTTCCTCGGTCCAGATCACGTCGCGCTCAGGGGGCGAGTCGGAAAGCATGAACCACCGTGCGGTATCAGCGCCAAACGTGCCGATGATATCGTCGGGATCAATCGTATTCCGCTTGGATTTTGACATTTTCTCGATGGAGCCGATCTCAACCGGAGTGCCAGATACGAGAAGCTTGGCCTTACGCTCGGCACCGTCGCTGATAATTTCAACTTCGGCAGGTGACACCCATTGGCCATTGGCATCGCGATAGGTTTCGTGCACCACCATGCCTTGGGTAAAAAGGCCATCAAAGGGCTCACTTACCCCCACGTGGCCCGTTTTCTTCATCGCGCGGGTAAAAAAGCGCGAATAGAGCAGGTGCAAGATCGCGTGTTCAATGCCGCCGATATATTGGTTGACGGGTAACCAACCATCCACCGCTTTGCGATCCGTCGGGCGATCCTCGATCCATGGATTGGTGAAGCGGGCGAAATACCAGGATGAATCGACAAACGTATCCATCGTATCGGTTTCCCGCCGTGCTGCTTTACCGCATTGGGGGCAGCTTACCTGTTTCCACGTCGGATGGCGATCCAGCGGATTGCCTGGAACATCGAAGGTGACATCTTCCGGCAATTTAACAGGCAAATCCTTGATCGGAACCGGCACCGTGCCACAGGTTTCGCAATGGATTACGGGGATCGGGCAGCCCCAATAGCGCTGCCGGGAAATGCCCCAATCGCGCAGGCGGAAATTGATTTTGCGCTTGCCAATCGGCGCGTTGCCGAGCGGGGTTGATTCAAGCCGTTTGGCGACTTCCTCTTTGGCTTGCGCAATCGTCATGCCATTGAGGAAAGAGGAATGGATCAAAAAGCCCTCGCCATCATAAGGCGCGTCACCTACCTGATAGGTCTTGGGATCGGCATCGGTTGGGCAAACGACGGTCTTGATGGGGAGCTTATAGGATGTCGCAAAATCAAAATCGCGTTGATCATGCGCCGGACAGCCAAAGATGGCTCCGGTGCCATATTCCATCAAAATGAAATTCGCGACATAGACGGGAAGCGTCCAATCGGGATCAAAGGGATGGCTTACGCGGATGCCGGTATCAAAGCCTTTTTTCTCAGCCTTATCAAGGGCTTCTTGAGCGGTTCCCATTCTGCGGCAGTCATCGATAAAGGCCGCAAGCTGCGGGTTATCCATAGCCGCCTTTTTGGCCAAAGGATGCTCGGGCGCTAACGCGATAAAGCTTGCGCCAAACAGCGTATCTGGGCGCGTCGTGTAAATTTCGATTTCGCTCTCGCCCATAGGGGCGGTAGATGGATCAAGCGCAAAGCGAACAGACAGGCCCTCTGATCGGCCGATCCAGTTTTTTTGCATAAGGCGGACCTTTTCAGGCCAACGCTCCAAACCGTCGAGCGCGTCGTTGAGTTCTTGTGCATAATCTGAAATTTTAAAAAACCATTGCGTCAATTCACGCTGCTCGACGAGCGCGCCGGAGCGCCAGCCGCGCCCATCAATCACTTGCTCATTGGCCAGCACGGTTTGATCAACAGGATCCCAATTAACCTTTGCGGTCTTGCGATCAATCAGGCCATTTTGCAGGAAATCGAGGAACATCCGCTGCTGATGTTTGTAATAGCTCGGATCGCATGTCGCGATTTCGCGGTGCCAATCGAGCGAAAGACCCATGCTTTTAAGCTGTGCCCGCATGGTGGCGATATTGGCGTAAGTCCATATCGCCGGATGGGTTTTATTGGCCATGGCCGCGTTTTCAGCAGGCATACCAAACGCATCCCACCCCATCGGATGCAAGACATTGAAGCCGCGCGCGCGCTTATACCGCGCCACCACATCCCCCATCGCGTAATTGCGCACATGACCCATGTGAATGCGGCCCGACGGATAGGGAAACATTTCAAGCACGTAGTATTTTGGCGCTGGATCGTCGTTTTTCGTCCGAAAAAGTTCTTTTGTATCCCAGACCTGCTGCCATTTCCGCTCAGCTTCGCGGGCGTTGTAACGCTCGGTTCTCATGTCAATTCCGGTATCGTCAGTGATGCACTATAATCGCTTCACGCAAACGCTTGCGTCGCGCGGCTCAACCGGACTAGGACACGATTTAGGCCTTGGGGTCAATCTTTCGCAATCGGGAGCATCAAAAATGTCGGACGAAACACACCATACCATCGTCACGCGGTTGCATCAGGTGCGAGCCGAGATGGTGCGCGCGGCGCGTCATACAGGGCGCAAGCCGGAGGATGTGACGCTCATTGCCGTTTCAAAAACCTATTTTGCGGATATGATTTTGCCCGTGTTGGAAGATGGCCAACGCGTCTTTGGTGAAAACCGCGTTCAGGAATCGATGCAAAAATGGCCTCCGTTGAAAGCGCAATTTCCAGATATCGAATTGCATCTGATCGGCCCCTTACAAAGCAATAAAGCGAAAGAGGCCGTGGCTCTGTTTGACGTGATTGAAACGGTGGATCGCCCATCGATTGCTGAAGCGCTGGCGAAGGAATTTTTAAAAACCGAGCGCAGGCCCAAACTCTATGTTCAGGTGAATACGGGCGAGGAGCCGCAAAAAGCGGGGATTTTGCCGCTGGAGGTAGACGCGTTTTTGACCCGTTGTAAGAACGAGTGGAAGCTACCCATTGAGGGCTTGATGTGCATTCCGCCCGTGCATGAGCCACCGTCACCCCATTTCGGGCTATTGCGTAAAATAGCTGAAAAACACGGGATTAAGACGCTCTCGATGGGGATGAGCGCCGATTTTGAAGAAGCTATACAAATGGGAGCTACCCATATCCGCGTCGGTAGCGCGATTTTTGGTCATCGGACTTAACGCTTACCCGTCCGATCCTGGATAAAGCGCTTAAGCTCGTCATCGCGATAATCGGGCGCGGTAAGGTTTGCGCCGAAGGATCGAAGCGTAGCCTCATCCAGAGATGTCGTTATGCCGATAACGCCGAGACCTGCGGCATGGGCCGAGGTGACGCCGGATTTTGAATCTTCAAACGCCACGCTTCGCGCTGCATCTCCGTTAAGGCGCGACAGGCCTGTGAGATAGGGCAGCGGGTGCGGTTTGGCGTGATCGAGATCATCCGACAAAATGACGGCTGAAAAACGCTTCTTCACTTGGAGTGAGTTTAAAACCAACGCGGCATTTTCCTTTGGCGCATTGGTAACGGCGGCGTAGCGTAGACCCACCATATCGGCCCAATCGAGGAGATCGATAAGCCCTGCAATAGGCACCATTGCTCCGGCCATGGATCTAAAAAGCGCCTCTTTTTCGCGCCCGATCGCGACATGATCGGCAACCGGAACATGCGGCAACAAATCGGCTAAGATATCGCCGTTTATGCGGCCCGATATACGGTGGCGATAGACTTCCTCATCCACATGAATGCCGTAGCGGCCCATAATTTCGTTAAACGCAAGGATATGGACTTTATCCGTATCAACGAGCGTGCCGTCGATATCGAAAAGCAGGCAGGGTTCGGAAGGGTTTGGCACGTGGGTGTTCTTTCAATGGATGCGGATGCGTAAATCCATACGCAAACGGGATAGAAAAAGCTTCATGCCTTTGCGGTCAAACGCAAGGCAGCCCTCGGTGGGTGTAAAACCTTTTCGTGCCAAATGGATGAAAATAGCACTACCTCTACCGGAAATCGCGGGACGCCGATTCCAATCGGTTTCAATCACGATGTCATAGAGCTCATCATCCCGCCAAAGTTTTTCGTGAGAAAGCGGGCTTGGTAAAGGAATGGGGCGATTATAGCGTGACGAATGGGGATCGTCGCACCAGCCCGACTGACGCGTGATGGCTTTTGCCGGAAGCGCGAAAGCGCTGTGCCGAAATTGGTCGGCACGAAAATAAATCGCAACGGGACGAAGCGTACCCCGGGGGGTGGCGCCATCGCCTTCACGTTTGTGTGTGACAACGCCTGATCGCCCAATCGCGCAGGGCAGCGTTAAATGACCAATCTTTAAAATGCCCCGATGCTTTTGGCTTACTTTAGGGAAGAGATGGGCAATCATGGAGAGAAAATCCGGTGCTTATCCCGCGTTAAGATCAAAGACTTGCCACATGTCCTCCGGCTGGTCTACTCACGAAAGGGGTGGCTCTGTAAGGTGCGGTCAAGAAGATGGGCGATGGAATATGGCTAAGACGCTATCGATCTTGCTGTTGAACGATGCCAAAGGTCGTAGCGCCATATTGGCTGAGCAATTGGTGCTTGATCCTGATCTTTCCGTTACTTGTTTTGAAAAGCCGTATCGATTTGAACGACCGCTGGACGCTGAGCGGGTTAATCTTATCCTTGGATTTGATGAATTGGGCGAAGATATCAGCCAGTTAAGGCATTTAGGGTATCGCGGCCCGTTTTTACGCTTGGGGCATCGTGATGAAGCCGCATCGGATATCGAGACCTTGGAACTTCCAATCAGGGCCTCCGTGTTGATCCCTCGTCTTCGCAGCCTTGTTCGCACCTTTAAAGTGCGGGAAGACCCATGGTTGACGATTGGGCCTTATCGGCTTTCCCAAGGAACGCGGGTGCTTGAGGGTCCCGACGGAAAACCAGAAAAACTCACCGATAAAGAGGCCGATTTTTTAAGCTTCATGCACCGCGCGAGAGGTGAAATCGTCTCGCGCGATGTATTGCTGGCGGAAATTTGGGGCTATAATGCGCAAGTAACCACCCATACGCTTGAAACGCATATTTATCGCTTGCGCCAAAAGATTGAAAAAGATCCCGCTAATGCCGAGCTGTTAATCACTGAACTGGGTGGGTATCGGCTGGTAGAAAAGGCAGATTCGAATGGCGATTGACGATGATATCGCATTGCTCCGTCGGCTTGATTTCTTTCAAGCCTTTCAACCCGATCAGCTTCGGCTTATTTTGTTTGCCGCCGATTCTCGGGTTTTGCGCCCCAATGAAGTTCTTTTTTCAAAGGGTGATGCGACCGATGGAGGCTATCTGCTCCAATCCGGGCTTATCTCGCTGAACGGCGAAGCCCAAATACCGACCGAATTTGTCCGCCCCGGTATGCTGATTGGCGAATATTCGCTTCTGGTGGAAGGCGAGCGGACGACAACGGCAATGGCGCGTGAGCCATCCCGGATCATCATTTTACCGCGAAAATCGATTTTAAGGCTGTTGAACGAATATCCCGACGTGGCTCTGGCGTTACAACAAAAGCTGGCGAAGCGTGCGGATACTTTTGCTAAAGCGCTGGATCGCGTGGTGGCGCATATCGGCGTTTGAATCAGTCAAGCTCAATCGTCACCGGGACGTGATCGGAAGGGCGCTCCCAGCTACGCGCATCGCGATGCACCGTCACCGACGAAAGCCCGGGCGCGAGGGCTTTGGAGACCCATACATGATCTAGCCGCCGTCCACGGTTTGAAGCCGCCCAATCCGCCGCGCGATAGCTCCACCAGGTATAAATTCGCTCCGGTTCCGGTTTTAGGGTGCGAATGGCATCGATCCACTCGGCCGCATCGATGGCGGCATTTAATTTTTCGCATTCAATCGGTGTATGAGAGACGACATCCAGCATTTGCTTATGGCTCCACACGTCATTTTCGAGCGGAGCGACGTTTAAATCGCCGACGAGAATGGCTTTGCCTGAAGCGGGTTTATGGGACAGGCCCCAATCCCGCATCTCGTTTAGGAAAGCGAGCTTGTGGGCGAATTTTTCATTGGCTTCGGGATCGGGTACATCACCGCCAGCGGGTACATAGAAATTATGGATGGTTAAATCCTTCGCCGCGCGCGCTTCTTTACCAAAAGTGACGCTCAAGTGGCGACAATCGTCTTTGGCCGCAAAGATAAGGCTTTCTTGGCTTGTAAAAGGCAGGCGCGATAAAATGGCAACCCCGTGATAGCCCTTTTGGCCGTTCACCGCGATATGGGTGTAGCCAAGTTTTTTAAAATCACCGCTTGGAAATTGATCATCCGGGCATTTTGTTTCTTGCAGACACAACACATCTGGTCGCGTCTCTTCTAAAAAACGTTGCACGAGGCCTGAGCGTAGGCGGACGGAGTTGATGTTCCAAGTGGCGACGGTCAGGCCCAAAGCAGCGTTCCCTTTTTTCTCCTAACAGGGGTATTGTTTCACGCGGCGACTGGCAAGGGCGGAAATGTTTTTTCGGTTCACGAAAAAACACCTTATTTTTTGCGCGCCGCATTGGGGTTTTCCGGAATAATGAATTGCATCGTGTCCGGTTCGTGCCGTGTATCGATATTGGCCAGAAGCACATTAACCTCATAGCCCTGCGGATCGGTAACGGTCCATTGTTTGAGCACGTAGGATTTGGGGTCAAAACCCAGTATAATATGCGAGGTGCCGCCGAAGGTGGATGAATCTTCGGCATAAACCGCGATGCGCTCGCCCTCATTGACGACCTCTGTCACTTTAAAATCCCGCGCGAGATTAATGGTGCCGCCGAGCAAAAATTTAAGCGGGGTGAGACCGATGGAATAGACATCTTGCGTGTTGAGTTTGGAATCGATGACGGCCACCGAGCTACCATCCGCAATAATGGTAATCGTGCTTGGCGGATTATAGTCAAAGCGCAAGCGACCGGGGCGCAACACCGTCAGTTTCCCGGATGTTTGTTGGCCATTGCCGCTATATTGGACGAATTTGGCGCTGAATTGCTTTAAATTTGTCAATGCTTCGTTGATATTGCTCAGCATCTCTTCGGGCGAGATGTCCATTGGGATGGGCTTGATAGGCGCAAGATTGATGGGTTTGGCGACAGGTGCCGTTTCCGGTATTGGCGTTGTGATCCCAAAATCGGCGGGGCGGCTGATTGGCAGGGGGATTTTTCCACCCGTCGTTTCGGCAGAGGCCTGCGCGCCAAGCATCAGCGGAATTAAAAGCCATCCAAGGGGTTTGAGGTGCTTAATCGCTGTCAAAATCGCGCCCGCCTTCAGACCGTGCCTCGATCAGAATCTCGCGCTTTCCTGCATGGTTGGGTTGGCCGACAACGCCTTCATTTTCCATCCGTTCCATGATCGAAGCCGCTCGATTATAGCCGATTTGAAGCCGCCGTTGAATATAGGATGTCGAAGCTTTTCGATCGCGCAAGACGATGGCGACCGCTTGATCATAGGGGTCCTGCCCGGAGGATCCAAAGCTGCCCTGATCGAAAACCGCACCATTGGCCCCGTCTTCAAGATCGGATTGGTCTTCACGCGTAACGTCGTCGAGGTAATTGGGTCGACCTTGCGCTTTAAGGTGCGCCACGACTTTTTCAACCTCACTATCGGATACAAACGGGCCATGGACGCGGCTGATGCGTCCGCCGCCCGCCATAAACAACATATCACCCTGTCCAAGCAGTTGTTCTGCACCTTGCTCGCCCAAAATCGTGCGGCTGTCGATTTTTGAGGTCACTTGGAAGGAAATCCGCGTTGGAAAATTGGCCTTAATTGTCCCCGTAATAACGTCAACCGAAGGCCGCTGGGTTGCAAGCACAACATGAATACCAGCGGCGCGCGCCATTTGCGCCAAGCGTTGGATCGCGCCTTCGATGTCCTTGCCCGCGACCATCATCAGGTCGGCCATTTCGTCGACGATCACCACAATATAGGGGATCGGCTCAAGCTTCATGATTTCGTCTTCGAAAATCGCCTCACCCGTGTCGCGATCAAATCCCGTTTGAACGGTACGGGTAATGGTTTCGCCTTTGGTTGCGGCTTCGATTACGCGGGCATTAAATCCGTCGATGTTGCGCACGCCGAGCTTTGACATTTTCTTGTAGCGTTCCTCCATCTCTCGCACCGCCCATTTTAAAGCGACAACGGCCTTTTTCGGATCGGTAACGACGGGGGTTAGAAGATGGGGAATGCCGTCATAGACGGATAGTTCCAGCATTTTCGGATCGACCATGATCAAACGGCACTGTTCGGGCTTGAGCCGATACAGAAGCGATAAGATCATGGTGTTGATGGCCACCGATTTGCCGGAGCCTGTGGTACCCGCGACGAGGAGATGCGGCATTCTGGCAAGATCAACCATCACCGGTTCGCCGCCGATGGTTTTGCCAAGCGCCAAAGCGAGCTTCATCTGGCTTTCGCTGAAATCATCGTGCGAAATAAGCTCACGCAAATAAACCGTTTCGCGGCGCTGATTAGGAAGCTCAATGCCGATCGCATTGCGCCCCGGAACAACCGCAACACGGGCGGAGATGGCGCTCATCGAACGCGCGATATCATCCGCCAGACCAATAACGCGCGACGATTTAATGCCCGGTGCAGGCTCAAGCTCGTAAAGCGTGACGACCGGGCCGGGTCGGACATTGACGATTTCACCGCGCACGCCAAAATCCTCTAAGACCCCTTCAAGCAGCCGAGCATTTTGCTCAAGCGCATCGCTTGACATGATGGGTCCAACCGATTTCTTGGCTTCCGTCAGGAGCGTTTCCGAAGGTAGCGTGTAGAGATCGAGTTCACCGTTTTTGGTGGCCGCTGGCTTTGCGGGTTTTGTTGCCGCTTTCCGGGCGCGGGTGGGTGCTGACCGCGTGATTTCGTCTTCCTGAGCATAGGCGCGACGATCAGATATCCCCGGCTCCATACGCCCTTTGCGCTTGGCGTGAAGCGCATCGAACGGGTCATCGGGTGTTACACGCGCAATATACCAGCGATGGAGGGCATTCTTGACGCTGAATACGGTATGAAAAATGGCTCCAAGCCATACAATAGCAGCGTTTGGATCGCTTTCATGGTCGCTATCATCATCGTCCTGATCAGAAAAACCGCTATTTTGACGTATATCCGTGCCGCTCCACGGTGTTTGACGCGGGTTAAACCCTATACCGCAGGCGATCACCAGTCCGAAAAAAGCAACGACACCGAATAAAGCAAGCCATAAGAGGCGCGTTGAAGCGCCTGCAAAAGCGGGTAATTTTTGAGTGCTGTTGAGGACCGCATCGCCGATAATGCCGCCTAATCCGATGGGTAGGGGCCAATTGCCGATGATTGGAAGCGCGCTGATCAGGCCGCATATCGCAAGGCCACTGAGAAGCCAAACAAAGATTCGTAGTTTGATCGGCGCAATCGTTTTGCCGGACATCAACCGAAAGCCCAAAATGCCAAGCGGTGCCAACCATGCCATGGCACCAAGGCCGAACACCTGAATCATGATATCCGAGAGAATGGCTCCCGGACGCCCCAAGAGATTGCTGACAGGTCGATTAACCGCCTGATTAAAGCTCGGATCTTGGACCGACCACGATACAAGAGCCAAAGCGATGCAAATGGTGATAACAATCAAAGCAATGCCGATGATCTCCGAAAGCCGACGCCCAAAAAAAAGCTTGAGGTGGCCTGATACCTCGTCAAATTCGGCTTGTCGGGGACGGGAGAGACGCATCGATACACTTAAAGCCTTTGAACGGGATTATCTTGGTTTATTCTGAGTGGGTTAACGCCTGCTTAACCCTACTTCACTGGCACAAAAAAAGACGGCCCTCGCAAGGGCCGTCAAGGTGCTTTTCGGGAGGAAACCGACCGGGGGACCGAGATCCCCCGGGTAGAGGGTCAATTATTGTACGCGCGCTCGCCATGGCTTGCGATGTCGAGACCTTCGCGTTCCTGTTCAACGGGAACGCGGAGACCAATAACAAGATCGACAAGCTTATAGAGAATGGCAGAACCAATACCGGACCACGCCAAAGTTAGGCCAACCGCTTTCGCTTGGATAATCAGTTGGGCGACCATATCGTAGGGCGCTTCTACTGCCGTGCCAGGGGTAACGCTGTAATCAACGAGACCAACACCACCCAGACCCTTGGAGACGAGGATACCCGTGCCAAGCGCGCCGAGGATACCGCCGACGCAGTGGACGCCGAAGACGTCGAGCGAGTCATCGTAGCCAAAGGCATTCTTTACCGTCGAGCAGAAGAAGAAGCAGACGCCGCCAGCGAGCAGGCCGAGAACAATCGAGCCCATCGGACCAGCATAGCCAGAGGCTGGCGTAATCGCGACAAGGCCCGCAACCGCACCCGACACAAGGCCAAGCAGCGAGGGCTTGCCCTTGGCCAACCACTCCACAAACAACCAGGAGAGCGCGGCGGCAGCGGTGGCAACGAAGGTGTTCACGAAAGCAAGCGCTGTCGTGCCATTGGCTTCGAGGTTTGAGCCAGCGTTAAAGCCGAACCAGCCGACCCACAGGAGGGAGGCACCGATCATGGTCATCGTCAACGAGTGAGGAGCCATCAGCTCTTTGCCATAGCCCGTACGTTTGCCGATGATGAGCGCGCCTACCATACCCGCAATACCGGCATTGATGTGAACGACGGTACCGCCAGCAAAATCGAGCGCACCCCATTTGTACACCAAGCCTGCATCCGCATTAACCGCATCAAGCGCAGCTTGGGCCGTAGCCTTGGCGGCATCGTCGGTTGCAGCAGCAACAGCCGCCGCCGCATTGCCAATGGCGTCCGGGCCGCCCCAATACCAAACCATGTGCGCGATTGGGAAATAAATGACCGTGACCCAAAGCACGATGAACACGATCAGCGCTGAAAACTTCACGCGTTCCACAATCGAACCAATGATCAAAGCTGGCGTAATGCACGCAAAGGTCATTTGGAAGGCCATGTAAACGAGTTCAGGAATATAAACGCCATTCGAGAAGGTCGCAGCCGTCGCGTCCGGTGTGACACCGATCAGGAAAGCCTTCGAGAAGCCACCAACGAAATCATTGAGACCAGCGCCATTGGTGAAGGCCAAAGAGTAACCATAGGCTACCCATAGAATGGCAACAATGGATACAATCGCGAAAACTTGGGCGAGAACCGAGAGCATGTTTTTGGTACGCACAAGGCCACCATAAAAAAGCGCAAGACCCGGTACCGACATCATCAGCACGAGGGCTGTTGAGATCAGCATCCAAGCGGTATCGCCTTTGTTCGGAACGGGCGCATCGGCCGCATAGGCCACCGTGCCAGCCAGTGCGGCAAGGGCTGCGCCCCCGAGTACGGATTGAATGGATTTGGAAGTTGTCATGAAACTATCCCCCTTATGACGGCATTAAAGCGCGTCGTTGTCGCGTTCGCCGGTCCGAATACGGACGGCTTGTTCAATTGGGAAAACGAAAATCTTGCCGTCACCGATCTGCCCGGTTTTGGCAGCCGCTGTGATCGCATCGATCACTTTGCCCACGAGATCGGAGGCAACTGCGACTTCGATTTTCAATTTAGGCAGAAAGCTCACGGCATATTCAGCACCGCGATAGATTTCCGTATGTCCCTTTTGGCGACCGTATCCCTTAACCTCAGTAACGGTCAGACCGTGAACACCGAGGGAGGTCAACGCGTCACGCACCTCTTCAAGTTTGAAGGGTTTAATAATGGCCATCACAATTTTCATGGCGTCTTTTCCCTGATTTGCCGTCGCGGACCCACCCGGACGCGACTCCAGCTCACAAAGCTAATTCAAGCCTTGTGCCAGTTTTAAATTAGGGCGATTCGGGCCTGTTTGGGCGCATAGGCCAACAAGAGCAGCCCAACGCGACGGCAGATGCCTATTATTTAGGCAATCTAATCTTACGCAAGATCGGGCCGATGTCGGATGAGGCCCTCTTGAGCAACAGAGGCGATGAGCTGGCCTTGGCGCGTAAAGATGGAGCCTCGCGCAAAGCCACGGGCGCCGCCGGTAAAGGGGCTATCTTGCGCGTAGAGCAACCATTCATCCGCGCGGAAAGGACGATGAAACCAGAGCGCATGATCGAGACTTGCAGCTTGTACTTCACGCTCAAACACGGTGCGGCCATGGGCGACCAGTGTCGAGTCAAGGAGCGTCATGTCAGACGCATAGGCTAAAACGGCCTGATGGATGGCAGGATCGTCGGGCAGTGGCCCGGTGGCCCGTATCCAAACATTAAAGCGCGGTTCTAGCGGCTCGCGCGACATATAGCGTTTAAACTCGACGGGGCGAAGCTCAATGGGGCGCTCGCGCTCGAAATATTTGCGGACCGGATCGGGCATTAGCGGCATAACGCGGGCGCGGATGTCTTGCTCATTGGGTAAATCATCCGGATCGGGTACCGACGGCATTACGGTTTCGTGGCTAAATCCTTCTTCTTCGACCTGAAAGGAGGCGGAAAGCGTGAAAATCGGCTGGCCGTGCTGGATCGCTTTGACGCGCCGTGTCGTGAAGCTTCGCCCATCTCGAATGCGCTCGACATCGTAAATGATCGGGATTTTGGGATCGCCCGCGAGCAGAAAATAGCCATGCAGCGAATGGGGCTTGCGTCCTTCGACGGTGCGGTTTGCCGCGACAAGCGCCTGACCGATGACTTGCCCGCCAAACACCCTTTGCCACCCGGCATCAGGGCTTTGGCCACGAAAAAGATTTTCTTCGAGCTTTTCAAGGTCAAGAATGGTGAGCAGGTCTTTAACGGCAGAACGCATGTTGATCTCCTTCGGGTCTGCGCCATACTGGTTCAGATCGCGCTGATTTGCCATCCCTGAATAGATTGACGCATTGCGGGTTTGAAGGCCGCAGCGTAAGATCGGATAAGATCGCATAGAAGGGATGCGCGATGAAGCGTTTCGATTGTGTCATTGCTGGAGGCGGCATTACGGGGTTGAGCCTCGCTTTGACGTTGAAACGCGTCTTGAGCGGCGCGCTTTCTGTTTGTCTGTTGGAGCCGCCAGCAGGGCGGGAGGAGGATCGGGCGTTTGCGTTTTCAGCCGGATCGCGACGCTTCCTGCAAGCGCTTGGCGTTTGGGATGCGATTGAGCCCGACGCTCAGCCCATTCACGATATGGTGATTACCGACAGTCGGCTGGATGATCCGGTGCGGCCCGTATTTTTGACCTTTGGCGGCGAGGCGGCCCATGGCGAGCCGTTCGCGCATATGATTCCCGAACAGGCGGTTATCCAAGCGTTGCAGAACGCCATCTGGCATTCCGGCGTTGAGGGTGTGAGAGGTGAAGCGCTTCGCAGCACACCAGAAGCAGGCGGGAGGATTATAACCCTTGCTGATGGAAGCGTGATCAAAACCTCGCTTTTATTGGCGTGTGATGGCGCGAAATCGCGCCTTCGCGAAGATGCCGGAATTGGCTGGATAAATTGGGCCTATAAGCAATCGGGCATTGTCGCGACGATTGGCATTGAACGCGAGCATAATGGGCGGGCGGAAGAGCATTTTCTTCCCTCCGGCCCTTTTGCCGTGTTGCCGCTGACGGGCAATCGTTTCACGATGGTCTGGACGGAGCAAACGGATCGGGTACGCCGTCTATTGGCGCGGGATGAGGGTGAGATCATCGAAGAAATCGAAAAACGGGTTGGTTTGCGCTTAGGAAATCTCAAACTCTTAAGCAAGCCGCGCGCTTACCCGCTAGGCTTTGGCATTGCCCGCCGCTTTGGCGCGGAGCGCTTAGCTTTGGTGGGTGATGCGGCGCATCTCATCCATCCCATCGCCGGCCAAGGGCTTAATCTTGGGCTTCGTGATGTCGCGGCTTTGGCTGAAATCATTGCCGATCATGCGGCTCTCGGGCTCGATATCGGCGATGCATCGATCATTGAGGCCTATGAACGTTCGCGCCGCGCGGATACGGTTTCGATGTCGATGGTAACGGACGGGATGAACCGCTTGTTTTCCAATGATGTGATGCCTCTTCGATTGCTGCGCGATTTTGGGCTTGGTGTTGTGGATCGGATGCCACGGGTAAAGACTCGGCTGATCCGCGAGGCGGCGGCGATTAACGCCCATATGCCAAGGCTTATGCGCGGCGAAACGTTGCCGGGCTTTTGAGGCTAACCGCTAGGCCCGTCGAGTGCCGCCATAATGCGGGCTAATGTTCGATCTTTGAGGCCGATTTTTTCTAATTCGGCAAGGGTTGCGCGGACATAATCCGGGTTGTTGCCGGATACCCCAACACCGTGCCGAACGCGCTCGACCAAATCCTCATGCGATAATTTTTTGGCATATTGGGAATGGCTACGGTCAGCGGTAAAGGCTGTGGCTTTAACGAGCCGACCATCGGCCAATCGCAAGCGATGATGGGTTTCAAGATAAACGGATGTCACCTGTTCGCGCTCGCGCAGATAGGCAAGTGTCGCCTCCGCGTGCTTATCTGACACGCGAAACGCAATGCCTCGACAAGAGCCGCCTTTATCAAGCCCCAAAACAAGGCCCGGTCGCTCGGCGCTACCTCGGTGGTGGACGGAAAGAATGCATAAAGCGCGGTGATAGCCGTTCAAAGTGGCTTGAATGCGCTCCTCATACGCAAAGCCCGGCCGCCACATGAGTGAGCCATAGCCAAAGATCCAAAGGTCTTTATCCGGTGCGTTCGTTGCCATAAAATCGACCTATCAGCGAGCATTCGACCTCGCAAGCGGTGTTTGGCGCTTGGCGATTAAGCTCGGGCTGGTTTAGATAGCCTTCATCTGCCTCAGGAACGCACATTCGTGAACGACATCCCGGCCCCATCGCCCAAAAAAACCTCGCGGATCGGCCTTTTTATCATGCCGGGCCTGATCGCTATTCTGGCAATGGCCGTCTCGGTGTGGTGGGTGATTGCCACGCGGATGGCTGATGCGGGCTTTGACCGCTGGCTTGCCAGTGAAGCGGCCTCGGGGCGGCCATGGACCTGTGCTTCACGCTCAATAGGAGGATACCCTTTTCGTGTCGAATTACGATGCGATGGTCTTGCTATGACAACCGACAGGAGCGAATTGCGTTCGGTTTCACTCACGGGCTTTTTGGCCATCGCGCAGATTTATGATCCCAAACACGTGATCGTGGACATAAACGGCCCGATGCGTGTCAGATTGGCCAATGATCAAACCGCTACCATTTCATGGGCGGTGATGCGATCAAGCCTGCATTTTGAAACGCCGCAACGTGCGGATCGTGTCTCTTGGGTGGTGGATGGTTTGGTGCTTGAAACCTCCAATCCCCTTGTAGCCGCCAAACTCGGACATGCTGAATTTCATGCGCGCAAAATCGACGGCGAGCCGGGTGGCCCATCCGATATTGAAACCGTGATCACGGCGTCGGATGCCATGATGCGCGATATACAACCACCAGCCTCGTTTGACGCGCATCTTATGACCAAAAAAGGCTGGCTGCTGATTGAAAATCCCGGCCCTTCCGGCCTTGAAAACTGGCGGGCGTCGGGGGGTGAATTTCTGATTGATCAATGGGATATGAAGCGCGGCCAACAATCGCTTATTTTGAAAGGCTCGCTCACGCTGGATGATGGTCACCGTCTCAACGGCAAAATTGATTTTTCCGCGACGGGATTGGGTGAAACGTTGAAAGAGGCAGGCCTGTCGATTTTAGGAGGTTCGCTTGGCGCAGGCACGGTTAAATTGCCGCTGACCTTCAATAAAGGGCGGGTCTTGATCGGGCCATTAAAAATCGCCGATATACCGCCGCTTTATTGAGCATCATTTTTTGGTTGCCGACCAAAATCGGGCGCGGCGGAATCCTGACCAATTTCAACAATCGAACGCCTAATCGCGCGGGTGCGGGTAAAATGGTTAAACAAAGCCTCGCCATCGCCGTATCGGATGGCGCGTTGGAGCGAGGAAAGATCCTCCGTAAAACGCCCCAGCATTTCGAGAACGGCGTCCTTGTTGTTCAAAAACACGTCGCGCCACATGGTAGGATCGGATGCGGCGATGCGGGTGAAATCGCGAAAGCCACCGGCTGAGAATTTGATCACTTCGGACTGCGTAACCGCTTCAAGATCGGCGGCGGTGCCGACAATATTGTAAGCAATGAGATGCGGCAGATGGCTCGTAATCGCGAGCACCAGATCATGGTGGGCCGGGGACATTTCCTCGACCATCGACCCCGCGCCTTCCCAAAAGGCGCGGGTTTTGGCGATGGCCTCCGCGTTTTGTCCTTCAGGAGGCGTAAGGATACACCAGCGGTTTAAAAACAGCGTTGGAAAACCCGCATCGGGTCCAGATTGCTCGGTTCCCGCGACAGGATGGGCGGGGACGAAATGCACACCTTCTGGAAGGTGAGGCGCAACTTGCGCCACAATGGCGCCTTTGACCGATCCGACATCGGAAATAACAGCGCCTTGCTTAAGGCCCGTTTGCATCGCTTCTGCAACGCTCCCGCAGGCCCCGACGGGAACGCATAAAATAACGCAATCGGCGTCATGGACCCCTTCGAGAAGATCACTTGTCACCGTATCCGCGAGGTTGAGTTCGCTTACACGAGCGCATACGTTTTCGGAGGCATCAATCGCTACAATGTGACGCGCAAGGTTTTTTTGCCGTGCGACGCGTGCAAGCGATGAGCCGATAAGGCCCAAGCCTACCAGCGCCAAACGTTCAAAAACAGGCGTTGCAAGCGGTGGTCCCAAACGATCAGGCACGGGCAAGATTCCCGCTCATAAATGCCGCAAGCGTTGTAACCACTTTGCGGTTGGCCTCTTCCAGCCCAATCGTCAGACGCAGGCAATCGGGCAGGCCATAGGCACTAACCGCACGCAGCACGAGACCCTGCGCGGATAAAAACGCATCCGCCTCTTTAGCCGTTTTGCCCGGTGTTTTTGGAAAATGCAGCAAGAGGAAATTGCCGACACTTGGGGTAACCGTAATGCCAAGTTTTTCGATTTCATGCGTCAGCCATGGCAACCATTGGTCATTATGCGCCAGCGCTTTGGCGAGATGCTCTTCGTCTTTGAGCGCGGCAATGCCTGCTTCCAGCGCAGGACCATTGACATTGAACGGACCACGAATGCGGTTTAGCGCGTCGATAATGCCTAAGGGTCCATAGCACCAACCAAGGCGCAACATCGCCAGACCGTAGATTTTCGAAAACGTCCGCGTCATGACAACGTTTTCGCTCGTTGCGACCAGCTCGATGCCGGAGGCATAATCATTGCGGCGGACATATTCGGCATAGGCTGCATCAAGCACCAGCACGACATGTTTGGGCAAACCGGCATGGAGCCGCTTAACCTCATCAAACGGAATATAGGTGCCAGTCGGATTATTCGGGTTGGCCAGAAAGACGATTTTCGTGCGCGGCGTCACTTTAGAGAGAATGGCATCGACATTGGTGGTGAGGTTTTTTTCCTCGGCCACGATAGGGGTGCCACCCGCCGCCATGATGGCGATTTTATAGACCAAAAAGCCATGCGTCGTGAAAATGCCCTCATCACCCGGGCCGATATAGGCATTGGTGATGAGCGACAAAAGCTCGTCGGAACCTGAACCGCAGACAATACGGTTCGGATCAAGGCCGTAGCGGGTGCCAATGGCTTCGCGCAATCGGGTGGATGAACCATCCGGGTAAAGCTCAAGGCGGTCGCTCAACGATCCAAACGCAGCAATGGCAGAAGGCGACGCGCCAATCGGGGTCTCGTTGGAGGAAAGCTTATAGACTTTCACGCCAGGTGCCGCGGCGCTTTTGCCGGGCACATAGGCCTCGATATCGAGCACGCCGGGGCGGGGAACGGGGCGATCAAGGGTCGTGGTCATCAGCATTAATCCGGTTGAGAAAGATGAAAGCGTTGCGCGTGGCTGCCTATTTCATAAAGATCAGAAACGGATAGGCCAAGGGTGGAAAAAAGCGATTTTAAACGCGATGGATCTAAAATACCCGGCGCCGATATCAGCAAAGAGGATAGGCTTTGGGCTGTAGAATGGGCTTCGATGGCAATGCCCTCTTTGGCAAGGGGTGCGGTGATATCGCCTCGCCATCGCTCTACTTCAGCGGCATAAAGGACGCGATCTCTGACAGCGGCATCGGCTAACGGCTTTGAAATCACAAAAACCGGCGTCCCTGCGGGATGATCCGGGCGCTCGACAAAGGGTAGACGAGCGATAATTTTAGGCGCGCCTTCCCCACCAAGGCGCTGCCACCAAGGCCCATTGGTTGCAACAGAGAAAATACCAAGATCACCTGCCGCTTGGCCTACCGCCTGAATAACATCATCCGCCGTCGCATGGGTATGATACGGCACCGTAAAGCCAAAATGAAAGCGTGCGGTGTCGTGCATTGGCGCGTCGCCTACGGAAATATCCGCGTGGACGGCATAGGGAGCCTGCACATAGGTGAAGGTTGAAATAATCACCCGCCAAATGCTTTCCACCGTATCAAAGGGCAGCAATCCATGGTGACGCTCGGCCAAGGCCCGCATCATCGACGCCTCGCGGCCGGGGCGGAAGGCCGAGCCTGAATCAACCGTCTTTTTCACCTCGATCAGCGTGTCGATGATCGTGCCGCGCTCCATCAATAGATCGTGCATGGCAGCATCGATCCGGTCGATATCGTGCCGTAAATCGGAGAGCGAGGGCAGGGCCATAGGGAGAAGTCCAGAACGGGTGCTTAAAATAAACGCGCAAGTGTCATAGAACGCGCTTTCAGGAAAGGCAAAGCCCACCGATCTGAAGCCGCTATGAAAATACCGAATGGTTCTTGATTAAGGTCTAAAAATTCGACATACAGAACGTGACCCTAGGGAGCAAAGACTTTTATGACCCGTCACCATACGGCTGATCCGGATAAGCGCAATGAAGCGATAGAGCCATCAAGCTTGGTCGCCCATTTTGGCGCGGATGAGCCTTTGGAGCTTGAAAGTGGCGAGAGCCTCGGGCCGTGGTCCATCGCCTATCAGGCCTATGGCGCGCTGAATGCTGATAAATCCAACGCGATTTTGCTGTGTCACGCGCTAACGGGTGATCAGCATGTGGCGAACATTAATCCGGTGACAGGCAAATCGGGCTGGTGGGAGACGATGGTTGGCCCCGGTAAGCCTTATGACACAAATCGTTTTTTTATCCTCTGCACGAATGTTTTAGGCTCATGTCTTGGCACTACGGGTCCTGCGTCGCTCGATCCAAAAACGGGCAAACCTTACGCGTTGCATTTTCCAGTGGTGACCATTCGCGACATGGTGAACGCGCAGGCAAAACTCATGGATCGGCTTGGGATCGAGACTTTGTTTTGCGTTGCTGGCGGCTCAATGGGCGGTATGCAGGTTCTGGAGTGGGCGGCAAGCCATCCCGATCGCGTGTTCTCTGCGATGCCGATTGCAACAGCGGCCAAACATACCGCGCAGAATATCGCGTTTCATGAAGTAGGCCGCCAAGCCGTCATGGCCGATCCCGATTGGCATTCGGGCCATTATCTGGAGAAAGGCACACGGCCCGAAAAAGGCCTCGCGGTGGCGCGAATGGCAGCCCATATTACCTATCTCTCTGAGCAGGCTTTGCACCGCAAATTCGGGCGTAATTTGCAAGAACGTGCCGCGCCGACCTTTTCGTTTGATGCGGATTTTGAGGTTGAATCCTATCTGCGGCATCAAGGCCGCTCTTTTGTTGAGCGGTTTGATGCCAATTCCTATTTGTTTTTAACCCGCGCGATGGATTATTTTGATCTCGCTAAAGACCATGATGGTGTGTTGGCCCGCGCGTTTACTGGGTCAAAGACGCGGTTTTGCATTGTGTCGTTTACGTCCGATTGGTTGTTTCCGACGCGTGATTCCCGCGCCATCGTCCATGCTTTAAACGCCGCTGGTGCCTCCGTTTCCTTCGTCGAAATTGAAACGGATAAAGGCCATGATGCCTTTTTGCTCGATGTGCCTGAATTGTTTGAAACCACGCGCGGCTTTATCGATTCCGCCGCCCGGGCGCGGGGACTGACGGTTCCAACACGGAGGGCTGAAGCATGAGCCCTTTGGAAATCAACGCCGATGCGGCGTTTGCCCGCGTCGATCTTTTAAATCTCGCCTCCATGGTGGAACCCGGATCGCGGGTGTTGGATGTGGGTTGTGGCGATGGTTCGCTGCTGCGTCTTCTGGCTGAGAAGCGCAATGTCGATGCGCGCGGGATCGAATTATCGCAATCGGGGGTTAATCTTTGTGTCGCTAAGGGGCTTTCGGTCATTCAAGGCGATGCGGATACGGACCTTGTTTATTATCCCGACGGATCCTTCGATTACGTGATCTTATCACAAACCTTACAGGCCATGCGGCAACCCCGCGTGGTGATCGAACATATGCTTCGGATCGGGCGGCGGGCGATTGTCTCTTTTCCCAATTTCGGCCACTGGAAAATCCGCCTGCAATTGCTCACCTCCGGTCGGATGCCGGTAACGAAAAACCTGTCTTATTCCTGGTATGAGACGCCCAATATCCATTTCTGCACGATTAATGACTTTATCGCGCTTGTGGATGAGTTGGGCGCTGTGATCGAGCAGGCCTCCGCGCTTGATCAGTTCGGACGACCCGTTGAAATGAGCCTACCCCGCGCAATGTGGAATTTATTCGGGGAGCAGGCGGTGTTTGTGTTGTCGGGGAAGTGAAGCGAATAGCGAATGGTGAGTAGCGAATAGGGGCTGACGATTGGACCACGAGCCTCCCCGCTCGCACTCTTGCGCGGCAGGAGCCGCGCGGTCCGTCAAGAGCGCCCGCTTCTCCCCATGGGAGAAGCTGTCGCGGGACGCGACTGATGAGGGTCTGATGGTCGTTATAAAAGCGCCGCACGGTTCAGCCTCCTACTGCAACCTCCAGAACCTCATCCGTCATGCTACGCATGACACCTTCTCCTTCAAGGAGAAGGAAATCTCCCGGACCGCGAGCCTCCCGGCTCGCATTCTTTGCAGGCGAGGACGCCCGTGGTCCGATGGTGGCTGTCGCTGGTTGAACTTCCTCATGAGCATGGTAATGTCATGCCAAGCTCTGCACCCGTAGAGCCCGGGGACCCAAAAACCCCAGTTGTAGCGGCAGCGCATCTGCCGTCATCAAACTGCCCTGACGCTTCCACGTCGGGGTGGCGGCGTTATGTTCAGGTCGCAAGGCTAAAAGCGTCGCGGCCAACTACGACTGGCTTTTTGAGCACCCCGGCACCAGCGCGCTTATGTGCTGGTGTCGTTTTTCGTGTTCAAAGGAGTGTCTCATGCCGCAAGATAACTTATCAAATTCCACTCATTTTCAACAAGCCGTTGAAACCGCAACTTTTTCTATACAACAAGCCTTGGTTCGGTTTCGGGATCATGTTTCGTTCGATGATGAATTTGATCCCTCGATTTTGGCCTCAGCCATACTGTTTTCCTCTATTTTCGAAGATAATCACGCTGAATTTGAAAAGTTGATCAGTGAGAAAGAGCAAGGATAGAGGGCGAGAGGGGCCAATAATCGGACCGCGAGCCTCCCGGCTCGCATCTTAAGAGCGCGGCAGGAGCCGCGCGGTCCATGAAGAGCGCTTGCTTCTCCCCATGGGAGAAGCTGTCTGCGGAGCAGACTGATGAGGGTCTGATGGTTGTTATAAAAGCGCCGCATAGTTGAGCTTCCTACTGCCACCACCAGAACCTCATCCCCCTGCTCCGCAGGGACCTTCTCCATCAAGGAGAAGGAAGACAAGGCTTTGATTTTGCTTATAAAAATTTCCTACTCGCTTTCTTTATCCCCCAGCGGATGCAAATCTCGTACGAGGCTTTTGAGCCGTTCATCGGGTAGATGCGTGTAAATCTGCGTCGTAGAAATATCCGCATGGCCCAAAAGCTGTTGCACGATGCGCAAATCGGCACCGTTTTGCAATAGATGGCTGGCAAAGGCGTGGCGAAGCACATGGGGGCTGATCAGGCGGGTTGGAATATCAGCGGCTGTGGCAAGCCCCTTCAAATCCCGCGCAAAGGCCTGTCGCGTCATATGGCCGCTTGCGCTATCGGAGGGAAACAGCCAAAGCGAGGCTTTTAAGCGACCCTCGCCAAGCCCTAGGTAGCGCAGCATCGCTTCTTTGGATTTCTCCGTCAACGGCACCAAACGTTCGCGCCCGCCTTTACCCTTAACGGCCAAAAGCCGATCTTTGGTCCGTGCTGCCCGGATGGGAAGCGAAACAAGTTCGGAAACGCGAAGGCCTGTGGCGTATAACAGTTCCAGCAAAGCGGCCATACGCGCGGCCCGGAAGCGCTCGCCCTCGGGACGGTCGGTATCGTCGATGCCTTCCTGAACAACCGTTAAAAGCCGATCCACATCGGCTATGGACAGCGTTTTGGGCAAGGGACGCGCTTGCTTCGGGCCGGAAAGGGCCTGTGCTGGATCATCCTCTCTTTGGCCCTCGGCATAGAGGAACCGATAAAACTGTCGCAATGCCGCAAGTTTTCGCGCAGCGGTGGAGGCTTTAAGCCCGGATTGGTCGAGAATTATGAGATAATCGCGCAAATCCTTGGTCGTGGCGTCCAAAAGGGTTACGCCATCCCGATCCAGCACGGATTGCGCCCCTTCTAAATCGCGGCGATAAGCCTCAATCGTATTTTTTGCCGCCCCTCGTTCAGCGGCAAGCATGGCTAAAAAGTCATCAATGGCATCGGGCATGTCAAGCACCTGAAAACTCTTTTACATGAAGCATGATGCAAGATTCGGCGACGCTATGCTATGAACATACGCGATGATAGCGGGAGTTATGAAGGTGGAAGCATTTAGCGGCTCAACCGATGGCGCAGGTGAGCTTGATAAAATGGCGCCGATTGCGAAGGCGTTGGGGGCGCGTTCGAGTGTGTTGGTGGGCATGATGGGCGCGGGCAAAAGCTCCGTCGGCAAGCGTCTATCGCAACGCCTCGGCCTGCCTTTTTTCGATGCGGATACGGAAATTGAGCGGGCGGCGGGCATGTCGATCCCAGAGATTTTCGAAAAGCGGGGCGAGGCCGAATTTAGGCAGGGCGAACAACGGGTAATCGCCCGCCTGATCAGTGATGGCCCGATGATTTTGGCAACCGGCGGTGGCGCGTATATGAATGATTTGACGCGTCAATTGATCAGTCAGCAAGGCGTTTCGATTTGGATTAAAGCCGATTTTGACGTGCTGATGCGCCGTGTTCGCAAGCGCTCAAACCGTCCGCTTTTGCAAAATCCCGATCCCGAAGGAACATTGAAACGTCTGATGGATGTCAGATATCCCGTTTACGCGCTAACCGATCTGCATATCCAGTCGCGGGACGTGGCGCATGATGTGATTGTCGATGAAATCATCGCAGCGATTTCGCGCCATCTTGGCATCGGCGTTCCGATTGGGGCGACCAAACCGCTCTCGCAAGCCCAAGTTCGGGTCGATTTGCCGGGCCGGGCCTATGATATTGTGATCGGCAGCAATCTTTTGGATGAAGCGGGCGAGCGGATCGCGGCTCTGGCTCCGGGTGCTGCCTGCGCCATCGTGACCGATGAAACGGTGGCCGGGATTCATCTGCCCGTTTTGGAAGATAGTCTGAAGGCGGCTTCTATTCGGACGGAAGCAATCCGTGTGCCATCGGGCGAGCGCTCGAAATCGATGGCTGAGCTTGATCGCGTGGTGGATGGTATTTTGTCTGCCAAAATGGAGCGCGGCGATGTGGTGGTAGCCCTGGGAGGCGGCGTGGTCGGTGATTTAGCAGGCTTTGCGGCGGCGATCACCCGTCGTGGTATGCGGTTTGTGCAAATTCCCACAACATTGCTCGCCCAAGTGGACTCATCGGTTGGCGGCAAGACCGGCGTTAATTCGTCCCATGGCAAAAACCTGATCGGCGCGTTTCATCAGCCAAGCCTCGTTCTGGCGGATGTCGATGTGCTCGACACGCTCTCCAAACGCGAATTTGCGGCCGGTTATGCCGAAGTGGTGAAATATGGGCTGATATCCGACGCCCCGTTCTTTAATTGGCTTGAAGCCCATCATACTGGCGTTTTTGCAGGCGGCCCCGATCGCGTTCACGCGATTGAAGTCTCGTGCAAAGCCAAGGCGGCGATTGTCATGCGCGATGAACGCGAGGAGGGGGATCGCGCCTTGCTCAATCTCGGCCATACCTTTGCCCATGCGTTTGAGCGGATCGTGGCCTATGACGGCGCGCGTTTGGTGCATGGCGAGGCGGTGGCGATTGGCCTGTGTTGTGCTTTCCGGTTTTCCACCAAACTTGGACTGTGCAACGGGCAAGATGCCGTTCGGGTTGAGGCGCATCTGAAACAGGTCGGTTTGCCGACGCATATCCGCGATATTCCGGGATGGGAGGCGGATTCAGCCGCGATTTTGGATGCGATGGCGCAAGATAAAAAAGTAAAGCGCGGAAAGCTCACCTTTATTCTCTCGCGCGGGATTGGTGAAAGCTTTATCGCGCCCGATATAGCGGCGGATGATGTGCGGGATTATCTGGATGAACATCTCCAGATGGTAAGAGGTTAAGCAGAATGGAAAGTGTTGAAATTCATACGGACCCGTTTCTGGCTCTGGGTATTATTATTTTATGCCTTGCCCTTTCGGCCTTTTTTTCCGGCTCCGAGACGGCGCTAACCGCTGCCTCGCGCGCTCGGATGCACGCGCTCGAAAGCGCAGGCGATCAGCGCGCGGGTATTATCAACCGGCTGCTTTTGGCCAAAGAGCGGTTGATCGGCGCGATGCTGATTGGCAATTCCATCGTCAATATTGGGGCCTCAGCCTTCACGACCACCGTTCTTGTGCAGTTTTTCGGCGCGGAAGGCGCCATTTACGCCACCATTGTGATGTCGGTTCTGATTATTATCTTTGCGGAAGTGATGCCGAAGACGATGGCGATTTCAACGCCGGATCGTTCGGCTCTGTTGCTCGCCCGCCCTGTAGCGCTTGCGGTTGCGCTGTTTGGACCGCTCACTTTGGCCATTGAGGCGGTAGTGCGCGGTATTTTACGGCCCTTCGGCTTTAAAATTGGCGAAAACGTGGCGGTTCTCTCAGCTACCGAAGAGTTGCGCGGCGCGGTTGATTTGCTCCACAGCGAAGGCAGCGTTGAAACCGAAGCGCGCAAGATGTTTGGCGGTTTGCTCGATCTCGCCGAATTGGAAGTTTCCGACATTATGGTCCACCGGACCAAAATGCGGACGATTTCAGCCGATCTTCCACCGGAAGAGATTGTGCGTGAGGTGCTATCCTCGCCCCATACGCGATTGCCGCTTTGGTCCGGCTCGTCTGACAATATTATCGGTGTGCTACACGCAAAAGATTTGCTGCGCGCTTATGATGCGGCGGGCGGCAAGGCCGCTGATTTGGACGTGCGTGAAATTGCGCTCGACCCATGGTTTGTGCCGGATACCAACTCGCTTCAGGAGCAGTTAAAGGCGTTTTTGGCCAAAAAAATGCATTTTGCTCTCGTCGTCGACGAATATGGCGAAGTGATGGGGCTTGTGACGCTTGAGGATATTCTGGAAGAAATCGTCGGGGATATCCGTGACGAACACGATGTCCGCGTCCAAGGCTTACGGGCTTTGCCGGATGGCTCGGTGAGGGTGGATGGATCGGTGCCAATCCGCGATTTGAACCGCGCGATGGATTGGGATTTACCAGATGAGGAGGCCACAACGATTGCGGGCCTTGTCATCCATGAAGCCCAAACGATTCCCGATGTGGGCCAGATTTTCACCTTCTACACCTATCGCTTCGAAGTATTGCGTAAGGCGCGGAACCGGATCACGCTTTTAAAAATTACCTCGCTCCAACGCCGAAAATCGGACGAGTGACGAAAAAAGCATCCTTCATAAACGAGAACAGGCCGCTCTTTCGGGGCGGCCTAATTTTTTTAAATTTTTTCGATTAACTTACGATTTGTTTAGGGTCTTGGCCTAGGTTGATGTCACTTGTTTTAAACCCAGATGACATTGGACGTGCGCAATGGATATTGCAACCGGGCTTGGCCTCGTTATTGGCTTCGTCGTTTTAGCCTTTTTGACAACCGCTGAAGGATCGGCGAGCGCGTTTGTCAGCGAGCACGCCTTGATCGTTATTTTTGGGGGCTGCTCTGGCGCAACCCTCATCCGGTTCCCGCTTTCGACGATGCTACACGGCTTCCCGACGGGTATGCGTTACGCCTTTATGATGCATTCGTCCGAGCCACGCGAATTGATTGAAGAAATCACCAAGGTCGCCGATACGGCGCGTCGTTCGGGGGCTGCTGCGCTCGAGCGCGTGACGGTGAAAGATAAATTCTTAGCCCAAGGCATTCGCTATATTGCAGACGGGTATGATCGTGAGTTCATCCGCGAAACCTTGCAGCGGGATACCGATAATTTCCTCATGCGTCTTGAAGAGGGGGGCAAGCTTTATCGCTCCATCGGTGACGCCGCTCCGGCGTGGGGGATGATCGGGACGCTTTTAGGTATGGTGCAGATGTTCAGCCATATGGAAGACCCTTCCAAACTTGGCCCCTTTATGGCGATTTCGCTGCTCGCAACATTATATGGTGCGTTGGTCGCAAACCTCATCTGCTTGCCGATTGCCGATAAGCTTCAGCTTAAATTGGAAGAAGAAGACGTCTGCCGCGCGCTTGTTATTGATGGCATCATGCAAATCCGTGAGGCGAAAAGTCCGGCTGTCGTGCGTGAAATGTTGGTGGCCTATCTTCCGGTTAAACACCGGGAAGCCCTAGCGGCGGCGTAACGGCGATGGCACGTAAAAAAGGCGGTCATGGCGGGGGTGGGCATGGTTGGTTTGTAACCTTTGCCGACCTTATGGGATTGCTCATGAGCTTCTTCGTCATGCTCGTGGCGTTTTCGACGCAAGATCAGGCTAAAATGAAACTGGTCGCCGGATCGATGCGAGACGCATTTGGTATGCAGCGTGAAAATCGCTTCGCGTCGATGATTGAAATGGACGGTACACCCACAAAGCCGTTTCTCAAAAATGCAAAATTTCTCCCTCCTGAGGAAGGGACCGATCAAGCAGGACCGCTTGTGGGTGAAAGGCGTGACGAGGGTCTCGATCTGGCAACCAATGACCGGACCTTTGGGCTTGCTGCCGCCTCGCTTCGCCAAGCGATTGCAGATTTGCCGGAAATTGCCGAGCTTTCAAAAAATTTGATCGTTAAAGAAAACAAAGACGGGTTGGACGTAGCCCTCGTCGATCAATCGGGCCGATCGATGTTTCCCGATGGCTCCGTCGAGCCTTATCCTTATGTCCGTGACGCCCTGCGGCGATTGGTTCCTGCGTTAAAAAAGCTTTCCAACCGGATCGAAATTACCGGGCATACGGCAACGCCACCGCCGGGCGTCCAGCCGGATGTTTCGCCTTGGGAGCTTTCGGTAGGAAGGGCTGCCGCTATTCGCAAAATTTTCGTTGAATTTGGATTACCGCAGGATCGCTTTACGGCGATTATCGGAAAAGCGGATACCGATCCTTTATTTCCGGATAACCCGCAATTGCCGGCCAATCGCCGGGTTGATTTGATGTTGATCCGCGAGGCACCCCCTTTGCCTGCCGGCAAAAAGCTCTGAAATATTTCTTGCCAATTCGCATCGTCCCCTAGCTTGCAACCGTTTAAGAACTCGGTTAGCAAAATGACCTAAGATCGAATGCGCTTGATTGGAGCTTACTATGACATATGTGGTCGTCGAAAATTGCATTAAGTGCAAATATATGGACTGTGTCGAGGTATGCCCGGTCGATTGTTTTTATGAGGGCGAAAACATGCTCGTCATTCATCCCGACGAGTGCATCGATTGCGGCGTTTGCGAGCCGGAATGCCCCGCTGATGCGATTAAGCCAGATACGGAATCGGGCTTGGAGAGCTGGCTTAAACTGAATGCAGATTATGCAAAGTCATGGCCCAACATTACGATCAAGCGCCCCCATGCGCCGGACGCCAAAGATTTTGACGGCAAGGCCGATAAGCTTGCCCTTTTCTCTCCCAATCCGGGCGAGGGCGATTAACCTTCTTTTAATACAACCTTCATAACGCTTGGAAAAATGTCATTTTTCTGATATAGAATATTTATCCCGTTGAAAATACGGGTTCGGGTTATCTTTCCATCGACTGGAACATTCGGCACGTCCCCAAAACTTGGTTCGGTTGACCGTTGGTTTGGGAGACAAAGCCTGTTTGTTTCTCCGGGTTGACCAAAAACGTGGGGCTAATCAAAGGCCTGATGCAGGACGGTTGAGCCAATCACGGGGCAAGTGGCCTATGATTTTTTTCGCATTTCGCCGTTTTTCGGCGCAGCATAGAAAGAACGCGTCACAATGACGACAGCAACAAAGAAGTCCGCCAATCGCCCGGGTTTTAAGACCGGAGAGTCGGTTGTTTATCCAACCCACGGCGTCGGTCGTATTACCGCTATCGAAGAACAAGAAGTCGCTGGTTTCAAGCTTGAATTATACGTGATTTTTTTTGAAAAAGACAAGATGACGCTGCGTGTACCGACCGCTAAAGCAGCGGCCGTTGGTATGCGTAAGCTCTCGGAATCTGCTCTTATCACGAAGGCCCTTGAGACGGTGAGCGGTCGCGCACGCATCAAGCGGACGATGTGGTCCCGCCGGGCGCAGGAATATGAGGCGAAGATCAATTCGGGTGATATCATCCAAATCGCCGAAGTCGTTCGGGATCTGTATCGTTCGGACGCGCAGCCTGAGCAGTCTTATTCGGAACGCCAGCTTTACGAGGCGGCGCTGGATCGCTTGGTGCGCGAAGTAGCCGCGGTGAATGCCTCGATGGAAAGCGAAGCACTGCGCTTGGTGGAAGCCCATCTCGCCAAATCGCCCAAGCGCGGCAAGACGACGGAAGCCGAAATCGACGTTGATCTTGATGACGAGCAGGAAGAAGCGGCGTAATCCGCTTGCTCAAGCGCTGAGGTGAAAAAAAGGGCGTCATCTGGCGCCCTTTTTATTCTGTAACGATGATCTTGTAGCGTTCGCCCGGCTTGATTTTGGGCCGATCCAAGCCATTGAGCATTAAGAACCGATCAAGCGCCTGATCACCATTATCGCTTTTCGTTGCCAAAGAGGAGGCGGTGTCTTCTGCCCCCGCGGTTACGATGGCAATCCGCTGTGGCCTTAAGGAATTAAGTTCATCGGATGTCAGCGTTCGGAAACTGCCAATGGCCGATAAAAAAGCGCGATCCAAAGCAGGTGTTAAATCACGCGCGGCGAAAATAATCCGAAAGATTTGATCGTTTTTCTGAATGGCCGCTAAGCGGAATGTCCATTCCGGCCCTTTTGCAAGCGTTGTTGCGCCAGAAAATCCGCCGATGGAAAAAGCGGTAATTTCACCGCTTGGCACGTTGTCGATCCAGCCCGCCGCAAGCGAGGCTTCTAAGGTGGTTGTCCCGGCTTGAATCGTATCTAGCCGCATCGCTTGATTGCCATTGGCTGCGATGCCCACAACCGCTTGGGCAGAATTTTCAAGCGTAAACCCTTCAGGCGCTAAAAGGGTAAAATCAAGCCGTGGATGCAAAAACCGCCGGCCTCGCACCACGCCCCCGGAGGGCTCTTCGCCATAAGTCAGTCCGTTAAGCGCTTCAAGATAGCGGACCCGATCCGCTTCAATGGCCGATGGGCCAACGCTGCCACGCGCCGCTTCAAGCGCAGCCGCCATTCGTTGCGGGGTAGAGGGATGGCTAGAGAGAAAACTAAAGCGGGCAGCAGGTCGCGTTTCACCTGAAAACGCGGTCTGCCGCGCTAAAGTCGATAAAAACCGCGCTGCACCATAAGGATCATACCCGGCTTTGGCCATGGTACGGATGCCGATTTCGTCGGCCTCCAACTCCTGGCCCCGCGAAAAACTGGCGAGCAAGAAACGCGTATCGGCAGACCCGCTTTCCGCAATAGGGTCTGGCACCGAGGCGGAGGCTATTTTTTCAAACTCGGCGCGCTGGGCGGCGTGTTTGGCGGTGACGTGCCCCACTTCATGCGCCAAAACCGCCGCCAGTTCGGACGTATCATTGGCAAGGGCCAGTAATCCACGCGTGACGTAAATATCCCCCGATGGCAGCGCGAAAGCATTGATGGAGGGCGAGTTTAAAATCGCGACCCGGTATCGGGTATTTGGATCATCGCTTGACGCGACAACCCGTTCCACGATCTCACGCACCAGATCAAGCGTTGGCGCAGGCGCACGATATTCGCCCCCAAAGGCCGCAACCAAACGCTCGCGCTCGGCGCTGATCGCCTGATCGGAGGGCGCCTGAACGGTGGGAATGGAATTTTTCGGGCGTTCTCCCGAAAAACTCATACACCCCGCAACCCACAGGCTCACGGCCACAAGAACGGCAAATCGCCTGATGCTCACGGGCCGTACCATTACCATGCACTCCTTGGCCTGTAGGATTATCGCCAATAACCGCCGCTATGATCTTGGGATAGCGCGTGAAGGGTGCTTCTTTCAAGCGTTCAAGCACAACAAATGGCTGTAAAATCATAAAAGTCGTGATATGGACAAAATCGCGTGGTCCCGTAGCTCAGCAGGATAGAGCGACGGTTTCCTAAACCGTAGGCCGGATGTTCGAGTCATCCCGGGATCGCCAATATCAGCCGATCAAGGGGTCGGAATGACTCCCGTTAGCGCGGCTTAGTGCAGCACCGGGGCTAGTGTTTGCACCTTGAGCTTTTCAATTTCCTGCTTAAGATGGAGCTTTTTGCGCTTAAGCTCCCTGATTTTCAGGTCGCTGGTCGAGGGGTGGATTTGTTCTGTGTGTATTTCGCGTTCAAGAGCCTGATGGCGGCGTTCGAGTTCAACCAAATGCGATTGTAGCGACATGCTGCTCCTCCTGATGAGATCCAGTTCACGACTGGATTTCACAAGTTTGTCACAAATTTGGCCCGTGTCGAGTGCTCTTTTCTGCAAAAGGAAAAATTTTCGTATAACGCGCAGGAACGCTATGTCTTGCCTCATTTTTCCGAAGCGATTGACTTGCGTTTTCCTTCCCTCGTCTGGCATAAGTTTGGTGATGAGCACTCCGGTCATCCGGGAAAGGCCGTGACATGACCGATTCGCCCGATTTGCCCGATGATCCCGCCGCGCTTTTGGCCGAGCTTCAGCGCTTGCGGATTGAACACAAAGATATCAGCGATGCGGTAGAAGCCTTGGAGGCGATTGGCCAAGCGGATCAGCTTCAAATTCGCCGCTTCAAACGCCGTAAATTATTGCTCAAGGATTTGATCCGGCAGATTGAAGATCAGATTACGCCGGATATTATCGCATAAAAGGCATAGAAATGACGAAAGCCAAAACGCCTATTGCGCTCATCATGGGCAGCCAGTCCGATTGGGCGACCATGCGGCACGCCGCTGAAACGCTTGACGCCTTGGAGGTTGGATATAGCCCTCGAATTATATCCGCGCACCGCACCCCGGAGCGGCTCTATGATTTTGCGCGATCGGCGCGGGATAATGGCTTTCAGGTGATTATCGCAGGTGCTGGCGGAGCGGCTCATCTGCCTGGCATGACGGCGGCCATGACGCCTTTGCCCGTTTTTGGCGTTCCCGTCGAATCCAAAGCGCTTTTGGGGCAAGACAGTCTTTTATCGATTGTTCAAATGCCCGCAGGTATTCCCGTCGGCACGCTTGCCATCGGCAAGGCGGGGGCGATCAACGCAGCCTTGCTGGCCGTTGCGGTTCTGGCCTTAAATGATCCTGCTTTAGCGGATCGGCTCGATGCTTGGCGCGTGCACCAATCGGCTACCGTTACCGAAACACCATCGGATGAGGCCTGAGGGGATGTTAAAACCCGGCGATACGATTGGCATTCTAGGCGGCGGACAACTGGCCCGCATGATGGCTTTGGCGGCTGCTCCTTTAGGCCTCAAATGCCATATTTTTGCGCCCGAAGGTGATAATCCCGCCTTTGATGTTGCGGCTGAGCATACCCTTGCCGGATATGAAGAGGGTGACGCGTTGAAACGCTTTGCCGCTCACGTCAATATCGTGACCTATGAATTTGAAAATGTTCCTGCAACCACGGCTGATATCTTGTCAGCCCATGTTCCCGTTTTGCCTGCCCCGCTTGCCTTGGCGATGACGCAAGACCGTTTAACGGAAAAAACTTTCGTGCGCGATCTTGGTTTAACCGTACCTGACTTTATCGCCGTCTCTTCGCTTGAGGAGCTTGAAACGGCGCTCATCACCATTGGCCGCCCCTCGGTGCTTAAAACGCGTCGCCTTGGGTATGACGGTAAAGGGCAGGCCATCATCCGGGAGGACATGTCCGCACGTGATGCGTGGGATGCCATAGGCCGCGCGCCTGCCATTTTAGAAGCCTTTGTTCCGTTTGAGAGTGAAGTGTCGGTTGTGGCCGCGCGATCATTAACGGGCGAATGTGTGGCTTATGATGTGTGCGAAAACCAGCATAAGCATCATATTCTCGATAAAACGCTCCTTCCCGCCGCCATTTCTGCGCATACGGAAACATCAGCCAAAGAGGCCGCGACAAAGATTGGCGATGCGCTTGGCTATGTTGGTGTTTTTGCGGTCGAGTTTTTTGTGACGGGTTCAGGCGACCAAGAAGGTCTGCTGGTCAATGAAATTGCGCCGCGTGTTCATAATTCAGGGCATTGGACGTTGGGTGGGGCAGAAACCTCGCAATTTGAGCAGCATATTCGGGCCATTTCCGGCTGGCCTTTGGGCAGCGTGAAGCGTTTAGGCCACATCGAGATGGAAAACCTGATGGGCGACGATATCGCGCGTTGGCCGGATTTATTGGCTGAACCGGGTCTTATCATGGCGCTTTATGGCAAGCGCGAGGCGCGTCCAGGCCGTAAGATGGGGCATATCACGCGTATTATTCGATAGAATCGGGTCAAGCTATAAAAACCTTGGTTTTTTGGCCCGTTGAGACGTGGACAGCACCAATCCTTTCTGATACGAAGCGCGATCACGTCGTCAAGACTTCAATGGAAGAAACGTTGGCGACTCCAGAATTGACCTTTAATTTACGGGAAAAGACGCGTGCAGGTTCTCGTCCGAGATAACAATGTAGATCAAGCGCTCAAAGCGCTTAAAAAGAAGATGCAACGTGAAGGCATCTTCCGTGAAATGAAACTTCGTGGCCATTACGAAAAGCCATCCGAAAAGCGCGTTCGTGAAGAGGCGGAAGCGGTCCGCCGCGCGCGTAAGCTTACCCGCAAGAAGCTTCAGCGCGAAGGCTTGTTGCCTGCGCCTAAGCCAAAGGTTTTCGCGCGCTAATTACGCGGCGATTATCCAAGATCACCAATGGGTGCTTCGATTGCATAACCGGAGCGCCCTTTTTATTGCCCGAATCTCTGCTATTGCCTACACAACAACGCGATCACGCGCTGGGAGAAAGAGTGGCATGGTAATCAGCATGGATGGAACCTATCGCGGCAGAATGTTAGCCCACGCCATGGGCGCTGGCGTCCTTGCTTTATTTTTGGCCGGGTGTGTGAGCGGTGGCGGTAACGCACCTGCGCCCATTGTCTCCATCGCCGAGATGGATACGGATAAGGCAACGGCGGCGATTAACATTGAATCCTTGACAGCGGTTATCGCTAAAAATCCCAATGATGCAACGGCCTATAATACGCGCGGTGCGGCGCTTGCTCGCATTGGCAAATTTATCGAGGCGGAGGCTGATTTTACCAAAGCCATCGAATTAAAGCCCGGCTATGCCGCCGCCTATACCAATCGCGCCCTCGCCTATCGCCAAACGGGACAAGATGATTTGGCGTTAAGCGATTTCAACCATGCGATTGCTTCTAATATGTCGTATGGGGCGGCTTATTTGGGGCGCGGCAATCTCTATCGCACCATGGCGCGCTACCCGGAAGCCATTGCCGATTTGACGAGCGCCATTAAACTCAATCCGGAATCGGCGCAGGCCTATCATTCGCGTGGGCTGATTTTCCAAAAGCAGGGTCTGCATAAAAAAGCGACCAATGATTTTGATGCCGCGATTGACCGTGATCCGTTTGTCGCCGCTCCTTATCTGGCACGTGGCCAAAGCCTTGTTGTGCTTGGCAAATATGATTCCGCCATTGAGGATTTTAACGCCTGTCTCAATGTTGATGCCAATCTGATTGAAGGATGGGTAGGCTTGGGCCTCGCCAACGAGAAGAAGGGCGATATGAAAGCCGCGCAGGAGGGATATCAGCGGGCATTGACCATTGATGCAAGCAATGCGAGTGCCAAAGAGGGCTTGGCTAGGCTTTCGGGTGCTTCTTCTAGCGGTGATACGGGTGGATTTTTTGGTAAGAAGTGGTTTTGAGGCAGGCCAATTGAAGTTGTATCCTGATAAAGCTATATAATAACCAAGTTTAGCATTCCGGCTGGAATGAGGGAGATGGTTAAATGGGTGCAGTTGTTTTTGATACACTCAAGCTTGCCAATGCACTTGAAAAGGCGGGATTTAGTTCGGAGCAGGCAAAGGGCGCTTCGGCGGCACTGGCTGAATCAATGGACGGTTCCGGTCTTGTGACGAAGAGTGATCTTAAGGAAACTGTTTCGGAACTTAAAGTTGATCTGATCCGCTGGCTTATCGTTACGCAACTTGCTCTAGGAGGATTTGTGTTTGCCGCTTTGCGGCTTATTAAATGAGTTGGAGGCTCGTATGCGTTCGGTCAATATCATCGATGCCAAAACCAATCTTTCCCGCCTCGTTGAAGCGATTGAAAGCGGAGCCGAGCAGGAAGTGATCATCACCCGCGCGGGCAAGCCTGCCGCGCGTATTGTTGCGTTGGTCAAGCAGCAACCCATTGAATTAGACCCATCCTTTCATGCCCTTGCGGAATTTGACACTGAAAACGAAGAAATCATCGAATTGTTCGAAAACAGCAAGATTTTTCCGGATGATATGTTGTCGGAGGCCGAAAGCAACGAACTTTATGCCGTTAAGGGTCTAAAGTGAAGGTTTTGCTCGATACGCATATAGCAATTTGGGCTGTTTCTGAACCTGCAAGGCTTTTCCAAACCGAGCGCGATGTCATCAGTCGTGCCGATTCAGGCCTTTATGTTTCCGTGGTCAGCTTGTGTGAAATCGCCATTAAACGCACACAGGGTCGGTCTCTATACGATCCGATATCGCTTAATGTTGAAGAGGCGGTTGGGTTATTCAACGAAGCCGATTTCGAGATTCTTACGCTACTCCCTGCCCATACCATGGAACTGCAGCGCCTGCCGCTTTTGCACAAAGACCCTTTTGATCGACTGCTGGTGAGCCAATCTAGGGTTGAAAATATGGTATTGCTGACGCGCGACAGGCTCGTTCGAAACTATTTGAACCAATACACGTAAAAATCAGGTCGGCATCGACTAATGCCCCAGCGACTTGTTGATCTCTTCAACCATCTTTTTCGCATCGGCAAAGAGCATCAGGGTGTTGTCTTTGAAGAACAACTCGTTCTCCACGCCCGCATAACCCGAGCCCATGCCGCGTTTGATGAAGAGGACGGTTTTGGCCTTCTCAACGTCGAGAATCGGCATACCGAAGATCGGTGATTGCGGATCGGTTTTAGCCGCTGGATTGGTCACGTCATTGGCGCCGATCACAAAAGCCACATCGGCTTGAGCAAATTCGGAATTGATGTCTTCCAACTCAAATACTTCGTCATAAGGCACATTGGCCTCGGCCAAGAGCACATTCATATGGCCGGGCATACGGCCCGCAACCGGATGAATGGCATATTTCACTTCGACACCTTCCTTCTTGAGCAAATCCGACATTTCGCGCAGTGCGTGCTGCGCTTGCGCCACGGCCATGCCGTAACCCGGAACGATGATCACGCTTGACGCGTTCTTCATCATGAAGGCCGCATCTTCCGCCGAGCCTTGCTTGACGGGTCGGGTTTCAACCGCACCACCGCCTGCGGAGGAAGTTTCACCACCGAACCCGCCGAGAATAACGGAGAAGAACGAGCGGTTCATGCCCTTGCACATGATATAGGACAGGATCGCACCCGATGAGCCGACAAGCGCACCCGTGATAATGAGCGCCATGTTCGAAAGGGTAAAGCCGATCCCCGCCGCCGCCCAGCCCGAATAGGAATTGAGCATTGAAACCACAACGGGCATATCCGCGCCGCCAATCGGCACGATGATCAACACGCCAAGCGCCAAGGCCGTCAGCGTAATGAGCCAGAAGAAAACGGGGCTTTGCGTGGCGACAAACAAGACAAGCAGAACGACGAGCGCCGCCGCCAGAGCAATGTTAATCAAATGGCGGCTTGGCAGCATAATCGGCTTGCCGCTCATATTGCCGTTGAGTTTCAGGAACGCGATGATCGATCCCGTAAACGTAACCGCCCCAATCGCCACGCCGAGCGACATTTCAATGATGCTGGCCGACTTAATCGTGCCATTGCTAAGAATATGGAAGGCCTCAGGCGCGTAAAGCGCGCCAGCCGCCACAAACACGGCGGCAAGACCGACGAGTGAATGGAAAAAGGCAACGAGCTGCGGCATCGCGGTCATGGCGATGCGGCGCGCCAGTACCGCGCCAAATCCCCCACCTATGGCCAATCCAATAACCAATAATACCCAGCCCGAAAAGCCCGCCGGCGGTGCAACCGCAAGCGTCGTCAGCATGGCGATACCCATGCCGATCATGCCGAATAAATTACCCTGACGCGAGGTAGCAGGCGAAGATAGCCCACGCAAAGCGAGGATGAAAAGAACGCCGGAGGCGAGATAAAGCAGGGCCGCGAGATTGCCGGACATCGGTTCAGCCCTTCTTCTTATACATCGCCAGCATACGCTGGGTGACGAGGAATCCGCCAAAAATATTAACGCTGGCGAGGATCAAAGCCCCAAGGCCAAAAAGCCGTGCCAAGATCGAGCCTTCATCCCCCGCGGTTGAACTATCAACACCTACGGCCAACAGCGCACCGACGACGATGACCGATGATATGGCATTCGTCACCGACATCAGCGGCGTATGCAGCGCGGGCGTGACAGACCAGACGACGAAATAGCCGACAAACACCGCCAACACGAAAAGGGCAAATTCGAACACGAAGGGATCAATCGCCCCGCCCGATGCGCCATGCGCGGCAGCACCCGCGAGCGAGCCTGCCTGTTCGGCAAAGGCTTGGGCGGCATCGGCCATTTCGCGCGCGGCTTTCGCAGCAGCGGCGGCTTTGTCGTAAAACATTTGGGCGGTATCGCTTGCCATGGAAAGCGTCCCTTATCGGTTAAGCCTTGGGCTGAAAGCCCGGATGGGTGATTGCGCCGTCACGTGTCAGGTTGGTGGCTTTTACAAGCTCATCCTCCCAATTCACATGAAGCGCTTTGGTGCTCTTATCGATCATGGTTTCCAAGAACGAGAAGAGGTTTTTGGCATAAAGGGCCGATGCACTCGCCGCGATCCGGCCCGGAAGATTGAGCGGCCCCAAAATCTTGACGCCATTATCGGTTAAAACCGTCTCGCCAGCCTTGGACAGCGCAACATTTCCGCCACGCTCCACCGCAAGATCGACGATCACCGAGCCCGGACGCATGGATTTGACCATATCCTCTGAGACAAGCTTTGGTGCCGGACGGCCGGGGATAAGCGCCGTCGTGATAACGATATCCTGCTTGGCAATATGCGAGGCGACCAAGGCGGCCTGCTTGGCCTGATATTCCGCCGACATCGGCTTGGCATAACCCGCAGCCGTTTCCGCCTGTTTAAATTCCTCGTCCTCAACGGCCACGAATTTGGCGCCCAGCGAGGCAACCTGTTCCTTGGCGGCAGGGCGAACATCGGTAGCCGTTACAATGGCACCGAGACGACGGGCGGTCGCAATCGCCTGCAAGCCTGCAACACCCGCACCCATGATAAAGACTTTTGCGGCAGGAACAGTACCCGCAGCCGTCATCATCATCGGCATACCACGGCCATATTCACTCGTGGCATCGATAACCGCCCGATAGCCCGCTAAATTGGCTTGGCTCGACAGCACGTCCATGACTTGCGCGCGGGTAATACGCGGCATCAATTCCATGGCAAAGCTTGCTAGCCCCGCTTCGGCCATAGCGGTTAAGGCCTCGATATTGTCATAAGGGTCCATAATGGCCAGAACCAGCGCGCCTTTGGGGATCAGCTTGATCTCGGCAGAAGATGGGCGGCGAACCTTTAAAACAACTTCTGCGCCCTTAAGCGCCTCTTTCGCATCTTTGGCAATCACCGCCCCTGCGGCCTCATAATCACTATCGATAATGCCGGAGGCTGAACCAGCGCCAGACTCGACGGTGATCGATCCACCTAAGGCCATCAGCTTTTTCACCGTCTCCGGCGTTGCGGCAACCCGGGTTTCAAGCGCGCCGGTTTCGGTAATAACGGCAATATGCATAAATCCCCCCGGCTTAAAACCTTTGACTTAATTTTACGCATCTGACGCTTGATCGGATGCGTTCATCCTCAAATGAGCGTGATCGCCATAACGACCAAAAGGCCAATCACGAAAATCGAACCCCATTTTACAAGGCCGAGAAACCTACCATAGGTGCGTTCGTGCTCGGCATAATCCATTGCGGATCCGGCGGCGTGGTCATGATCGGCCATGAGAGAACCTCTATCGTTATAAACATCAGGACAGAACTGTGCTGTAGCGCAAGCTTGGCGTTCGATCAATGCAAAGCCTGATCTTTGTTTGCGATTTTGGCTTTTTGCATGACTTTATAACGCGCGCGTGTCAGTAAAATTGATAAAAAGCGTTAGAAAGATTTTAAAATGCGACTGGTTTTTCTTGGCGATGTGGTCGGGCGGCCCGGCAGGCACGCGGTTATTGAGCATTTACCGACCCTTCGGAAGCGGTGGTCGCTCGATTGCGTTGTCATCAATGGCGAAAATGCGGCAGGCGGTTTCGGCATTACGGAGGCCATCTGCGATGAGCTTTTGGCCGCTGGCGCGGATGCGATCACGCTTGGCAATCATTCCTTTGATCAACGCGAGGCTTTGGTATTTATCGAGCGCCAACCACGATTGTTGCGCCCCATCAATTATCCATCGACAACGCCGGGGCGCGGCGCAACCTTGGTAGAAACCGCCTCGGGTGCCCGTGTTTTCATCGTCAACGCCATGGCGCGGCTTTATATGGACCCGCTGGACGACCCTTTTTCAGCCGTTGATCGCGCCTTGCAGGAAGCGCCGCTTGGCCGTGTTACCGATGCAGTCGTGGTTGATTTTCATGGCGAGGCATCGAGTGAAAAGCAGGCCATGGGGCATTATCTGGACGGCCGCGCGAGCCTTGTTGTCGGCACCCACACCCATGTCCCCACCGCCGATCATCAAATCTTGGATGGCGGCACCGCTTATATGACGGATGCGGGCATGTGTGGCGATTATGATTCCATTCTTGGCATGACGAAGGACGAGCCTATCCGACGGTTCGTCGAAAAAACCCCTGGCTCGCGGCTTGAAGCCGCCAGCGGTCAGGGCAGTCTGTCGGGCATTGCGGTGGAAACGGATGATCGCACGGGTTTGGCGATTAAGGTCGCAGCGGTGCGGATTGGCCCGCGCCTTTCGCCTTCGCTGCCTAGCTTTTGGGAGGTTTAGACCTTCTATCATGGCTTTATTTTCGGCCCATCGCGCACTATAAGCGCTCCACTTCGAACATAATGGGTTAGGGATTACGATGGCCGGCCACTCACAATTCAAAAACATCATGCACCGCAAAGGCAAGCAGGACGCGGTGCGCTCCAAGATGTTCGCCAAATTCGCCCGCGAAATCACGGTTTCTGCCAAGCTTGGCCTGCCCGACCCCAACATGAACCCGCGCTTGCGGGCCGCCATTCAAGCCGCGCGCGCCGAAAACATGCCGAAAGACAATATCGAACGCGCGATTAAAAAGGCGATGGGGGGTGACGCCGAAAATTACGAAGAAATCCGCTATGAGGGCTACGCCCCTGGCGGTGTCGCTGTGATTGTCGAAGCTTTGACCGATAACCGCAACCGGACGGCACCGGAAATCCGCTCCTATTTCTCAAAATCAGGCGGCGCTATGGCTGAAACGGGCGCTGTTTCGTTTATGTTCGACCGGATCGGCGTGGTCGAATTTGACGCCAAGGTCGCCTCCGAGGACCAGATGATGGAAGCCGCCATCGAAGCAGGCGCGGATGACGCGAACTCTTCCGAAGACGGCCACGAGATTGTCACCACGCTTGAAAACCTCCGCGATGTAGCCATAGCTTTGGAAGAAAAATTCGGCGAGCCGCGTAAAACCGGCATGATCTGGCGGCCACAGAATACCATCATGGTCGACGATGAGGCAGGCGAGAAGATCATGAAGCTGCTCGATAACCTCAACGACAGCGACGATGTGCAGAATGTCTATTCAAATGTCGAATTTTCGGATGCGCTGATGGCTAAGCTTGGGGGATAACCTTCGTTATGAATATCCACCTCTTTCCTCATGGTGAGCCGGAAGCGCAAAGCGCTTCCGTGTCGAACCACGTCCTTCGACTCACGCCGCGAAGCGGCGTGGCTCAACGTCCTTCGACTCACGCCGCAAAGCGGCGTGGCTCAGGATGAGGTAAGAAATGACCCCTACCCGTATCCTTGGCATTGATCCCGGCTTGCGCAATATGGGTTGGGGCGTGATTGAGCAGGATGGATCGAAACTGCACTTCATTGCATGTGGCACCATCAAACCCGATGAAAAGCGCGAACTCTCTGAACGGTTGCGCCAACTCCATGATGGGTTGCAGAGCGTTGTTGCCGCTTTTTCGCCCGATGAGGCGGCGGTGGAGGAAACTTTTGTCAATAAAGACGCCCGCGCCACCCTTAAGCTCGGTCAAGCGCGTGGCATTGCCTTGCTGGTTCCCGCCCTGAATGGCCTTTCGGTGGCCGAATATGCGGCTAATTTGATCAAAAAAACGGTGGTTGGCTCAGGCCATGCCGATAAGGATCAGATTCATATGATGGTTAAGGTGCTACTCCCAAAATCAGACGCGAAAACGCCCGATGCGGCGGATGCTTTGGCAATTGCGCTCACTCATGCGCAACATCGTGGCTTAAAAGCCCGCCTCGAAATGCTTTAGTCGTTTTACTAACGCCGAATCCTTCTATATTCTGGTTTCGTTCTCCTCTGTTGAAGATTTGCTATGTATCAACCACCCCATTTTCACGAAGATTCTCCCGCCCATCAACACGGGCTGATCCGCGCTTTTCCGCTTGGATTGCTGATTACCCATGGCGCATCCGGTCTTATTGCCAATCCCATCCCCTTTATGCTTGATCCGGAAGCGGGCGAGCAGGGAAGGTTGCGCTGTCATGTGGCGCGCGCCAATCCACAATGGAAAGAAATTGACGGCATCTCCGAGGCCTTGGTCGTGTTTCAAGGCGCGCAGCATTATGTGCATCCCGGTTGGTATGAAACCAAGCGCGCGACGGGCAAAGTCGTGCCAACCTGGAATTATGCCATGGTGCAAGTGCGGGGCATCGCGCGGGTGATGGATGATCCGCAATGGCTCTCGCGCCAAATCCGCGATCTTACCGATATGATGGAAGGGGGATACCCCAAACCCTGGGCGGTAGATGATGCGCCCGCCCCCTATATTGATGGACAGGTGCGCGGCATTGTCGGGATTGAAATCGATATCGTTGCCATCGCGGGTAAATGGAAAGTAAGCCAAAACCGCTCTGACGCGGATCGCGAGGGCGTTGTTGCAGGGCTTCAAGCGATACCGGATGGCGAGGCGCAGGCCATGGCACGTCTCGTTGATGAAACGCTTCATATGACGAAGGGTAGCAACGCATGATCGGCAAGCTCAAAGGCACCGTTGATGGCATTGGCGAAGACCACGCCCTTATTGACGTGCACGGCGTTGGCTATGTCGTGCAGGGCTCTTCACGCACCCTACAAACACTCACGAATGGCGAGGCCGTTATCCTTTTCATCGAGACGCAAGTGCGTGAAGATGCGATCCGCTTGTTTGGCTTTGCCACCGAGCAGGAACGCGAATGGTTTCGCTTGCTGCAAAGCGTGCAGGGTGTGGGTGCAAAAGTGGCGCTTGCGATATTATCCATTATGACAGGCGGCGAAATCGCAACCGCCATCGGCACGGGCGATAAAGCCATGGTGGCGCGCGCGCCGGGTGTGGGCCCAAAACTCGCGCAACGGATTGTCTCGGAATTGAAGGATAAATCGCCCGCGCTGACCGGGATTGATAGGAGCCTGTCCACGCTTGCAACATCGATATCGGATCGCGCTGCACCCAAGCCCGTGGCCGATGCGGTCTCGGCCTTAGCCAATCTCGGCTATCCGCAAGCCCACGCGATGACGGCCATTGCGGCGGCGGTGAAGATATTGGGTGAGGGTGCAGAAACCTCGGCCCTCATCCGGCAAGGCCTGAAGGAGTTGGCGAAGTGATCAGCGCTTTGGATATTGTCATTTTGCAACCCTTATTCGGCCCTTCGACTCGCGCCTTTGGCGCGGCTCAGCGTCCTTCGACACGCGCCTTTGGCGCGGCTCAGCGTCCTTCGACACGCGCCTTTGGCGCGGCTCAGGATGAGGGGGGTAGGTTCAACCTCATCCTGAGGTGGCCCGAAGGGCCCTCGAAGGACGGTCATCGCAAACAAAAATGTGGGTTACCCAGAAGATGATACGCCCGGGCCTGATGACATCCGAAAAGCGCGAGGATGATCTCGATACATCCTTGCGCCCCCTCGTTTTAGACGATTTTACCGGGCAAGCGGCGGCGCGTGCCAATTTGAAAGTCTTTATCGAAGCCGCCAAAGCGCGCAAAGATGCGTTAGATCATGTGCTGTTTGTCGGCCCCCCGGGCTTAGGCAAAACGACCCTGGCGCAAATTGTCGCCCGCGAATTGGGGGTCAATTTCCGCTCGACCTCCGGCCCTGTGATTGCGAAAGCGGGCGATCTTGCGGCCCAGCTTACCAATCTTGAAGAGCGCGATGTTTTGTTTATCGATGAGATTCATCGGCTTAATCCGGCGGTCGAAGAAATTCTCTATCCCGCGATGGAAGATTTTCAGCTCGATCTGATCATCGGCGAGGGGCCAGCCGCGCGCTCGGTCAAAATCGATCTCGCTAAATTTACGCTTGTTGGCGCCACAACCCGCGCGGGACTTTTAACCACGCCATTGCGGGATCGGTTTGGCATTCCGATCCGCTTGAATTTTTACACCGTCGAAGAACTCGATTTGATCGTGAGGCGCGGCGCGCGTGTGCTGGGTGTCAAGATGACGGATGACGGTGCGAATGAAATCGCCAAACGCGCGCGGGGTACGCCGCGCATCGCAGGCCGTTTGCTGCGACGGGTGCGCGATTTTGCGATTGTCGATGGTGTTGAAGCCGTTACCCGCGCCGTTGCCGATAAGGCGCTGCGTATGCTGGATGTCGATGCGATTGGGCTTGATGTGATGGACCAGCGCTACCTCAACCAGGTCGCGGTAAGCTTTGGTGGCGGCCCCGTCGGTATCGAGACGATTGCTGCGGCGCTTTCCGAACCGCGTGACGCAATTGAGGATATTATCGAGCCTTACCTCATCCAGCAGGGCTTTTTGCAACGCACCCCGCGCGGCCGCGTGTTGACAGCCGCAGCCTTCCGACATTTGGGGCTTACGGAGCCAAAGCGCGAGACGCCGCAATTCGGGTTGTTTGCGGATGAGGGGGATGTATGAGGGAGCACTGGCCGATTGATTATGACGCGTTTTTGCGCCTCCTCGGCCGCGAAACCTTTGAAAAATTCCGAAATTATCTTGAATTAGACCCGAAAGTGCCTGAAAGCCTCTTTGGCTTAACCGATCTTCAACAGCTAGCCGTCTATATTTACACCACTCCGCTTGATTATTATTTGCAGCTCAATTCTTGTCTGCGAGAGTGGCAACCAGAACCATCCCCAATTTTACCGCATGAAATTTTTGTTTTTGCACTGGCGCTTGAAAATGCCTTGCGTAAATTGCCCGTCTATTCTGGCTATGTCTATCGAGGTATTCAGCATTCGCTGCCTATTTCTTCGCGCGTCTCCCAGTATCAAATTGGCCAACATATCGTTTGGAACGCGTTTACAAGCACCAGTCGCTCGCTTGAACGGGCTTATGCGGGTAATACGCTGTTTCGAATTTTGTCGAGAAATGGCCGATCACTCGCTTATGTTACGGCAGATGACGATAC
>Ga0316217_10000545_pt1 | contig 53169 bp, 35 predicted proteins | sample 1anoAmetaG_FD_203633 | JGI IMG/M metagenome (GOLD analysis project Ga0316217, IMG submission 203633) | Freshwater microbial communities from Trout Bog Lake, Wisconsin, USA - 1anoA | ecosystem: Environmental > Aquatic > Freshwater > Lake > Hypolimnion/Profundal zone | place: USA: Wisconsin...
TGGGACGGGAAACGGCGGCGCTGTTTGCCGGGGCCGCGGTACACGATCTGGGCTGGCTGCGGCGCGTGGCCGTGCGCGGCGAAGACCGATTCCGCTGGCTCAGCGGCATGGTCACCAACATGGTGAACGATTTGCCGCGGAACGGCGGAGCCTGGAACCTGGTGCTGAATGCGCAGGGGCGCATCCTTGGCGATTTGCAGGTGTGGCGCGAGGGGGATGAGCTTGAGTTGTCGATTGCGGCTGATCAATATGAAAAGCTGCTGGCCCATCTTGAACGCTTTATCATCATGGACGATGTGGAGCTGGCGCCGCAGGAGGGTGAAACGGCGCTGGGACTTTGCGGACCGCGGGCGGCCGATGTGATGTTGCGGCTGGGCCTGCCAGAGTTGACGGAGCCGCTGACCAGCGTACGCACTCAGTGGGATGGCGGGGAAGCGCGCGTGGTTCGCGGCTATGGAGTGCTGACGCCGCACTACGAGCTTTGGGTGCGGGCGGCGGAGATTCCCGCGTTGTGGAAGGCGCTGCATGAAGCCGGCGCGAGTGCAGTGGGCGCGGCCACGCTGGAAGCGTTTCGCATTGCTGAAGGCGTTCCGGTGTACGGCATCGATATTGCCGAGCGCGACCTGGCGCAGGAAACCTCGCAGATGCGGGCGCTGAGTTTTAACAAAGGCTGCTACCTGGGGCAGGAGATTGTGGAGCGGATTCGCTCGCGCGGCAGCGTTCATCGGCATTTGCGGCCGCTGGAGATTTTTGGTCCTCTTCCGGCCGCAGGTACGGAATTGAAAATGGGAAGCGGCGCGTTAGCCGGGCAAATCACAAGCGCCGCGGGGTTGGCGCTTCCGTCGGGGCAGCGAATCTTTGCCCTGGCGATGATGCGCGGGGAAGCGGAAGTTGGCGACCAATCCTATACGTACACAGTTGGCGAAGGCGCAGGCGCAGCGCGAATTCCGGCGACTCCTCCAAAGCTGGCCGAAGGCGGCCAAAGTATCGAATAATGATGGAATCAACACAGACGAGAAAGTGAAGACCATGACGGATAAGCCGAAGTTTGAAGTGATTGACCGCCGCAAGATGAAGGCGGAAGAAGAACAGGAAAACCAGCAGCATCCAGCCGCCCCGTCAGAGGCCGCGCCGGAGCCGCCTGCATCCGGAGGCGGTCCACGGCTGGTGGTCAGCGAGCCCAAGCCCGCGCCTGCCGCTGCAGAGGCCCCGGCAGAGCCAGAGTTGCCTCCCATGCCCACAGCCGAGGAGAGTCGCGAGCAGAAGGCTGCTTATGATGCTTCAGCACAGCGGCTTGAAGATCTGGTTCGGGCGCAGAACCCCGCGATGGGGGCACAGCCGCAAATCAGTTTTGAGAATCTGGTGCAGCAGTTTTACGTTTCCACAATGATTCAGATGGGTGCGGGCACGCAGGAAGGCCAGCGGCCTAAAGTCGACATACTCGGCGCGCGCACAACCATCGATCTGCTTGGAATATTGGCGGAAAAGACCAAGGGCAACCTCACCCCGGCTGAAGACAAGATGCTGCAGACGGTTCTCTTTGAAGTGCGGATGGCCTTTCTCGAACTGACCAGCATGATCTCCATGCAGGGCATGCAGCCACCGCAGCCCGGCAAGAAATAGCAAGGCACACCTGAAACTACCGGAGCGTATGGACGGTCTGCTTACATTTCTCGGGACGGGAACCTCGATGGGGGTTCCCACGCTGGGCTGCGATTGCCCGGTATGCATCTCGGACGACCCGCGCGACCGGCGTCTCCGGCCTTCGGTGCTGCTGCGCTGGAACGATTCAGGCCATAACTCCGGGCGCGAGTGCGTGGTGGTGATCGACACCGGCCCCGACTTCCGTGAGCAGGCCTTGCGTTACGGCCTCACGCGTGTCGATGCGGTTTTTTACACGCACTCCCACGCCGACCACATTCTGGGCATGGACGATCTGCGCCCGCTCAGCTTCAAGTCCTTCCGCGAGGACGGGCCGATTCCGCTTTATGCGGCGCCGGAGGCAGCAGAGGTTCTGGAGCGGATCTTCGACTACACCTTCTCACCGGACTCCACGTATCGCACGCGGGCGCGCGTTCAGCTTCAGCCGCTGGCTGAGCGAACTGTCCTGCATGGGGTGGAGTTGCTGCGCGTTCCGGTGATGCATGGCGATATGGAGATTGCCGGCTTTCGCTTTGGCCGCGCGGCCTATCTCACGGACGTGAGCGATATTCCCGAGTCGAGCTTTGCGTTGCTTGAAGGGCTGGACCACCTGGTTATTTCCGCGCTACGCTACAAGCCGCATCCGAGCCACGCCACGGTGGAGCAGGCGCTGGCGTGGGCGAAGCGCATCGGGGCGGGCCACACCTGGTTTACCCACATCAGCCACGACCTGGGCCACGAGCAAACTAATCGCACGCTGCCGGAAAATATTCGGCTGGCCTATGACGGCCTGAGCCTGCCCGTGAATGTGGGGGCCGCGCGTTGATGACTGAGGGCCATCTGATTTCTATCTATCATTCAGCGGCGGAGATTCCCGCGGGCCTGGGCCCCAGCGTTGCCGCCATCGGCAACTTCGACGGCGTGCACCTGGGGCACCAGCAGATACTGAATGCAGTGATGCACGAGGCCAGAGTCCTGCGCGCGCGGTCGGTGGCCATCACATTTTTTCCGCATCCGGAGCAGTTTCTTCATCCCGCCGAAGCGCCGCGCCTGCTGACGCCCCTCGACGAACGCCTGCGCCTGCTTGCGCTCACAGGTATTGACGCAGTTCTGGTGCTTCCTTTTGATGCGGCGCTGGCTTCGCTGCCCGCGCGAGATTTTGTGCACGATATTCTGGTGGATTCACTCGGTCTTTGCGGACTGCACGAAGGCGGCAACTTTCGCTTTGGCCATCGCGCCGAGGCGGGAGTGACTGAACTCAAATTGTTTGGCGAGGAATTTGGTTTTGCCGTGCACGTGCATGAGCCAGTGCATGTGCGCGGGCTTGAAGTTTCCAGCTCGGCGATTCGGGAATATGTGGCCGCCGGCGACATGACGCGCGCGCGCTGGATGCTTGGCCATCACTTCGCGGTGCGCTCTACGCAGGCTCGCGGACGCGGCATCGGCGCGCGCCATCTGGTGCCCACTGTAAATCTTGCGCCCTATGACGGATTGCTCCCCGCTATTGGCGTTTATGTCACGCGGCTTACTGTCGGCGATCGCTGCTTTCAGGCTGTGACCAACGTGGGCAATCGGCCTACATTCGGCGAGGCGTCGTTTGCGGTTGAATCGCACATTCTCGACTTTGAGCCGATCGAAATGAACGGCGACACGCCGATTGAGCTGGAGTTTCTATTCCGGTTGCGCGGCGAGGAGCAATGGCCCTCGATGGAAGCGCTCAAGGCGCAGATCTTGAAAGATGCGGCGCGCGCGAGGCGCTACTTTCGGCTCACGCCGGCCGCTTTATCCGATAAACTGAGCTGAATACCGAGCAGTGCTCATTCCCGGAAAACATTTTGTTTGCCGCGAAAGGTTGACTGATTTCCATGCCCCGCTTCGGCCTCGATACAAATGAAACTCGCATTCTGAAGGGACTCAAAACTCCGGAGCAGATCCAGCGCTTTCTCGATGTCGAGATCGCGTACAACAAGGAGCAGAACGGCGAAACTCTCCGCTCGCCGCGCCGCGTACTGCGCGACAAACTGGCCCACTGCTTTGAAGGCGCATTGCTGGCCGCCGCCGCGCTGCGCGTCCATGGCTTTCCGCCGCTGCTTCTCGATCTGGAAGCTGTGCGCGACGACGACCACGTTCTCGCCATCTTCCAGCGCCAGGGCCTTTGGGGCGCCATCGCCAAATCCAACTACAGCGGGCTGCGCTTCCGCGAGCCCGTCTACCGCACGCTGCGCGAACTGGTCATGTCTTACTTTGAGCACTACTTCAATGCCGAGCGCGAAAAGACCCTGCGCAACTACTCCCGTCCGGTCCGTCTTTCACGCTTCGACCGCATCCACTGGATGACCGCCGAAGCCGATCTGTGGCCCATCGCATCCCACCTGGCCGTCATTTCTCATGTTCCTTTGCTTCCCAGCGGAGCTGCGCGGCGCCTGACCCGCGTGGATGAGCGGCTGTTTGCCGCAGGGCAGGTCGGCAAGACGTTGTAGCCCGCGGTAGCGGCTTTGTTGCCTGCGATTACCAGCCCATCTGGCTCATGCGCTTCAGAATAATCGCGCTGTAGTTGTTCATGCGCTCTGGCCGCCGCTTGAGGGGAGCGGGCAAAATCGCGGCGAGACGCGCGGACTGTTCGCAACTGATATTCCGGGCCGGAGTTTTGTAGTGGAAGCGGCAGGCCGCTTCAGCGCCATAAACGCCGGGACCCCATTCGACCAGGTTGAGGTAGAGCTCGAGAATGCGTTGCTTGCCGAGCACGAATTCGGCCACCGGGACGAGCGTGGCCTCAGCTCCCTTGCGCAGGAAGGAGCGGCCGGTTCCGAAGAAGAGGTTTTTAACCAGTTGCTGCGTAAGCGTGGAGCCTCCGCGCGTGCGTCCGCCTTCCATGTCTTCCTGGGCGGCGAGTTCAATCGCCTGCCAATCGAATCCATGGTGCTCGTAGAAGCGCGCGTCTTCCGCGGCGATCACAGCATGCTGCAGATGGGGCGAGATCTGGCTGAGGGGAACGAAGTTGCAGCGTTCGCGATACGGCGTGCCGTGAATCCATGACTGCACGCGGCGCTCGATATGCACGGCCGTGGTGGGCGGATCGACCCAGCGAGCGGCCACAAGAATCAGCGCGGCCGCCGACCAGGCCAGCGCCACGCAGAGCACAAGCCATCGGAGAAGCAATCGAAGGAAGCTTCTGCGCGGCGAGGCCTGGAGAGATGTGTCTGGCTTTTGAGTCACACTTCAGAATAATTGCCGAGGCCGGGTTAGCGCCTCTCCTTCGGCTTAGCAGGAGCGGGCAGGGGACTCAGCGCCGGCTTTACGGTTCCGATGGGCCTGGCAGGGGCGGATTGCAGCGTAATTGCCGGCTTCACGGGCGAGTTGGTTGGCGGGGCGCTTTGTGCAGGGCGAGCCGGCGGCTTGGCCGCTGTACGCGCGGGGGCGCTTGTAACTTCTTCGACCGGTGGAGGCGGGGCTATCGGATTTGTGTATGAGGTGAGCGCTGATGGAGCGGCTTTACGCCGGGCGCTGGCTGGAGCGGGCGTCTGCGGCCTGGCGAGCGGTTGCGGCTTATCTTGCGGCTGCGCGGCGGCCTTCAACAGGGAATTGTCCGGCTCATCGGCGAGGAAGTTTTCGTCGTCCTTTCCGGCGATGGCAACGCGCATTACGCTCATCCAGATGGGCAGAGCCGCGCGCGCGCCGGTCTCCTTGCCGCCCAGAGACTGGTTGGTGTCAAAGCCAACCCAGACGCCGCAGGTGATGGAGGGCGAGAAGCCGAGGAACCAGGCGTCGGTGTATTCGCTGGTGGTGCCAGTTTTGCCGCCCAGGGGATGATTCAGTTGCGCGGCGGCCGCACCGGTACCGTGCTGAGTGACAGCCTCAAGGAGAGTCATCATGGCGCGCGCGGTCTGTCTGCTGATGACTTCATTGACGGCGGGCGGTTCTTCCCAGAGCGTGATGCCGTCGGCGTTTTCCACCTTGCGTATCAGGCGGGACTTGACGCGGATTCCGTCGTTGGGGAAGACCGAGTAGGCGGCCACCTGCTCTTCAAGCGTTATCTCCACCGCGCCGAGAGCGACCGGCAGATAGGCGGGAATATTGGTGGTGACGCCGAAGCGGCGCGCCACGTCGATGACCTTTTGAATGCCGATATGGTCGGCCAGTTTGAGGGCGGGGATATTGCGCGATTCGGCGAAGGCGTTGATGAGGGTCATGCGGCCCTTGTAGTCGTTCTCGTAGTTGTGGGGAGTGTACGTGCCGAAGCTGACCGGCCCATCGACGATGGTGTCATCGGGCTTTGCGCCGTCTTCAATGGCCGCGGTATAGACGTAGGGCTTGAAGCTGGAGCCGACCTGGCGCTGGGCCTGGGTGGCGCGGTTGAACTGCGAGAGAGCGTAGTCGCGGCCGCCGACCATGGCGAGCACGTCGCCGGTAGTATTATCCATCATCATCAGCGAGCCTTCAGCGCCGGAGTCCTGCTCCAGAGCGGCGCGGCGCAAGGCGCTTTCGGTGGATTCGGCGAGGTGAACGTAGATGATGTCGCCGGGCTTGACCAGCGCATCCGCATAGCGCTGGCCGGTCCATTTCCAATCCGCGGGCAGGATCTGAACCTTGGCGGCGCCGATGCGGGCGAGGATTTCCATGGGCAGCACGCGCGTGACAACGGCATGAACGTAGCTGCCGGGCGCGGGGCTTACGGCCCAATCGGGGTGCTTGTAATCCTCGATTGTGCTGCCGAGGGTGAGCACATTCTCCAGCTTGCCGGGGACGTCGTGACCGACCCAACCGCGACGACGCTCGTAGGCAGCGAGTCCATCGGAGACGGCGCGATTGGCGGCTTGCTGTAGATCAAGGTCGAGCGTGGTTTCAACTTTCAGGCCGGCCTCATGCACCTGCTCCGCGCCAAAGCGTTTTTCAAGCTCCTGACGTACCTCCTCCTGAAACCACGGGGCGACAGAGGATTCCGGCTGGGCGATGTGCAGCCCCAAGGGCGCGTTGCGAGCCTGCTCGGCCTGCTCGCGGGTCAGCACGTGATCCAGTTCCATCTCAGTGAGGACCAGATTGCGGCGGCGCAGAGCCTTTTCGGGATTAAAAAGTGGCGAGTAGGCGACGGGGCCTTTGGGCAACCCTGCGAGCAGAGCTGCTTCAGTCAGAGATAAATCTTTGGCATGTTTGCTGAAGAAAAACTGCGAGGCAGCCTCGAAGCCGTACATGCCGCTGCCGAGATAAATCTGGTTTCCATAGAGCGTGAAGATCTGCTGCTTGGTGAAGGCGCGCTCAATCTGAATGGCAAGGTAGGCTTCCTGCAACTTGCGGGTGGCGGTTCGGTCGGCGGATAGAAAGAGGTTGCGGGCGAGTTGCATGGTCAGCGTGGATGCGCCCTGGGCGCGGCCGGAGGTGCGCAGATCGTGCCATAGCGCGCCGCCAATGCGCAGCACGTTGATGCCCCAGTGCGATTCGAAGCTTTTATCTTCAATCGAGATGACGGCCTGGCGCAGGACTGGCGCAAAGTCATCGTAGTTGACCACCTCGCGCCGCTCCAGCGCAAAAGAGCCGAAGATGCGGCCTTTTTGGTCGTAAAGCTGAGTGGTGGTGGAGGGGCGATAACGCTCAAGGTCGTGAATCTGCGGCAGATCGGCGGAGTAGACCAGCATGAGTCCGGCGAGCGATCCGGTAATGACGGCCAGCACGAGCAACGCGACGAGGGTGAGCTTGCCGGCCAGCTTGCGCCGCCGTTTTTGGGGCTGCTGCTCCTGACGAAGCAGATGGCTGCGGCCAAGGCCGCGATGTTCGGGAGGTGTGTCAGTCAAACGATTCAGGCCCCGTGGACATTTCTCTCACGTGCAACAGAGAAGTGCTTTAGCCCAAGGCTAGCACGGGAGCGAATATCGAGCGCACGCACAGAGGCTTGCACGAACCATATCGTGCAAGAGGAAGAACGCAGGCCGGCCGGGTTATCCGTTTTTGGCTTTGAGAAGCTGGAGCGCCTTATCGAGCGGGGCGTCGCCTTTGGCGGACGGAGCTTCCTCAAATTCTTCTTCGAGGGTGGGGCCTACCAGCACGTTGGGCAGGACGGCCTCATCGGGAATTTTTTTTCCGTCAGGGGCTTCATATTTGGCCACAGTGAGCAGCAAAGCCGCGCCGTCGGGCAGCTCGATGGTCTTCTGCACCGAGCCCTGGCCGAAGGTGCGCTCGCCGACAACGTCGCCGCGCCTGGAGTCCTTGATGGCGGCGGCGGTTAGCTCGGCCGGTCCCGCGGTGCCGCGATTGATCAGCACGTCCAGCGGCGCGTCGGTGAGGAAGAGCGCCGGATCAGCGGCGAAGGTCTGGCGGGGAAACTTCTGGCCTTCCAGCGCGGCCAGCGTACCCTGCTTTACAAAGAAATTGGCCAGAAGCAAACCAGCCTGGGCGTCTCCGCTGGAGGAATCGCGCAGGTCAAGCAGCACTTTGCGGCCGGGGCCGGCGGCCTTGATTCTGGCGGCGATTTCGTTCGCGCGGGCAACGGTCAGAGCCCCGGGCTTCAGATAGAGAATGGATCCGTTCTCATATTGCTGCTCGGCGAGCGGGGGCGCGCTGGTGAAGGAGCGAGTGAGCGTGAGCTTGTCGGGATCCTGCTTGCGAGGGCGCACGACTTCGAGGTTGACAGTGGAGCCGGGCTTGCCGTCGAGCAGCAGCCGGATGACGGCCAGGGACAGCTCGCGCGTGGACTGGCTGCCGATGGATTCAATGACATCGCCATCGGCAATGTGCTCCTTGTCGGCGGGCGAACCGGGCAGCACGCTGACTACGATGGCATAGCCATAGCGCTTGGAAACAGTGATGCCCAACTGCGCCTGGCCTGCGGGGTGCTCCTTGTAGATTTTGTATTCAGACGGGGTCAAGTAACTGGAGTCGGCATCGAGCGACTCCAGCAGGCCGTGCAGGGCGCCGGTGGTGACTTCGTTGATGTTGGGCTCAGTTACATATTCTGACTGGATCCTCTTGAGCACTTCGGCGTAGATGTGCATCTGGCGGTAAGCGCCATCCTGCTGGCCGCCGGCATGCACGCCAAACCAGCCAAACTCGCCGAAAAGAAAGCCCAGGCCGAGGGCGGCAAAGATGGCCGCCGAAAGAACAAAGACAAACCGCTGAAAGAATCGAGACACGCACACCACCGGGGCGGCTGTGAAGGGGAAACAGGCCGCATATCCTTTGACGCTATGATACCGCAATGGAAGCGCGGCGCGGAGTAATTGGCCGGGTAAAAACACATACGGTAGATGGAATTGCGGGCAGACGGCACTTTGCCGGCAGTTCCGGGGTTCGCAGGCGTATTTGCATCTGCGTTGCGTCAAAGATGGCGGGCAAACTGCACAGTGCGCCGAATTGGCAGTGGAAGAGAGCGGTTACCGGAAGAGGCGAAACCGGCCTTTTTTCTCTTCAATTGCAGGTTTGCCGCAAACGGATCTTGTCATTCTCTGAATTGCGCGTGAGATTTGCGAGTCTTCCTGGGTGAGCGGGGTGGCCGTGCTCTGCATCTTTCGCACTGCCGCGTAGTTGTTGGGGATCTTCCATGTTGCCGGCCGGGTAAGCGCCTTGGTAATGTGCTCTTCGTCGATCTCCAGGTTGTATGGATCGAAGCGATTGATGATGATTTCAAGCACCGGGCTGCCTTCTCGCGAGAAGTTTGAAATCAGGCGATTCGAGTTGCGGAGTTCAGGGATGCCGATCTGGGTGACCAGGTACACGGTGGCCGATTCATTGAAAAGATCCGAGCGTTGCAAATCCAGCCTGGAACCGGCATCGACCACCACGTAGTCAAATTTTTGGCGAGCGACATTTAACAGCTTGTCAATGGCGTCTTCCGGCAATTGCACGGGGGCCAGTTCCGAGGGGGCCGCGAGAACGGACAAGCCTGATTCGTGCTCGACCAGCAGGCTGGAAAGGAAATGCGCATCGAGGCGGCCGGCATTTTCAAGCGCATTGACGACCGAGTACTGCGCCCTGATTCCGAGATTAATGGCAGCGTCACCGAGGGGAAGATTGAGATCAATCAGCAATGTTTTTTTGAGGGACTCCTGGGCCAGCGAGACGGCAAAGTTACAGGCCAGGGTGGTTACTCCGGAGCCGCCTTTGGCGCTGAGAAAAACAAACAGCTTGCCGCCAGCGGATTTTTCCGGGCGCGCGGCCGGCCGAATGTCCGAAACCCGGCGCAGGGCTTCGGACATTTCGCCTGGCTCGAAAGGGAGCATGAGATATTCGCGAGCGCCAGCCCTCATGCAGCGAACCAACAGATCGGGATCAGCCTGTGCGGAGTAGACCATGGCTATGGCCAGGCCGTTGCTGCAGATGCTTTTTACCAGGTCGAGAGCGTATTTGGGGTCGCTGTCCAGATCAATGAGGACGACATCGAAATTATTTCCTAACATACGGGAGACATCGTTGAGAGCGGGAGGATAGGAGATGAACTCGCGGATGGTTCCGTTCTGACATTCCCCCAACGCGTTGGTGGCGGCACTGCGGCGCAGCTCGTCCGGACTGATCACCGCAATGGACAGGAGTTCGTCACTGATAAAGGAGTCGGGGATCTGCAGAGCGGTTGACATGCGGTGATACCTCCCGGTTAAGTGGAGAGCGCGGCTTACCTGGCTCTAACAACGATGCCTTAGCCAGCTCTAATCAATGAGTCCGGCAAGAGGGCAAAACTCCCCGGGCCATATGGTTTCGACGGCGGCAACCGGGAAATTAATAAAGCTTCACATGTTGGTTATCGACGAGAAGGGAGCAGGCATTAGCAAACGAAGATAATTAGAATTTGATGAGGACGCGTAATCACATCCGAAGCTGAGGGCGGAGTTTCCCTTTCTGGCGGGGTGTTTTCGATATTCGGTTGCGCAGAGGTTTTCAGCGGAAGAAGCTTAACTTCTTTTTCTGTTCCGCAAGGGGAGGCTTGTTGCAAGCTGCGCGAGCCATCTGCTTGATGACGAAAGCGATTTGCGAGTTTCCGTTAATGAAGGGAGTGGCGGTGTTTTGCATGGCGCGCACGGCGGCGTAATTGTTGGCGATTTTCCATTGAGCGGGCCGGGTAAGAGCTTTCGCAATATGCTCATCATCAATTTCCTGCATGCGCGGATCGGAGCGATTGATCACAATTTCGAGCTTGGGGCTGCCTGCGGTGGAAAGCAGGGAGATCAGCCGGTGTGAGTTGCGCAATTCGGGAATGCCAATCTGCGTGATCAGATAGATGGTCGCGGATTCATCAAAGAGGTGCTCGCGTTGCAGGTCGAGCCTCGATCCCGCATCGACTACCACATAATCGAATTCGCGGCGCGCAACTTCGAGCAGTTTATCGATGGCCGCGGCGGAGACATAGGTGGGCGCCAGTTCACCGGGCGCTGCCAGCACAAATAAACCGGACTCGTGCTGCACAACGAGTGTGGAGAGGAAATTAGCATCCAGCCGGTCGGAATTCTGGAAGGCGCTGGAAATATTGTACTGAGCCTTGATGCCGAGGCTGATTGCTGCGTCTCCCAGCGGGAGATTGAGATCGATTAACAGGGTTCTCTGAAGGGATTCCTGGGCCAGCGAGACAGCAAAATTGCAGGCCAGGGTGGTTACCCCGGAGCCTCCTTTGGCGCCGAGAAAAACCAGCAGCTTGCCTTCCGATTTTCTGGGAAGGGGAGATCCGGAACGGAGAATCGAGACCCGATCCAGGGCTTCGGTCATGGTGCGCGTGTCAAAGGGCAGGGTGAGAAACTCGCGGGAGCCAGCGCGCATGCAACGGAGCAGCGTGTCGGAATCGGTACGTTCCGAAAAAACCATTGTGGTTGCCAAGCCAAGGGCACAGATCCGTTCCACCAGGTTGATGGCGTATTCGGGGTTGTTGTCTAGCCCCACGAGGATGACATCAAATTCGCGCCCCAGCTCACGCGGCAGATCGTTAAGATTTTCGGGGAATGCGTTGAACTCCTCAATCGGGCCGTTATGGCACAAATGCAGGGTAGCGAGGGCGGCGTTGCGGGGCTCAAAATCCGGGCATATTACAGCAATGGACAGGGCGGAGGTGCTTATCGAATTGGGGAATAGCTTCAAATCGGACATGGCGGAATGTCTACTCCAACTTGCTGGTGCATTCCTGAAGGCACGATGCGTTCGATAACTAGTATTGCGCAGATTAGGAAGCAGCGCAGGAAATTTCTAAATTCAACAACGGCGAACGCCTTGGACCCCGGGGAATGAATCAGGCCAAATTATAGATGCAAAAGAGATAAGACGCGGCGCCAGTATATTTCTCTGTGTGGAAAAATGTGTTTGAGCATTCAGAAGCCTACAGTCTTTATGTGATCCGGCGGAGGCGGTTTGATGGGTTTCAAATTGCAGGTAAGGTGTTTTTCATCATTAACTTATAAGCGGGAATAAGGCGAAAATCTGACCCGACAAATGCGCAGGCAATTGACTGCCAGCGCGTTGTCTTCCGGGAGTTCAGGCGGAAATTTTGAAAGAGAGCGCGGCTATCCAAAGGAGATCTGCACCGGCAGTTTGTACCAACTCTTGACGCATTGTCTCAAATTCGCCACACTGGTAAAGGAGTCACTTTGCGGAATTGAGGCCCATGATGCGAGACAATGCCCCACAAGGCACATATAAAGTTCAGGCTCTCGACCGAGCGTTTGCTGTTCTTGACCTGCTTGGAGAGAGCGAAATCCCGCTTGGATTGGCACAGGTTGCCTCGTCGCTTCAGTTGCACAAGAGCACCGCGCATCGCTTTCTGATGGTTCTGGAGCGTCACCGGATGGTAGAACGCACGTCAGGAGGCAAGTTCCGCCTTGGCCTGAGGCTGTTTGATTTGGGTAACCGAGCTATTGGGCAATATGACCTGCGCGAGCGCGCACAACCGCATCTGCGCCGGCTGGTGGCCGACACGGAAGAGACGGCGCACCTGTGTATATTGGAGGGCGCGCACGTTATCTATATAGATAAGATTGAACCTGCCCGCTCGGTGCGCATGATTACCCGCATTGGAGCCAGCAACCCGGTGCATTGCACATCTGTTGGCAAAGCGATGCTGGCGTTTCTTCCCGAGGAGCGGATCGCTGATATTCTGCGCCGCACCCGTTTTGAGCGCTTTACGAATCACACCATCTCTTCGGCCGAGGCGCTGCGGGTGGAGATCGAAAAGACCCGCCGCCGCGGGTATGCCGTGGACGACGAGGAATTGGAAGAGGGTTTGCGCTGCATCGCTGTTCCGGTGCTGGATGCACAGCGGCTTCCGGTTGCAGCAGTCAGCGTTTCCGGGCCGTCGTTCCGCGTGACGGCTCAGAAGCTGCCATCGATTGCCAACCACCTGCTGCAGTGCGTGCGGGGAATTTCAATGGATATGGGCTTTCTTTCCACAGCTCGCGGACACCGCGCCACCATGCCGGTTTAAGAACCGTCGGCGGGGAGCACAGCAGACCCAAGCGCGCAGGATCGAAGTTGTTTGCGCAGGGGTGAAATTTCCCGGTCCTGATGCTCTGCCGAGGCTCGCTGTATCTGATACACTCAATGATGTTGCTGAAGAGATTTCTGCTCTCTGCCAGCCAAGGCAAGAGTGCGGTCCGAGCAGCCAAGCAGTTAAAGTGGCGGGCCTCTGGGCGTGGAGGATGTTCAGTTCCATGGCACGGGTTTCTCGGTGCAAGCTTCATGTTGGGGACGTAGCTCAGTTTGGTTAGAGCGCTGCCCTGTCACGGCAGAGGTCGCGGGTTCGAGCCCCGTCGTCCCCGCCATACATTCCAAAGGACTTAGGAGTGTTTGGCAAGTGACATTTAAGGTACTATAAGGAATTACGGGCCCTCGTTGGGCGAGCAGGACAACAATCTTAGCAGCAAGAAAAGGCTCCCGGTCAGCGGGGGCCTTTTTCACATTAACACCCCGTTTTCGAATCCAGGTGTCTACTCGATTGGGACGCCTCGCCGGAGAGTCAAGGCTGAATTCCATTGACCCCAGCGGGTGCGCCGTTCAGATACCTCTTGAGCAAATACTTTGCATGAGGGCTCCACGGCTCAAAACCGCCGCGCAGGGAATTGACGGCGGTGACCGAATCGTAAACGGCACGGAGGGCGCAGAATCATGCATCACTGGCGCGCGGAGTGCTGAGCTGCAACCAAGACCATGTGCCGCTTCCATTCGTTGACTTCAGTATTCCTCTATGTATGCCTGAATTTTGCGGCGTGGAATATTGTTTTGGAATTCCTCCACTTTCATCGTCCCGTCACGCGGTCGTTACTCCAGATTCACGTCAGTCAGCCATACTGCCTCTATTGAAGTTCCGTGGTGTTCGATCTCAGCGCCTGTGCCAACCAGTGCCTGTGCTGATTCGGGAGGGACGAGCGTGCAGACACAATTGACCTGGTATGATCACGACCACTCCATCCTTCGGCGCTTTACCGCCGGTGTCTCCATACATAGCCATACCAGCCGCTCGCGCGAGAGCCTGGGCTTCGTGGAACGATTGTTCTCTTCTAATTCCCTATTGCGGGCTTTCATCCTTCATCAAAACCAAGTCGCTCAACAGCGGGCCGGAATCAAGGTCGACCTGCACCGCGCGTATTGGACACCGCCCCTGTGCCCGCGCTCCGCTTATGAAGTAGAGCGCGAGCAGATCGAACTGAAGCTTGGTTTAAAAGCAATGGTTTCGCTGTCAGATCACGATTCAATCGAGGCGCCCCAACTGCTTCGGGTCGCCATGAGCGAGGTGCCGGTTTCGCTGGAGTGGACCGTTCCATTCCAGAACTCCAAGTTTCATCTCGGCGTGCACAATCTGCCGGCGGCAGCGGCGCACAAGTGGATGGATAACCTTGAGTGGTGCACGCGCTCCGGATCAGTGGAACAAGTATGCGACACTTTGCGCGCCTTGCATGCCGAACGGGATGTGCTGGTGGTTTTCAATCACCCCCTGTGGAACCTGTATCGAAATCCTTCCGCGGTATTCACGCGTGACCTGGAAGAGTTTCTCAAGCTAAACAATGATGCAATCCACGCCTTTGAATTGAACGGCCTGCGCGGCTGGGAGGAAAACCGCCGCACTGCGGATTTGGCAGCGCTTTGGGGGCAGATCGTCATCGCTGGCGGCGACCGCCACGGGCTGGAACCGAATGCAAATCTCAACCTGACGCGCGCGGGTAGTTTTGCGGAATGGGTACAAGAGATCCGCATTGAACGGCGCAGTCATGTGATGTTTATGCCGCAGTACAGCCACTCTCTGGTTGCCCGCTGCTGCCAGACGTTTCTGGAGGCGGTTCGCAATTATCCCGACCAGGGCGACGGCGCGCCGCAGTGGGATCAACGCACATTTCACCCCGGGCGCAATGGTGAAGTCCAGGCCCTGAGCGAGATTTGGAGCGGCACGCCTGCCTGGCTGCGGATGATTCTGAACACGGCTCGACTCGTTGAAAGCACGAATCTGCTTGAAGCAATGCGCGTTCTTCGAGGGAGAAGTCTGGCGCAGCAGGCGCGTCTTTACAAGATCGAAGGGGGCACGACTTGAAGGAGAATCCCGTTCGCGTTGCGCTGTTTCCGGACTCGCTGTACGAGGTTAACGGCGTCGCGAACACATTTCGTCACTTTGCCGATTACGCGCGAGCGCGCGACCTGCCCTTGCTGATTGTTCACGGCAGCGCGCCGGACGGCATGCGCGAAGAGGGTTCTGTAAGATATTTCGGCGTAAAGCGCGGGCGCATCTCCTTTCCAGTGGAGAAAGATCTGCGCTTCGACATGGCGTTTGCGCGGCACCTTGGGCGAGTACAGGAAGAACTACGGCAATTTCGGCCTGACGTCGTCCACATCACTGGACCAAGCGACATAGGAATGCTGGGCGCCATCGCCGCGTATCGACTCGGCCTTCCGCTGGCGGCATCCTGGCACACAAATGTGCATGAATACACGGCGCGGCGCGCAGATCGAATTCTGCCCAAATGGATAATTCGAGGCAAGATGCGCTTGCGGATGCTGCAATGGCTCGAAGACACAACCTTTCGCCTCTCCATGCTGCAATTCAATTTTGCCCGTTTTCATTTTGCGCCAAATCCGGAGCTGATTGAGCGACTTCAAAGTTTGACGAAAAAGCCATGCTGGCTGATGGAGCGAGGCATTGACCTGGGGCTCTTCGGGCCGCAAAATCGCACCCGACAAGACGATGGAGAGTTTGTTATCGGATATGTTGGCAGGCTTTCGACAGAAAAGAAGGTTCGCAGCTTTGCGCCGCTGGCTCAGGCTTTGAATCAAGCTGGGCATCGGCAAGTGCGCTTCGTCTTTGTGGGGCATGGAAGCGAAGAAAAGTGGCTGAAAGAAAATATTTCAGGGGTTCGGCTTACTGGCGTTCTGAAAGGTGAAGCCCTAAGCCGCGCTTATGCGGATCTGGATCTTTTCGTTTTCTTTTCAGAGACCGACACGTTTGGAAACGTGGTGTTAGAGGCGCTGGCTTCAGGCGCGCCCGCGGCGGTAAGCGATAAAGGCGGGCCGAAATTCATTGTCAAGGATGATTGTGGATTCGTGTGTGCGAGTGATGAAGAGTTTTTGCGCGCCGCTTTGCTTCTGATTGAAGATCCGGATCTGCATCGGTCAATGTCGCAAGCCGCCCGCAAGCGAGCGGAACTCGCCTCCTGGGATGCAGTTTTTGATTCCGTATATGGCGCCTATGAGCGCGAGTTGCGGGCCGAGGATGACGCAATCACGAGAGATGCGCTTACGCCGGCCCGTATTGAGGCGAAAGTGTAGGGCTTGGCGCTGGTAGTTCGAAGTGTTGACCATGCAACCGCCGCGCAACTTCGGAACCGTTGCCGGCAACCGGAACGAAGATGTTCGGATTTTGGGCGTTGAAGGAGGTAGTGGTGAGATGCTGAGCTCACAGGTAAATCGAGTAGTCCCGGTCGCTGTTATTGGATCCGGTTATGTAGGCATTGTTGCCGCTGCATGCCTTGCCGAGATTGGCCACGAAGTTGTTTGTATCGACGTTGATCGAACGCGCATCGAGCTGCTTCAGGCAGGCGGCGTACCCATCTTTGAAGAAGGCCTGGATGCATTGCTGGCCCGTCATCGCGGCCGGCGGCTGCGCTTTACCTGTGATATGGCGGAGGCGGTCCGGTTTGCGCGGGTTATTTTCATTGCTGTCGGCACGCCCCAGTCCCCGACCGGCGAAGCTGATCTATCTCAGGTGGAAAGCGCGGTAATTGATATTTGTCCCGGTCTCGATTCTTACAAGATACTAGTTGAGAAATCGACCGTGCCGGTGCTGACAAGTCAATGGATTGCACGCGCCTTGCGCTTTAATGGCGCATTAGCAAAGAACTTTGATGTCGTCTCTAATCCGGAATTCTTACGCGAAGGTTCTGCCATTACCGATTTTCTTTATCCCGATCGCATTGTAGTGGGCGCCGACACTGAACCGTCGCGCCAGTTGCTCCGCGATGTCTATCAACCACTCATCGATGGCAGTTACTACCAGCGCGCGGACCGGATTGACGGTCCTGCTGATCTTTCTCGCGGCGTCTATTACATCGAGACGAGCACCAGCAGCGCCGAGTTGATTAAACAAGCCGCTAACGCATTCCTTGCACTGAAGGTCTCTTTCATCAACGCAGTCAGCAACCTTTGTGAACGAGTGAACACTGATGTAGAAGAAGTTGCTCGCGGCATCGGGGCGGACAAACGCATTGGATCGCGCTTTTTGCGCGCGGGAATTGGTTATGGAGGGTCTTGCTTTCCCAAAGACATTCGTGCTTTCGGTAAAGTTGCGGAAGCCGTGGAATATAACTTCGATTTGCTCAAATGCATTGAGCAGATTAACGAGGACCAGCAAGCCAATTTTCTCAAAAAGCTCCGAACTGCCCTGTGGTCTCTAAAGGATAAGCATATAGCGGTTCTTGGCCTTGCCTTCAAGCACGGCACAGACGATATTCGCGAATCTCCTGCAATAACGATAATCCGCAAGCTGCTGGCGGAAGGCAGCCGCGTCACAATCTTTGATCCCGCCGCCATGCAGAACTGCAAGACAGTACTCCCGGAAAGCGGGCAGCTTCGCTATGCATGGGACGAGTATGACGCGGCCAACGGCGCGCATGCGCTCGTGATTCTGACGGAATGGCCGCAGTTTTCCAGTCTCGATTTAGCCCGCCTTCATCAGGAAATGCGGTATCCGATTGTAATCGACGGCCGTAATCTGTATAGCCCCGCAAAGATGAGTGCCGCTGGTTTCTATTACTACAGTGTTGGCCGCCGTCCCGCCGAGCCGTTATCAGATGGATGCGCACCCACTCAAGACCAATCGACTTTGCTGGAAGATGGATTGGCGAATTGAATCCATGGCGCGTGATTCCCTTACTATTCGGGAATTGAATCTTTTCGGCACACGGTAAATCTCAATGCCGCTGTAACCGTGCCTTGACACTCCATTGCCCTTTTGTGCGCATCATCGAGGCATGGCGCCAATGGCACTTGAGGTTGCCCGCGGTTATGAGGCGACCTGATCGTAGTTGTGGGAGTTCCCGGTCTGGCGCAAGCCTTGGATGGCGCCGCCCATTATGTCACGCACGCGGCGGCCCCAGGGCGAGCCATATTGATTGTCTGTCTTTACACTCTTATTTCAGCGCTCTTTCACTTGCATTTTATGTGTAATGGAGTTCTTCTCGCAGGCCCCGGCCGCTCGTGATGCCGGGGATTGGGCAAGTTGTCACGGCTCCGTCCGGTCAGCGGCCTCAAATCCCAGTGGCGCTCGATGATTTTCAGCACAGAGTTCGCATAATCGAGAACGGAATCAGATGAACTTGCATAGCGGTCAATTTTGAAATTTTGTAATCGGGTTACACGAATAGCTGATGCTATATATTGAATGGCAGGAATATGATGGGAGAGAGTAGCCGGAGAATGCAAGGCATGAACAACCCCTCACTGGCGCCATCGCCAGCCGCTCGCCTGATGTCGCTGGACATACTGCGCGGCATGACAATCGCCCTCATGATCATGGTGAACAACAACGGAGGTCCGGGCTCGCGGGGCTTCATGAATCACAGCAGATGGAATGGCCTGACGCCCACAGACCTGGTTTTTCCGACTTTTGTGTTTGTGGTGGGAGCTTCGATTGCGTATGCCTTTGAAGCTCGCCTGGCCCGCGGCGCTACACGCGCTCAACTGGCTCTCCATACGGTGCGGCGGGCAGCGGTTCTGTTTTTGCTTGGCATTGTGGTCAACAGCTTTCCTTTTTTCGAATTAGCGCATATGCGCGTTCTTGGCGTTCTGCAGCGGCTGGCCCTTTGTTATCTGGTTGTAGGCCTCTTTTATTTATGGGACAAGCGCGTGAGCACGAAAGTGGCGGCGCTGGCAATCGCGCTGGCAGGCTACTGGATTCTGCTGCGCTGGGTTCCCGTGCCTGGAGCCGGAATGCCGGGCAGAGATTTTCCGTTCATGGATGAAAGCCGGAATCTGGTCTCGTGGCTCGACCGCCTTATCCTGCCGCATCATCTTTATCTGGATCCTCCGGATTTCAACCTGCGCGATCCCGAGGGATTGCTCAGCACGCTGCCTGCGATTGGCTCTGCGCTTATAGGATTGTTGACCGGGCTTTGGCTGCGCGCAAAAAAAACGGTTGCCGCAAAGGCGCGTGGGTTGGCTGCGGGAGCAGCGGCCTGCCTGGCCACGGGATACTTATGGTCGCTCTGGTTTCCGATTAACAAAAACCTGTGGACCAGTTCATTCGTTCTGGTCTCGGCGGGCTGGTCGCTGGTTGTTCTGGCGGTTGCATTCTGGGCTGCGGATGTGCGCGGCTGGCGCAAACACTGGACATGGCCATGGCTGGTGCTGGGCTCGAACGCCATCTCCGCGTATTTGTTCAGCGAACTGGCTTTGAGCATTCTTTATAACATCCATTTCACGTCAGATGGGCGGCGTACCGATGTGGTGGGATGGATTATCAGCCACTTCTTCGTGCACATACCCGGCCATGGCGTAGGTCAGTTTGCTTATTCGTTCACTGTTCTAGCGATTTGTTTTATTCCAATATGGGTGCTCTACCGCAAGAAGATCTTTATCAAGGTGTAAGGGAAGATATGATCTCTGCTCACGCAATCAAGATTTGCAAATCAATTCTCTTGTTGTCTGGAATTTATCTAGCGGTATTTTTCGTTGCAGGACTTCATGCGCAGATGGTTTCCCCGGTTATCGACCGGCCGGACCAGCCGTTCTCTTACTTCTCCAGGCCGACGGACGAAATCGGCATGATGGATGCCGAGGCTGCCACCGAGATTACTCCAGAGGGATATCTGCGCACCGGTTACGGCGAGCTGATGTTCTTCGCGGGTCCGGAGCTTGCACCCACCAGCGCGCGCATCCGCACCCTTGAAGAAGGCCGGCTGCCTGTTGTTCATTATGATTTTGAACGCGATGGCGTGGCTTATAGCTTTACCCTGTTTGCGGCGACGCTGGATGGAAGACCAGAAGGCACGCTCGTCAACTTCATCCGCATCGCGATGAAGAACAGGGGCCGTGAATCTAACCGAGCCATAGTGGCCACCGGCATACGCTATGACGCGCCCAACGATACTGGAGCAGGCCACGGCGACAACCGATTCGACCGGCCGCGCGAGGGGAAATTCCCCGGCGACTATCGGCAGCTTGGCGAGAAATTCAGCTCTGAGTGGGTTTACAGCTTCACTGACAGCGGATTCCTGCGCGACGGACGCCTGCTCTACAGTTACCCGGCGGGCTATAACTCACGCGGCTGGACCCTTCACGGCTACTACAACTACCCGCAGGAGATTGATAAGCCGGCCAAGCTGCATGTGGACCCGACTGCGCCGGTGGGCATTGTGAATTATTCGCGGCTGCTCAAGCCGGGCGAAGAGGCGGTGCTCGACTTCAAAATGCCGGTTGTTCCCACTTCAGATCCCGCGACGGCTGCTGCGATTGATCAGGCCGGGTTTGATGACGCCGAAGCGAAGGTCGTTGCATTCTGGAACCAGATTTTCGACCGGGGCATGCAGATCAGCCTGCCCGAGAAGAAAGCAACGGATACGTTCTACGCCAGCCTGGTTTACGACCTGATTGCCCGCGATCATATTGGCCCGGACTACATTCAGACCGTGAACAAGCTGCACTATCACGCATTTTTTCTGCGGGACGGGGCCGACATCGTGCACAGCTACGACGTGACCGGATACCCGGAGATAGCGAAACAGGATCTGGATTTTTTTGCCAAGTCACAGAAGGCAGATGGCAACTTCCTTTCGCAGGAGCAGCAGTACGACGGCTGGGGCGAGGCTGTGTGGGGCTACGCGCAGCACTACCGCATCACCCGCGACAAGGCCTTTGCCGAGTGGGCGCTGCCGCAGATTGCCCGCGCTGTGGACTGGCTCAAGCAGGCTCGCGCGGCTGATCCGCTGCACATTATGCCGGCCAGCGATGTGCGCGACAACGAGTTTGTTCCGGGCCATCTGACGGGTTATAACTTTTTGGCGTTGAGCGGGCTCAGGCTGGCCACTGAAATGGCGAACGAGACCGGCCACGCGGAGCTTGCCAAGGCATGGCAGGCGGAGTACGACGACTATCGCGCTGTTTTCCTGAAGTTGCTGGATGCGCAGGCTGCGGCGCACAACGGCTACATTCCGCCGGCGCTTGACGGGCAGAAGGGCGGCTACGACTGGGGCAACCTGCTGGCCGTGGTTCCGGAGCCGACACTCGATCCTCAGGATTCGCGCGTGATGGCGACGCTGAAAGCAACCCAGGCCAAATACGCCGAGGGCATTATGACCTATGCCGACGGCGAATTTCTACACCATTATCTGACTATCAAGAACACGATGACCGAAGCGATCAGGGGCGACCAGGAGCAGGCGGTGCGCGAACTTTATGCGCTGCTGGTCCACACCAGCTCGACACAGGCCGGCTTTGAGTTTGCCATTCTTCCCTGGGGCGACCGGAATTTTGAGGACAACCTGGCTCCGCATGGATGGTTTGCCGCAGAGTACCGGACCCTGTTGCGCACCATGCTGATTCGCGAGGAAGGGAATCAACTCCATCTGCTCTCGGTGGTTTCGCCGGAGTGGATTGGCGCGGGCAAGAAGATCGCAGTGAGCCATGCGCCTACGAACTTTGGCGGTGTCGCGTTTACGCTCGAACAGCCCTCGGCGGAGGAAGCAGTGCTTCATCTGAAACCTGCCTTCACCCTGCCGCCGGAGAAGATTCTTGTTCATTTGCCATGGTTTGTTGATCTGAAGTCCGCCACTGCCGACGGCAAGCCCATCAAGGCTGCTGATGGCGCGCTCTCTGTTTCTCCAGCGACAAAGGAAGTTTGCATCCACTGGACCCTCAAACCCGGTACATCCCACCAGAGTTACGAAAGTGCGGTCAGGGAGTATAAAACTGAATACGCTCGCCGCTACCGGGTTCTGATGCATGGCGAGGCGACGGGGAAGAACCAGGGGCGTCCATAACTCGTTGATAAAAAATGGTTTGTCCAGTCTAGCCGGAGGCAGTGCCGGCCTTTGTTTCGCTATTTATACGGTTCGGCAAGGAAAACGAATCTAAACCGGCAGGTTTTGCGCCTGCACGCTCCATCAATGAGGTGGACTCCGTGCCCCATAAGGGGTAGAGTAATCAATCGGCAAGAGCACTAATCTGTTGGCGTAGAAGATCACTCCAGAAAGAGAAGACTGCCGATGCAACTTCGCTTCATTTCTCCTGTTTTGCGGATTCCGTGGCATTGCATGAATATCATATTTATCCTGGTTTGCATGATGGCCGCGAGGAGTACCCCGGCCCAGAAACCTCCTTCTCAACCTGCTCCTGCTCATAAGAATGGGGCGGATTTTGATTCCTCATCCTGTTCTTACACGAGCCCGCGGCGCAGCGTGATTACGCTTGTGCCGGCGGTGGATTTCAAGCAGCCGGAGCAATGGGACAACAAGCGCCGGACAAAGATGCTGCCCATGGGCTGCGCCGCGGTTGACGGCAATGTCTGGAGCCTGGGCGCGGCCGATGGGGCAGTGACGATCTCTCCGGGCGCCGGGTTGCACACTTCGGTCAACCTGCAGCAGATCAAGCACTGGGGTTACATCGTCGGCTATCCTGAGGTTCTTTACGGCTACAAGCCGTTTGGCTCGATCAATACCCGGCAGTCACCGAAATTGGCAATGCCGGTGCAGGTAGGATCGATTCCCACCGTCTGGGCGGTGGCCAACTATTCGATTGCTGTTCCAAATCCCAAGCTGCCGGTAGATTTTTCCTACGATCTGTGGGTTACGCAGCAGTTAAAGCCGAACAATGTGCAAAAGGGCGATGTGGAACTGATGATCTGGCTCTATCACCGCAATCTGAAGCCAGCCGGAAAGTTGCTGGCGTCGCGGCGCTTTACCGCGCCTGTATGGGTTGACGGCAAGGCGAGGAATGCGGTCTTCGACGTTTACGCCACCGACCCAAACATCAAGGGACACACCTCGATTCTGTTGAGCTTTGCCCTGCGCGGCGATGAGGCGGAAGGATCGCTGGACGGAGGAATCTCCCGCGCCTATCTGGCTGTTGACCTGCGAGCGATGCTGCTGCAGATGGTTGCAGTTCTATCCGGGGAGTTTGGGTGGAACGAACAAACAATGAAGGCCGAGTATGTGAACGGCGTCGAACTGGGCACGGAGTTTGCTCAACTCGACAACGCCGCGACTCTTGACTGGACCCTCGACAACTATTGCCTGGCAATGCCCGCGGCGGTTGGCGGGGAGGCCGGGAATATTACCTGGAACGAAATCCGCTGCGATTTGAAGATGCCGCACGGCAGGCATCGTTGAGCAGGCTGCCCCAGTGGGGCATCCACAAACTCCAAATCGGGATATGATGCTGTTACAAAGCAGGGTGAAGTAAACAAATGAATTCCGAATTGAGCGGAAAGCCGATGCCTGCCGCGGCGGGCAATGAAATGGGGAATATGAAGAAGCCACACATCACAATCGCGATATTCATTGACGCACTGGGTTGGGAACTGGCCAGAGAGCATCGCTTCCTGGAGGGCGAGTTGCCCCATCGCGGCTCGCTTGAGACGGTGTTCGGATACAGTTCGACTTGCGATCCGACCATTGTGACCGGATTGAAGCCGCGCGATCACGGCCATTTCGCTTTTTTCACCTATGATCCCAAGAACTCACCGTTCAAGAAGCTTTGGTGGCCGCGGCTGATTCCCAAATTTCTTGCGGAGCGGGGCAGGATTCGGCGTCAAATCAGCAAGCTGGTGCAACGGCAGGTGGGCTACACGGGTTACTTTCAGCTTTACAACGCTCCATTCGATCTGCTGCCGCAGTTGGACTATACGGAAAAGCGCGATCTGTATCAGCCGGGAGGCATCAACGGCGGCCAGAACACGTTGTTCGACGAGCTTCGCAATGCCGGAACGCCGTTTCATGTTTCCAACTGGCGCTTGGGCGAGAGTGTCAACCTGGAGGCGGCGCACCGCGATATTGCAACCGGCAAGCCGGAGTTTGCCTATATTTTTCTCGCGGAGCTGGATGCCATTCTCCACGCGGACGGCAAGGTTTCGCCGCGCGTGACGGCCAAGATCCATTGGTACGAGGAGCAGGTACGGAAGATACTGCAACTGGCCTGCGAGCATTATGACGAGGTCAGTCTTGCAGTTTTCTCCGATCACGGGATGACGGACATTGTGGGCGAATGTGATTTGATACGCGAAGTTGAGGCTCTGCCCGTGGAGTTTGGAGTGGACTACTTTGCGGTTTACGACTCAACCGTGGCGCGCTTCTGGTTTATGAATGAACGGGCAGAAAAGATCATTGGCGACGTGCTTGAGAAGCATGCGAAAGGCCATTGGCTCAGCCACGAAACGATGCATGAGTGGGGGTGCGACTTTCCTGACCAGCGATACGGGCATAGGTTCTTCCTGCTTCGCCCGGGGATACTGCTGAATCCCAGCTTCATGGGGCGGTTTCCGCTGGCCGGAATGCATGGATTCGAGCCTGGGCACAAAGACTCGGTGGCGTTTTTTGCCACAAACGATTCAAAGATGAAGAAGCCAGCCGGTCTTGCCGATTTGCGCGAGATTCTTTCTCGCAGCATCAACCGGCCGGAGTTCACAGCGAGGGAAGCATGAAAGCGACGATTGTAATGCGCGGGCGCAACGATATGCCGCTGATTGAGCATACGCTCAGCGGGGTGAAGCGGCAGACGGCCGGCTACCGGCTGGTGGCGTTCGATAACGCATCGAAGGACGGAACGCGCGAGGCATTTGTGCAGGGCGGAGCGCAGGTCTTTGATGTGGCGGAGGGGAGTTATATTCCGGGGCAGGTGCTCAACCGGGGCATGGAGCAGGCTGATTCCGAGATTGTGGTTTTTCTCAACGCCGATTGCACGCCGGTTGACGAGCACTGGCTAGAGGAGCTGCTGGCGCCCTTTGCCGATCCAAAAGTGGGCGCGGCCTTCAGCCGCCAGATGCCGCGCGAAGATTGCGCGCCGCTGGCCGCGCATGACATTGAAGAAACGTATGGCGACGGCTCCCGCCAGGAGAAGTGGCGGCACTGCTTCTCGATGGCCAGCTCTGCGGTCCGGCGCTCGCTGTGGCTCAGCGTAAGGTTCAGCGATACACTTCGCTACTCAGAGGATATGGATTGGAGTTTGGCAATCCGGAAGCTGGGGCACGAAATTCGCTATGTTCCCGGCTCGAAGGTGTACCACTCGCACAACTACAGCAACGAGCAATGGAAGCGGAGGCAATACGGAGAGGGGAAGGCCGAGGCGTCGTTTCTAACCTGGTCGCGCTGGCAGCGCAGTTTTTTTCGCTACTCGCTGATGCCCATGGCGCGGCAGATTCTGCACGATGCGCGCTACTGCCTGCAAACGCGGCAGTGGGCAGGGTTGCTGGCGTCTCCTCCGTATCGAATTGCACAGATGGTTGGCCGTCGCAAGGGCTTCCTCGACGGACTGCGGGAGGCGGCATGAACAAGCAGTATCGCGAGATAACTTCTCCGGCAGTTCTTGCGCCGGGCGCTACGGAAGAGTTCAACCTCTGGTTCTGGAACGAGCTGACGGAGATGGCTGCTCAGACCGCGGAGGCCCTGGGCGACGATCTGATAGCCGTGGTTCTGGGCGGAGGCTACGGGCGTTCCGAGGGGTGCGTCACTCTTTACGACGGCATGGAATCTGCCTACAACGATGTCGATCTTTTTTTGATTACGACAACGCCGTTGCCGCAGGGCTATGGGAAACTCCGGCACATCGCGGAGCATTACGAGCAGCGCCTGCATATTGCGGTGGATTTCAGCCGTCCTGTGACACTTGCAGTGATTGCCAAGTGGCCCGCAACGCTGATGTGGCAGGAGCTTGCATTGGGGCACCGGGTGCTCTACGGGCCAAGCGACATTATCACCGCGCGGGTGCCGAACCGCGTGCTGCAAACCTTGCCTAAAGTGGAGGCCAGCCGGCTGTTGCTGAACCGCGGAGCCGGGCTTGTGTGGGCAGCCCGGGTTGCCATGGGACTGGAAGACTCGCCGGACCTTACTTTTGTAACGCGAAACTTTTACAAATGTGCGCAGGCCATTGCGGACGCCATTCTATTAGGTTGCGGCGTGTATCGCAGCGAACCGGCGATAAAACAGGAGCGCCTGAAGGCTCTGGCGGAGACGGAGCCGATCGCCGGCGAAAGTAGAGCGTTGTCCTATTTTGCCCAGGGTCGCGCATTTCGGGAGTGTCCGCATGGCCAGCGTGTGATTACGCAGGCGGATCTGAAGGAGATTGCCCGGGACTGGCTGCGGGTTTTTCTATGGGTGGAATCTATGCGTTCCGGACGCAGTTTTTGCAACGCGGAAGATTACTGCAACTGGCCGGCGAAGCGCGAGGCCGGAGAGATCACGCTGATGCAGGGCATTGCCGCCAATCTGCGCCGCAAGCGAGTAGGATGGAAGCATCCTCGCGAACTTGTTTACCGGACTCTTCCAGATGCGATCGACGAGTTGGCGCGCGGCGGAGAGAAATTTGACCAGGCCGGCGAGGCCGCTCTCCGGCGTTGGAAGGACGCCGAATGAGATGAAATACGTTGTCTTCGGGATCATGTTGCTATTTGGCGTGCCGGCCATGACCTGGCTGGGCATGACCAATCGCCGCGCGCGTGAATTTCTTGTTGCGTTGCTGCTGGCGTCAACATGCTTCGGCACCCTGGGCAAAATGAACTTTGATTCGTACGAGTTGTATCGCGGCCCCGACCGGGGGTTTGAGGTTACGCTCACTGATTTGATTGCCTTATCGCTGACCCTGGTTATCATCATGCGTTTCCGCGCAAAGATGAAGGCGATTCCGCCTCGCACGCTCATCCTGATTGTGTTGTATCTGATTTGTATCTTCAGCGTGGCTACATGCCCCATGCCCCTTTACGGCACTTTTACACTCTTCAAACTTGTGCGAATGTTTGTTATTTATTGGTGCGTGGTGAATGCGCTCGAAATTGGAGTAAGCGTGAATGCGCTCTGGATGGGCATCATCTCGATTGCAACTATCATGACCGTGCTGGCGGTCAAGCAAAAGTATCTGTACGGGATGTACCGGATCACGGGTCCATTTGACGCCTCCAATTCGGTTCCTTTGTATGTGAATGTCATCTTGCCGTTATTGCTTACCTGGGCGGTGGCTGATCGAAAGATGCCGGCCTGGAAGGCGATGGCTTCAATGTTCGGCGTCCTTGGCTTGCTGCTGAGTGTTGTGGCGTCCTATTCGCGGGCGGGTATAGCATTGGCTGGCGTGAGCCTGATTGTGGTGCTTATAGTTGTCAATAAACGCTCGGCGAATCCGCGCTCGATTGGAGTTTCGATTCTTGTTTTTCTTCTGATGCTGGCAGGCGCGGCCAAGGCTGCCGACTCACTGGCCAAGCGAGTCAAAGATGCCCCCAAATCGTCAGAAGAGGCCCGAGTGGAGTTCAACAATGCCGCTCACGCGATGCTGCACGATCACTCGATGGGCATCGGCTTGAACAATTTTTCTTATGTGCTGACGACGCGCACCGAATATCACCGGTACCTTGTTGTGACGAAGGGGGAGAGTTCTTCCGGAGTATGCCACCACATCTACAACCTGACGGCGGCGGAACTCGGATATCCGGGACTTATTCTTTTTCTGCTGGTGATTCTCAGTTTTTGCTGGACCGCCTTCCGATCATCTTTGCAAAACCGGGGGTTGGAGGCAAGTCTGCTGATTGGCCTGCTTTTGGGCGCGCTTAACCTTCACTTGCAGGGTTTTCTCGAGTGGGGCTTTCGAATAACGCCCGTAATGCAAATCATTACAATGAATTGCGGGATGATTATCGGTCTTTCGCGGAGGGTGGATATGCAGATGCGCCCGCAACCGAAGCGGCTCCAAAAAAAGGCGCCAGCCAGAGAGGCGGTGGCGGTCTGCCCCTAAAGAGGCACAACTCTTCCCCAGGAGTTAGATGCTTCCAGCGGATAGAAAGACCTACTCTGATTTTGACCAAGCCGGAGAGAAACAGGAAAAATGAGTCAAACACGCAAATTTATCTTCGCGGCCGGATCCAACTACCTTCGCATGATTGCGACGATGGTGGGGATGTTTTTCCTTACGCGGGGGATGGCGCTGCGCTGGGGCGTAGACGACTTTGGGCGCTGGTCGCTGATTACGACCGTGATGGGCTTTGCCTTGCTGCTCGATCTTGGGCTCGGCAATGTGGTTCTAAAGACTGCCGGAAGCCGCGATAGCGAATCCGCGAGCGCAATTCTCAGCTCCGTGTTTGTGGGATTTTTTGTGCTGAGCGTGGCGGCCACGGTAGTTTTGTCGGCCGCGCTGTTTTGGATGCTGCCAAATTGCGGAACACAGGTGAAGATTGCGATTGTGCTGATGGGGTTTCGCGCCACCGTGGGCACGCTCCCGTGGACGGTATTTCGTTCCACGCTTTATGCGCGCAACGAGATGTCAGCCACAAATCTGATGCAGTCTCTGGGCATTCTGCTTTATGCCGGAGTGGCTTGCTGGGCCTTGTATTACGGGGCCGGGATGGGCGCCATCAGCGCAGTGTCGCTGGCCTCAGCCATTCTTGACAGCGCCTTGCTGGTTCTGATGGTGCGGCGCTTTTTCCCCGATCTCAAATTCCGTTTTCGCTTCAGTTTCGCGGTTTTGCGACCGATGCTTTCGCTCGGCGGCGCATCCATGGCCGTCAATCTTGCCGGCTTCATCCTTCTCAAAACCGACCCGATTATCGTCAAGGGCTTTTTGCCGATCGCCCAGGTTGCCATTTATGCCGTTGCGCTGCGCATAGCGGAGAACATCTTCCTGCTGTGCAAGCAGCTTGTAAATGCGCTTACGCCTCATGCGATCCGCGCCGGCGCCAGCGGCCGGAAATCAGATATGGCATTCATGTACCAGCGCGCCACGCGCTACGTGCTGGCTTTTGGCGGCGCAGTTTATGTTACAGCGCTGGCTTTGGGAAAGAGCGCGGTGTGCCTCTGGCTCTCAAAAGACTATGAATCGTCTGCCGGCATTCTAAACATCCTGCTGCTGGCCATGGTTCTTTCCATTCCGCAACTGGTTGGATCGAATCTCATGACCTTCTCCGGCGATCACAAGAGGATTGCGAAGTATGTATCGATTGGCGCGGGGATCAATGTTTTTGCGAGCGTCATCCTGGTGCAGATCCTGGGGGCCAGCGGTGTTGCTTACGGAACATTGCTGACGACGGTGCTCATCGACGTCTCGATTATGATTCCGGTTGCATGCCGGAGTTTTCAGATGAGCCTTGTACGGTTGATTTACGACCTTTGCCGCGCAGTTGCCTTGCCAGGCGTGATTCAATTCCTTTTTCTCATGTATCTTGGGAAGCACTTTGTGCCAGTGTCGCTGGCGGGCGTGTTTGCGCAGGCGTTGGCCGGCGGAGCGGTATTCGGCATACTGTTTGTAGTTTTTGGAATGACGCGCGATGAAATCAAGATGTTCGCAAACATTCATCGTTCGTCGCCTTATGAAGTAACATCGCCCCCGCCGGAGGAGGTCCTGTGAGCAATCCTGAAAATACAGAGACCGGGGCGCAGGTTGAGTTGCAGGAGCCCGAGGTCAAATTTCCCGTCGACATTCGCACGCTGCTTATTGGAATCGGCGCACGCGCTCACGTTTTGGTCATCTTCGTTATCTTCTCTCTCCTGGCGGGCCTGGGGGGGGCAAAGATGTTTGGGCACAAGGAGTTTGAGACCAGCACTGTCCTTCTCTACAAGCCTCCGGCAGGTGCGGGTCCAGAGAGCGACGGAAACACGACGCCTTCGCTTCTGACCCAGGTGGAGATGGTCAAAATTCCCTCGAATCTTGAAACAACCCGGCGGCGGCTCAAGCTTAAATCGTCCATTGAGAAGCTGAATGGCGCAATCAAGGCCGAAGTTCCTATCAATAGTTCGCTGATGGAGATCACGGTGACGTGGAATTCGGCTCAGCAGGCTGCCGATATTGCCAATACGGTGCGTGATGTCTTTCTTGAAGATCAGCTGAGTATTCAACACAACGACGCCGGCAATCAGATTCGAGACCTTGAATCGAGACTGGTTAAAGTGCAGGGCGAACTCCATATCGCTGAACAAAATCTCAAAGACTATACCGTAAAAAACCATGTGGTTGATCCCGACAAAGAGGCAGGCTGGTATCTTCAGCAACTGATCAATACCGAGTTGGTATATGAACAGGCAATTGGAGACGACAAAGCCGCACAGTTGCAGCAGGCTAATATTGGGAAATTAGTTGCAGATCTTCAAGTGAAGGCGCGGAACGAAGAGCAACTGGTCTCCTCCGGCGTACAATTTATGCCCCCCAAGGGGGGGAGCGAAAATGCCAGCACCAATGCGATTCAGGGACGCGTGGCAGTGCTGAGGCTGAAAGAGATTGAAATGGAGCGCGCCAAGGCTCTTGTGGATGAAGGCGTTTATTCGCAGCGGGAATACGATAAAGCCAAAGCCGATTATGAGTCGGAGAAATTCAATCTTTATAACAACTCGCCCAGCGCGGGATTGCTTAAAGAGATGACGATGCGCGAGCTGGACGTCAAACTTGCCTCAATTTCAGACGAACTGAAGGTAGCGCATCTGAAGGAGGCGGTCAACCATGTGCGCGAAAAGCTGGATGCGCTGCCATTGGTTCAGCGTGATTACGTTGCGCTGCAACGCGAAGTAGCGATTCGTGCGGCGGAGCGGGAGCGCATTGATCAGTTTCTCGGGCTGGCACGCCGTCAAAATGAATCGCAGTCCTTTGGATTTTCGGTAGTTTCCACGGCGAAGCCGCCGGTGTTGCCGATGCACTCAAACCGGAAGATGGTTTTCATCGCGATCCTGTTCATGGGCACATTTTTCGGCTTTTTGGTGGTGGTTGGAATGGAGCTTGCAGACCGGCGGGTGCGCTCGATTGGCGATGCGCGCGCAAAATTGAAGGCAGAGGTCCTGGCCGGGTTTCCTCATGGGGATCTCAGGTCAACTGGTTCCCGCGACAATGCTCTGATGCTTATCAGCAAGTTGCGCGCCGGCGGCCTGAACCCGGGCTCCCGCATTTTGGTCGTAAGCCCGACGCCAGGGGAAGGAGCACCGGAGATTGCCTTGCAACTGGGGCGCACTTTCGCCAGCAGCGGAGATACGGTTCTGTTGGTCGATGCGCAGTTCCGCAGACCGGCTGTGCGGCAATCAAGCGGTCCTGAGGCCGCGGGGCTTCGCAAGAAAATTGAATTCCTCAAGACGCTGTTTCAGTCCCGCATTGTCATGCCGAAGCTTTCCGAATCGGAGGAGTCGCTTTCTGCCGAAACCGGACTTCAGGACTCCATGGGCCTCTCGGATCTGATTGCAGGCGAATCGAATGAAGCCTGCGCTGCGCTCGAGATTGATCACAAGATGCGGCTTGTTCCGGCAGGGCGGTCAGCGCGGCCTGAGTTGCTGCTCTTTCAGCATCTGGGCGAGGTGATAACACGCTGCGAGATGCCTGGGGATTTGACCTTTATGCATACGGCCTCCATGCTTGACCACCCGGATGCGACCTTTATGGCCAGCGCAGTGCAGAATGCCCTGATTGTGGTCTCGGCCGGAAAGGTGAAGGCTGCGCGCATTGACGAATGTGCAGCTAAGCTCGAGGGAGCAGGAATGAAAGTGCTCGGTGTAGTTGTCACCAACATTGCGGATGCGTATGTCGAAAGGAATGCGGCATGATCATCCAGCACATTTGCCGCAGGTTTACTGCCAACTCGTGGGGCGGCACCGAAACCATGGTGCTGGGGCTTGTCAAAGGGCTGATCGCCCGTGGACATGAGAGCGCAATCCTTACATCGACAGCATTGGATCAGGTTCTTAGTGCTGAGATCGATGGCGTTTTTGTGCGCCGCTTTCCGTATTTCTATCCATACTTTGGCCTCACGGACGAAGCGCGGCAACAGATGGATATGAGGGCAGGGAATCTGTTTTCTTTCTCCTTGCTGAGTCACTTGTTGCGGACATCGCCGCCCGACGTGTTTCACCTGCATACCGGCAAGAGGATGGGCGGGATTGTCCGCACTGCGGCCCGTTATCATCGCCGCCCGTATGTGATCTCGCTCCATGGCGGTGTGGTGGATGTGCCGGCAGACGAGCAGGCGCGCTGGACCGCGCCGGCGAGCCAGGCGTGGGAGTGGGGCCGCATCCTGGGCGCGGCTGTAGGAGCGCGTCGCGTGCTGGAGGATGCCTCGGCCATCCTTTGTGTCAATCGCGAAGAGCAGAAAATTCTGCAACGGCAGATGCCGTCCAAGCGGGTGCTCTGGACTTCCAACACGGTGAATGTCGCCCGGTTCCGCGACGGAGCAGCGGACAAATTTCGGGCCATGCATGGCATCCCGGCCGACGCGAAGGTCATTCTGAATGTGGCCCGCATTGATGAACAGAAAAATCAGCTGCAAACCATAGAAGTCTTTGATCGGGTGGGAGTGGACGTACCCGGACTGTGGCTGCTGCTCGCCGGCGCTTCAACCAATCCTGCGTATGCAGAACGCGTGCGCGCGCGCATCGCTATATCTCCCGTGGCCCAGCGCATTCTTTGCCTGGGAAATGTTGATGCATCCTCGCAGGAACTGGTCGATATGTATCACGCGGCCGATGTCTTTTTGCTGAGTTCAGCGCATGAGCCGTTTGGCATTGTCTTGCTTGAGGCCTGGGCCGCAGGCCTGCCAATCGTTTCTTCTCGGGTAGGCGGCGTACCGTCTTTTGTGGACGATGGCGTAAACGGGCTGTTGTATGGCTGCCAGGACGCAGGCGCTGCGGCAAATCACGTGAAAGCGGTCCTGTTGAGCCGGGAGACGGCTGGCAAACTTCACACGCAAGCTTCAGAGAAGGTAACGCAGTTCGATTCGCAACGGGCGTCAGATGAGCTCATCGAAGTTTATGAGGAGGTCAGGCGTGAATATCCTGTTCGTTCATGAGCGCGCGGGCTTCTTCGGAGGCGTTGAGCAGAACATCGCCGACTCGGTGAGGGGACTTCGCGAGCGTTCGATCCGCTGCCACCTCGCTTATGGAGGACAATTCCCAGCGCAGCCGGAATTTCTGAATCTGTTTGACTCTGCGCATGACTGTGGCGAGTTGAATCCGGCAAAGAGCATCCTGCCCCGCGTCACGCTGGCCGAGATCGTGGCGCGTACAAATGCAGAGTGCGTGTACCTGCACAAGATGTACAGGTTGCCGGAGTCCTTATCGAAGGTTCAGGTTCGGACTGTACAGATGGTTCACGACCATGATCTTTGTTGTCCGCGCAAGCATAAGTACTTTGCGCATAATGGCCAGGTATGCTCCAAGCCTGCCGGCCTGCGTTGTTACCTGGATGGGGCGTTTCTGGTGCGCGACCCAGGGAAAAGGACCGGAGTGCGGTTTGAGAGCATTGGCGTAAAGCTCCATGAGATGAAACGGCGCCAGGCGCTGGATGCTTTTCTTGCTGCCAGTGAGTTCATGCAGCAGGAACTCGAAATGAATGGGTTTCCAGCCGAGAAGATTCATGTTCTTCCGCTTGCGATCCGGGAACTGGCAGATCCGACGGCCTATAACTACGCGAGAGTTCCAACCGTATTATTTGTTGGCCAGTTGATTCGCGGGAAAGGCGTCGATCTGTTGCTAATGGCCCTGGCGCGAATCAAAACTCCCTTTCAGGCAGTAATTGCAGGCAAAGGAAATGCTGAAGAGCCACTACGCAAATTGAGCGAGAGCCTGGGACTGAAGGAGCGCGTTGAATTCCGCGGCTGGGTAGCTAACGATGAACTACCAAAGCTTTATGGGCAAGCCCAGGTTGTGGCTGTTCCTTCTCGCTGGCCGGAGCCGTTTGGCCTCGTCGGGCTGGAAGCCATGCGCAATGGCAGAGCCGTAGTAGCGTTCAACTCGGGAGGCATTCCCGATTGGCTTGGTCATGAAAGAACCGGCCTGCTGGTTCCCCAAGGCGATGTTGCGGAATTTGCGTGCGCCCTTGAAAGATTGCTCCAGGACAGCGATCTTGCCACGCAGATGGGAATAGCAGGATTGCAGGATGTAGCTCGCAGATTCGGTTATGAAGGTTACATCACAGGGTTGCAGAGAGTGTTGCTTCCGGGCATGGGCAAGGGCTCGGAGAGCAGAGAAATGAGAGCAGCGGGCAGATGAAGATCACGATGACAACGCTCGGATGCGACGCCGGCAAATCCGGGATAGGCAGATATGCCGCTACGCTGCTTGAACAATGGCTTGGTTCAGGCGTGGATATCCGGGTGTTGGGGCATGACAGCGAGCGCGCCCAGTTTGTGCCGCCGGGGCGAGCAGTCGAGTGGCGCTCAGTTCCCGAGCGCTGGAGCAAGCCGGTGCCAAGTGTCTTCTGGCATCAGGCTGTTTTGCCATGGGTAACCAAGGGAGAAGATGTGCTCTTTCTGCCCGCGGGAAATCGCCGCCTGCCTGTGCGCAAGACCGTGCCTACCGTGGCAACGGTTCATGATTGTTCGTCTCTGCACATTGAGGGCAAGTATGATCGAGCCCGTGATTTTTATATCAAGCGGGTTTTGCCCTGGCTGATGCAAAAGCTGGATCACGTTATCACTGTAAGTGAAAGCACGCGGCTGGACCTGGTAAATTATTGCGGAGTTGCGCCGGAGAAGATCAGCGTCATACCGCTGGCCGCGGACCATGCAGTGTTTTTTCCGCGGCAGCGAGCGATGTGCAAGGAGCGCCTGCAGGGCAGATACGGATTATCGAAGCCGTTTCTGCTTTATATTTCGCGCATCGAGCACCCGGGAAAGAATCATGTCCGGCTGATTCACGCCTTTGAATCGCTGAAGAAGCAGGGGTTTCCGCACCAGCTTGTATTTGCAGGACCAGACAAGGAGAGAGCGGATGAAGTGCGCGCGGCTGCAACAGCCAGCGCATTTGCTGACGATATACGCATGGTTGGCCCTGTACCGGGAGAAGATTTGCCGCATTTCTATTGCGCAGCGGATGTATTTGTATTCCCTTCGCTGTATGAGGGATTCGGGTTGCCGCTGCTTGAATCCATGGCATGTGGCACTCCTGTCGCGTGTTCCAATTTGTCGTCCTTGCCTGAAGTGGCGGGCAACTGCGCACAGTTATTCGATCCGTACGATGTTGATGATATGACGAATGAGATCAGCGAGCTGCTTGGCGAGTCCGAGGAAGACCGCTCCGGCAGAGTGTTACGGGGATTGGCTCGCGCGGCAGAGTTCAACTGGGAGCGAACAGCGGCAGAAACGCTCAAGGTTCTGGAAGCGGCCGGGAAGCGTTGATAAGCCGCCGCGGCTTGCGTTTGAATGAAAGGACATGAAGCCTGATATGTTGATTGGCCGGCAGGCAGAAAAAATGGCAAGGCGCCTGTTCAACTGTCATTTCACAGATGGCAGGCGCGCTGCCATCAGGATGCGAAGGTGAAACATGATTATATTGCGAGATGACGACCCGAATGCAACGACCCGGCCGGAGAGACTGGCCCGGGTTTATGCGCCTTTGCTGGATGCGGGCTTGCCGATTAACTTCTCAATCGTTCCCGAGGTTGCGCTGGACACGCTTGCACCTGATGGGCGCAGGGAAGAGTTCATTGACGAAGATGCGCCGCATTCGAGCGATACGGTAACCTTGCAATCGGATTCCGCGCTTTCTGTTTGGCTGAGGGCAAATGAGTCGCAATTGGATGTCTTTCAGCACGGATACACGCACCGCCGGGGCGCCGATGGCACGGAATTCGGCGCCATCTCTCGAAACGGCGCTGCGCTTGCAATGGAGCAGGGCGCCGCAATCCTGGAGAAGGCGCTGGGCAGGCGGCCTGCCGGATTTGTTCCTCCGTGGGATGTCCTGTCGCGAGGCGCGGTAGAGGCGGCCACCCGCAAGTATTCGCTCGTGTCGTGCGGTTGGGTAAGCAGGCAGCGGCTTCCAATCTCCGCATGGCCGGCGCATGTGTTTGAGCGCGCAACCAGGCGAGAGTGCCTGAAGATCAACGGGAACTGGCTGCTGCGCCATCGTGGAGGCGGCATCGCTGCAAATCTCGCCCCCGCAGATCTCCCCGCCAGAGTTGAGACCTTGACGCGAGGCGCAAGGGTCGGTGTGATTGTGCTGCATCATTGGATGTACTGGGATCGTCCTGATCCGCATCCGGTGATTGTTGCGCTGGCGCAGGCGCTCCGAGGCAAGCGGGTCGGCACGGTTCGAGAAGCCGCCGCTTACCTGCAAAGCTGAGCTCAATTCACGCTTGCGCGGATTTCATCTCTTAACCTGACTTGCCGGGACGGTGACGAAGTGCCCTCACTCAAAATTGACGTGCTCACCAATCTTTATCCTCCAGATGTTCTGGGAGGATATGAATTGCTTGCGCGAGACGTTGTGAATGGCCTGGTTGCACGCGGCCATCATGTCAGCGTTCTGACCACGGGCAGCAACACGGGCGAGCAGAGCATCGCGCGCACTCTTCGTCTTGCTCGTCCATTTGGGCAGCCGCCGGGGGCGGATCGCCTGCGGCACCTGGTTGCGGCTATTCGAAACGGCATTGCAACTCGAAGGTATCTGCGCCGCAGAGGACGGCCCGATGTGTTGCTGGTGATGAGCCTGAGGCGGCTCGGCCTGGCGCCGCTGCGGGCTTTTCGCCGCGCGGGAGTTCCGGCGGTTGCGACAGTGAATGATGACTGGCCGGCGGCATATTGCCTGCCGCGGCGCGCGCCATGGCGCGTTGCATTGGAGCGCTGGCTCACTGGTTTCAAACTATTGCGCAAAGAGGACGCCGATCAGACGATGTGGCTGTCAGAGGCTCTGAGAGCCCATTTGACGGAAGCTGGAGCGCCGCTGCCCGTCGGACGCGTTCAATATCAGGGCGTTGACTGTAGCCACTTTTCGCCGGGTCAAGCTTCAATGTCTCCGGGCCGCTCGCTTTCGCTATTGTTTGTTGGCAGGCTGCATCCGAGCAAAGGCCCGGATATTGCGCTTCAGGCTTTGGCTGAGGTTCGCGCCCGAGGACGCTCTGCGAATCTTGTGGTTGTCGGAGAAGCTGACGACCCTGCATACGAAGCGGCGCTGCATCGGCAGGCGGCAGAACTCGGCGTGGCGGATTACGTAAGCTGGCGAGGAAAAATGACCCGCGATGTGCTGCCGGAGGTGTATCGCGAAGCGGATATTTTTTTATTTGTGTCGCGGCTTGCGCACGAGGGCCAGGGGCTGACCTATCTGGAAGCCATGGCCTGTGGAGTGCCGGTGGTCGCTTCTCCGAGTGGAGGCGCCAGAGAATTCCTGACACGCTACCCGATTGCGCGACTCGCAAAAAATTGTGATGGTTCATCATTTGCTGACGAGATTATTGAGGCTGCCGGCAATCCCGCCGAGGCACATCAAATTGCTGCGGAGGCTCTGCATATAGTGCGGGAGCGGGCATCCCTGGCTGCCTACATTGACGCTGTTGAGGAAGAGCTAATTGCAGCCTCAGAAAGACCAGGGATAGACACGTAGTATCAGTCATCGAACCGTTAAAAAGTGCCGCAAAGGCTGTTTTAAGGCCCGCTCGCGAGCGGTCCGGCTGTCGGCGGCTGAGATATTAGCCATCACTATTCCGTAAACCCAGCCATGCATTCCATGTTATTGAAAATAAATACATTATTCCTTTCCCCGCGGTATTGACAGAATCTCTTCCAGCTTCATTCGATCCGCTCAGGCTCAGCTTGAGGCGGTAACTTTTTGCGCCTCAACGCAAATCTGCCCCGGAAGGGGTATGCGCACCCTCGCTTGCGGGATGAAGCAAGAACCTCATCTGGACAAAACTAGCAACAGTTCAGACAGGAGAGACACCGTGAACATGCAGTTTCAAGCCACAGCAATGCAGACATTAACCAGCGAGAGTTCGCTGGTGTGGAGTCCAGAGCTTCCAGTACGCCGCTATCATCACGCCCCTCTAACCGCGAGCGAGGCGCTTTCCTTCCTGGTTGCATGGTTCAAGCAAACCTGGAAGACGCGCGTTGGGCTAAAGGCCTATGCCGTGGCGAAGCGCGGGCTTGACATCGCTGCGTCGGCAACTGGCTTGCTGTTGCTTTCACCGCTGTTTCTGGCCGTTGCAGCCGCCATCAAGATCTCGGACTCCGGGCCGGTGCTCTTCTGGCAAAAGCGCGTCGGGCTTAGCGGAAAGGTCTTCGCATTTCCGAAATTCCGCTCCATGGTCACGAATGCCGAGGCCATGAAGAAAGAGCTTCTGGCGCAAAACCAGCATGGCGAAGGAGTGACGTTCAAGATGAAGCGCGATCCGCGCATCACTGCGGTTGGCCGGTTTATTCGCCGTTTCAGCATCGACGAACTTCCTCAGCTCTGGTGCGTGCTGAACGGCGATATGTCGCTCGTTGGCCCTCGCCCCGCGCTTACGCAAGAAGTTGAAAAGTACACCCTCCGCGACAGGGTTCGTCTGCAGGCGCATCCCGGGCTCACTTGCATCTGGCAGGTAAGCGGACGCTCCGATATTCCTTTCGAGCAGCAGGTGAAGCTGGACGAGCAGTATATTCTTCGCCAGAGTTTCTGGCTAGACATTCGCATTCTCTTTCAAACCATTCCCGCAGTTCTGACTGGCAAAGGAGCATACTAATGTCCGAGCACACTCCAATCCACTACAAGGTCACCAAGCGGCTCTTCGATCTCCTGGTAGCAGGCGTTGCACTGGCGATGGGATTTCCCATTTACATCGTGGCTTTCATGCGTCAGCACAGCTTGCGTCATAACCTTCAGCAGGTGAAATTTGTCGGGCGCGGGCTCGGACAGTTCACGAGCTATACTTCAAATTCCGCAGTGATCCGGCGCGCCATCCGCTTTTGGGACGTGGTACGGGGACAGGCTTCCATCGTTGGGCCGAGGCTGATTCCAGTCCATGAAATCTCTGGCGATGCAATGGCTATTCGCCGCTTCGTTCCACCGGGCCTGATTTGTTTGCAGTGGCTCCGCACTCGTTCGAACGTGGCCTTCACCCCGGAGTACCTGAGTGATTGCGAGTATGCGGAGAAGCGCAGCCTGATGCTTGACCTCTCGATTATCGTCCGCGCCCTGCTTGTTTTCCTGTACGGAAAGCCGTCGCAGAGCGTGCGCGGCACGGAGCAGATTCTCGGCGTAAGAATTGACAACATGACGCAAGACGAGGCGCTCGACTATATCGATAATGCGATTGAAAATGGCAATTCAGAAACCCAGGTAGCATTCGTCAATGCAGATTGCCTTAACAAGGCAGCCAGGAACCGCGAGTACAAGCTTCTGCTGAACAGCACTTCGCTGGTTCTTGCCGATGGAATCGGGATTAAGATGGCCGGGACTTTGCTCTCGCGCCCGATTAAGCAGAATGTAAACGGGACCGACATGTTTCCTCACCTTTGCGCGCGGCTTGAGAAGAAAGGCGGCAGGTTGTTTCTGCTTGGTGCGCGCTCGGAAGTTGTGAAGCAGCTTGCCGACAGAATCCGCATCCAGTACCCCGGAATCGTGATCTGTGGAGCTGCTGACGGCTATTTCAAGGACGAAGACGCTCAGGTGAAAGAGATCGCCGCCAGCGCTCCGGATTTGCTTCTGGTTGCTCTGGGCGCTCCTCGCCAGGAACTGTTCATTGCTCGCAATGCACATCGTCTCGGCGCCAAGGTATCGATTGGCGTGGGCGGATTATTTGATTTCTATTCGGGACGCATTCCCCGGGCGCCGCAATGGCTCAGGGATGCGGGCCTGGAGTGGACCTATCGCCTTTACCAGGAGCCAGGCCGCATGTGGAAGCGGTATTTGGTTGGAAATCTCCTCTTTCTCGCTCGCGCTCTTTGGGAAAAGATCGGGCTGGCATACAACGAAACAAAACCTGTACAAGTGAGAGTCGCATGATTGGCCTGATTGATTGTCGTCCGCAAAATGCGGGAACGAACTGGACCGGATCGCCATTGGAGCAGTTGGAGTTCTTTGACCGCTCGTTACTGCAGCACGCAGTTGAACAGATGGTCCAGATTGGCGTAACGCAATGCGTGCTGATTACGGAAAACCCGGCGCAATATATCGATCGATGGGGGAATGGAGAAAGGTGGGGTTGCAGCCTCAAGGCGATTAAACCATCGGAGATTACCGGGTATCTGGCATTCCTTGAGGACGGCCTGGTTCTGGTAGGGTGCTGCGATTGCATCCCGCTGCTCACGAACCACATTGGAGATGACTTGTCAAAGCTCCGGCCTTTGCTCTTCTTCCATAACCGCGCTGCTGGACACTCATATGCAAGAGTATTCACAGGCTGGGCCGTCAGCAGCCCCCAGATGCTCCTGTCGCACTGCTTCGCGACACAAGGTGCGAAAGGGCTCCTGAAATCGTCCGGCAGAATACCGGTAACCTCCAGCGAATATATCTCGCTTTGCATCCGGTCGATGACTCCGGAGCTGTTTCTGGAGTCCCAGCAACTGGTGCTGGAGAATCTTGCTCCCGATGTCATTTTCAATGCCTTTGAGATCAGGCCCGGTGTGTGGGTTGGGAGGGGCGTAGATTTACATCCGGATGCGGTTATCACCGGCCGGTCATTCCTGGGGGATAACGTTCGGATTGAACGCGATGTTCATCTTTCAGGCCACACCGTAGTCTGCCGCGACTCGGTTGTGGGGGCCGGAGCTGTTGTTTCGAATACCTCGATACAGCCTTGCACATTTGCCGGTCGCGCAGCGCAGTTGGATCATGATGTCGCGTTTCCTGGTTCGATAGTGAATTCTCAAGAGGGGATTCGGGTTAAAGTGACAGATCCCCGCTTGCTCGCGAATACAAGAATGACGCTCTTGGATTGCGGGCGGATGTTATGGAAGGCGCTGACGAGAAAGAGCGATACCAGACGCCCAGGCCCCAGCCGGTCGCTGTCTAATCGCCAACCAAATGATGATTGACCGCGAACATCGCCAACTCAAGTCGGCTTGAAACACCAACCTTGTCAAAGATGTTCTTCAGGTGCCGCTTGACGGTTTCCTCGGCGATTTTGCATTCCTCCGAAATCTCCTTATTCGCCAATCCCTGGACAATAAACCCGACGATCTCGAGCTCACGCTGTGTCAGGCCGAAGGTATTCATCGGAGGCTTGTTCACTTCTTGCATCAGTTCTTTGAGAACCTGAACAAGATTTTGCACCGGCTTGCGGCCGATCCAATATTGACCGTTCATCACCGTCGAGATGCACGTTGAAAGATCAGAAGCCATTGCATCCTTGAGTACTACGCCGCGCGCCCCGAGCTGCAGCGCTTCAAGGACATCGCGCTGACTAATTGCGGAAGTAAGAAGGATTGTCTTGGCCTGGACCTGAATCGTTGTCAGTTCCCGAAGGGTGTCCAATCCAGGCAACGACGGCATATTCAAATCCAGCAGGAGAATATCCGGATTCAGTTCCTGGATTTCCCTGATTGCATCCTTCCCATTTGCGGCCTCGCCCACAACTACATAGGCTGCGCTTCCCTGGAGCATGCGCCGGACGCCAAAGCGGACAACCGGATGGTCGTCAGCAATCAAAATTCGCGCCGGCCGCGGCGCCTCCCGAGTAGAGGTCTTTGGCGTCCGGCTTCGGTTTACTTCGTCTCTGAGCTGATCCAACAGGACCCTGATCCGCCGGTTATCGCGTGCCCGCGCTGAATGTTCCAGTTCGGAGCAGATTGAAGTGACCGCGCTGATTCCAACCGTCAGGCTACCGCCCTTCAGACGATGTGTAAGCCGCAGCAACTCATCAAAGTCAGCAGCCTGCGCAACTTGTTCGATCCTGTTCAGGTCCGTATCAACCTGCACCTGAAACTCCGACATCAATTCAGCTACAAGCTCCGGTCCTCCAAAGCTCCTGAGTTCCGCAATCTGCCGGCTCTGCATCCCGGCCGTTTCCGGGCTCTTTTCGGATAAGGCGGTTTCGGCTTCTCCAGGGTGATCCTCACTCCAGCGCTCCAATGCCTCTTTCAGGTCGGCAAGGTGAATGGGCTTGGCAATATATTCGTCCATTCCCGCCTGAAGACATATCTCGCGATCTCCCTGCATGGCGCTTGCTGTCATGGCAATAATGAACGGTCCCTCTTTGCCATGCCAGAGCTTCCGAATCTGGCGAGTCGCATCAAGCCCATCCATCTCCGGCATCTGAACGTCCATCAAAACAATGTCATACTTCTGACGCTTGAGCGCATCCAGAGCTTCAAGTCCGTTGCCGACGACATCTGCCCGGTATCCAAGATTCTTGATCATCATGGATGCAACTTTTTGGTTGATCGGATTGTCTTCGGCCACCAGGATGCGTATGTTTCTGCGCGGCGCCAGGACATCCTGCTCCTGCGTTGAGGGTTGCCCCTTCCAGGGAGCTGCATCGCCGAACAACTCCCCAAATAGCCGGTCGAACCTGGTTGCTTTAATGGGTTTGGTTAGCCAGCCTGCCGAGAGATAAATATCATCGAGTTCCTGGCTGTGCGCCCCTAGCGGTCCAATCAGCACGACAGACGGATTAGGCCGCTTGCTTTTATTGAGAGCGTTCAGAATACCGCTGCTCTCACTAAGCGCGAGCGAAGATTCCACCACGACTGCGTCGAATTCTTCGCCGCGCAAGGCGCTTAAGGCCGCCTGCGCGCTGGAAACACAATGAACCTTGACGCCCCGTTGTTCTGCGAGATTCTGGAACGTGATGCAAGCCATCTCGCCTCGTTCCAAAAGCAGCACCTGCCGGCCGTCGCAGTGCAAGATTCGCCGTGCCTTTCTGCGGTCTTCAACTCGGGCCTGAAGAGTAAAGAAAAATGTAGAACCAACTCCGGGCTCGCTTTCTACCCAAAGCGTACCGCCCATCAACTCCGCAAGTCGCTTGCTGATCGTCAAGCCGAGGCCGGTGCCGCCGTATTGACGCGTAATCGAGCTGTCCGCCTGTACAAATGGCTGGAAGAGGCGCTCCACGCGGTCGGCAGCGATTCCAATGCCTGTATCCTTTACCGCAAAGCAAATTTGAACATGAGTGGGGGTCATGTTCTCTGCTTTAGCAGTGACGAGAATTTCTCCTTTGGCGGTAAACTTGACGGCATTGGCTAGCAGGTTTACCAGTATCTGCCGCACGCGCGTAACATCGGCGACCACGGAGAGAGGCGCATCCAGGTCAACCGAACAACCTATATCAAGCTCTTTTTCCGCGGCCGCCGGAGATACCAGATCGAGAGCTTCTTCGATGCATCCGCGAATATCGAACTGAACTTCCTCGAGATCAAGCCGCGAGGACTCAATCTTGGAAAAGTCAAGTATGTCATTGATGATCGCCAGAAGATTTTCTCCGGAGAGACGGATATTCTCAACATACTCGCGTTGTTCCCTGGTCAATGACGATTCGAGCAAAAGCCCTGTCATCCCGATTACCGAATTCATGGGAGTGCGTATCTCGTGACTTACGGTAGCCACAAAATCTCCCTTGGCGCGGCTTGCGGCCTCGGCAACCTCTCTCGCCTGCTGAAAATGAAACTCGGCATCGCGGCGCGCAGTTAAATCGGTAAGTGTGCCGGACGTGCCGGCGGCCTCTCCATTAGCGTCCCTTGTCAGGCTGGCAAATACCTCAATCCAGCGGGTGTTGCCGCTCTTGGTAACGTAGCGGACTTCATAATTGCAAGAATCCACCTTTTGTGCAAACAGAGGTTCCAGCTTTTCACGCTGAAGTGAGCGATCTTCTGGATGAATATAATTAGCAACGGGCTTGCCCAGCGATTCTTCAACGGCATAGCCCATGATTTCCGTCCATGTGGGGTTCAAAAACGACCAGCAATCCGACGGGTCGGTTTGAAAGATCACTTCCTTCACGTTTTCAACCACAGAACGGTAACGCTCCTCACTTTCCCGTAAAGCTCTTTCGCTCGCCTTGCGGTGGCTGATGTCGTGGAGAATTCCTGTAAAGCGTTCACGGCCCCCCGCGCATGACTTTCCGACAGCTAAATATAGAGGCAGCCGGGATCCATTACAAAGAATTCCAAGAACTTCTCTCGTCGAGGCAGCCAGGGAAGAACCATTCTCGCGAATAAAACAGAAAAGCCCCGGGGTCTCCGTTCCCGCATTGGCCAATTGAACAAGAAGATCAACATGCTTTCCGATCAGAGAGCCGGGAGGATAACCAAAAATGCGCTCGGCAGCCGGGTTCGCCCGCTCAATTATGCCGCTGTCATTGATGGTTATGATGCCATCAGGAGCGGTATCCAATATGGTTTGGGTCAGCGCCTGCGCCTGCTCTAATTCAGCGTATTGTTCGTTCAGGCATCGATTAGCCTGAGTTAGAAGGGATCCTTTTTGTCCCAGCCTGGTCGCAAGTTCATTCAGATCTTCGACCGCTTTCGTCTTGGACTGCAACAAGTGCAGCAGATCAACAACAGGATCATGCAACGCAAAGTCGCTAACCGATAATCCAAGCTCGCGAATGGCTGACGGATCAGAAAGCCAGGGAGAGCAAAGAAATATGAGCAAGTCGCTCTTTTCAGAAAATACCATCTGACCCCGCAAAACCAGGCTCGTCTGCATGCTCTGAAGCACAAAAAGAGAGTTTAACGACGCCGTGATTGCTTCATAGGCCGCTGCAATACCCGGGTCTTTGATGGTAAAAAGTTCTGTCAAACAGCAGCCTTCTTCAATAGACGGCATGATCCGCTTGAGAACTTTGCCTGCATGCCGGATCGTCATGTTACAGTCGAAGGCGATATGAAAGGGAAAAACCGAATCAAATACTTCGGATGAAAGAGTTAGTGCTGAAGTCGGGAGAGTCATTTCGATGGTCCGTTCCACTCTACTTTAAAAACGTCGTAATCGAACTGTGCGCCGCGGAAAACTTCCTGATGAACGCGAACCGGAGAATGAAACATCTCGCCGAGCCCATCCAGAAGCCCCATAAGAAAAGGAGCCAGTCCTGCGCGATTGGAGCGATAACATAGCCGAACAGATCTGTCTGTCGCCTCCGAGCAGCTAAAGCGCGGCGGTTGAAGATGAGGAAAGAGGAGAGATATGCGGGAATGAAAGTTTGGCAAGTTCTGCAGGAACTCAGGCAAAGTCCGGCCGCCGGCATTCAGCAATTCGCCGTAGCCATCGGGAGCAGTCTTCAAAATCCAGTGCCTCCCGAACTCGAAGAGCACTTGCTCCTGTGTCATCCTGAGAATCTGACTGCAGGCTTTGACCAATTTGTAAGTAACATCGTCGGGATAACCGCTATTACTCACAAATACTTCAATATCTACACCTGCTTCCTCCTTAACCTTCTCCCATGCGTCTTCCCCAAAGCCCGCCTTGATCATATGCTCAAGAGCCCTGTTGACCATTCCGTACATTTTCCCACTCCTTCGTCAGGACAAGTACTTGGCTCATGAATGATTCTGACTGAGCGCTATCTTGCATCTGTAAAGCGGAGAATTGACGCATCTGCTAGAGGATTATTCGCCTTGAAGCCACCCTTGTCAACCTCCGGATTCAGAAGTGAATACGAGGCAAATGCAGCATTTCCCCTGCGGAACTCCGACCCGCAAAGGCAACGTAATACAACGCAGCGGATTGTCCTTTCGATCAGGTTCCGCCGCCGCGCGCGGAAACTTGTCTTTACATCTGGCGCCTTTTAGGCGGATTGGAAGTCATGGCTTCCTTAAGCTGAAGAAAGCAGCGATGAAGTTCGCCGATGCGCGCAGCTATAGCATCCAGATTCCCAGCTTTCCCCGCCATCTCCATCTCGCGAGCCACTGCCCGCAGGGCTTCTCCGCCAACGTTGGCTGCCGCCCCGTGGATCAGATGAGCCTTTCCTGTAGCGCCGGCAACATCCTTGAGATCCACGAGTAATCGCATCGCTTCAATTTGTTGCGGCATATCATTCAAGAAATCGCGAATGACTTCATTCACGAGATCTTCATCGCTCATCAGACGCTCAAACATGCCGGCCCGGTCGAAGACTGGCGGTGACGGCGGCAGTTGCTCAGGAGATATTGCCGGTTCCGCAGCGGGCCACTCAGCATCTGAGTCTTGCTTCCGCAGCCAGGGGAGCAGGGCAGCAGCCAGTTCTTTCGCTGTTACCGGCTTGGATAGGTAGCCATTCATGCCGACGTCAATGCATTTGGCCAGATCGCTTTGCTGCGCGTGAGCGGTCATGGCAATGATCGGAATATTCGAGTTCAAGGTTGGCGATTTTGAGTTGCGAATTTGCAGTGTAGCTTCATACCCATCCATGACCGGCATCTGCACGTCCATCAAAACCAGATCGTAGGGGCGAGATTCGAGCGCCTGAATGGCCTCGGCGCCGTTGGATGCAACATCCACGCTCAAGCCGAGCTTTGCCAAAATTCCCACGGCAACCTTCTGATTTGTGACATTGTCCTCGGCCAGCAGGATACGCGCTTGCTTGCCGATAAAGGGCTCCTGTTGAGGACTGGCAGCGATCTCCGATTTGTTCTCCGGAGCGTGGGGATGGATGGGGGCATATATCGGGCTGGAAAGGGCGCTGAACAAGTCCGTAGTGCGGACCGGCTTGCTGACATAGACTGCGAGGCCTTCCTCTTCCAGCGGCCGGGAGTGGGGCGAGCTTCCAATGGATTCCAACAGGATGATGCGCATCTCCCGAAGGCGCGGATCGGCTTTGATGGCGCGGGCCAGCAACTCGCTGTCCATATCCGGCAACTGTGAATCGATGAGAGCCATGTTGAAGGGATCCTTTTCTGCCACGGCGTAGTTGAGCGAGTCGAGCGCGGAAGGAAAATCTCCAGCTCGCGAGACGCGCATCCCAGCCGCCGCCAGTCGCTTTTCAAGAAGCCGGAAGGCGGCGTTGTTATCCTCCATGATCAAAACACGCTTGCCTTTGAGATCGGCGGCAGGAACCTGCGGCGCCTGTGCCTGGATTTGCCGGGTGCAGCGAGACGTAAACCAGAACTCGGAGCCTACGCCTTCCTGGCTTGTGACGCCAATTTCTCCGCCCATCAACTCGGCCAACTGTTTGGAAATGGCCAATCCGAGTCCTGTACCTCCATATACCCGAGTCGTAGAAGAGTCTACCTGGCTGAATTTATTGAAGAGCCTGCTTAACTTGCCGCTTGGAATTCCAATACCTGTATCGCGAACGTTAAAGCGCAGCAGAACGTCGTTCTCCGTTTCTTCAGCCAGCACGACATTCAATTCGATCTCGCCGATTGAGGTGAACTTGATGGCATTGCCAACCAGATTCGTAACGACTTGCCGCAAGCGCCTGACATCGCCCTGCAACAGCGTCGGAACCTCGGCGTCTACGTCACAAAGCAGCTCAAGTCCTTTCTTGTGCGCCCGCACTGCCAGCACCGAGGCCAAATCTTCAAGCATGGTTTGGAGGTCGAAGTCCAATGACTCCAACTCCACTTTGCCGGCTTCAATCTTGGAAAGGTCCAGAATATCGTTGACCAGGGAGAGCATGCTTTCGCCGCACTCTTGCACGATCTCGGCATAGGAGCGCTGCGTCTGGTCGAGCTTGGTGTCCAGCAAGAGATTGGTAAGCCCGATTATTCCATTCATCGGAGTGCGAATCTCATGACTCATGTTGGCCAGGAACTCGCTCTTGGAGGCATTGGCCTTGGCAGCTTCCTGGGCAAGTTTTTCGGCGCGCTGTGTTTCTTCCGCAAGATGACGGTTGATTTCCTGCAATTCGTCGGCTGCCTGCTTCAGCGCGGTGATATCCCAGTTGGTGCCGATCATGCGCAGGGGCCTTCCGGCACTGTCGCGCTGCACCATGGCGAGAGCGCGGATGTTATGAATCCTTCCATCCGGCCAGATCACGCGAAACTCTGTATCGTAATCCTTTTCACCGCGCGCGGCAGCGTTAATTTCTTCATCGGCGCGTTTGCGGTCATCGGGATGCAGCGCGGCCCGCCATGTTTCATAGGCGCCGCGAAACTGATCTTTCCTGGTGCCGTAAAGGTGGTGCATCTGCTCATCCCATACCAGTTCGTTACGGACCAGATCATAATCCCAGATGCCTACCCCGCCGGCGCGAGCCGCCAGTTGCAGCCGGTCGTTGGCCTCCTGAAGGTTGCTCTCAGCCTGTTTGCGGGCATTGATATCCTCCACCACGGTGATGTAGTGGACAGTTTGTCCCCGGCTATCGCGCTGGGCAGACGAGGTGAGCCGGACCCATGTGAGGCTGCCGTTCTTGCGTATGTATCGCTTTTCATAACTGGCGTGCGCGCCGGCCTCCACCTTGGAAAGCAGCTCGACGCTGGCCGGGAAATCTTCCGGCGGCGTAATCTCACGGAATGTCATGCCGGGGATTTCTTCCGGAGAATAACCTATAATTTCAGCAAAACGAGCATTGCAGCGCAGAAACTGGCCGTTGAGAGAAGTATGCAGAATGCCAACCGCGGCCTGCTCGAAGGTTGCACGATAGCGCTCTTCGCTCACCTTCAGCGCTTCCTGTGCGGCAATCAGGCGTTCTTCCGCCGCCTTGGCATCGGTGATATCCCGCGTAACGGAGAGGATGCTGGGAACGCCGTTCATCTCGATTGCCGATACCGACAGCAGGCCCCAGCGCAAGGAACCGTCGCCGGCTCGATACTGTGTTTCAAAGTTCTGGAAGAGTGAATTCTGGCGCAGGCCTTCAACGAGTTTCTGCCGGTCTCCAGGGTCAATCCAGATGCCGAGTTCAAGCGCGGTATGCCCGATGACCTGCTCGCGCGTGAATTTCATGATTCTAATAAATGCCTCATTGATATCGATGAACTTACCATCTTCCATGTGGCAGATATCAATGGAATCAAGATTCATCTGAAAGGCTGCGCGATAGCGCTCTTCGCTTTCACGCAGTCTTATCTCCGCTTGCACCTGCGCGGTGATGTCCCAATTTGTGCCGATAAAGCGCAACAGATGACCGTCAGCATCCCGTTGTCCGAAAGCGAAGGCGCGGATGTAATGAATGTTGCCATCCGGCCACACAATGCGGTGCTGAAACTCGGTGATTCCATCCTGCCGCGAAAGATTCCGCGCCACATCTTCCACGCGCGGGCGGTCGTCCGGATGTACCATTGCTGACCATGCCTCGACTGTGCCATCAAACGAACCGGGCTCAATTCCATAAAGGCTGCACATTTGCTCGTCCCAGATCATCCGGCTGCTGGCCAGGTCGTAAACCCAAACGCCTACCCCTCCAGCGCGGGTTGCCAGGGTGAGGCGCTCGGTGACTTCCCGCAGACGCGTCTCGTGGAGTTTACGGTCAGTTACGTCATGCACAACGGTGAACTGCACCTGCTTGCCGTCCACAACAAAAAATGAGTAATAGCACTCAACATCACGCACCTCGCCGTTGGCGAGCCGGTGATGAAAGCAGAAATAGGGACGGTTTTCTTCAACCGCGCGCTGCCGCTCCAGGAAAATCTCTTCGCGAGACTGGGTATTTACCTGCGACATGCTCATGCCGGACATCTGCTCTCGCCGGTAGCCGTAAAACTTTGCGGCGGCCTCATTGGCTTCCAGAACCACCCGGCGGGCGGGGTCAATCAGCAGCATGACGGAGCCGTTTTCCTCAAAGAATTTGCGGAATCGGGCCTCACTCTCGACCAAAGCGTGTTCCGCCTTATTGCGCTCGGTAATGTCATGAACGATGGAAAACACCATCGGCTTGCCGAACATGTCGATGGAGGAGGAATAAACTTCAACGTCACGCTCTTCGCCACTCGCCAGCCGATGACGGAAATTGAAACGGAGTTGGGTCTCGTTCAAGGTGCGCAGCCGCTGAAGAGTAACTTCATCCGCAGGCAGAACGTTGATTTGGCCAATGTACATTTCAGCAAGCTGTTCCCGCGTGTAACCATAAAAATCGGCAGCTGCATAGTTGGCTGATACGATTTTGCCGCTTTGCGTATCGATAAGCATCATTACCGAGCCGCTGTCTTCAAAGATTCTGCTTAATCTGGTTTCCGATTCGGATAATGCTTCGGCTGCTCGCTTGGCGGCGGTAACGTCTTCGATGTGAACCACAATATGCTGCGGTTGATTATCGCTGCCCCTCACAAGCGAAATCTTCAGACGCACCCAGATGACATTTCCGTTGCGGCGGATATAACGCTTTTCCCACTCCATTGCCTCGCCCGGCGCAACGATCAACTGGTCCTGCAGCCCGAGCGAAGGACGCAAATCGTCCGGGTGTGTCAGATCCATCCAGGTCATGGTCAGCAATTCTTCGTTGGTGTAACCCACCATGTTGCAAAAAGCGGTATTGACCAGCAGATAACGCCCGTCCAGGCCTATGTCGCAAATTCCGAATGGCGCGTGTTCGAAGACTTTTCGGAATCGCTCCTCGCTCTCCCGCAGCATTCGCTCGGTCTTCAGGCGCTGGCCGATGGGCCGCGCAATGCCGGAGGTTCCCACTATCTCTCCGGCTGCATTGCGAACGGGAAAAATCGAAAAGGAGACATCGACGCTGCTTCCGTCTTTGCGGCGAAGAACCGCGTCGAACGGGCTGACAGCGTTGCCCTTTCTGACGGTTTCCATGATCAGCTGCAATCGGTCGGCGCGGCCAGGCATGGCAAGCAACGAGACATTTTTCCCGATGATCTCTTTGCTGGAATAGCCGAGCAGAAGCTCCGCGCTATGGTTCCAGGTCAGGATGGTCCCGTCCAGCCTGGCCGAGCTGATGGCGTCTTCTGATGAGTCCACAATCGCCGTCAGCAGCCCGCGCGGATCCTCCGCGGATTGGAGGGTTCCTGCGTTCAATTTTGTCTCGCCAGCGCGACCCACGCGTCACCTCAGTCAGTGAAGGCTGACCCTGCTACCCAATATATGCCCTTTGCTTTGCCGTGTGGGCGTCTCCGACCGGCCCGACGGCCAAATCCTCGTTCAAAGATACAGGCAAAATGCTCATCTTGGGTGCCCTTATGCCGATTCAAGCAAAACGAGACCCGCTAGAGTCTTGCGATCGTCCATAAATCGTTTATTTTTATAAAGATAGAAAATCACTCGGACAGCGCGACGGGCTCGATCCATCAGCCCGGGCAAAATTCGAAATAGCAACCCTGTCGCTCATCTTGTTGATTTGATTGGTGGCGGGAGGCAGGATCGAACTGCCGACCTACGGGTTATGAATCCGTCGCTCTAACCATCTGAGCTACCCCGCCGGGAGGATTAAACCAGGAACAAGCCGGGTGGGGCTTGCCGGGAAGTGGACGAATACGGAATTCGCGCAGAACTTCCTCTCTTGATGATACGGGCGGCAGGATTCGAGGTCAACCCAGGCGTTGCATAACCGGCGGTAATTCTCTACAGGGTGGAAGCCAGGCCTGAGAACGGCCGCGCCGCTCGTGTAAACTCGGCTGCATGAGCACCTTCCGAATTGCAGGGGTGATTCCGGCCCGGCTCAGCTCCACGCGGCTCAGCCGCAAGGTGCTGCGCGTGATTGCAGGGCGGCCCATGGTCGAGTGGGTTTGGCGCGCGGCAACAGCCAGCGGGTTAATGGACCCGGTCGTTGTGGCTACCGATTCCGAGGAAGTGGCCGCGGTTTGCCGGGAGCGTGGGATTCCTGTGGTGATGACTTCGCCGGCCTGCCCCAGCGGCTCGGATCGGGTGAGGGAAGTGGCCTGTCAGATCGACGCCGATATTTATGTCAACATCCAGGGCGACGAGCCGACACTGACTGCGGAGTTTTTCAAGCCGCTGCTGGCGCTCTTTGCGCGGCCGGAGGTTCAGGTTGCCACGCTGGCGGTTCCTTGTCCGCCGGAAGAGACTGACGATCCCAACGCCGTCAAAGTGGTCACGGCTCTGGATGGCCGCGCTCTCTATTTTTCTCGCGCGACGATTCCGTTTGACCGCGATAGTGCGGGGTTCACCGGCTACCGCAAGCATCTGGGAATTTATGCCTATCGCAAGGCCGCGCTGGAGCGCTTTGCCGCGTTGCCGCCTTCGCCGCTGGAGTTGACTGAGCGCCTGGAGCAGTTGCGTTTGCTGGAAAACGGCATTGCACTTTATGTGGCCGAGGCTCCGGGCGACACCATCGGCGTGGATACCGAGGCGGATTTGCTGCGAGCCGAGGCTGTGCTGCGCGCAAGAATCGGGTAGCGTGCCAATCCTCTAATCAGCGACTATGGTTTCCATGAGCAGCAAACCCGATCTCGACAAGATTCGCGCGTACATTGAAGCCAACCACAACCGGCCCGTTTCGCTGGCCGAGCTCGGCCGGTTGGTTCATCTGAGTCCTTTCACCGTGCAGCGGCTCTTTAAGCAGTCGCTCGGTGTCAGTCCGCTGCAATATCAGCGCGCGCTGCGAGCCGCCAGCCTGCGCAACGCGCTCAAAAAAGGAGAGACCGTGACCGATGCAATTTACAACGCCGGGTTCGGTTCTTCGAGCCGGGGCTATGACGGGGCGCAACTGGGCATGACGCCTGCACGGTTTGCCGCCGGAGGGCGCGGCGAGCAGATTGGATACAACGCGTCGCGCACGGCCTTCGGCTGGCTGGTTGTGGGCGCAACCGCGCGCGGGCTTTGCTGGCTGGCGCTTGCGGGTACAAAGGCTGAGGCCGAGGCGACCTTGCGCGAGGAGTTTCCCGCCGCGACCCTGAAGCGCGATCCGGCGCTGGCGACGATGGTGGATGCGGCGCTGCGCGTGGTGAGCGGGCAGGCGGGCGGTAAGAAAGCTGATGCGCAGGTTCCTCTGGATCTGCGCGGGACGGCGTTTCAGTTGCGCGTGTGGCAGGCGCTCAGACAGATTCCGCGCGGCGAAACGCGGAGTTACAGCCAGTTGGCGCGCGAGATGGGCGATCAAAAATTGACTCGCGCCGTGGCCCGTGCCTGCGCCACGAATCGCGTGGCGGTGGTGGTTCCGTGCCATCGCGTGGTGGGAGCCAGCGGTTCGCTGACCGGCTATCGCTGGGGTGTTGAGCGCAAGCGGATGCTGCTGGAAGCCGAAGGCGCAGCGCGGTAACTGCCATTGCTGACTGAACTGCAACCGCCGATAGGTTATTAATCCAGCAAATGATATTCTCAAGAGGACAGGAGCAAACACAACTTATGGCGACATCGACACTGGAAGCCGCAGCGGACTACAAAATTGCAGACCTCACTCTGGCTGATTGGGGCCGGAAGGAAATTGACATTGCCGAGCAGGAGATGCCGGGATTGATGTCGATTCGCAACAAGCACGCGGCTG
>Ga0316217_10000546_pt1 | contig 53116 bp, 38 predicted proteins | sample 1anoAmetaG_FD_203633 | JGI IMG/M metagenome (GOLD analysis project Ga0316217, IMG submission 203633) | Freshwater microbial communities from Trout Bog Lake, Wisconsin, USA - 1anoA | ecosystem: Environmental > Aquatic > Freshwater > Lake > Hypolimnion/Profundal zone | place: USA: Wisconsin...
ACCTCCACCCGCCAACCCTCATCAACTACCACTTACCCATCCCCCTCCCACTCCAAAGTAATACTACCATCTAAATATAACTTTCTGAGATCTGAAGCCATAATACTGCAACTCTATACTCTATCTATGGCGGCACGGAAGACTGGGGTAGTTGGCTGAGGTGCTAGTTGTGTGGTTGTGGTTGTTGTGGTAGATGTGGTTGTTGTAGTAGATGTGGTTGTTGTGGGTGATGGGTTGGGTGGTGTTGCTAACAACCCAAATTTTGGTTTAGAGCAAATCCTGCAAATTTCAGTAAACATGATCAATTGGGCGTGATGAGGCGATGGTGTTTGGGGGCGAGGAGTGTGGTATGTTCAAAATATTAGTCCAACTGCCCTGCAGCATTTATTATTTCATTCTTTATCATGTAAACTATGTAGCTGGACCCTAACACTAACAGCTTCTGCAGCTATTCCCCGCAGAAGCAGTCCAAACAAGACGATAGTTGCGTGCCCGAGTGCAGGATCTGCCTGCAGGAAATGTTGGAGTAGGCCTAACTTTAGTACTGCCACTGCCGCGGCAACCTCAGACATGTCCACCAGGAATGCCTGGTGGAGTGGACCAGCCGCACGCGACTCTACGACGAGGGCAAAAACAAGTTCTGCATCTGCTAAATCTGCAAGGCCAGGATTATGCTGCAAACCTAAAACAAACTGGGCTTCGCCCGCCCCCAGGAAATCTGCAACTCGATTTTCTGCAACACCAATCTCGAGGTCAGGGTCAAAAGGATCCTGTTTGTGCTGCTGCTGCTCCTGCTGTTGGCTACTGAGGTCGCCCTCGTTTTGATATTCGAATTATAACCTGGAGAAAGAGGTACAACCCTTTTGCTGGCGTTGACTGTGATAAACAGCTGCTTCCTGCTGGCAGGCACTGTTTACCTACTCTTCAAATTCCTACTGGTCAAACAGAACCGAGTAGTGGGCATAAAAGGCATATCTACAGTCTGGGAATCCTCGGAGGTGCTGATCCCAAACCAGCATTGAACAATCATAAGATTAATATTGATAATGTGTCTGCATATAATGCCAATTCTGCCCTTGTATGTTCTTAGATAATGGTTGCGGATAGATCAAGAGAGAGTGCTCAGGGAAGATCTTTTTGAATGTTGCTAGCTGTTCAGTCCTGATACCATGAATACAGCTGGCACAAAACGGGAAGTATGCTTGTTGAGCTTGTTATTATAGGGTCAGGAAATTATAATTTAAAAATCGCATGCAGTAGGCCAAGCAAGAAAAGGCTTAAGAAAACCCCTTCAAGCAGAAGGTTTTTGACTATGTAGCTGAACTTGTCAGCAACCAAGTACCACTCGCTGACTCAGATCAACTTCAACCTATACGTCATCCTGCTACTCATAGATAACCTCCAATTCATCGCCTACTACAACAATGGACTCCTCACCTACAACTCCCTACCCTTCTCCACCTTTTCCGCAGTGGCGAACTACCTCAACCTGCTCACCTTCCTGCAGAAGTACAACATCAACCAATTCATGGTGCCTTTCTTCTTCATCCTCAACGTAGTGCTGGTGTTGCTGCTGGTAGTGGGCTACCGCGCACACCAACGCAAAATGGAAAAGATCAACAAGACTGTGGCTGAACGCAACTACCACAAAAACAAAGTCTAGTACTTCAGCAACCTCCTCATCATGCTCTACACCACCATCCTCACGGTGCCCATGTTCCAATGCTCACTCACTGCCTTCTACTGCTCTTCCAACAACCCCTTCACCAAAATACAGACCTGCTACGTAGGGTCACACATCATCATAGCTGCGATGGGATTCATCAACCTGGCCTGGCTGCTGTTCCTGAGTTTCTTCGTCTCCATCTACTACTACAACCGCAACCCTTTTTCTCAAAGCTACTCCACCTGTTCCTCCAACTGGTACAATCTGGGCAGGTTCATCGTCAAAGTCGCACCCATGGTCTACATGATGTATGACCCCAACATTGCCTTCCCCATACTCTTCCTCATCACCATGAACATCATCTACCCTGCCTACCTTTTCGTCTTCTCCAAATTTCTCTTCGGCTACTATCGCTACAACTTCAAGCTTGAACAGATTGTGGTCGCAATCGAAGCATTTACCGCCTTCCTCAACACAGGCTTCATATTAGTGCAACTGTTTCAAAACACAGCCTCCAAACCTAACATCTTGCTGCTGTTCTGGTGTGTGGCTGGGTTGCTAATCGCTCTGGGAGTGGCCTAGATGACAGGAGTGCTGAAGCGAAATCTGATTAAATAAATCCACTAAACCGAAGGTAAATCTCTACCCTCAATACTCTAGTACCTCATCTACCTCATCTACTAGACCTAACGCAATTTCGAAGACAGCAAGTAGAAGGGCTTCTTTATTTCCAACATCGCCCGAACTCACGCACTCAAGTGCCAAGACCCAGCCTGCTACTGCCACTTGTATATGCAGGAGAGGAACAAGCCAGGCTACCACCGGAATAAGGCTGTCTTCTATACCTTGCTGCTGGCTATAATTGACCGGATCATCAAGGAGAATAAGAAGGCCTATCCTTTCTTCATCCTCAAGGCCTACATTTTGAACTACAAGATGGAATCACAGATAAAGGCAGCCACCACCATTTCAATCATTATGTCAGATAAGTTGGATTTCTCCGATGAGATGCTAGTGAAGGGATTGCTCTTTGAACTGAATGAACAGTACAATGACACAAGGGATATGGAGATTTACCGAAAATTCAACGAATTTCTGCTGCAACAGGAGGAAGAATCATTGACTATCGTCGAATTGTACCTCTCTTACTGGGAATAGCTCATCGACCAAAACAGTTCCATCCCAAAGCTGCAGTACATCCTCAAAAGCATCAAAAAGTAAAAGGTCAAGATGTAAACCATCGTAGAAGGGGCTCTTGATATCTTCAACAACCATGTCAGAGTGCTCTTCCTCTACAAAAGCTTTCTCAGAGAAGTGCTCAATGACTACGTGGCTTCAGTGAGATGTGAAGAAAGGTACAAGATAGGGCTCAAGTAAAGCAAGTTGTCGAATGTGGACACTGTCAATAAGATCCAGTTTAGGCCAAATTAGAATCTATTGGTGATCAACTTTACCCGGAATTACTTGGTGCACAGTGATATCCTAGGAAGCTACAAAATAGTCAGCATTTCCTCCAACATTCGCTAATTCCTGGGATATTCCAACACTTAGCTCAAAAATAGCAGTATCAACAAACTCATCCCTAGGATCTATCACAAATATCATGATCATTTCATCGACTCAGCCCTGGAAAAGAAAGACGCAGACATCTACTCCAACCAATTCAGAATATTCCCCATAAACTCTAGTGGACACATCATAGAGTGCAATCTCATTTCCAAGTTCATGCCTAATATAGCCTACGGAATCAACATTGTCAGCTTTTTAGAGCAGTGCGATATGGAAAAAGACTAATATTACCTTATCTACGATGCCAAAACCGGAATTGTGGACTCCATGACGAAGGAAGCCGAAAACATACTCAAAGATAGCAGCAGAAGAAAAAACAATGACATCTTTGCAGCTGCTAATGACTTCATTGGCGACTTACTGCCTCACTGGGACTACAAGCAAGAAATCTGGAGGTAAACTCTCAGAAACAAAAAGTCAATCAAATCATAGGTGGCTTTAAGTGAGGGAAAAATAGACGTAAAGCACATTTAGGTGGTTCGTTCTGACGGATGGAAGTAGAAAGATATAAAAATTCTAAAATTCAAGGGAAGCTTCTTTTCAAGGATGTTCTCTCTTTCGAACTAAAGCGATAGACTACAGCGATAAATGTATGTTTTCAACCCTAGAAACATGTACAGCAACCTCAACACAGGGGAGCTAGAGCAGATCATTCCAGCAAAAACGAAGCAACTATCAGAGAGGGAGAAGGAACGCATGAAATCAGCCAAGTAATTGGTGAAGACTTTGTAGGAGTAAGTTTTGTCAATCGAAGAAATGCCCTCGAAATTCTCAAGAATCAGCTTCATAGCTGTCCAATGCTTCATCTTCCTCCTGGCTGTGGGCTTCACGATCTTCGAATTCACGAACACCAACTCCACCCTCAACAACTACAACGAAGATACACAACTCATTTTCAATATCAACTACCTCCAAAGCTACGAATCCGATATGACTTACATCATATCCCTTACAGCAGTTAACTTGGCCTACACTAATTCGAATATGTCTTTACCCTATGCCAGCTATGTCAGTCAGATTTCAGCTCAAAGCTAGCTAGACTAATTGGATAGAGCTCTTGGAAAGATGTTCAACATTCTGGGAATAGTAAACACTGTCCTGATTTCCAAGATAGAAAAAAAAGAGATTAGTTCAAAGTAACTGATGCTGAATGCAAAGTTCCTTTAGATTGCTGGCACCAAAATATCTTTCACCAAAGCTATGACAGTCGTACAGGCCATATACCAATACATTTCGTATGGCAGATAGCTGGTGAATGACATGCGAGAATTGCAGCTCGGCATCCAGTTCGTGCTTCCTTCTCCCTATTACTTCTTCATTTTCGCCAACAGCCTTGACATTTTGCCTGATAATATGATTAATATTAAGAACAGTGTCTTGCAGTCTGTAAATACTTCAGTTAGCAACAGTTTTACAGTGTTCCTTGTAATTAAGCTACTAGTCAGCGCTCTTATCCTACTTTCTATCATCACTGTCCTGCTTTACTATCGCTTTATTTATCAAAACTACATTCTCAAGGTTTTGGCCAAGTATGAGCAAATCAGTCTGGACAAAATCAAAAGTTTTGAGGAAAAGTGCAGCAAGTACAAATACTACATCAAGTAGAAAAACTAAAAGGATTCTCAAGAGCCTAAAACATAAAAGTCAAATCCCGTCTTAACCATCAACTCTGGAGTTTTCTAGGATAAGAAGGAGACTAGCAACAACGAATCAAGAAACGAAGAAGAATAGGCCTAGCCCCTTAACAAATAGTCTGGCAGCTTCAAGCTGGCTGAAGTCGAACAATATGTCAGCTTCTAGTCAAAGCCATAGCTGAAAGGCATCATCTTCTCCAAACTTGTTTGGATCATCATCTATGGCATTTTGCTGTTTGTTCTGTGCTTTTCCTACTTCAATGCAACTCAATCCTTGAACACAGGCATCATCACTTTGAACAACTACACACTGGCTCAGAATTCTTTGATTCAGATTAGGCTCTACACTCACTTATCTCTGAATATGTTGAATTATTGGGAATCTGAATACCTCAAAATAATCGACCAAGAGCTCGAAAAAGACTTTGTGGAGTTGTTGCTTCTTATAAACAACACTGCTTTGGATTTCCGAGCCTTTAAACCCTTGCTTTAAGCCAAAGTTGTGTATCTAAAACTCATCAAATTCTATAGGGATACGAACGACGTTGCCAAAATAAACGAACTGACGCAAACAATAGAAGGAACACTGTAAGACATGGACTCAATGTTGAAATACTTGTTGGCCCAGTGCGTGAAAGAGCTAAATGGCTTGCAGGCAGAAACTCAAACAATCACAACGTACCTCAATATCTACATTTCGTTCAGTTTGGTGTATATTCTGATTTATTGGCTTATTGGGGTTCGCAGCTTTTACAAAAAACTGTTGGAGTAACATTAATTGGCCTACTAGATGCACAACATAATTGGGTTCAATCTCCGCAAGGAAACCTAGGCTATCAAATGATAGAAAACTGTTTGTTTCTCTATATAATAGATATTAAAGAATTTGATCATTATTGGCTAAGTCACTCGATTTTAGAGATTGTTTCCTCTTTGGTACGATCCCCAACGCATAACTACTAAATCTTTGCTAAAATTTACTATTCCTTATTTTCTCTGTCTAATCTGCTTTTTTCAATATCGTCTTTTACTCTTAGGTACTCTCTTATAAGTTTCTAGCTTTCTCTCTTCATTTTCTTTGTCTCATCTTTGTTTTCAGTGATAATTGATTCAAGATTTCTTATCTTTTCTGACAACTTCTATCTAAGTGGATGACCTTCTTTTTTCTTGGCAAATCGTGACTTTTATTGAATTGGGTTGGTTCTAGTTAGCTTTTTTCGGATTTCACCTAGCCTTTTATGAACAACTGTACTGATTTAAGTTTGAAATACTTATTATTCTTTGATCTATAAGTCCAAAATTTCCTCTATTAAGGCTTTTTTGGATTAAACATAGCTTTTCAGCCTCTTCCTTGATTAGAGAATAGCATCTCTTTAAACATTAGAGGTTATGGTCAGCTGTTTGTCAAGGTTGTCTATGTGTTGGTCTAACTTGAAGCTAGTTATTTATTTGGAAGTGGCAAGTGAATGATCTAACTTTTCAAACTAAATTGAGGGAGAGATACGATTTTTTAAAGCTAAGAGATATTGGCTGATTGCTGGAGTTCAAAGGTGTTGAATTCTTCCTCAAGATTTTAAATCTGTTCTTGAATATCGAGTTTGTGGTCATAAGTAAGGCTGTGTTTGTTTGGGGTTGGAGATGTACTTGTGATTATCTTTCGATGAAAGGAGTTGAACATCATCAATTTAGTTATCTATTTGTAGGATCTAATCCGTAATAAAATAAAGTGTAAGGCAGTTAATCAGGCCTTTGGACAGAATCACAGCAATAGAGATACAAAAGTTAAGTTCCTAATACAACACAATAAATCATTTTTGTTAAAACCAACTGCTCCTCAAAATTTATTACGTTGTTATCCTCTCTCTTGTGCTGCATTTTAAAAGCTTGTTTAACATTTCTTTTCCTTTTGGGGAAACACCCTCTCCATGCTCAAATTTTCCTTGCTGAATCAATCGGTAAAGTTCCTTTTCAGAAGTTGCACGAAAAGGGAATTTTCCGTAAAGCATTAGATACAAAATGATTCCCAACGCCCAAATATCCGCAGCTTAACCGTAGTAAGGCAGTTTTATTGTGATTTCAGGAGCCATGTAAGGTGGAGTGCCACAAAAATTTTGCAACTTTTGTCCTGCTTTTGCACTAAATCCGAAATCTATTATTTTGATGACATTTTCACCATTTAAGAGAATATTCTAAAGCTTCAAATCTCTGTGGCAAACTCCTTGTTAATGACAATACTTAACTCCTTACACTATTTGCCTGAATATCATTTTGGCAAAGTTTTCCTCAATGTTTTTGTTTTTTCTGAGCAACCCGGCTAAAGACATTTTGCCACCATCTTCCATAATGAGATGCAACTTTCTTTTGTCTTTGACAACATGGAAAAGGCCAATTACATTCTCATGACTCAGTTTGGTAAGATTATTGATTTATCTGTAGATATTGTCGAACTTGTAGCTTTATATTTCATCAATTTTAGTGTAGGTCTTCATGGCAAAACGCTTGTTTGTTTACTTATTCACTGCCAAAGATACCACTGAAAAGCAACCTTTGCCCAAGTGAGAAAGCATTTTGTAATCCTAAAGCAAGCTTTAAGCACTTAAAAACCTTTGTATGCTTTCTTCCCTAAGCTTGTACTAATCTTTGATTGACTGCATTTAAGGTTTGAGCTGCAATGGCTTGATTTTTGCCAGTTTTCCCATTTTCGTTGACCTAAATATTTACTTTCTCTCTTTCTAAGGGTTTTTCGCATTGCTTAGACTAACTAACTTTCTCTTTTGGATTTAGGTATAATCCTTCATAAACCTATCATCTCTTTGTTTTTTGTTGAGAGAGTAGTTCATGATTTTTTTGGGATACCTCTCTTAGTTTTTATGTTCCATAAGAGCTAACTAAGCAGCGAAATTACATAGAATGGATTTAGCGTCAGCCTGATGCTTTGGTACAAACTTGATAGGTGGAAGAATGCCGCTATTGACATTTTAGAGCTCGTTTTTAGGCTAACCTAAATCAGATATAAATTAGTGGTTTACTATATTGTTCGGGGTCTTGTCTTTTGTCTTCAAGTATTTAGCTTATCTCTGCTTGAGTTTACATTAAATTACAATAATTTTAATACAAAGCTGACTGCTATTTCAAGCAGAGATATAACAGAATTCACCAATTTTGAATTCTAGCTTTAAAATAAACTAGAATATGCTAACAAACTGCAGTAAAAGACAGATGAAAGATTGCTGAATCTAAGTTTAATCAGTTTTTAATGAATTTCGCTTATCTTTGGCCTCTCATAATACCAATAAAGTCCTAAGGCAATCATGAAAACTATGTAAAATAATTTATAAAGTAGTCTTAAAAAATGTGATAGAAACTCAAAGATGCAGAAGAGTTGTCATGAGCCTGATATCTTTGCTGCAATATAGCCTATAATAAAATCTAAAATCATATTAATCTCATCCTGGGAACATGGAGAAAGAATTTGGATCAAAATTTCAAAAATCTGAATACAATCACCACTCCTAGAGCATCCCCTCCGATGAATAATATTAATCCTCTTAAGAAGATGAGATTTAGGTTCCAGTCCAAAATGCTGCCAACTCAGCCATCTTTGATAAGTACAAAAAAGAACAAGGACGAATCGCCTAGGCCATCAAATAAGAAGACGAGGAAAACTAGACTGAAAACGAAAACTTCAGGTTCAGAATCAAAAATCTTGATACTGGGGAATAGCTGGAAATTTAAAACGAGGAGATGGAAGAGATCGTAGACAAAAAACTTTCCGAAGGTCGCCACAGTATTGATTTCACTAGCTTAGACCTGTAAAATTTCACCATCAACTGGAACGATTTCTGGATCCAGGTCAACAAAAACAACTAAAAGCTCAGGCAATATTGCGAAGAGGGGCAATACGATGAAGCAAAAACACTTCTCTAGAAAGGCTAGGGAAGCTATCCTGCACTAGTCAACCACAAAGCATTGGATGATTGGTCTCCGATCCATTTCGCTTGTTATGAAGGACATGACGATCTTGTTGAATTGCTTTGTGAGCATTAGGCAGATGTAAACGCAGTAACTAAGTTCAATAGAAATGCTTTGCACATCGCAACCTTAAGAGGCCACATCTAAGTCGTCAAAATGCTGTTCAATTATAAAATAGATGCTGATGCCTGCGACCATGATGGCAACACAGCTTTGCACTTTGCTGCAGAAAATGGCTATAAAGAAATAATAACTTTTCTGTTGTAGTCTAAGTGCAAGGTAAAAAAGAACAAGGAAGGATTGACGCCAATCCATGATTGCTGTGAGTAATCTCTTAAGAAGATATTCTACCAGTATGGCTTCAAAGAAGATGGAGACTACTAAGAGTACAGTAAAGGGAAAGCTGGAAATTCAAAGCAAATCCCAATCAATCGAGTTGAACATTCCACTATCAACTCCACAGGTATGACTACAGAGGACTTTGTCTTTCATAAGATGTTGGGTAAAGGATCCTTTGGAGAGGTCTTTTTGTGCCATAGAAAAGGAGATCCTACTAAAAAACTGTACGCTATGAAGGTTCTCAGCAAAGAGAAAGTTATGACCAAAAACCTCAAAAGATATGCCTGGACCTAAAGAAACGTTATGAGTGTCATTAATCATCCTTTTATGGTGAAACTTAACTTCGCTTTCCAATCAGCAACCAAGCTATTTCTGGTGATGGATTACTATCCAGGTGGAGACCTTGGCAAGCTGATTAGCAAAAAGAGAGCAATCTCTGAAGAGTAGGCCAGAAAATACATAACTTAGTTGATTTTAGCCTTCTAAGCCTTACATAAGAATATGATAGTCTTTAGAGATTTAAAGCCTGATAATGTTGTGCTTGACTCTGAAGGGCATTGCAGATTGACTGACTTTGGCCTTTCTAAAGAAGGAATATACAACAATACGACTGGAAGCTTTTGTGGCTCTGTGGCTTATTTGGCCCCTGAAATATTATCTAAGCAAGGACATTCAAGGACTGTTGACTGGTACCTTGTGGGACTGCTTCTTTACGAGCTTATTGTGGGCTTACCCCCTTACTACAACTCTAAAAAAGAAGTTCTCTTTGATAACATCAAGAGGTAAATCTGATTTAATGCAGAGGACCTTTAAAAATACCAAGAACAATGTCTGCCTAGGCTAAAGATCTGATTAAAAAGTTACTTTGCCGAGATCCTCGAAAACGCCTTGGAGCAGAAAGAGACTCTGAATAGCTCAAATAGCATTAATTTTTCAAGGATGTAAACTGGCAAGATGTTTTTAACAGAAAGCAGTAAATGCCTCCAATCGATGAGCCTAAGTGGAACCTCAATGAGACCATTAAGCTTTCCTTCGAAAACTCTGAGCCAGGAAGAAAAATAGAGGGTTGGACATTTATTGCCCATCATTGATCAAGAAAGATCATTATTTATGCGACTTACAATAAAATATATAAATAAATGCGTCAAATTGTGAACAAAAACGAAAACTTCCAACCTCTCAAATCTCCTGACATCGATCGTTCGAAATCGAAGCCTCTTACGAAAACCCAATCGCCCATAAATTAGATTTTAAATCATTCGTCTCAACTAAAAGTGCCCAACGGTCTATGCCATCCTTTGAAGAGCCAATAACAATCAAGCACAGATAGCAAAAGTGCTCAGTTTGAAAGAGAGACGGTCGATTTGTGGATCAGTAAGTACGAATACGTCAAAAGAGACAACTAATTGTTGCAAAGTCAAATAGCCTACCTGAATTAGCATATCAATCGTCTTACTGCAGCGAAAAAGAATGAAGAATTTCAGTTTTCTAAGCTACTGAATGAGATCTCTAAAGGTTTTATGCAGCAGATTATTCAATGTCAGTAGACTATAAGGGTTTCTTTGTAGTTTTTCGAGGAAAAACTCATCAGTTCTTAAGATTAGATTAGGAAGATTAAGGTTTAATTGAATAAAAATCGCACCAAAAACAGACCCAAATCTTTGGATATTCCTTTTAGCTGCTAACTTTAAGAGCTTTTTCAATCAAAAATTGAAAATACAAAGCTTTCTGCAAGAATAAAGGTCCTTGAGGAGGAAATAAAAGACTTAGGAAATAAATACATTTCTAATTTTTAGTGGAAATTTGAAAGTTTCAACTTTTTCAACTAGCTTTAGAGGAAAATATTCAACAAAGGTCTTTCCGGTTCAAGTCCTAACGAAAAGCTGATATTACCCAACTCAGCCTCTCTGGCTGAAGAAGAAAAAAGAAAATGAGTTGATATAAATGTTAATTGCTTATCAGAGCTTTTTTCTTATTTCTTTTATTCTTTCAAAAATCGTCTGCTAAGCTCTCAATAACTTGTCTTTGTAATCCATTGATATGCAGAGGTCATAACTTAAATCCTAAAGCAAAAAATTCACTTTTTCCACAACCCTAAAACTTTTTTATGTTCTCACATGATTGTAAAAGAAAAATTTTATTTATAAAAATGTATTAATTTCATAAAAGTGTAAATTAATACTTAGAAAAAAAGAAAAAAGGAGCTAAGGAAAATGAAATAAAGCAAAGTCTTTCTCTGTAACTCCTAATACTATGCACCACAGAGCTCAAATATAAAGAAGATAATTGAAATCCCATAAAAAACTGTAAACGTTTTAGCTCAAGAAGCATAAGCCACGAATTCATCAGGATACTTCGTAAAAGAAGGAAACAAAAGGTTCTAAACTTAACAAAGATTTCCTTAGCCCGTGATTAGAGAAATACTAAAAGAGTAAGAAAGCATAGAAGAAAACGCTAATTGGTCTCAGTCCCATGGAAAGATCACCATTGCCTAGCTTCATGAGAAACTCAGATAGATTTAGAACTTTTTGGCAAACAATTCTTAAGATTAGCTCAGTACAGAGGGTTAAGTTCCCTCTGATTATCAAATCTAAAAGAGCCTTAAGTATTTGCAAAACCAGTTTCCAAATCATGATTTAAAGTTTATGCTCTCCAAACTTCATCTTCATGTAGCGCACAAATGCCTATAAGATAAAAAGTTGTCACAAGGCAGTCTTTTAAAAGTAGATTCCAACAATAAGTAAATCCTCATCGACAACTGTTTTCCTGCTGCAATTCTAAAAAATAAGAATGAGAAGAGGGTTGCTTAATCTTTTATCAACCAAGGATATGGCCTTAAGGTTTTAAGATCAGTTATTAACGATTAATCCATTTCTCCAACAAAGTACAATAACCTCATCACTACAATCATGAAAAACACTTTCAGGACCATCTAATCAACTGTTGGGAAGCTTAAAAAAGGAGTTGTACCTTTGGGCGCACAAGAAGAGAGAATGTTGAGAGCACCTTTAGTAAACTGCGAAAAATGGTTGCCTCCAGATGAGCTAAAGACTTTTTATAACTTCATTAAAGGCACTTGTGGATTAGGTTAGGCACGTATAACCACTGCAAGCGCAATTAACTTATATAAATCAATCATAAAGCAGCTACAGCAAAGGTAAAGACTTATTGGAGTCAGCAAAACAGACAAAAGCAAGCTATCTAGCGAAAGTAATAGAAGAACTAACTAGCTGTTTCGAAATGATGGGACATGAAAATCTATTTTACATCATAACAAACAAATGCAGAGTTATGACTTATTTTACATTTGATTGTATAATCATATCTATAATATTGACTAATGGCTTAAGACGAGAAGCAATAAAGACTTCTACCACAGATCATCTAATAACCAAGACATTCTTCTTCTGACAGCTCACTTTTTTCGAATCAAACTAACTAAAGCCTAAAGCTGTTACTTGCATTAATGTTCACTTATGAGGTGAACATAGAGGATACTCTAAAGAAGGCAGATTCACAGACGTAAGTATAGTGAAATTTAGGGTAGCAAATGTGTTGCTATTGATAAAGAATGCCCCAGGAAATAAGCCTCTTCAGCTAATCTTCTGCTATTTCTGGCAGACGAATGGCTTAATAAGAGCTTTCCTATTAACACTGCTTTATCCTCTGCCAATTTGTGTGCTTTTTTACTACCTTAACAACATTTTCCAACTCTTTCTAACCAATACCTACTACGTGACTTTGATAAAAGAAATCATTTTGGTGGGCATTAGATGCTCAGTGGTTTCTTATCTTCTCAGATATTGCTTACATTTCTCCAATAAAAAGATTAATTGGGTAACTTACATTGGGAGTGTTATTGTTGGTGTTCTTTTAAAGTTTTTCGCTTCTTCAGCTAGCGTAACTTACTTCTACATTTTGTTGTATTTGATAGGCATTTCAATGTCTTACTTCAAAAACAAAGAAGAAAGGGATAAAGAAGAAGTGGTCAAAGAAAAATAAGAATAGAAAGACTTGATGTAGGATTTCAAAAAAATACAAAACATACCAACCATAAATGCCAAAATCGCCCTCGTTTTTCTCCTCCTTTCATTTTTTCTATTGTGGGCTTTAGGAAAGTAGAATTTTAGCTATTCAGATTTTATGACTAAGCACAATTTGGGAATTTAAAAGAGTACTTTATCGTATCTATGATGCCTAACAGCTAAGAAACCTCAATCTTTTATTTTCCTCTAGCAACTCTCTTCCTAAATAAAAAAAATGTTCCTTTGGAAGTGGTAACAAATTACTATGGATTTGGCTATATTTTGCCAGGTTTGCACCTAAAATCTTTCTTTCTCATTTTGGAGGATAGCAGCCTATTCAACATAATTCTGAGCTATTTGTCACTTCATCTGCCTTCTCTTCTTATTCTGTGTGTTTACATAGGCTTCAATTCTTCTTTTCAGACAGTCTTGTGGAGAAATATAAGGAGGACAGTTCAATTTATCGGCAATGGGCTGATTTTGGTGACAGTCTGGAAGATGATTGAAGTTTAAGAGTGCCATTAGAACATAATTGTCTTCACAGCAGTGGTCATTTTGACGATAATTAAGCTTTACAAGCTAAATGAGATGATTTCTGCTCTTTTGGGAATAGTGTTAGTGGCATCAAGGGCATCTGCTCTTCACTTTAGCAAAAAAAGGACCATAGATGACTTTCTTTGTTGGTCAAAGGCATGATAAATTGTATTTGATATGTACAAAAAACCTTTTCATACTGTGACTGAATTTTTTTTATTTTAAAAAACAGATTTAACTATGGCTGGAAATGAAATGAAAAAGAATGGGTTTAGTTATAAAAATTGAAAAATTTTAGTTGATGTGATTTGAACAAAATATTATAGGAAATACATTTTGGAAAGATAAGGCAATAAGATAAAAAAATGTTCATTTTTTTGTTAGCTGGCCACTCTAAAAAAGAAATAACCTTTGAAAAAAATGGAGCAAAGCTCAAACTATACACTTTTCAACTAAAGCCACAAACCTAGTTTAACTTGCCAATCTAACAATTCAGCAACAGATTAGTAAATAGACTTTAAAAATAATCCCCAGCCATAAAATGAAAAATTAAAGATTTAAAGTTTGATAAAAAGCAAAATCTTATAAAAAAGCTTGTACGAATAGCTCTTGTCTTCCTCTAAACCTTAAGAGCCTTAGTAGTAGAACTTCTAGGATACTTGGCTTTCAGACTAAGAGAAAGAATAAGCCATATAAACCTATGAAAACGCCTTAAACCAAGAGTAAAAACTAAAGCTGATTGAAGGAATGATTGGAAATATGATTAGGCTCAAAAAATAAAAATCTTAAAGCGCCAATTTCTCAAGCTAATGCTCTTAAAAAGAACATTTTGGAGTGTAACAGAGTTTTTTTGCAGAAAACTAGCACTTATCTGAATCTTAAAGTAATTAGGAGCAAAAGAAAGGGCTTTAAAATGAATTTATTGAGAATATTCTGCAGGAAGATGAGATGTTGGAAGACTAGAAAGCATAGCAAAATTATATAGAACATTCCTAAGCCTAAAGTATCATAAAATTAGCCAAACTTGTTAAAGAGGTCTTTCCTAACTATCCATTAGCTACTTCTGTTTGCTCACTCCATACATTTTATGAAAAGAGTTAGTTTCTGAAGCCTACTGAGCCAAATGCGAAGATAAATGGAACATACTATGGTCAAAAATATAAAGGAAATGGAAATCTTACAACTTTGTATTCGAAACAATCCAAATAATAGAAGTAAACAGAGAAAAGTCCGAATTTGAACAAACCCACGTTCAAAGAACAAAAAGGTAAGAATAAACTCAGTGCCAGAGAGTAAGTTTAGAAAGAGATTGCCTTTCTCTTTATTACTAGAGGCTATGGCATTTCTATAGCGAAGGAATTCACCAAAAAGGAATTGTAACATTTTTTCTATTTAGAGATGGCAACAAATACAACAGTCTTTTAACATCTGTAATTCGTGGAGCTATTCGTAAATTGTGTGATATTATGACCAAAAATTTAGGCATGAAGGTGAAGGTATTTGATTCTATGGAGTAAAGATTGCTACGATCACCTTTGGTAAACTGTCGTAAGTGGTTATCACGCACTTAGCAGCAAACTTTTTTCAAAATAATCAAGATTGTGTATGGAATGAATGAAGAAGCTATTTACAACGATGAGGTCATAGCTCTTTATGAGAAAATTTTGAGGCAACTCAATAAAAGGTGCTAATATGGAGAAAAGCCTATTATTCAAAAGCTGAAAGCCGAAGCAGAGTCTGCCTCAAAGAAATCTAACAATAGGAAGTTTTAAGGTATAGCTCATCCTTCCTTGCTTCAGTAAACAAACACACATTCCCAATCAGATATACAAAGATTTAGAACAAGATAAAGGTAAGCCTAATAAAGTCTTTTCAATAAAAAAGTCAAAGTATCCAACATTTAAAGCTATGAGAAAGAAATAGCCCAACTTTATGCTGAATTCAAAAGCTATGAATCAGTTTATCTGATGCTTACTAAAAGGTACCCAACTTTTGAATGGTAAAAGAGCCAAATAAAGGGAACTTTGGAGAAGCTAATAAAGATAGGGCTGAAAAAGGTAATGAAGTACAGAAGAGATTACGCAACCCAAGGTATGGAGTTGCCTACATTGGCCTTGAGTTAAAGCTTAGTCTCTCAGATAATAAACAGTCACGAAGGTCAGCTAACACGAATTAATGCTGTAAAATGTTTGCTTTAAAACTTTCTCACTTCTGAAAAAACGCTACAAATGATCAATATCATCAACTGTTGCCTTTATGAGCTTTCAAGGAAACAAAAGTGATCAAAGCTTTAAATCTGCCCTATTAAGTTTTATATGTCTCTATTCAACTTTTTTATTATAATATGGCGGAAGGTTTAGTAAATGAAAAGTTTAGGAAGTTGTTCGTTCCGAAGTTCTGTATTGTAAATAAAACTTAGTTATCAGGTGTTTCAGCATTTGAATTGCCATAGAAGATCAAAAGCTATAGAAATAGAAAAAATTTTTAGAATTTATTTTTTTCATGATCACTCATTCATTTATGAAGAAAGATTCAAAGAAAAAACTTCTTCAAGTTTAACTCAAGAAATTCATGCTTTTTGTGAGGAGTTTTTGATGTTAAAGCAACTTTGGCTAATATTTTACTCCTTCAAAATAGAAAATTTAAGACGTCAATTATATTCTTTTTCGTTTTCACAAATCCAAAAAGATTCTTGATTTAACAAAACCCCTACTCCAGCATCAATCACAGAATCCTTATATTCAAAGGATTACAATACTTAATTTAATAATGGGGCGTTAAGTTTTTGGAAAACTTAATTTAGAAAATTAATTAGACCCAATTTGGAAATGGGAACCCAACCTACAAAGCCAGTTGTCCAGAACCAGCCGGCAGCTCCGACGACGAAGATCATCATACATCAATAGCCTCCTGCTAAGGTTGAAGAGCCTATTCATTAACCTGTACTTTAGCACTAAGTGCTGCAGGCTGCATCTGAAGTCTCCCTGCCTTCTGAAAGAAACTAGAAAGATGATAAATTTATTAAATAGCTTTTGGTGAGAAATAGGAACATGAACTCAATCCACAGCACAGGCCACAAAGAGCTCTTGCCTAAAATAGCCTTTCCAGCTCGCCAGAAGAGCCACAAGCTCAACTCTCGGAAAATAGAAGAGAAAATAAATGATTCAATACTCACGAATGAATAGACTCCTGCCGAAAAAGAGAATATCATACCTGAGAGCAAGTCAGGACCTGTGAAGAAGTATTGTTGCCAAATTGAGGATTGGGACTAGGATGTAGGGTGAAAATGGAACTTCATTTGTATTTCACTTATAATTTATGTTTTCTAGTGGTTCTAAGCGCTTTCTTGCTAGGATCAAATGCTTGGTTATTTTTAGGTTCAATCTTTTAGAGCTTACCTTTATAATTTCATCGCATATGGAAGTTAACAGTGATAGAGATAAGTCGGAAATTTATTCACTCGATACCTAAACTCACTCAATACGCTCAATAAAGCTGGGAAGAGGCAAGAGAGGCGCTTTTAAAGCCCTCACTAGTTCTTGCGACAAAATGAGAACTTCTTGCAATCTCTAACTACTTTCATCTATTTCGCGCAAATTAAAACCTCAAAATATTGAAGTCTTCAGCAAACCAACTGGTATAAGGATGTCTGACCCTTTCCAGATGCGTTCTACCCTGACAGTCAGTTGCTTTCCATAACTCAATACCCTCTCAACTTTTAACAACAGTTATGCTAACTATTGGCAGCTCAAAAGTGCCCCATCTCCTTCCTAGGCTGTAATTCAGAACGTTCATGGAAGTATTGGCGAAAAACGAGGTTGCATATAAGAAAATTGTCCAGTAAAACGTAAATGGATGAGAAAGATTGCATTTTATTAAAGAGAACTCAAAAACAGTTTACTTTTGAGGGAAAAAATCAACTTTTGCCCGCTCTAAATCGCATAACAAATCGACAAAGACGTAACCAGAACCTACAACTCTCAAGTGCTCACAAAAAATAAAATAGCAGTCTCCCAAGTAGGAGCTGATAAGTTCAATCTCATAGACAATCTACGAATCATTTTGCGGCTCTACGCTATTTTTGACCCCTAAGTAGGCTATGTGCAAGGAATGAACTTAGTGTGTGGCGCAGTGGCTCTTCATATGAAGTAAATCAACGGCTGCTTTGTCTTTTTCAAAGAAATAATGGTTTACGGGAAGCTACGTTCCTTTTACATAAACGATTTTTCGTTAGCCAACCAGTAGCTAAAGATAATGCTTCACAGGCAATTAAAGTTTCTTAACCTGGAACTGTACTAGTTATTGGTAAATCTAACATAAGATAGGTCTCATCGGGAGTAGACTTTCTTTTCTTTCTGCCTTACTATATAACTCTATTTGGGGCTTTTGTAGACATCAAGTATATGGTACCTTTTTTGTTATTCAGCATATTCTCATTGATCTGTTTATGCGCGATGGGGTTGCCTTTCTCAACAAACTGTGCCTTACACTCCTTCTCTACTTAAAGTAGACTCTCATGGCCGAAGGGGAAGAAGACTATGTTATAACTAAACTTGGGAGCAGCTATATCAAATAAATGACAATAGATTGGGAAGAAATCATCGTTAATTCACTCAAACTTGATCTAATATGATTGTTTTTGCGTTTACATACTTTTCAAAATCAGAGTTTAGTTAGAGCTGAGCTTTTTGAAGGCTACAGAAAGGCTAGAAAGACAAATCAATAGTTATTTATTAATATGGACAAAAAATTGCATAAAATGAAGGGTTAAATGCTAAAAAATAGCAAATTCATATTCTTTGACGTCTGATTTCAGAGAAATCAACTAGAAATGTTGCTATATAGCTTATTGGGTTGAACGGTACAATAACTTTTCATTATAATAAATAAATGTGAGAAAATGTTCATAAATCCTGAAGCCTAAATCTTGACAATTGCTTATGTTTTTAATGCCATAGTTATCCTTAAAAACGATTCAACTTTTTAGAAAGCCCAAAAAATGAGTATTTTCCTATCTTTATAGACGAAAGGCGTTTCAGATTATCTTTATATTGAAAGAGTTTGATTCATTTGAGGAAAGCTTAGGGTGTCTTCATAATTATAACAAAATCAACTTTCCATTACTGATGGGATGGAATATACAAAATTATTTCCTATTTTTTTATAAACATATTTCTTGAATGAGTAAAGAGGAAAACCAGAAGTAATATCAGGATGAGTTTCTTTAAAAAGATCGAAATTCAAGTAAAACTTGCTCCACTTTTCCTGAAATAGACTTTACGCCACCTATTTAACAACTCATTATGCCAATTTATCCTCATTAGTTCCGATTTTAGCTTTTTGATGAAACGCCGTAGGAAATTTAAATAACTCAAAGAATGAATCAGCGAGTGGTCTGTTGGATGATTACTCTTTGCTGGTCAAAGAATCTGAGTCAATAATGCCTTTGGGCAACTGTACTCTTATACTACACTTGCAAGGCCAAAAGAAAAATTAAAAAATAAAGTCTAGAGCTTACATGTAAGCCTCTCCTTATTTAGTGCTAACTTGCCTCTGCCTGTCGCTCAAAATGACAACAAGCAACTTCTATCTTCCTCGTTAGCTTGCTGCACTCTCTAGTAAGCCACTTACTGCAGCTGATATCATCAAAATGGAACAAACCATTCTCTAAGTCGTAGACTACAATCTTGTCATTCCCCACCAACTTTGCTAACTTTTGCATTCAAACTCCTTTTCCTAAGATCACCTCTAGGAGATTATGATGGTTTGTGAGCTTTTGATGGTTAAAGACTACAGTATATTCATTAATCATTCTACATTGGAGTGTGTTGCTAAAATGCTGAGAGTTGACTAACTAGAAAAGAGTGCTGATGAGGACCTATCTTAATAAATAAAAGACTTACTACAATTGAAATAGTGCAAAATTGTTCTCAACAAGTACTCTTCGAAATTCGATATTGAACGCCTTAAAGCCAAGTTTTGTTGATCTTTTACTTTTAATCATCCTTCAACTTTTCCTATCAAGTATATTATTCTCCAAAGATTCATCTAATTTTGGATTTTGAGACTCTCAATTAAAGTAGCATATTTATTTCATGCTCATAAACCATGGATCTAAGCTTTTTGTGGGCAGTAAATTAGTATGAACAAAAAGACAACAAACAATCTTATTCTTTGATATCATAGCTTTATCTTTTACTTATTCTTTGAATTAAGAATAATTTATATTATCCGTTATGGGAAACGAATGTGAAGTCTGCGAAAAGGCATAAAATGATTCAAACCGTCGCAACTAAATAAGCCAGAATCTAAACCTTTAACAAAAACCTACCCAAGTCCCAGCCAATACATACTCAGGCAAATAAAACATTGCTTAGTAAGCCTTTTTTTATTCAGCCGTCCCAGTCTCTCAAAAAAAGATGAAGACTATTTTAATCAAATCACAGTCTATGAGCCCAAAGCGAGCAAAGTCAATCGAGAAGTAGAGCCCTCTCCTAAGATCTAATAAGTAAGGTTCAAAAACGGAGTTATTTACAAGGGAGACTGGAAAGGAAATGTCAGGCATGGCTATGGAGTTCAGGTTTGGCCTGATGGAGCCAAGTACTAAGGCTTTTGGGACAATGGCAAAGCAACTGGAAAGGGCAAATTCATACATGTTGATGGAGACATCTACTAAGGTGATTGGAATGAGGACAAAGCTTCGGGTTACGGAGTTTACTTGCATAACAATGGTGCCCGTTATTAGGGCGAATGGCTTGAAGACTATCAACATGGATATGGAACTTAGACTTGGGCTGATGGAAGCTCTTACGTTGGTTACTACAAAGAGGGCAAAAAGCATGGAAAAGGCAAATACATTTGGAAAGATGGCAGTTTTTATGACGGAAATTGGTTCTAAAACAAAATCACAGGATTTGGAGAATACATCTGGGCTGATGGCAGGAAATACAAAGGAGAGTGGCTGAATAACCAAATGCATGGCATGGGAGAATACAGCTGGAGAGATGGACGCAAATACGAAGGGGAATACTAATTTGACAAAAAGCATGGCTACGGAACTTACACTTGGGCTGATGGCCGCAAATATGTGGGGGAATGGACTAACAGCAAGCGCCACGGCAAAGGACGGATCATTTCAATCTAAGGGCAGTAGAGAGAAGGTGTGTGGGAATAGGATAAGCGGATTCGTTGGTTAGATGAGGGCAGAGAGACAGTGGGGGCTTCCCATTTCAAGAACACTTTAAGTAAAATATCCTGATGCTCAACATCTTACTCATTTGCTGATTTGAGATTATTACAAAACATATTATTAATCAATTGTCAATGGAGCAATACCTGCTCCTTTCTTTAAGCTTTTCGTAGAGATTGATGAAACTGCTGTTTAGAATCTTGCGATATCGTTCCTACCTATGTTGGTAGTAAAGGATAGCATTGTTTACCATCTGCATTTCCTACTCTGCGAGCTTGCTGTTTTGATATTTGTCCTTTTTCGTATGACCCAAACGTCTCTCTTTTTAATCAAGATGCTTTAACTCATGCAGCTTTATGAGGTTATAACGTTTGGTTGGTAGGACTGGGATAAAGTGTTCTTGAGTAGCTTCAAAGTTAGAGCTTTCACTGGATCTTTCGAGAGAAGGCAATTTCAAAATAGACGAAGACCTTTTCAGGGCCTTTTTTTAAGCTATTCTTGCTGAAAGAAACATACTAAATAATAATAAGGATGGTCCAGCTAAAGCTGCTCATCCTAGAACTTGTTAAATAAAAGAAATCTAAGGTATCAAATCTCGTGGAAGGCCAAGTTCGTCGCAGCCTTGATTGATTATTGATTATGGATTGATTTGTGAAGATGCTGCTTTCATTCATTTTTTTAGGCCACTCTCATTAAATAGTCGGCTGTGCCTCAGGCGTACCTCACTCCTTCGTCTTCATGCTTTTTGAATCAGTACCTGAGATCCATAATCAGCTATATACTACCGATCACTACCGTAATCAATATAACATGAAACATTTACATTTTGAAGACTGTCAAAGCTTCGCGAATGTCTTGAAAGTAACCGCATATTCGCTGAAAGCGTACTAAAAGATTATTGACCTGAAGCTAACAACGAGTATTGGATCAATGATCAGTGACTGGAGCGTCATTCATAGAAATCTCTCGTAACTGATAGCAAGAAGATCAGAACCCGTTGGAACTTGTAACAGATGCAGATAAATCATCAATGGTAGGCTGCAAATGTTCGAGCAAATTATGGAATCAGTTAAAAATCGTCAAAATGTGACCATTTCTAATTTATTTCTGATCGACTCAGCCAATGAGAGGATGAAGAAAATATTTTCAGAATTATGCCTCTAAATTGCTTCAGTTTGTTCAGGTTGGAATAGGCGTAGATAGGAATATGTAAAGACACATTAAACAAACGCCGCAGAAGTCTCTTATGTAGAAAGTAGAATTGGGCAGAATGTTAAACATTAAGTGAAAGTATAAATCAGTGAGGTACTGATGTAAGGAGACAACGAAATACAGCAGAGTTAAGACGCGGGCTAGCTCAAACAAGAGGTCAAACAAGAGGCCTAACCACAGAAGTTCCAAAGCAGACAGTACCAACAACTCGCAAGAGGAGCGCCCACTCAGAGCAACCAAGATGAAGAATCTAGACCTGAAAAAAGGTTTGCTCAAAAGAAAAGAAAGCTGTGATTTCCTTTAAGATTATTAAAAACTATTGTGGGAGATTATTAAAGACTATTGGGCGAGATTATTAAAGACTGTTGGGCGAGATTATTAAAGACTATTGAGCACAAAATAAAGTATTGCAGAATAAAGCTTAAGCATCACTAATTTGCTAAATTTCTGCTCAATGACTACTAAAGAAGCTTGATTCTTTCATTCTTCTTTGCCTCCATCTACCTATATCTTTCTTTCCAACGTGCCTCATCTCTTTTGATTCTTTACAGACTGCCTTACAAAATCTGCATCTTTTTCTTCATTTAGCTTATCTCAAATTATAGCTATTTGTTCCTTTTCGTCAATCTTTAGATTTCTTGGTTTTTTGTCAAAATGAGGTGGTCATCTATTGGATGAGATTGGTCTTTTCTCGTTAAGTCTGGCTCCAACTTTTTGATATCTTCGTTTTTAAGCTTCTATATCTCTGCCTCAAGCTGACTGATCTTCTGAACTAATTCTGTTTCTTTTTTTGGCACTGGTTAAACTTCAGCATTTTGCTTAATTCCACTGTTTTCTTCGAGTCTCGCTAAAATTTCATCGATCTCTTTGCGTTCTGCGGTCATTTCGTTGAACTTTTCTTAGAAAATGTCTATCAAAAATAAGATTATTTCAATCTAATCTTCGATTTTTTCCATGTCCTAAGGCAGCACTTCAAAGTTAATCAGCTCCAAGAAACTGCTTACTTTCTTTTTCAGCTTTTTCATCTGTTGACTCCTCTTGAAGTGCAGCTGTTGCTCTAACTATTTTATTCGCACATCAACTTCACTTACTTCGTTATTTATCATCTCTGGAATGCCTTCGAGACTCCCCAATGCGATGAGCTTGTTGTAAAGAAATCTACATTTTAGTGTATTTCTCTCATTTTTTTCACGATAGCCTTGGGCCATAGATTTCTAATGCTACAAAGCTTAGGCCAGATCTAGAGACTTTTTGCCTCCCTCTTCTACTATAGACAGCTTTGTGCCCATCTAATTGGACCGTTTATTAATTCTAATACGTTGAGCATTGATTCCACTTTCTCGAGGATTCACGTCTTTCCCAAAAGTCATCATGAAACTGGCCTAACCTAATTATAATAAATGAAAGAATAAACAAAGTGATCAAATGAACTGCATTTCAGGGCTTTAAAACTCATTTCTTTCAAGATAGTAGCCTGAACTATGGAGTAATGAAAAATGTGAAAAAGTGGGGTTTAGTTAATTGTTTTTACTAAATTATGTTATCCTGTAAGTTATTAATAGTCCTTACACAGTTTTTATATGATATCAAACAACCTAAGGAGGATGCGACTGTCGCGAATGACGCATCTTATTTCCTACTCTGTGTTAGACCACAAAAAGATGTAAGATACTAAGAAGAAATTATTCTCTGATCAATAAAAAACTTTGATGCTCAAGCTAAAATTCCTCTTAAAGGAGATTAAGTACACAATAGTCCAAGGCTCGAAAGACCTCTGGTAAGATACTCAGTGGATTATCAGTCTTTATCGAAAGAAGCAGGTTGAGTATTTCACAGGATTTTAGCTTTTTCAAAGCAGAAGAATAAAGATCGATTTACTTAAGTTTGTCCCTTACTCAGTCATTTTGCTTATTCCTTTAGGTGAATTGGCTTTACCTATCATTCTATGGCTGTTTCCAAATGCAGTACCTTCTCACTACCTCTTTGATACTGCCTAGGACCTTAGAATAGAAAAATGTGAACAAATCCAAGAAGAGAGTCATAAATTTTTAATAGAAAAGCTTACGAACGTAATCATGGAGAAATTTAATTTGGAGCCTTAATAGCTTTCACGCTAATAGTTTTTCAAAGAAATTTTCTTTGAGAAAATTGAAGAGTTAGACCAACACTTGGATTTTCTCAAATTTAGCTCAGACTAACTTATCCGAGTGCTAGAGTTTATGGGAGGGTGTGACTTCGTTACAGGCACTTAATCCATCAATAAAATAGTCAACTTATTCACACTTGACATTCCGCGCCTAATCTATAGAATACTTAGATGGTCTTTAAGTAAAATTTTGAGAAAAGACTTTGGTCCTTACGAAGACCCTTGGTTCATTCGTGGAAATTTTAGATTTGCGAGGTTCAACTACTTTCCTTTCTAGCCCTTAAAACGAAAGTTTTTGATTTGGCAAATCAATAGAAAATTTACGAGACTGTGGCTTTAAGATAGAGCCTTTTAGATTTACGGGTTAGACGATGCTGTTGGAAAGTACATAAAACACATAGCCAGAGAACGGGGACTGGCTGCTCTTAGTTGTTACTAAACTCTGACGAATGTAGTCAAAAACGATTGGGTCAAATTTACTACTCACCCCAAATTTAAGAACAATAACGTTAAACTTTGGTACAGTGTTATGATGTACCACTTTTTGAAGGAATCAAGTAGAGACATCAACTGATCCTCGTTTGTGTAAAATAATGGGCCCAAATATTAAATTAGCCATCTTTTGAAGGACTATAAATTATCATTCTGTATCAGCCCTCCTAATCTTCTTTCTGATAGGTCGACTTTTTGCCTTTGACATCTAAGTTTTTGATTAGCTCAGCTGAAATTCTTTTTATACTCTTCTCTAAATCAGTCATTGATTGTGATGGCTCTTACAGCTCTATTTACTTGAATGAGTCGTCCATATCTTTTGCCTTATTTAGCTTCTTCATGTTCTTACTCGCTGAGTGGTGCTCATGCTGCCTTTTGTGGAGCATTCGCCTGTCTTTTGTCTATGTTTAATTTATAAGAATGTTTATTTTACTCTAAAGTTTGCTGGTTGACTGCTTGAAGCTTTCAATGTTCTTGAAGGCTGCGTCCAAAATAGGGTCATTATTATGTTTATTCGCCAGGTTTTGCCTACTAGGCTCATGACTGATTTACTCAGAGAGAGCTAGGGTGTGTGACTAAAGGTATTTGTTAGCTGTCCTTTCTATTTTGATAGTGGCAAATAATGCCAACTCGACTTCTGAAGTCGTTTGTGGATACTTTTCTGTGATTTTGGTCAGAATCCTTGATATTTTATTGGTTTGCTTTACTATATCCCTAAACGCAGTTTCCATTGCTTTCAATTTGAAATAATATAATTTGCATTTGTTATTCGTTATAATAGCCAATGTCAAACAAAATAAGCGGTGATTTGCTCAACTTTTTCAGAGAAATCGTGCAAACCTAGAACTCAATCCTTCTTGCTAAAAAATAGCTGAGTAAGACTAAACACTTTAACGCCTCTGCCCTTTTTGGTCATATTGCCGGAAACACGGATGCCATATCTATTGAAGCCTTGAAAAAGTATGTATAGCTCAAAATTGCCTGCAATGACCGGGAGCTTTACAGCATTTTCTAAAAGTTTGATCATTCACGTCTTGGCTATCTCATCAAACAAGATTTCGTCAACTAGCTCACAATCGCGATCAAATAGACAAACACCTCAGTTAGCTGCAAAGTTACTCATGAGATTTAGCACAGGTTCTTAGCGTTACTTTCCACCATAAACAAGGCTTAGAGTGTTTTGAACGTCTGGAGACAAGAACTCAAGCATGTCAAGCCTTTTATCTTCTTTTAAGCTATCAATACATCGAAAACTGGAGTGATTAACCCCAAAGAACTGTTTTAATACTTCTTTTACCAAAACCAGCAGCTAAATCGCAACGAAGTTTAGATTTTGTATAGAGGTCTACTGAGAAGGACATAAAAGTAGCTAAACCTAGAGGTTTTTTGTCTGAACTTCAACCCTCTCTAATTTGGCTACTATCCGAACTACCAACTTCAACTCTAACATGGGATTGAAGTAGAACTAAAGCATAAAAAAATGGTTGCTGACGAGGCACAATAGGTACAGTAAACTTTGGAGTCTAAAAAGCGCAATAATTTGATCCTGTAGTAGGTGCACAAACAGGCGGCTTTGAGTCGTGAGCTGTAGCTATAAAACAAGATAAAAGATGAAATCCGTGCTTACCAAGAGTTGAAGTTTTTGACGGTAAAGAAGTACCATCCCCATCTATCCTACGACTACTTCTTGTACAAATAAAAGGAAAACGAGCAGGCCAACATTCGGCTCATCTAGTCATAGAAACAAAAAGTAAAAATAAAGGAGGCTATTTATCGGGACAAGATTAGGAATGTGGAAACCATGATTGAAGTTGAGAAGTTCCAAAGGAACAAAACTCATCTAGAAGGGCTGGAAAGGGAGTTCGGAAGTGAGGCAGTTTTAAGCAATAATACGGATGCTATTCGGAGATTGAGAATGGAGAAGTAGATCAAATCGCATGCATTTTCGAAGAGAAAATTATAAGATGCGCTAATAAAAGGAAGAATCGAGCAAGGTCTAGTGCAAAGACATCAACACTTAAAGCTATTATGATTTTATCCAGGCGCATTTTCACTATCAACAAATGTTTGCTGATTACGAATCGAGATTATCACTAATTGGCTTAACCAAGTACGAATTCTATCAACTGTAGGCACAAATGTCATTTTTCTTGATATGTTGAGAGCAAGTGAGCTATCCTCAAGATCTGAATTCCACGTATCGTTTGAAAAGCATCGCTTTTGACATGACTGTAGTCTATCAAATTTATCAGGAGATTTTTTGGCTATTCTCAGAACTCTTCTTTATCAGATGGCTACTTTTCGAAATTATTAATATAGCTTAGAGTGCTGTTATGCGTGCATTTCGGTTGTTAAGGGAGGAGGGGAGTAGGTGTTCGAGAAGATATTGTGGCCGAGTGGTTAAGGCGATGGACTTGAAATCCATTGGGTTCTCCCGCACAGGTTCGAATCCTGTCAATGTCGTTTTTTATAATTTGTGGCCGGGGTCAGAATAATGGAAAAAAGCATATCATTTTTCACAGCAACAGCCTCTTCTTCTACCCGTTCAGGTAGTTGTTGACTTTGAGCCGCTAGAGCAAGTGCCGGTTCGGCTTCAGGCTGAAGATGTCGTCGCGGAGATTGCCGCAGGCGGGGTCGGGGGGCAGAGGCCGATGCTGCATTTTGGGGAGGGAGATGACTCGTTTGGGCTTTTTGGTCTAGGTGAAGTGCGTGGAGTGGGAGCTGAATTGGAAAAAGTTGGGAGGCAGCTTGCTATTGATATTTATGCGGACTTTGCTGTTCACACTCTGTGTGCTACCTATAGCTGGCAGCATTTTGAAGACTGCATTTTCCTTGTTGTCCATGCTGTATGACCCAGCCCGTGAGAGAACCAGGAGGGGAGTTTAAGACATGTAACTTTATACTAACTTTCTGCAAATATTCTAAACCCCAATCGAAAATCAAACAATTATTTTTTACAAAATACCCGTTTAAAGCCCTTGGGCTCTTTGTAGTCCGGGGAAGGTCGCAGAGACCAAATAAATGATACTAAAAGTAGTTTTCTCCGACCCGTCCAAAGATTAGCGAGGCCAAAGTGGGCAGGGGCTAGATTCGCAATAGAGTGCAGCAAATGGGAGAAATCAAGTTGATTGGGAGTTGAGTATGCGCCAGACTCCAAACAAATTTACTAGCCTCAACATCCCCAATATCAGCTACCCATCTCAGCCAGAGGGTGGTAATGGCGATATCGGTGGCTCAGCAGCAAAAGATTCCATTTTCACAATACTTGCTCTCCCAAATAAGCTGAATTCCAATATCGATCATAAAAATCAAATTCACAAATTAAACAACTCTACAACTGATCCTCCGACGCTTGTTTTCGCCCACCAGCCCCGAACCGCTATTGCAGGCTGAATATTAGCAAATTATAGATTTTGCAGAGACGGGGGATAGTTATAAAAATTCTTTTTCTTGCCAGATCTCCTGCCAACCCCTAATCACAAAAGAGGGCCGAGGAACTCTCAGATCAAGATAAAGGCGAGGAGGTTTTAGTGATTTGAAGACTTCCTAATAGAAAATCCAAAGGAACTTTAAAAGATAATTCCAATCAATTCAAAAATATAATATAAATTGAGAAATGATCTACTCTAACTAACCTTTCATGATGTTCAGCCACAGCGAACTACTCCCCAACCTACAGCTCGCCTCCAACCACCTCCCTTACCCTTCCTATCTCCAGCAACTCCTTACTTAAGCCGAAAACCTCAAGAGCCAGAACTTGCTTCTACAGAGACAACTAACGCAGGTCCTTCAAGAAAACGAGCTTGTAAAGAGTGAAAACCTTGAGCTAAGGGAGGAATTGAACAAAGGCAGCCTCAAAATCAAAAGGAGATATCGAAAAAGGCGCACCCACTTATAGAAAAAATTTGTATGCGAATTCGAGAACTGCGGACTAAAATATTCTTCGAAGGTAGCTCTAAACTCCCACCTACGTAAGAAACATTAATATGAGCCCTTCGCTTGTCTCTGATTTTATAGGGATTATAACTCTACTGGTTCCGACGTTTCCAGCTTTATTACTTACCAGAATTTAGTTATAAGGTAAAAAAATCACTGAAGTCATCTCTTATAAAATCAACCCATAGAACACTCTCGATTTTTTACCCTATTTTTTATGAAGATTACCCATTGAGCTAAATTTTACACTTTGGTTTCCCCTTAGATCAGACCAAGAAAAAAGAATAAAAACTCTGATTATGAATTCCGTACTGTTTTAAAGCCCGTATCTTAGCCTTATTCTTTCTCAAGCGGCTCAAACTTCCTCCATAGTTAGCTGCTAACAGATTGCACATACAAAAGTGTAAGGCGTTGCACACCGAGGCTTAGTTTATTCCTCCTTCAATCTTTATCTTCCAACATAAACGAGCCTTCGAGCAAATTATCGAAAATCAAAATGAAAGTTACAGCGTTAGGCTCTTGAGTAAATAAACTATGAAGAAAACAAATTAAAGCTTAAGAAAGTAGTTGAGACAGATGAAATCGCAAGACCTCTAAAAAATTAAATTTATATTGTAATTAAATTGGGCGATATTTCAAATATAGAAAGTCAATCAAATATTGATTTTTTAGGAATAACTTTCAAATATCATCAGTAATGCCTTCTCTCAAAGTTTGATCATGTTCATTACATTCTCCATTTGGCTGCTGCCATTTTTCTTGACCTATTTCAGCAACAGCTTTCTGTTCAAGTCTAAGTGCCCTAAAATTGAATTCTTCAACACCTAAATCTACTCGTCTCTTAGATCTTTTTCTGTGTTAGTTCCTACATCTCTAGTCTCTCCCATTTTAGACCTTTCTTTACTTTTTCGTAGCTATTTTTCTTGAGCTAACTAATGCTTAAGCCTAATGATCTCCAGCTGAGCAATTGACTATATTTCAACTATTTTGGATTTTAAAGAATGAAGCTCTTAAGAATAGTCAAACTTTTACTCCACACTGCTTTGAATGTTATTGAACATTTGTTCGTTCACTCTTTAATTTTAGTTGTGAATACATAGATCTAGCTTATCTTATTTGTCTTCAAGATAACTCTCTCCGTTTTTATCAGGCTCGAAAGTTAGCAGTGAGTTCATCTATGATTAGTTATGGTAATAGACTAAATATTGCGTATTTGCAGCATCTCTGGCCGCAGAGGGTGTTTCGTTGTTTTCTAAATTTTAGATGGAGTAGCTTAACTAGGTATTGTTTCTCGCCAGCAATTATGTTCCTACTGAATACGATAGACTTTGTTCCGTTGAGTCATCGGATTCCTGTATTTTTTGATCATATTTGAGTTATAAGTTAGCTTTATTCCTCACGGTTTGAGCATCATGTTAAAGAGAAGAAAGCAAGAAGTGATTTTTGAAAGGGATTTTCAAATTTGAATTCATAGTTAGATTAAATAACACTACTTTCACAAATAAACCTAACTTTAGAATGAAATCATTGACTAAAGCAGCCTTCAATATTAATTACAAATAATGTGAAGTAATGCATCATTGGAGTCAAGTTGTCTCAGCATTAGCACTTTTTGGCTGGACGATTGCTTGCGTCTATTTTATTGCCCTTTTTTTAAAGTTGGTTGCTAATCTTCTTGAAAATGATTTGTTTGGCAGCCTATCTAAAGGCGATCTCCACGTTTTCGTTGGTTTTGGCTGAAGTCTCAAACATGAAAGCAAGATCTTTATCTTTCATGAACTTTTCAGCCTTTTCCAAGGGCACTTGACGTTCGAACTATCTATCTTTTTGAGCCCCAATCAAAGCAAAAATGGCTTCTTGGGTGCAATTCTCAATGGCTTAAGTGTACCAGTGCTCCAATTCTTAAAAAGAGGCCAAACTAAATACAAAGCAAAGTACTTTGCGATATTGTAAACTAGAAACACTGCGGCTGAACTCCGATAAAAGGTTTTGATAATAGATCTAAAGGATTCCATGCCGGCAGTGTCCCAAATCTGCATCTTTACACTCGTTTATTCATCAATTTTGATTTCTTTGGAGTAAAACTCAACACCCAGAGTAGCAGTGTATCCCTACCTATACTAATCCTTGGTAAATCGGTTGAGCAGGCAGCTTTTGCCAACTCCTGGAGGTCCAATAATTATCATCTTAAAGGTCTTTTCGTCTTACTTTTTCATCACTACAATCCAATAAATAATCTAATACTTCTTGCAAATAGTAATTCTACATTTTCAGAAGAAATCTAATCCGATTTTTATTTCAAACAAACAAGAAAATTAGGTCTTTTTGTAGGCATTCAAAATCTTTTTGGTCCCTTTGAATCATATTTAAATAATAACTCATGAACCAAGATAACAATCAGTCTCAGGAGAACGGAATGGTGAACTGTGGATAACTTATTGGCAGACTGCCTTTTTGGACGAGAGTAGTTTATTTTTCTATGGGGATCTGTTGGTTTCTAGACCTCATCACAGGAGCTCCATCTTCGTTAATCGCCACTAGTGTAGACAATACTTTCAAAAGCTATAGAATTTGGACAATTTTTACCTCTTCTTTTTACGTAGACTCACTTTTCTTTTTATTCGTAATCGTTTACAATTTCAACACATTTCTCTCTAAACTAGTAAGCAATGAATAACTCAGGAATAAAAACTATCAACTGGCACCATCATGCTTAGTTTTATCCTCAATGGGGCCATAATTCAGCTCATAACTTTGTTGATTCAGTTGCCTTTAGGTTACTAAGAAGGTAAATCACCTGTTAATGGGGTTGAGGGCATTTGGTTTTGCATGCTTTTTAAATACTGTTACTTTAACTCATAAAACCTAATCAAGTTTTGCTGCTTCCCTTGGAAATTCAAGAGATCCGTATACCCCTATATTCTACTTGCCATTTGCACTATTCTCAAGTTCTCTATCTCCATTCCAATGGTAGTAGGGTTATTATACGGATTATTGCAGGTGACTGTCTAAAGATTCACAACGCGACTTTCAGCTAGACTCTGCTATACGAAGCTTAACACTCTTTTAGGTGATAGCTCAATAAAGTGTTGGATTAGATATAGTAGTCAGCTAGAAGCATAGGACTTCAGCTAAAAATTGGGATATTAAAATCTCGAAAATTTCCTTGGCGGAGGGCTGACTCAGAATGAGTCTCCTGATTCAACTCTAAACAAAGACCCTTTCTCGAACCAGAAAGGGGTTCGAATAGGAGATTACTGATAGTTTTAAAACTTAAAGATCTAAAATATCATCCAAAAATAACCTTTTCCAACTTTTTTTATAAATTGCTTATTATCTCATCCTTCAGTTTGGTTTGCTATCGGGCTTTGTTCAGCCTCTATGTCGCTAAATCTATTTGCTCAACTAATTTTATGATTTCTTCTGCCTAGCTACTAACGTTGACAGCCTGTTTGCGGCCATTAGGAAAGTTCTCTTTATTCTAAGGCTATTCGTTTTATTCCTCGTTCACCATTCTGCTCCTTTTGCTGTCCATTAGCCTAGCATTGTTGACTAGTTTCCCCTAGTCCTCCGGCTTTTAGAAGCGAAGGAAAACTTGGTATAGGAATTGCTAGATCACTCCAGGAACACAATTTGAAATCTATTCAATCTGTTGTTTGCTTAGCTGCAGATCAAGTTTTTTTAGCACTTTGGTATTTAAAGTATTCCAGTTTTCTATTTTTTTAGTGGTCGAATTCGCCGGAGGGTAGTTATGTAAGGAAACCATTTTAGGGTTGTAGTGGTAAATAAGTTCAGCCAACATAACTGCATCTGAAAAATCTCGGTTAATGCTTTTTTTCGGTCGGGAAAACGGAATGCTATCGACCATTTTGTAGACTTCCTCCATTTCGCTTTGGTTCATTCCAACTATAAAAATAATTTAAATTGAATGAAAGGTAAAAACGAAGCCAACCCCAAAGATAAAAAGATAAGGGCGATCCCGGATAAAGAAAAAGGGCTTTAGTAAAAACAACTATAAGAATTAAACCCAAAATAGTTGCCGAAATAGGAGGCCAAAGACAAATAAAAGCAGCCTCATTTGAAGGTCTCCTTGAAAGAGGGCGAATAGAAACCGAAAAGCTAAAACTACATAGCAGAGATGGCCAAATTGAAGCAAGAGATGAGCATCTCCCAGTTCATAGAATAGAAGTTCAAGAAAGTGATTGAAGAGGGGTTAAAAGAAATAGTCCATCATAGACCGGAAGACCCAATCAGATATCTGGGCTAGTACTTAATCAATCACTCCAAGTGACCAATTTATTTCCTTATTCCGTCCAAGGATAAATGTATGACTAGACTTCTATAATGATGAAGTGTGGTACTTGATTGGGGGTTAATTAGGTTTTAATAAAAATTATGCTTTCGTAGTCGTTTGAAACAATAAAAATCTTCAGAGCAGGATAGAAAGGAGAGCTGGACGTTTAATAAGCATAAGAATTCATATGCAAAATATGCCTAATGGTCTAACCCATATAAAATTGCTACTCAGTGGGATGCCAGCATCTCTTCTGCAAAAACTGCCTCATCAGCCACGTCCATGAACAGATTTCTAACTATCAGCTCATCACCTGCTGCCAAGAGGGCTGTAAACATATCATCGATTACTCCGAGAGGAGCATATACCACGCTTTGGAGTTTAACACTCAAAAAATAGTCGATTCTATTCTTAGCAATTATAAAAGAATCAATCAGCTTAAGCGATGCAACACCTGCAACAAGGGAGTTCTAACATAGTCCATCTACGAAGACAAGGCTGTCCTTATGTGTACTTAATGTGGACAACGCTTCTGCTACAACTGCTTCAAACATTACCATAAACCTACTATCGCCTGCACATCGAGATAAAAGATGGAGTTGCCTCCAAACTGTCAGCAGTGCCAAAAGTGCCTTTCCATCATATAGAAGCAGTTGGGCTGTGCTCACATGAAGTGCATATGTGGTTACTAGTTCTGCTTTGAGTGTGGGTTTCATTGGGATCACACTCATATCTGTGAGCACAAACTTCCCAAAAGAACAGGAATCGCCAAAGTCTGCTGCATTATAACAAAAGTACTTTTCGCAGTGCCTCTTTTGATTTTTGTAGGTTTTTTCTTTTTGGCGGCAGTTCTTGCTATTTGCGGCTTGAGTGCAATGATGGCTGGAGTAGTTTTCTGGTAATTTATAGCTAAAAAATATCTTTTTAATAAGAAAAGTTCAAAAGTTAATGACGTAGTTTAGACAGAAAATACGAATTTGTAAGTAATCCCAAAACGCAAAGCTTCAAATGCGGAGCATTAAAAGAACAACAACAGCTGTTGCGACTGCCTTTTATTCATATTGTGGATAGTAATGTTGCCAGTGTGCTTAGGGGTGCTTGGAGTCATAGGATTGTTCTTGCCTTTGATAAACATTTGCCACAGCAAGGAGTATGTACTAAAGCCATCAATTATTAAAGACTTGCTAGTAGAAATGTAAGGATGGATATATTTGTACACAGTACTCTGATAATAAAGGTTCTTTAATTAGTTAATTTGGATTAGTTTATGGCAAATGCCTCATTAACTTAGTATCCCATAGAATCAAAATTATAAGTTTCAGCATTAATAAGCATTTTGATTATTGTTTATTCTTAAATCCTATAATAAGAATGTGCAAAATGCAGACCTGCTTTCCTTTTGTGACCACTCTCTTCACATAATCATTTTGGCTTTAAGCTGCTATTTTAAAGATTCTGAAAATAGGCAATATTGTGAGATTGGTGCTCACTGTTACAAATGTTTGAAGTGAGCACATATTTTGTGGGATTAGGTTTATATTAACAGTTCGATAAAATTGTAATAATTACTATCGATGTTTCAAAATTCTTATCAAAATGGCACCTATTTCGATCTGCTAGACCCCAAAAGTACGTCTTTTTTGAGCTAGATAGCGCAGACAAGCTAAAACTTCTTTATCGAACAAGCAATGTTACTGCGAACAATAAAGTTTTCGACAAAGATCTGAAAAGTATCAATATACTAATATCAGCTTTTGTACTTGAATTCACCTCACCTAATTCCAAGATCTTCCTCCCCAAAGAAGAGAAAAAGGATCTCTATCTGATTCAGCAATTTTTAGTATTCCAAATCTTTTTTTACCCCGGAATGAGCTGGAATATCGAACTCACCATCAGCGATCTCACTAAAGTATTCCTCTCTTTACTAAGACAAAACGTAGAATCATTCTTTCTCCCGCCACGCACAAGCATTAGATCAAACCTTTTTTTGTCAAAATTCCATGCCACAATTTCACAGAAGGTCTTTGGAACAACTTCGCCGTGGATCTTTACAGCTTCATTGAGGCATTCAAAGGACAAACCTACAGATCTTTGGACTCAATCTGCATTTCTGGACATTTCAAGCTGCGAAGAATTTATACGTCAACGACTTAGCCCTTGGAGTGCGAGGGAGAAAACGAGTCTCAATAAATAAACCAAATTAACTTGTAAGTATCTTTCTAATTATTTAGTTTGCCAAAAAATTACTATTTTCCTCAAGGAGTCGAGTACTCAACCAAACTAACACGATATTGTTTGGAGTATCTTTAGGAAGTGGCCTCAGAGGCTTCCTAGTCTAGCACAGTTAAGCAGAACAATGTTCATAAGGGGAAACCGAAAACTGGACCCTCAATACCCCGCCCACAAAAAAGCATTGAAATCATTAAAACCTAGAAACTTTTGAAAGAAAAGGAAGTTAGGTATGCAGCAAATATCAAAAAAGGAGATTTCTTAGCTAACACCAATGGAACCTAGATTATCAACAAAAAGAAAAAGGAGGAGCAGATTTCAGATGCTGAACTAAGCTCAGATAATGCTTCTACTCATTTAGTCAACAATAGCAAAAGTACTGATAAAACAGTCAAAAAGAAGCTCACAAAGACTCAGTAAATCCCAACCAAACCTCGCTCCAGTCTTTAAGGTTACAACATAGTTCCTAAAAAAGGGGGTCCCAAATAGGTCCCAAAAAGTAAGGTGAACCCTTGGCGTAACAACAAACTAAAAGAAAATGGCTATACAGATTCCTCTCATTTATAGACAAGTAAGCAGGAAGATGAGCGTAAAACTGAAACTCCTCAAACTACTTCTATGCTAAAAACTAAACTCAACACTGCCAAACACTTTTCTGATACAAAAAACATGGGTTTTGATAAAAGGAGCAGCGATCATTATAGTGACAATGAATATGTGTAATTGAGTCAAAAATTTTCAACTTTGACTGACGGAAAATTCTTCAAAAATGAATTGGGCAACAACTGTAGCAATTAGAATCACCTCAGAAACTAGTAATAGTAGATCTAGGAAAACATTGAGATGTAGACGAACTCAGTCCACTCTGATCATTAAAAACCTGAGCCCAAAAGGGCTATAGAAAATGTCCCTATTCATGAGTCAATTTGTGATTCTTTGGATAGGTTTAATCATGAAAAAATTGAAGAGAAAGCTTAAAAACTAGGTAGGAGCTCACTCTATGGCTTCGGAGAACAACTAATGAAGCGATTTATGGGAGAAATCTAGCGACCTTACTCTCCCCCAATAGGATAGAGAGAAGTCACATAATAATAAGTGTCATAAAATCATAATGTGAAGGAATAGGTCGAATTACTCTTCGATCCTGTTTTGAATTGCTATTATGATCCCAAGACCCACACCTATTATTAACTTAAAAGTTGATGATTTCTTATTTTGTCATAGTCCTTATAATTAAAGTATTATAATGGGTAAAAAAGCACCAAAATCCATCTAGAACGTAGCCTTCTCATAATAAAACAAAGACTGGGAAGAATAAGAGCAACCCAAGCAAACACAACCCAAACCCAAAAATAACAAAAACGGATTCGCTCAGTATTCCTTCTTTCCAGAGCTCTTCCTCAACATCATGATTAACAAACTGAGAAACCCGACCCCTGTTCAGAAAAAAACCATTCCTTTGGTGATGTAGGGTAAGGATGTGGTGGTGTGCTACAAAACAGGATCAGGAAAAACCCTATCTTATCTGCTTCCAATCATCAACAAACTCCAATCACACTCTCAAATCGTCGGAGCAAGAGCTTTGATTCTTATTCCCACTAGAGATTTGGCAACCCAGATCACAAAAGTACTCAGAACCTTCCTTCACAAGATTGATCTAAGATATTGCTTGCTTTTAGGAGGCTTTGTCTATGAAGGACAGTTTGAAAATCTGTCAATTAATCCTGATATAATCATTGCTACTCCGGGTAGACTAAGATAGCTCCTGTAAGAAACTGACCTCACACTTTCAAGAGTACAAACCATTGTTTTTGATTAGGCTGACCAGCTTTTCAAATAAAGCAAATTCCAAAATGACTTAAAAGATATCTTGCAAAAGTGTCCTCCTTCGCAAAGACTATTGTTCAGTGCTACAATCACTTCTGACCTAACTTAGTTTACGTTGGCTGGACTTAGAGATTATAGCTATGTTCATCAATAAATAGCACTTCCTGAAACTATGAAGATTGACTTTTTCATTGTGCGTCCTTAAGAAAAAACTGCGATTTTGATTTATTTCCTTTAAAACATCGTCAAGCGTTAAAAGGTGATATTGTTCGTCTCAACAAGGTTTCATGTAGACTACTTAATTGCACTATTAGGCAGTGAGTACGATTGTTATGGAGCCTATGGCAAGATGGACATGGATCAGAGAACTTATGCCTTGGACAATTTCAGAAGGAGGAAAGGTTCTGTGTTGATTGTGACAGATGTTGCTGCAAGAGGCTTAGATATTCCTTAAGTTAACTTTGTTATTCACTTTGACTACCCTAGCACCCACCAAATTTTTGTTCATCGAAGTGGCAGAACTGCAAGAGCTTAGAAAACTGGACATACTCTTGCGATTATTACTTACCACTAACTGCCTTACTTGGTTGAACTAAGCACTTATGTGACTAAAAAACTAGCAAACTAGTCTGATGTTCCAGATTGCATCAATTACGGCAATGTTCCGCCTGAAATTTTAGTAGAGTATGTCAATATCATTGCTTCTCTAAAGTAAAAAAACCCATAAGTCAAAGCTCACTAAGAAGTCTCAGCAAAAGCATATTAGAAGTTCAAGAAATGCAGAGCTTAAGCTTCGCAAAATAGCATGAAAAAGGCAAAAAACCTCCCATTAAGTGTAAATTAGTTTTTATTTAGACACATTATAGCTTTGTTGAAGGGCTGTAGCAATAGTAGCAAGAGTTTATTGAAAAAATAAGAAAGTTTGCTCCTAAAAAATCTTTCCTCGAAATGCAAAAGATAATGAATGACATAGATCCTTAGACAGATCCATTTTTGAAGGCAGTCTAAAAAATCAGAAAAGAGCAAGATGATAAGCATCGAGAACTCTAAAAGAAGTAGAAGCTTCGTGAGAGAAATGCTTCTAAATGGAAAGAGTTTCTTGATCAAAAGTAAATTGATTAGTTTGAAGACTACAGAGAAGAAAAGAACAGGAACAGAATACCCATTAACTTAGTCTAAGGCGTTAATATTTAGATTGCAAACTCAAAGAAGTCAGCTAAAAAAGATTTTAGGAATATGTCTCAGTTCATTTCAGCAACTAAGAATCCTAATGAAAGAACTGAGTTTGATGATTTGCCCAAAATAAAGACGACAGACATTGATGCAATGATACAGGATTAAAATCCTGTCAAAAAAAACCACAACAAGAGAGTTTGGGATAAAACCAAAAAGAATTTTGTTTGGCAGAGAGATCAATAAAACCAGTATAAAAAACCAAAAGATGATAAAGGTAAAAAGGCTTATCAGCAGTGGAAGAAGAAGTTCAATCTAGCAATTCCAAAAGCTGGAGAAATGGAGAATTAGGACCAAACACAAAGAGCTCAACAAAGCTGGAAAAACAGACGATTGGCACGTCATGGTTGGAAAGAAACTAAGTAGAAAGGAGTAGAAAGAGGAAGAGATCTAAAAAATAACAAAACTAAAGCTGTTTAAAAGAAGATGAAAAAGCGACTAATTAGTAAAAGTCGTAATAGTAAAGGCAGGAATATGGGGTCTAAGATGGGAGGAAAGATGGGAAGTAAAATGGGAAGTAAGATGGGCGGAAAAAAAGGATTTAAAGGTAGAAGATGATCAAGTGTATACAACTTCATTATCGTTAATATCAAAAGTCATAATTTGTTACAAAACATAAAATCACAAGATTTATTGGAGTCCTTTATTACCTCGAATAAATGGTTTCTCTTAAGGTAACTTATTAAGGCATGTGTAAACCTTAAAATATTTGATTGAAAGAGAAACGCACCAATACTCAAGCCTAGAACTCACCAAACCTTAGTTTGATTCTTAACACAGATAACTTTCAAAGGAAAAGGTCTTCAAGAAGCTTCTAACTATGATTTAGAGAATATAGTGAGCTATAATTATAAATTATAATATGGACGACCCAATCGCAGAATTCATCTAATGGTACAAAGATCGGCCAATCATCGCCAAGACATATCTCTCAATAAGCTTCCTATTAGCAGCAGTTTTGTCTTTCACAAATCTAAGCATCTATGATATATTCTACACTTACGACATAGGTTTGGCGAACTATGAACTATGGAGGCCATTTACTTCTGTGTTCTTCTTAGGTGGACTTTAGCTAGGTTACTTTCTAGCGGCCTACTTAGCCTATCAAATAATGTTCTATGCTTAGAGAGATGCCTTTAAAAAATAAAACTTAGCAGATTACCTAATGTTCTTACTCTTTGACTTCATCTTGATGTTAATAATCGCCAGTCTTTATGACCTCTACTTTCTTTCACAAGGTTTTCTATTTGCCATTCTCTATGTTAATAGTCAATTAAAGCCTTTTCTAGAAATCAAAGTAGTTTTCAACAGTAATATACCAGGTAATTGTTTATTTATGTAGTGAAATATTTCATTTGGGTATACGCAGGCTTCAATGTGATCATTGGTCAGTCTTTTATCGCCATCATTTGTGGCTTTTTGGTGGGATTTCTGTATTTCAGGCTTAAAACAACATTAAAAAACAAATTTGGATTTGATATGTGGCCAACACCTTCCATTTTACAAAAAGTTGTAAAAATTTATCTTTAATGGTCTTAACGGAAAAACGTACAAATGAATGAAGAATAAGACGCTGATTGATCTCTGTAATTATTCAAATTTATACGCATTTATAAATCACAGGCCATTCTTGACTTCTGTGCCCAAGGTTAGTGGATAATCAAAAAAGTCCATTTTTCAGAGTTTTAATAGTAAGTAGCGTAAAAAAGCTTAATTGAATCGCTTTATATTATGAAAAACATCAAATAATGAATACTTAACTTAATTTCTAGACGATAAATAGTGAAAATAGCCAAAGAAATGAGCTTAATACGTAATTTGCATCTCTTCTCAACAAAGTAATCAATCATCAATCTTAGATCCTTTCTGGTCTTAACGAAAAACTCTTTGATTAGCTAAATTAAAACATATTGTAAACATGTAGAGTAAGTACTTAAAAAAGCTACAAAGTACTTGCTTAAATAATTTAATCTTTAGTGAAAAAGCTAGCGAATCGTATCTAATCTTTGCAGTCTTTAGTTGATATGTAAGCTGTTTTGTATTAAGGGAAATCACAAAATCAGATTATGAAAGCCTGTAAGCTTCTCTTCAAAAATCTTAGGCATAAATTCGCATGCTTTTTAAAATTCAGCATTAGCAGAAGATTTGTCAGTAAGATCTCTAAGAAAAATTACATGAAAAAACATAAAAATTGAAATAGGCATAAAAAACGATCAAGTTTTACAAAAACGTTTATTTGTGAGTATTTAGATTGTGTAGAAACACGAAAAGTAAAAGAAAGAGTTGCTAAAAAAGCTAGATTTTTATCAGTAAAAGCTCTATTCGCAAAATAGATAAGGCAGGAATAGTGACTAAAAGTCTACATAAAATAAACTTTTGCATAAAGCCAGCCTTCACTTCAAAGATAAATCGAAACTTTAGCCCTACTTAGAAAACTTATCAAAGAGCAAACATGTGTTAGTTCGTCGTAGATAGGCTTCAAAAATATTTAAAGATAAAGGTAGCTTAACTACTATTGAGGTTCGAAATTCTTTTGTTTTTAAAGCTTAAAAGATAAGGAAAGCTAGATTTCAGTTCAGAAAAACTGCTCCATTTCTTTTTAAGCTACAAAAGTTAGATCTGGGAATTCATTCTCATGTAGTTTTTTCTTCACTTAGAACTTCACTCTTCAATACAGTTGAAAGATCCGGTAAAAAAGAAAAAGAACAGAGTCTTAAAAAATCTGACGGAACTGAGTGACTAGTGAAGAAGAAAGATTGTAGGTCTGAGCAAATAATAAGACCCATTTATATCATTTTTGCTCTTTCTTTTTCTAATCACGAACAAAGGCTCTTAACTCACCAATTTTGGCATTAACCTTTTCGTTGAAATTGAAGCCATATTTCTTACCATTCCTAATCTGGAGGAGATAATCATCTAAAGTTTTTTTGGCAATGCCCACTTCTTGGGCAGCAGTTTCCAAAGGTTTTTGAATGTAATTTCCAAACTAATCATAAAAGCCTGTGTAAAACTTTCTCCACAAAGCGACTTTTTCCACGACTTCCCCAATCTTTTTCTCCTTATTTTTGTTGTTGATATCATCTTCGTCATACTTGATTCTTTGCTCTTCTAAAAGGGAATCAACTATAAGTTTTCTCTTGCCTCTAACTTTGATTGAAAGCTGAATAAAGCTATCCGTACCAAGTCATCATTGATAAACCTGCTTGAAATGTTCCTATTGATCTCTTTGACTTCTTTCACGATGTTGAAGCCAAAGACATAGTTCTTTTTAGAGTTGTCCCAAAAACTGATGGTTGAGTCCTATTTGCAATAGTCATTATTCAAGAGATAGTCTACAAGCAAGGAAGATACGATTTCATCTTTGGGGTTTTTGTAAACTGCAACTCCTTTCAGCACTCTTGGAGGCTAATTGAATCTTTCCTCATAGTTAATTGCAATGTCAATCTACGTAAGCTGAAAAGTACAGTGGTAGCTTTCCAAGTTTTATCAATGAAGAGTTCGACTTTGTCCTCTTTCTTGGAATTGAGTCGGCTACTTTTTTTAGATTTCCCTACTCCTTCCTCAGCCATTATGCCTAAAAGCAAACAAACAATAATAATCAGAATCAACAAACCCTCTTTATATTGCATTTTTGTTGCCAATTAAAGATTTTTCCATTTTAGTTGCTTTTTCAGATCTTAATAGATTACATTTCTGTTGGTATTAGAGTTATATGGAAATAATGAAAGACAAGTATAGAGGGGAGAATGGTAGGTCTGAGAGGTGGGTGAGGATTGGAAGTTAAAATATAAATACTATATTTCTGCGATAAAAAATATCGTCGTGCATTAGTGAGTGAAATGATAATAAAAGCAAAAGCAAACACTAAACGCAAAGACAGCCACAGTCGATAACATCACTCCAATTTACGCTCAAACTCTAAGTCCACTTAAAAAAATAAACAACGCTCCGACAGCAAACTTATTCTAAAGCTCAAACAGCAAGACCCATCGCAACATTCTGATGAACACCACAAAATCCATAACTATCAAGTTTTAAACCGACTCAATCTTAAAAAGACTCCTTCAAACAAACAAATAGATAATGATAGCGAATACTACAATCATTTCAAAATTAAGAGCAAAAGCAAAGGCAAAATTCGTCCTGTTTAAGATGAGGCACAAAAACAAAAGTACATTAATAGTGTTTACATGCACAAAGACAGTATTGAAGCCTTTTCGATTTCAAATCTTTAGCAGTCTAATAAATGTATAGAAAATGATAAAATCGGTTCAGAAAAAAATGAAAAAATGGTGCATACCAACCTAAACATTCTCAACAAAATCAAAATGATTGAAAAGACCTGCGGAATCGATGCAAATGGTAAGATTTTAGCCAAATAGGCCTACAAAACCCAGGACCATACCAAGAATATTGAGTCTCTGAACACTATTTCAATGTTTGAAGGAGACAAAAAGCATTAGAAGTTCAAAAAGAAAGAAAAGACCCGTCGAGACATTTTAAAAGGCGCAAAAAGCAAAAAACAGTAAGAAAAATCAACGATGAAATTAGTAACAATCAAAAGTGCAGAAAAAGTGATGAAAAAGAAATAGTTCAAAGAAGTGAGCTCACCATGCTTAGCCGATTCTCATGCTTAAGCTGAAATCTTTGGAAATGGAGGAGCAATCAAATAACACTAAAAAGGAAAAAAGATAGGGAAAGATTTGGTGCTCAACAGCATTAACAGCAAAACAATGATTCTGGAAGAAACTAGAACTAGTCCAAATCACTAGATTGAGGAAGGTGAAAGAGTCTAATACAATATAAATGTAGAAGAAGTTGTGGCTTTGATAGAGGATGAAAAAAATTGTAACTTGGACACAAAAAAGCTCAAAAGAATCTATGGGGGTGAGCTAGCTTTCTAAAGAAAAAAGTGCATCAAATTCATCAGTAAAATATGTTCTGACTTCTCAGCAAGAAGAGAGGCACACTCTTTAGCTATCTTTTACATGGATAAGTACTTGATGATTCTGGACCAAGAAGTTAACTCGAAACAGTTGAAGATGATAGTAATGACTGCTTTGTTGCTTGCTTTGAAAATGGATGATGGAATCATGGCGCGAAGGATTTGCCATGAATATCTTTCCAACATGGAGAATCTGCTTTCCAAATCAGAACCTAAGAATAAGTCTCTTCAAAAGCAAAAATAGCTAATCAGCGCATTCAGTAGTAAAGAAACCTCTGCAAGTATGGCAAAATCAAAAAGCCAATCCAACTTTGCCTAGATGAATAACACCGCAAAAGGTGACTAGATAAAAAAAAGTAGAAAGTAGTAAGTAGTGCATTCTAAGGAAATGACTGTTATTCTGTCCTTGGAGCTTGATATAATGATGAAATTCAACTTCAAGCTGGTAAACAGGTCCACAACGTATTGGGTCGACACCCTAACAGCTTTATGGGACAACTATATTGCTGAGGAAACAAGGGTTGAGCACGAATTGATGTTCAGACACTAAAAGAACAAAAGAAACCTTTCTCATTGCTACCAAATCATTGAAAAAATGCAGCAGGAACTTGAAGTCTATCAATTTTCAAAGCCATCCACTGTTTTGAGCACAATTTACCTTATAATCAGGATGCGTTTGTAGTAAGAGAAGGAAGGACAAACTGACAGAAAGATATATTCAAAGTACTCTTAGAGCCTCATGAAGTCAACAAATCTGATTTTTTATGACAACGTTGGCATAAATGAGCTATTTGGAGACTTCCTCTAAGGGCTGGATATGAATATCTCCAACCTCATAGACTGCATTCGGTTCGTAGGCAAATTCTTAACTGAAGATTTCAAAATTTTCACCTTCAACAGCAGAGGCAAGCAAGTCTTGAGCAAAGCCCACGAATACAACTTATCAATCTACGAATTTAATTCTTCACTTTACAAACTTGAAGACCAATGAACGAAAGTAGATGATTTTTTTATTGTTGTTCAATTCAGTGATTTGCCATAATTAGATTCACTAAGGTTAGAATACCTTGTTGAATCTTTAAACTAGAAACTACTAACCTTAAAGAATGCCGAGATCTTTACTACTTTTGTGATAGAAATCTCTTCTGCTTCTAGTTTTGAAGCCAATAGTTAGACATTATTATACAATCTAATGTAAAATAGTAGTAATAAATATACAATCGTTGATAAATATTATGAAATAGACTTTCATCTCGATCATTTTCAGCTAGAGGCCTTCTTGTCTAATTTGCTCTACATTTGACTGCGATCGAAGTATTCCTTATGCCTTTCGTTAAAAATATTCACTATAGAGTGATATAAGCTGAGCATACTTTCTTGGGTTATCTATCTTCTTTCATACTTATAAGTCACTTTGATCGCGTTTTAAAAGGCAATTTGATCAGCTAGCGGCAAGTGCTTTAGAAAGTTGAATAAAGATGAACAACCTTTTTTCTTGCCTTCCATCTAGCTAAACTATTTTCTTGGTTTTTCTAATATTATTTTCGATGGTTCTGAAAGTAGTTCTCACTCATATTTGAATTTTTAATTGACTTAAAATAAAGATTCATTGAAAATTTAGCCATCAGTCCCTCACAGAATATAAGATTAAGTATGTAAATTTGTAAACCATTACCTTCGAACTTGAATGATAAAATTCATTTTCTAGTAAAAATCTATATTCCTAGCGACAACTTCAGCTTTTTGTTACGTTTCTTGAAAAAAATATTCTGATTGAAGCTTTATGCTTTCAGTTTATTATACAATTCAATACAAATACTTGATATATTATAATCTAAGATATTTTTATTTAAGTTATCATTTCAAAGGGCTAAATGACTACGTTTGTTTCTGTTGCATGACCTCCTTTTATTTTCACGAATTCTTTATTGCCCCTTCTATCGCATCTCCTTCATTTGCAAAATAGATGTAAAGAGCTTAAGAGCTCTTTCCATTGTTATTTCTGGCTGACCTAGCCCATAAATTCCTCTAATCAAATCCAAGAAAGTTTCTAGGTCATCTGGCTGCATCCATTTTCGGGCGTTAGCTAAAGGGGTTTTTAACAGCACGATTTCCTTGTTGTTCAGGGATTCTATTTTTTTTTTTTTCCTCATTACTTACAGAATTGTTTGTAGGACCTTCCTAATTATCTTTGCTATCATGTTGAAGTAGTAGTCTTTTGGATATTTAAGATCCCGATTTACACATGATAGGCCATAGCCTACACTGACAAAACTTAGCGCTATTTCTTATTAGCCCGGAAGTCTGAGAACTCTATTTGCTTATTGATTGGAGCTCTCCGAGATTTCTCCTAAGGCTTCATTTTATTATTTTTTCATTAAATTAAGAATATAACGGCTAGGATTAATGTTGTAAAAGGCGAAATAAGCTTGATTTAGAATAAAATAAAGATTCACTGAGAATTTAGCAATCAATAAAATCAGCAATAAAAGATTAAATACATAAATTTATAATCAATATCTGAGGCTGCCCTTGATGATGAATTCCATTTTATAAAAAAAGCCTTATTCCGACCGAAAGCGTTGTTTCCAGTTTTTATTGAAAAAGCTTTTAAGGCTAACTGTACTATATTATATCACAACAATTCATAGATGTTTCCGAATGACGATATTTGCAATGTTTAAGCTGCAAAAGGGGCAGCCCAAAGACTGTTTCGAAAATATAAGAACCTGGCAGAAAAGCAGCAGCCGATCTTAGGAAAGCAAGAAGTGGGCAAACTAATGAAGGACACATACTAAGCTATTAATATGCGTATAATCTCTCAATACATTAGCCTACAACCCCAATGAGGAAGATGTCTTCTCTTTCATTAGTATCTTCGATTCGAATAGAGATGGCAAAATTTAGTTGAAAGATTTCTAAGAGATGGCTGTCAAATATCTCTGTGGTAACTAAGCTTTATTAGGGTTGGGCAACACTGAAAAAAAGATGTAGGAAACAAAGCCAGTGAAAGTCGAGGAACCTCAACATAAGTATCCTCAAGAGGAAGTAGAGAAAAAAACCAACTTTCAAGCTTAGATTAACAAATATCCACAAAACAAACAGCAATAGTACAAGTCCCTCTTTATGGAGAAACCAAAGCTTCAAGAAACTGTTCAGTCTCCAAAAGCTTCAAATTATTAGTCCTTTAAGCAAGGCTTTTTGGCAAGCAATGTCTCTCCAAGAAGCAAGGCTTCTCAAAAATAAAGTTTAATTTCAACCAACCAAGGCTCATAAATTGGTCATCACCCAAACTCTAAGATAGATTAGCTAATTCACAAAGGGAAATAGCTTTTTTAAAAGCATTTAGGGTCAGCCAAAGGCATAACTTAGGCTTCGGCCCCTAAACTAATAACTGCAACATATTAGCTAATCAATAAAAAAAACTTTAAAACTAGCGAAGAAGATGTCAAGATTTGGATGAAGCTATGCGACCGAAACAAGGATGGTATAGTTTAATGGTAAGATTACAAATACTTTTTGATTCGTATCTACTAAAGACACCAAGGGGAATCTCTTCAAAAATGATTTTCGTTTTGAACAATAATTAAAGTAATATCACATCACTAAGCACGTCTATTGCCTTAGTCTCAATTTGTTCATCTCAGCAACTGACTGCTAATTACTAATCCAGCTTAGCTTGGCTGTAATGTCCTAAACATTCACATCCACTTTTTCTTCAAAGGATTCTTCTTTTTTGTCGGCTGGGCTGGAAAAAACTAGGTCAAAGCTCACTGGCAGCCCAGATAACTAGCGAATTTTGTTTTACTTAAGTTTTGAGTCTATGCACCTATATCGCACCTCAAACAGACATTTTCTGAAATTGGCTAAAATCAGCTAAAGTTAAGCTTTTCGGTGTAAATTTTGCTCTTTTGCAATTATTTTCTAAAAATCTGAGATACTTTTTATATAGTTTATCTCTTATGGAACTTATTTCATAAAATGATTGATCTGAGAGCTAACGCCTATTTGAGTTTTTTGGCTTTCAACCATTTCTCTCATTTTACTGACTTACTGTTGCAATTATTCACTCTTTTTCTCAGCATTTTTGAGGTCACTTTTTAATTTTTGAACCAACTATTTGTTTGCTTACAGTAACTTTTTGAAGCTTTCTTTCTAGTCCTTTGTAGAATTCATCAAACTTGAGAAGTTTAATGAACGCTAATGCCTTCTACTTTCTTAGTTTTTGTTTGGAATAACACTAAGATTATTGTTATATAGGCTCTCATTTTTCCCCAGCTGCGCTAAAGAACTCGTAGCATTTGCATATTAGTTAGGTCTTTGACTTTTATAGTATTCCAATTAGTCTTTAAGGGCTTTGTTAGTTCTCTCCAGTTACATAATTTGTTTGTTTTTCTGTTAGAACTTTTAATCAATAAAAGAAGTACTAAAGTTGATGTCATTTGCCAATTTTTATATTTAGTAAACCTCATTTTTAGTTTTTAGCTCAACAATCTAATCCTCATACTATTTTTGAAGATTTATATACATTTTTCGACTGATTTACTCTGTTGAGTATTTCTTGCTGATTTCTTCCAGCTTCTATTCTAAGAGTTTTATTGTCTCATTTGTTTGAGCATTTTTCTTTAATAAACTCTAGTTCTCTTACTTCAGGTATTAAAGCTCCTATAAATGGATCATTTTGTCTGCTAAATTGATTATCTATTCTTGTAAGCTTGCCGTCTTTTTGTTAGACTCAGAAAGTTGCATTACTGTCTGCTCGTACTATTTGGCTAAAGCTTTGTATTTTAGCTCAAGATTTTTGAACTTTTCGTCTGATTTGTTGTAAAGTGACTCTAATTGTTTGTACTTTTAGTGTAACTTACGATGCTAAGCCGAATCAAAGAACTGATGGTCCATTTCAAAGACAGTGTTTGATTTTTCAAAAAGCATGAAAGAGTTTTTAATTTGCTACAAACTTACTTAAGAGAGTATAAAACCATCAATAGTTGCCACATCTTTTCCATCGCAAATGATTTCTCTTGAATTGTAAATTGTTGAAGCGATTCCTTTGTAAAGGTCTATGTAAGAACTATTTTTGAGCATTTCATCGATGATAAAGAAAGAAATCGAGACATTTGTTATGTTTATTGTAAAAGACTTAACAAAGTTCAGGAACCTACTCTCTAAGAATGTAGCTACAACTGAAAGTTATTGTTTGTCTATCCTTTTAGCAAGCAATTTGTACATCTAAAGTAGCATTTTTAGCTAGTGGGATAGCAAATTATCGCGTTTCATTTGTTCAATGCGTAAGTATTGAGGGTAGACCTTTTCTATGAAGCGACTTATTATGAAATAGCATTGGAATTCACTGCAGAAACAAAGCAAATAAACGACAAAGTAAATAAGTTCGGCTATAAAGGGCATTGCTTTAAGATACGCAAATAAAGCAATCATAACATTGGTTATGCTTTGATAGATAGCGTCATTTCTTACTTCTTAAGTTATTTTTCCTATAAACTGTCTGAGAGAGTAATGATATGTGCTAAAAAGTTCCTAACACAACTTTTTGCTCTGACTTTTGAACTTAATAGTGTTGCTGTTGGATTGAAACTTCATTTCTTCGTATTAGTTGATAATATCCTGAAAGTTAAGTCTCTCTTTATTGATTTTTTTCATCCATTCCTCAGCCAATTTGGAGCTCATCTGAAAAATCAATTTGTTTTCCTTTATCAGGGTAGTGATCATATCTTCGTCTTTTTGGCAAATTTTGCAGATTTTGTGTATGGCAGCTGTGCCATCAGGTTGGTAAACTTTGATTCTACTAGAAGAACAGTTGATGCAAATAGCCCTCCAGCACCTTTTGCATTGGTGTTCTTGGTTAACTAGCATTTGGAATTTGTTCTGGCAGATCTCACAATTCGGCTTTGTTGCTCGATTACTGATTTATCGTAGGCGAAAATTACTCTATTTTCTTGATGAATTCATTATTATTTGTATTTTAAGGATTAAATCATTAGGTGTGTCGCAAAGTTCGCAAAGCAAGGTAGAACTGACTATTTTTATACTCTAGATACATCAATCGTTCCCACTTTCTTACGTACTTCTAAGTTAAAGACTATTTTAGTCCTAAAGTTAAAAACTTACAAACGCAATTTTTCTTTGAAAAGTTTATTCTTTGTTTGGAAGTTTCTCAATTCAAATAATTTTAAAATCTGACACTTTAAATAATAAAGTTACAAAATGCACTTAAAACCCTAGCCAGAAGATAACGGAGTGATCACAAAAGCTTTCCTAAAAAAGTTGTGCAAAACAGACTTCAAAACTTATTACTCAACTCCCTATCTGAATGACATTCTTTATCTGCACTATAAAGGATTCAATCAGATAGCAAGTCTCTAAGAATACACAGGTATTTTAACTTTTATGTAGGCCTTAAATGCCTTTACATGGAAGGAAATTCATTCAGAAAGATTTAGGGACTAGAGTTGCTAACTAATCTGCGTTGCCTTTATTTGCAATAAAACTTAATCTCAACTATTTAAGGCCTAGACACTCTCACCTAGCTCTCCAACCTCAATCTTTCAGACAACCTAATTGAAAAAGTGAGTGGACTCAGCAAACTAACGAAGCTTTCAAATCTGCAATTAAAAAGAAACCGAATCGGGACAGGAGGATTATAGGATGTACAAGGTCTTTTAGAGTGCCAGAGCATCAGTGCCTTGGATATTTCTGACAATAAGATATAAACTGAAGAATTCTTGCCCGAAATCCTTCTAAAAATGGCAAACATTGCGGTAATTTATATGCAAAACAACTAGTTTACTAAGAAAATTTCTCATTACAGAAAGTCCATCATTTCGAGAATCCCTGACATCAAATACATTGATGACAAACCTGTATTCGAAGACGAAAAGCGATATGCTTTAGCTTGGGCAAGAGGTGGGCTTTAGTAATAAAGAAAATAAAGAGCCCTTTATAAAAAGTAGAAAGAAGATTAGCAATTAAGACAACATGAAGAGTTCAAAAAAATGATCTAAAGAGCCAGAGAAGAGGGAAGAAGGTAAAGAGTTTAATCCACAGAAAGTGATAGCTAGAGTAATTCAAGAAACGAAAGCTTAGAGACATACCAATCTCCACAATAAAGTCATGAAAATAGTGACAAAACTTCTTCCAAGCCAAATGAATCTTAAAGCTAAAAATGCTAAAGCTAAAAAGAGAAAAGTCTTTCAGAGAAAGAGGCAAGCTAAAAGTAAGCAAGCTAAAAGTAGGTAAGCTAAAAGTAGGCAAGTGAAAAAGGAGAAAGAAAAGACATGGGAATTGCATATTTAGATGAGCTTGATTGATTTATAACTGGTCTTTAAACAATAGTTAATAGGTTCAATATAAAATTTATATTTAGGAATGGACATTAGTCGAGAAAATTAGGCAGAAAACTAAGGGGAAAGCATACCAAGCAACCCTTTTTTAAAGATGAATCTCTTTTTCATCAAAAGCAAGCATGTTTTTAAGCACTTCAAGAACCATGATTACTTCTAAAATACTCGTAATCACTCCTATTCTCACAACACTAAAAAGCAAAGTGAATTCGTTTAAGAACCGGCTCCTTTCGGATTCAGTAATGCCTACAACTATATTTGTACTTAAGCTTCCAGAAATTTACTCAAGAAGCCCCCCAGAAAATAAAATCGAACTAATACAGATTTCAGCATATTTAATGGCTCAAAACATAAATTTAATGTTTCACAAACTGAGCCTAGACGAAAATCGACTCTAACTTTTCCAAACCTTCTTAACTCGTAACATAAAAGAGTATAAATGACGAATAGTACGATTTTGGAAGATTAGTTTTAATTTTAGGTTAAAAAGTAAAAAATTTTATCAAAAACAGAGTAGTTCCTAACTTTTCTCTATATAAACAAATCGCCTTCAAGCGAAAAATGGACTGCCAACTAAATCCAAATAAATATCTACCCTCACATCGTAAACACTTTCTTAAAGTCAAGAATAAACTACTTTTAGATGAATGAGAAGCAATTCTCTATTTTGAAAGAGTTCATCGTAGGAATTTTTGAATCAGAGAAAGAATATGTGTAATACAAAGATATGGTCAATATCAGATCAATAAAAGAAATCTTTAATGTTCTCTAAAGCGAAAATTACAGTCAAACCTACAAAAAGGAAATGATTCGCTACTTTTTTATAGCCAACAAACTGACCTATTAGTACGAACTCAATAAACTAAAAGATTCGACCAAGACTTTGATATCCTATAAGTTTGGCAAAGATATCACTAAAGGAGAATTCTACATCTATCATCCGAGTAGTTGTACTTAAATAACAAATCTTCATTAGTTGCTAAAGTTGCCAGGGAAGCTTATCTTTGGGATTGATCCTAAGATACTAAATCTTTACAACAGCCATATTCTTTAAAAAGAAGCACAAAGCAAGTTAGTCAATAGAATAAAAAAGTGGAAAAGTATAGCTCCATAGGAAAAGCAAAGAGTGTAAATCTTTACAAGTGTCCCAGCTTAGAAATATTAGACTTTGTTTAATTGTGTCAGGAAGAAAAGGGAAAGATTTAGCAGAAACAAGAAAAAACCTGAGATTTCGCTCAAAACCTCCCAGTTCATTGACCGCAGCAAACTTTGTAAAAATGATGATATATTTTAATGAAATCTTTGTAGATTTTGCGAAATATCATAACTTGAATTACAATAATTCATTTATCTCCAAAAGCTAACTGCATTTTCCTCCTTTTAAGTTGAGAGCAACTCTTTTAAAGGACCCATAGTCATTTACTATCATCAAATTGTCATCGTGAAAACCAAAACATGCGTAGCTTTGCATCTCTACCTCGAAATCTGTCATTTTGTACTGACAATAGCTATACTCAGCATCAAAAAAGGGTAGAAACTTTCTAAAAAGGTAAAGCTTTGATTTGGGATTGTGATAGACTTCCTTAGCGTTTTCATACTTTCTTTCTTTCTAAATATCTCTCAAAGTACTTGTTATGGACATGGATCCGATGCGAAGACATGAACAATGTTGGAATCACTTGTACAAGCTAACCAATTGCCTGCTCTGCTGAAAGACAATGAGTAAATAACTGCATACTAATTACCTCTTCTGACTTATTGTAGCATTTCTCCAGTTAAGGTGTTGAATATACGGATGTTGGTGCCTTTTTCGCTTGCTGTGGCGACTTTGTCTCCATTGAGAGTGATGGTAATGTTGCTGAGAGCTGCATTAAAGCTAATTTACCGGATTGATGAGCACGTATTCTTCTCTGTTTTTATTCATTTACGAAGACTAGCAGGATCTTTCCATGGTCAAGGCCTGGGCAAGCAAGGACAAGGTTTTAAGGATCATTACTCATTGATATAAGGTTGTAGGTCTCCTCTTAGCCAAACTTTACAGTTGGAATCACGTGCTCGATTTCCAACTCATAGAAGTTTAAGATGAAGATTCTGTTAGCTAAAGCGACGATCATTTTGTTGATGCGAATCTTGACTGCTAGTACATTCCCTTCGAAGCTGACATCGCCGATGATGTTATTCAAGCCTTGGTTGGATTGAGAGTACTATCGTCGAAAATAGCGACTCGGTTCGCCACGAAAGCTGAGTTTTAAAAGCCCACGAAGGCTAATAGATTAGTTCTGTCGAACATTTCAACTAATTGAAGCGGGGCTCCAAGGTCACGGTGCTGCTTTATCTTAAGTGGCTCAGTGGAGAGTATCTTGAAACCTCTGCTTGTGGCTAAAGCAATGCAGCTATTATCCCAGTTAAAGCTAACTGTGTTGACTATTTAAAGAGGGTCTTTTTCTAACAGTTCAATCTCTTAGTAGCTTTCAAACATACAACTCTAATTTATACAAAAAAAATGAAAATTTGAT
>Ga0316217_10000548_pt1 | contig 53100 bp, 52 predicted proteins | sample 1anoAmetaG_FD_203633 | JGI IMG/M metagenome (GOLD analysis project Ga0316217, IMG submission 203633) | Freshwater microbial communities from Trout Bog Lake, Wisconsin, USA - 1anoA | ecosystem: Environmental > Aquatic > Freshwater > Lake > Hypolimnion/Profundal zone | place: USA: Wisconsin...
GCCACCACTGAGAAATTACCCCCGCGCCCCCCCCCCCGCCGGGGGGGTAGAGAAGTGTCATCCAGGATTGATGGCTGGTCGGCTTTTCAGGAGCGCAGGTGGGGGAATTCTCGCGAGCGGCCGGGGCCTGGCGGACGGGGAAGGTTCCGCCCTGGCCGAGATCCAGAGCGGCGATGAGATCGGCCGGGTCGCCCAGGCCTTCAATGACATGGTGGCCCGCGTGCACCGGACGGGGGCGGAACTCTCAGCAAGCCACGAACGCCTCCTCAAGAGTGAAGCCATCTTCAAGGACTTCTTCTACAACTCCAATGTGGCCATCTCCATGACCCACCTGGGCGGGGCGTTGCGGGCGAACCACGCCTACTGCCGGATCGTAGGCTACAGCGAGGAGGAACTGAACCGTCTCACCTGGCAGGAGATCACCCATCCCGATGATCTGGCCATCAGTACGGAGAACGTCAACGCGGTGCTCTCCCGTGCCAAGGAGAGCGCGGACTGGGAGAAGCGGTACTTCCACAAGGACGGTCATATCGTCGTCGTCGACATGCACATCACCCTCCGGCGGGACGAGGGGGGCGAACCGCTCTATTTCATCACCACCATCACCGATTTGACCCTGAAGAAACAGGCCGCGGAGGAGAAGGCCCGGCTGGAGAGCCAGCTGCTCCAGTCCCAGAAGATGGAATCCGTGGGGCGGTTGGCGGGCGGGGTCGCCCACGATATCAACAACATGCTGGCAGCCATCATGGGGCATATGGAACTCATGAAACTGGAGACGCTCCAGGACCCTCGCCTCCAGCACCGGCTGGCCCAGATGGGCAAGGCCGCCGAGCGCAGCCGCGACATCATCCAGCAGCTCCTGGCCTTCTCCCGCAAGCAGGTCATCGAGCCGGTCCTGCTCAACCTCAATGACCGGATCGAGGAAACCCGGAAGGCGCTGGCCCCTCTGCTGGGGGAGGATCTCGACCTGAGTTTCCACCCCGGCCCCGGCCTCTGGAACATCCGGGCCGATCCCACCCAGATGGACCAGGTCCTCATGAACCTGGCGGTCAACGCCCGGGACGCCATGCCCGGTGGGGGCCATCTGGTCATCGAGACGCAGAACGTCCTGCTGGATGAAGCCTATTGCCTGGAGAAACCCGAATTCCGGCCGGGCCATTTCGTGCTGCTCACCGTGAGCGACGGGGGCTGCGGGATGGAGGCCGAGGTGCTCGGGAAGATCTTCGAACCGTTCTTCACCACCAAGGAGGAAGGCCGGGGCACGGGTCTGGGCCTGTCCACGGTCTTCGGGATCGTCAAGCAGAGCGGCGGGTTCATCAATGTCTATAGCGAGCCGGGCCAGGGCACCACGTTCCGGATCTACCTGCCCGCCGTGGCGGCCGCTGCCACCGCCGCGGCCACCGAGGCCCTGGCCGAAGGCAGGAGCACGGGGGGGAGGATCCTGATCGTGGAGGATGATCCGGCCCTGCAGGAAGTCATCCCCCAGATGGTCGCCCAGCTGGGCTACACCGTCCGGATGGCCTGTTCCGCCGAAGAGGCGCTCCGGATGGACTGGAGCGCCGGGGAACCCTACGATCTCCTCCTGACGGACGTGGTCATGCCGGGCATGAGCGGGCGCGACCTGGCCGAACGGTTCCGCACCCTGCAACCGGAATTGAAGGTGCTGTTCATGTCGGGCTACACGGCCAACATCATCACCCAGAAGGGAGTCCTGGAGGCGGGCGACCATTTCATATCCAAGCCCTTCGGCCTGGCCGACCTTCGCGGGAAGCTGGCCTCTCTGCTCGGCGCCCGGGTCCCCGGTGCGGGCAGGCCAGGGGCCTAGGAGCCTGGGAGCCCATGCAGCTGGAATGGAGCAAAGGTCCAGACGGCTGTTAAGCTGAAGCCAGAGCCTGCCCGCTTGGGTTCCATTTTAATTATTGGCTGAGGTTGTTTGATGTTCCAGGACACGCTCATCGTAGGCGCCGGGGTTTCCGGACTATGCTGCGCCGGTGAACTTGTCAGGGCCGGCCGGAAGGTGGTTGTGCTGGAGCGGGCCCGGGGCATCGGAGGGCGCTGCGCCACGCGGACCATCCAGGGACAGGCGGTGGATTTCGGCCCGATGTTCCTCCACGGCAGCGGGCCCGCCTTCATGGCGGCCTTGGCAGGCCTGCCGGGTGACCCGCCGCTGGTCCATTGGCCCCGGAAGGTGGAAGGGAACGGCCCCCCCTGCCAGCCGGGAGCCCTGGACCCCTCCGTGGGCCGGGTCGCCTACGCACGGGGGCTCAAGAGCTTCCCCAGGCATCTGGCCCAGGGCCTTGAGATCCGCCTGGCAACCACCGTGACGTCCTTGCAGGTGGTGGATGATGGGTTCAAGGTGACCACGGCGGAGGGGGCGCCCCTCCGGTGCCGGGATCTGGTCCTCGCCCTGGCCCTGGAGGAGAGCCGGCAGCTCCTGGCCACCCTCCCCGCGAGCCCCGAGGTGGCGGGGATCCAGGCTCTGCTGGGGCTCTTCGCCAGCATGCCGTGCCTCACCCTGATCGCCGGCTATCCCCTGGACGGGCCCGCCCCCTCCTGGGAGCTGCTGTATCCCGCCGAGTCCGAGGTCATGCAGCTCATCGCCCAGGACTCCACCAAGCGCGACGCCCCCCGGTTCCGGACCTTCGTGGCCCAGGCGCGGCCCGCCTGGTCCCGCCGGCACCTGGAGACGGACGCGGAACAGTGGGCCGGGGCGATGCTTCAGGAAATGGAGGCGCTCCTGGGCCCCTGGGCCCTGCAGCCGCTGTGGACCCACGCCCACCGCTGGCGCCATGCGCGGGTGGACGCCGCCAGCGAACTGACCCGGCCCGTGCAGATCACCTTCCCGGGCGGCCAGCGTCTGGGACTGGCGGGAGATGTCTTCTCCCGCGGAGGAGGGGTGCAGGCGGCGTGGCTGTCCGGATCCCGTTTGGCCGAACGACTCATGACGAAGGAGTGCCCGTGAGCACCATGGATGCCAAGTTGAATGCCCTGGTGGAGCGGGACCGGGACCACGAATGCAAGGGGTTCGGCCCCGCCCAGGTGTGCGTGCGCATCGTGGCCGTGGCCAAGCTGCCGAGCCGTTTCGGGGACTTCCGCATCGTCGCCTTCTGGAACAACCGGGACCAGAAGGACCATATCGCCATCGTGCACGGGGACGTGGTGGGCGCCGAGGACGTGGCCACCCGCATGCATTCCGAGTGCCTCACGGGAGATGTGATCGGCTCCCTGCGCTGCGACTGCCGGGACCAGCTGGAGACCGCCCTGATGAAAATCGGCAGCCTGGAGCGCGGAGTGGTCCTCTACCTGCGCCAGGAGGGCCGCGGCATCGGCCTGGCCAACAAGATCCGCGCCTACGCGCTCCAGGACCAGGGCCTGGACACCGTGGAAGCCAACCTCGCCCTGGGCTTCCGGGACGACGAGCGGGACTACGCCGTGGCGGCCCACATGCTGCAGAGCCTGGGGCTGGCCTCCATCCAGCTCATGACCAACAATCCCTCCAAGATGGACCAGCTCAGGCAGTACGGCGTGAAGATCACCGCGCGCCTGCCGCACCTGCTGCCGCCCAACGCGCACAACCGCTTCTACCTGGAAACCAAGGCCCGGCGCTCGGGACATTTCATCGACTTCACCGGCACGCCCCGGCTCCAGGAGCAGAGCGATCCGGTGATCGTGGAGGGGATGGGCGAAGAACCCTGATATGTCCGTGGGGGGACCGCGCGGTCGCTGCGCTCCCTCTCCGTCCCCCCACACCCCCACTCCATGCCCCGGCGGAGCCGGGACATGGAGTCTAATATGTCCGTGGGAGGACCGCGCCATTTTGCGCACTCTCATCGAACGCATGCGTTCGATCCCCACACCCCCACTTCATGCCCGGGCAGAGCCCGGACATGAAGTCTACGGGTTCTTGTACGCTGCATCATGGTCGGTGTGCAGGGAGAGGAGGACCAGCTTCCCTTCCTGGACCATGACCTTCAGCCGGGCCCCTTCCGTCACTTCCATGCTTTCCAGTTGGAGCCCGGTCGCCGGGTCGAACTGGTTCTGGATCCGGTGGAGGTGGATGCCTTTGTGGGCGCGCAGTTCCTGCTCACTGAGACCCTGGGCGGTCTTGACCAGCTTGGCCAAGCCTTTGCGAACGGCGGGTGGCGTGGCGGGAGCCAGAGCCTCCAGCAGGAGCGAGGGCTTGATGTCGAGTTCCATCAGCCCTCCGGCTCGAGCCCAGCCAGGAAGGTTTCCGTGGCCACCGTTCGCCCCTCCTGGTGCTCCTGGAGCGCATGGGCGGTCCTGGCCATGGCCTCCGGCGTCCAGGCCCAGAGCTGGTTCCTCGGGATGGTCACCACGGGTACCAGTCGGTAGCTGCCGTCCCGCTCAGGCACCACCTCCAACGCCTGGTTGGGCTCGATCCCCGGCAAGGCGGGGAAGGTCACCCGGCGCCTCCCATCGGGCGTGATCAGGATCGGGCTTGGGGGCAGGGGTCTGGCAACGGAATCACCCATGGGAGAGCTCCTGATACCAGTATGGGGCAAATACCCAAATGGGGCAATGACCCCATCAGGCCACCCACTCCTCCCGGCGCAGCGCCCCGTCCACACCCACCACCACCAGCTTGATCGGCACCTTGCGCGAGGCCTTGCCGGCCGCCACCTGGGCCGCCCTGAGGAGGCCGCCGCAGCAGGGGACCTCCATGATCATCACGGTGATCGTGTTGATCATGGCCTCGTCGATGAGGGCCGTGAGCTTCTGGACGTAGGACTCCTGGTTGGAGTCCAGCTTGGGGCAGGCGATGGCCAGCTTCTTCCCGGGCAGGCAGCGCTGGTTGAAGTCGGCCATGGCGAAGGCCACGCAGTCGGCGGCCAGCAGGAGGTCGGCCTTGTGGAAGACCGGGTTCATGGGCGAGATGAGGTGCATCTGCACGGGCCACTGGGTGAGCTGGCTCTGGAGACCTTCGGCGGCCACGGGGGCCGCAGCCTGGTTGAGGACGCGGGGGGCGGAGCCGGGGCAGCCTGACATGGGTTTCTCCTTGTACTCCGGGACGGGAAGGTTGAGCTCGGCCAGGTAGGCCTCGGCCTGCTTCAGGTAGATGGTCTGGGCATGGTGGTGCAAGTGCTTGAGGTGGGCAGTGAGGGTGTTGGCGCCCTGGGGGAGCAGGTTGTCGATGGTCAGGCGCTCGTCGTAGGGGGCGGCCTCCCGGGTCTCCAGGAGGATGGCCCCCTGGGGGCAGTCCCCCACGCAGGCCCCCAGCCCGTCGCAGGTGATCTCGCTCACGAGGCGGGCCTTGCCGTCGATGATCTGGAGGGCCCCCTCGGGGCAGCCCTCGGCGCAGAGGCCGCAGCCGTCGCACTTCTCCTCGTCGATCCGGATGATCTGGCGTTCCATGGTGCGGCCTCCCGAGCTACCAGCATGCCCGAAGGGCGGGGGGCCCGCCTTGACCTGGATCAAGAAGGGGCCCAAGAAAAAGCGCCGCCCGGGGGCGGCGCTCTCTCCTGACCTTGATGGATGCTACTTCATGTCCTCCTCGGCGATCAGGCCGGGGGTCTCGGACTTGCTCTTGTAGACGGAGTAGATGATGGCGGCGATGCAGATGATGGCGCCGAGGATGCCGCCCAGCTTGTTGCCGTCGACCTGGCTGGCCACGGGGAACAGGGTGAACTTCATCAGCACGCCCAGGGTGAGCAGGCTGACCATGTTCATGACCTTGATCAGGGGGTTGATGGCCGGGCCCGCGGTGTCCTTGAGGGGATCGCCCACGGTGTCGCCGGTCACGGAGGCCTTGTGGGCCTCACTGCCCTTGCCGCCGTAGAGGCCGTCCTCGATCATCTTCTTGGCGTTGTCCCAGGCACCGCCGGCATTGGCCATGAAGACCGCCAGCAGCTGGCCCACGAGGATCATCCCCGCCAGGAAGCCGCCCAGGGCGTAGGGGCCCAGGAGCAGGCCCACCAGGATGGGGGCGGTGATGGCCAGGAGACCGGGGCCCACCAGCTCCTTCTGGGCGGTGTTGGTGCAGATGTCGACGACGCGGCCGTAGTCGGGCTTCTTGGTGCCGGCCCAGATCTCGGCGTCGCGGAACTGCGCGCGGCACTCGATGACGATGTGGTAGGCGGCGCGGCCCACGGCGCGGATCAGCTGGCTGCTGAAGAGGAACGGCACGCAGCCGCCGATGAGCAGGCCGATGAAGACCTTGGGTTCGGCCACGGACAGGAATCCCGCCTGGTCGTGGTACTGGCCCAGGGTCATCTCGCTGATCCTGGCTTCGCTGCCCACCGCGATGACCGCGATGAAGCTGGAGAAGAGCGACACGGCCGCGATGACCGCGGAACCGATGGCGATGCCCTTGGTCTCGGCCTTGGTGGTGTTGCCCACCGCGTCCAGGTCGGCCAGGATCTGCCGGGCGCGCTTGTAGGAACCGGGCTTCTCCCGTTCCATCTGCTCCTTCTCGTAGCCCATTTCGCCGATGCCGTTGGCGTTGTCGGCGACGGGTCCGAAGACGTCCATGGAGATCGTGTTGCCGGTGAGGGTGAGCATGCCGATGCCGGTCATGGCCACGCCGTACGCCACGAACATCGGCGGGGCGCCGTGGTAGGTGAGCACGGACAGGAAGATGGCGACGACGATGACGACCATCATGGCCACGGTGCTCTCGTAGCCCAGGGCGAAGCCCTCGATGATGTTGGTGGCGTGGCCCGTGGTGCAGGCCCGGGCCAGCGCCTTCACGGGGGCGTGGGTGGTATGGGTGTAGTAGCTGGTGACCTTGTTCAGGGCCACGGCCAGGAACACGCCGATCAGGCAGGTGATGGCCGGGCGCATGTCCAGGCCGGGGACGCCGAAGTTGAACCAGGGGGCCAGCATGGCCGGGTCGTTGTGGGGGAAGCCGGCGGCGGCCAGGGGGTTGTGGGCCAGGTAGTCGGGGGTGAAGTGGAGGTAGAAGTAGCCGAGGATGAAGAAGCCCGCGACCGAGATCAGGGAGCCGATCCAGAACCCGCGGTGGACGCTCTTGAGGGCGGTGTCGGAGGTGTCCTCGGAACCGGCCTTGACGGTGTAGGTGGAGATGATCGAGCCCAGCACGCCGATGCCGCGCACCAGCAGGGGGAAGATGACGCCCTTGTGGCCGAAGGAGGCCATGCCCAGGATCATGGCGGCCACGATGGTCACTTCGTAGCTCTCGAAGATGTCCGCGGCCATGCCGGCGCAGTCGCCCACGTTGTCGCCCACGTTGTCGGCGATGGTGGCGGCGTTGCGCGGATCGTCCTCGGGGATGTCCTTCTCGATCTTGCCCACGAGGTCGGCGCCCACATCGGCGGCCTTGGTGTAGATGCCGCCGCCCACGCGCATGAACAGGGCCAGGAGGGTGCCGCCGAAGCCGAAGCCCAGCAGGGCCTCGTAGGCGTGCACGCCGTAGACGATGAAGATCATGGTGCCGCCCAGGAGGCCGAGGCCGTCCGTGAGCATGCCGGTGACGGTGCCGGTGCGGTAGCCCAGCTGCATGGCCTCGCCGTAGCTGTGGCGGGCGGCTGCGGCGACGCGCAGGTTGCCGGTGGTGGCCAGGCGCATGCCCACGAAGCCCACGGCCCAGCTGAACAGGGAGCCCATGAGGAAGGCGCCGGCGCGGCCGAAGGCGAAGGTGGCGTCGGAGACCGTGAACCAGAGGATCACGGTGATGATGACGATCAGGGGCCCGATCTTCTTGAACTGGGCGGCCAGGTAGGCGTTGGAACCCTCACGGACCGCGGCGGCCACCTCCTGCATCTTGGGCGTGCCCTGGTCGGCCTTGTTCACCTGCCCCATGAGAAGCAGGGCGTAGAGCAGGCCGATGACGGCGATGCCCAGCACGAACATCAGGCCGATGCGCTCGGGGGTGGTGAACTCGCCGCTCACCTTGTTGAAGAGCGCGAAATACTCGAACTTCACGCCTTCGGTCTCCTTGGCGACGGCGGCGGGCGCCGACACCTGGCCCCAGGCATAGGCCATGGCGAAAAAGCAGAGCATGACCCCCAGGTAGATCCTTCGGGTCAGCGGTGTCAGTTTGAGTTTGTCCATCCAGGCATGAAGCATGGAAACTCCTTATATGAAATAAGTGGCAATTGGCCCGGTTCTGAGACCGGGAGCTATGGGTAAGAAAAAGTGTCGACAACCAACTCGTGAGTTTCGGCCTAAGGCTACCACCGCGTCCCTCAATGTCAATGCGGGTTTGACAATGGGCACCCCTGCGTTCGCAAGCCGCGGTATTGCACTATTCTGTAAGGTCCTGAGCCCATGACGAGGTGACCATGTCCCGAACCTGCCCCTGCGAATCCAAGCTGACCTACGAGCGCTGCTGCGAGCCTTTCCTCACGGGCAGGAGCGTCCCCGACACCGCGTCCAAGCTCATGCGGAGCCGCTTCACCGCCTACGCCATGGGCAGGGCCGACTACCTGGCGGCGACCACCTGCGCCCAGGCCCGGGCCGAGCTGGACGTGGAGGAACTTGGCCGGTATTGCAGGGCCGTCAAGTGCATCTCCCTGCGCATCCTCTCCACCGAATTCGGCGGCCCGGGCGATGAGACCGGAATCGTCACCTTCCACGCCAAGCTCATGATCAACGGCAAGCGCATGCTCCATGCGGAGAAGAGCCGCTTCATCCGGGAAGAGGGCAAATGGATGTACGTAGATGGAGAAACGAACTGATTCTGCATTAACTGCATTTTTTTTCTCCGCGAATATCAGCGAGCCTCCGCGCCTCCGCGTTCAGTCCTTTTCCCGGTTGCTTCTGCCCGATTGTTATCGGCATCAGGACGCAACCAAGAAAAGGACTGGACGCGGAGGCGCGGAGGCTCTCTGAGGTTCGCGGAGAAAAGACAAGGCATATATTTGGATTTTGTGCATTTAAGTGAGTGGCATTTTTATTGAGGGAGGAGGGGTAGACGAGGCAAATATTACCGAGAAACGACCTTGACCCTATCCATCTTGACGAACCTGTCGGCCCTCATGGCCGCCCGCCAATCGGCGGCGGCTGGCGTAGCGCTTGCCGGGACCGTCAAGCGGCTCACGACGGGCCTGCGGGTCAACAGCGCCGCCGATGACCCGGCCGGCCTCGCCATCGGCACCAACCTCAAGGCCCAGCTGGTCATAAGTGCCCAGGCCCAGAGGAACCTGAACGACGCCGTGAGCGCCCTGAGCGTGGCCGGCGGCGCCCTGGAGGAGGCCACCAAGGTCATGACCCGCATCTCCCAGCTGGCCCAGGAGGCTTCCACCGGCACCCTCAGCGCCCGGAACCGGGCCGACCTGGACTCGGAATGCCAGGGGCTGGTGGGGACGCTGGCGGGCCTGGCCACGGGCACGCTGTTCAACGGCCAGGGGGTCCTGGGGGAGACCCTGCAGGTGGCCTCCGGAAGCCTGGGGAACGTGTCCTTCACCGTCCCGGCCATGGACCAGGGCGGCGGCACCCTGGTGACGGAGCCCGCCCTGGCCAGCGCCGTCTCGCCGGGCCAGACCCTGACCCTCTCGAACCCCGTGGCCAAGGGCCTTATCATAAGACCGCCCAGCAACAACGCGCCGGTCCAGTTCACGGCCGACGGCGTCGCCGGGACGGTCACGGTGGCCTCCGTGGCGGGGTACACGACGCCATTCCAGGCCACCTACAACACGATCCCCTCCACCCTGGTGACCAACGGCGGGGCCAGGAACCTCGGGGGGGGCTCCTACCAGCTCCTGAACGCCGACGGCACCACCGCCACGGACGTCTCCGACGTGACCCTCACCGACCGTTCCGGCCAGAAGATCCCATTCAGCTTCTCCGATCCGGCCAACGGCATCGTCACCCTCGCCGGGGCGGGGCCCATCGGCGGCGTCCAGTTCCTGACCGTGGCCAGGAGCGCCCAGTCGACCTCCATCCAGGCCCAGACGGCCCTGACCCTCACGCCCAGCCTGGGGTTCCCGCAGCATCTGCCTGCGACCTATGCCCTCGGCGTGAGCGGCGCCTCCCTCACCTTCGTGAACAACGCCACCCACACGCCCTTCTCCCTCACGGAAGGGGTGGACTACACCCTGGCCACGGGGTCGCCCCCGGCTTCGAGCCAGACGCTCACCCTGATCAGCGCCGCCAACCTACCCGCCAGCTTCTCCATCAAGGCCGCGGGCAGCCAGTTCGTGGCCCTGCCCGACGCCAGCAGGATCGCGAACCTGGTCCTGAAGAACGGCAGCCGCACCCTGACCCGGGGCGTCGACTTCACCCTCGATGCCGCCGACGGCTACCTCACCTTGAAACCGACCGCCCTCACGGCCTCGGCGGGTCTTTCCGCCACCTACCTCGCGGTTCCCACCACGGACCAGACCCTGACCCTCAACGCGGTGACGGCCGTGACCCTGCCGGAGCCCTACGTGGACCGGCTGGCGCTGGACGGCGTGCCCCTGACCCAGGGAACGGACTACACCGCCGATACCGCCCACCCCGGTGTCATCACCTTCAGTGGCCCCACCTCCGGGACCCTTTCCTTCGCCGGACCCCCGACCCTCACGACCTTCTCGTCGCTTCCCCTGGGCGAGACCTCCGGAGAGACGGTGCCCCTGCACCCGGACCTCCAGGTGCTGCCGGGCACCACCAGCTACGAAGGCCCGGCCGGTGGGATCCAGCTGGCCGAGAACAACGGCCTGGTGGAGGGCACGGACTACCTGACCACGGAAGTGGGCCGGGACGCCCAGGGCACGGCCATGGTCGGACCGGCCGTCCAGTCCCTGGTCAACATCAAGGCCGGGAGCGTCATCTCGTACGAGATCCCGGCCTACTTCGGCTTCCAGCCGGGCTCGGACTTCCTGCTGACGGCGAGCGCCGCCCAGTCCACCGCGGCGCTGGCCGCCGCGGGCCTGGCCCAGGCCAGCACGGGCCTGGCCGGCATCGGGGCATTCCAGGAGCAGCTCACGGCCATGAGTTCGGTCCTGGGCGCCCGGATCCAGGGCCTGACCCAGGCGGAGAGCGGGATCATGGACGCGAACGTGGCCGACGAGGTGGTGGCCCTGACCCGGGGGCAGATCCTCGGGCAGTCCGCCAACATGGGCCTTGTCCAGGCCGACAAGGCCTCCAGCGCCCTGGCGAACCTCCTGAACTGAAGCTACAGGTTGGCCTTCAGGAACTCCCACATGCCATCGTACATGGCCCACTGGTGCTGGGGCGCCCGGGGGCTGTGGTCGGATCCCGGGAGCAGGACCAGGGGCGCCGAGAGGCCCGCCTTCTGGAGCGCGTCCAGGAACTGCACGGAGTTCTGGGGATGGACGTTGGTGTCCAGGGTGCCGTGGATGAGCATCACCTTGCCCGAGAGGTGCGCCGCGGCCTTGATGGCGCTCGAGGCGTCGTAAGCCTGGGCGTTGTCCCGGGGCAGCCCCATGTAGCGCTCGGTGTACACGGCATCGTACAGGCGCCAGTCCGTGACGGGGGCGCCGATGAGGCCCACCTTCCAGGCCGTGCTGTGGGTGAGGGCGTAGGCCGTGAGGAAGCCGCCGTAGCTGTAGCCGTGCAGGGCGATGCGGCCCATGTCGGCCCAGCCCTGGGCCTTGAGCCAGGCCAGGCCGTCCAGCTGGTCCTGCAGCTCCTGGGCGCCGAGGTTGCGGAAGACGCCGTGGGCCGAGACGCCCTTGCCCGAGGCGCTGCGGTTGTCGCAGATCCAGGTGACGATGCCCTGCTGGGCCAGGAACTGGAACCACAGCATCTGCCGGTTGAACTCGTTGCGCACCAGGGGCTTGCCGGGCCCGCCGTAGACGTAGTGGAAGACGGGGTACTTCCGGGACGCGTCGAACCCGGGCGGCATCACCAGCATGGTCTCCATGGGGATGCCCTCCCGGGTCCGGATCTGCTGGAAGGTGACCTTGCCCTTCCGGATGGCGCGGAAGGCGTCCGTCATGGCGCTTTCCACCTTGTGGAGCACGACGCCCTCCCGGTCCACGAAGATGTCCTGGGGAGGCGTGTCGATGTCGCTCCAGCGGTCCACCGCGGCCCGGAACTCCCGGTCGAAGGTCAGGGCGTGGGTGCCCGGGGCCTCCGTGAGGCGGCGCATCCGGGCATTGGTCCCCTCCAGGTCGCACCGGTAGCCGTCCACGCCCACCGCGCTGCGCAGGGTGCCCTCGAAGAAGACGTGGCCCTCGGCCTCGTCCACGCCCAGGAGCCTGCGCACGTCCCAGGGGCCCTGGGTCACCGGCGCCAGGAGTCGCCCCCGGGCGTCGTACAGATAGAGATGGGTGAAGTTCGAGCGGTTGGACTGCCACAGGAACCGGCCGTCCTTCAGGAACCGGGGCAGGGGCGCGTTGTCGGCCCAGGCCCGGCCCTTCTCCTGGACCAGGACCCGGCTGGCGTTACCCTCGAAGACCCGGCAGTCCAGCCAGCTCTGGGCCCGGTCCATGAAGTGGGCCACGACCCGGCCGGCGGGATCCCAGCCCACCCGGGTGACCAGGATGTCCTGGCCGGGGTAGGGGTCCTCGAGCCAGGTGGTCTGGCCGTCCAGGTTGGCCACGCCCAGACGGGGGAAGGGCAGGGGGTCCCCGGCCTTGGGGTAGGGGGCGGCATGGGCCCTCTGGGGCTGGAACCGGTCGTCGATGAGGGTGAAGACGGGCACCTGGGTCTCGTCCAGGCTCAGGTAGGCGATGCGCCGGGAATCCGGCGACCACCAGAAGGCCCTGGGGTTGCCCCGCTCGCCGAAGACCTCCTCCTGGTAGATCCAGTCCAGGCGCCCGAGGAGGTGCGTCCCGTCCCCCCCGGCGGTGACCTGCACTTCCCGCCCCGTGGCCAATTCCAGCGCGTGGATGTCGTTGTCCACCAGGTAGGCCACCCAGGCGCCGTCAGGACTGAAGACCGGCGCCTCGCCGGCGGCGAGATGCCGGGCCTTGCCGGAGGCCGGCTCGACCAGGTACAGGTCTCCGCCTTCCCTGACGATGAAGGCGTCCCGGGCTTCGTTCCAGGTCGGGGGCGCCGCGGGGGCGCCCGGCTCGGGCTCCGCGCCGGCCGCGAGGAGGGCGGCCTTCAGCTGCGCCTGGTCCAGCAGCGGCCTGGCCCCCCAGAGCAGGCCCCCGATCTGGTAGATGGAGGGGGCGCCGTGCTCCATGCGCTCCTCCAGAAGGGTGCCATTGGGACGCCAAAGGTACCGTGAGGCCACCGGCTCCACGTAGGCGGTGCGTCGCGCCGGATGGTAGATGCTTTCCACGGTGAGGCGGCCTTCGTCCCCGGCCGCGAAGGCCAGAACGGAAACCAGCACGAACGGTACCTTCCACATGGCTGCTCCGGATGATGCTCCAGCGTATCGCCTATGGGCCCCCTGTGGGATCCTGCGCTCTCTCTGCCCGCCCCTGGACGCCCTGAGCACGCCTCCGTCCGCGTCTAACGCTCTTTCCGCCGAAAGGGATCACGGGTGAGAACATGTCGCAACATGTTGACGCTCGTCACGTAAGCCCTGCAAGGTCTTGCGTAAGGCTGAGAATAGGCGATCCTTGGTGTGCGGGGTCGACACGGACGAGACCAGCGCCTGAACCCCAGCCGACACCTGCAGGGCGCTCCACCTTCCACCCCCTCCCACGGTTCGCACCCGGGATGCCGGACTTTCGCCTGCCCATGGTCCGGCCCCTGACTTCCCTGAATCCACACGGCCGCTCAATGGGCCGGTCCAATCAACCTGGCCACCCGGGTCCACCCCGGTGCGCCCGCTCACCACCCTTCGGAGCTCGAGATGAACAACTCTCCCCTCACCACCGCCCTCGCCCTGGTCCTCGCCCTCGGCGCCACCCCCTTCCTGGCTGCCTCGGAACCCGGCCCCAGGCCGTTCCAGGCCCAGCTCGCCACCCGCGTCCAGACCCTCAAGGCCGAACTCCAGGCCAAGGGCAAGTCCTTCCAGGTGGGCGTGAACCCCGCCATGCAGTACAGCCTGGACCAGATCTGCGGCCTCAAGCCCGAGCTCAAGCAGTTCGACTACCAGGCCCACGCCGAGGGCGGCTGCCTCAACAACGAGATGCCCGAACTGGAGGCGGTGGCCATGCCCAGGACCTTCATCGGCTGGTTCAGCTCCGTCAAGGACCAGGGCCAGTGCGGCAGCTGCTGGGCCTTCTCCACCATCGGGAACCTCGAGGCCGCCGCCCTGAAGAAGCACGGCTACCCCCAGGGCAGGGTCAACGCCGACGGCAGCATCACCACCAGCGGCGACATCACCATCCTCTCCGAGCAGCAGACGCTCTCCTGCAATCCCTTCGGCTACGACTGCAACGGTGGCTGGTTCGCCTTCGACATGTTCAACCCCGCCAACGTGGACAAGGGCACCGGCTACTACAAGGGCGCCATCCCCGCCAAGGACTTCGGCTACGTGGCCCAGGCCGTGGCCTGCAGCTTCAACCCCGCCACGACGTACACGCCCGTCAGCCAGTGGGGCTACGTGGGCAATGGCCAGGGCATCCCCTCCGTCTACGCGATCAAGCGCGCCATCTACAAGTGGGGCAGCGTCTCCGCCGGCGTCTACGCCGACGATTATTTCCAGGCCTACACCGGCGGTGTCTTCACCGCCACGGACAATACCTCGGCGGTGGACCACGCCATCCTCCTGGTGGGCTGGGACGACGCCAAGGGCGCCTGGCTCCTGAAGAACTCCTGGAGCAGCCAGTGGGGCATCAACGGCTTCATGTGGATCGCCTACGGCGCCAACCAGGTGGGCACGACCCCCGCGTGGGTGCTCGACTAGGGAATGAGAAGTCAGTTTTGTCAGGGCCCACCGACCGGTGGGCCCTGACGTCGTTCAGGACCCGTCCCGGACGCTGGTATCGTAGAGGGATGAGCGAAAACAACCCCTTCGATCCCGAATCCTACGATCTCTGCATCATCGGCGCGGGCGTCAGCGGCCTCAGCCTTGCCCGCATGGCCGCTTCTCGCCTGGGGCAGCGGGTCCTGGTGCTGGAAAAGCACACCGAGGCGGGGGGCTGCCTGGCCTCCGTGCCGGTGGCCGCGGCAGGCTGGCTGGAGCTGGGGGCCCACACCTGCTACAACTCCTACGCACGGTTCCTGGACGCCATGGGCGAAACGGACTTCCTGACCCGGGTGGTGCCCCGCAAGAACATGGGGTTCCGGATGGTGGAGGGGGGGGCTCTGCGCTCCATCCCCTCCTGCCTGGACTTCTTCGAACTGGCCTGCAGCGTGCCGAGGATGTTCGGCGCCACCAAGGCGGGCCACACGGCCGAGGCGTACTACGCCCGGATCCTGGGCCGGAAGAACTGGGCCCGGGTGCTGCATCCCAGCCTGAACGCCGTGGCCTCCCAGGAGACCTCGGGCTTCCCGGCGGACGCCCTCTTCAAGGCCCGGGGCGCCCGGCGCAAGGATGTGGCCCGCAGCTTCGCCGTGCGCGGCGGCCTCGGGCCCGCGATCCAGGCCCTGGCCGACCACCCGCGCATCACCTGCCTCCGGGGGGAGGAAGCCACGGCTCTTTCGGCCGGCGGCTCCGGCTACCGGATCCGCACCGCTTCGGGAGCCGCCTTCAGCGCCCGCCGGGTGGCCGTCGCCGTGCCCCCCCAGGCCGCCGCGGGCGTTCTGGCGGAGACTTTCCCGGATGTGGCCGAACAGCTGGGACGCATCGGCACCCGGGAGGTCAAGTCCCTGGGGCTCGTCTTCAAGGACCCCCTGGTCCAGGTGCCGCGGCTGGCCGGCCTGATCCTCCCGGGTGGTCCCTGCTTCTCCGCCGTCTCGGGAGACGCCTTCCCCGTCCCCGGCCGGCGCGCCTGGACCTTCCACTTCGAAGGCACCAAGGCCGGCGCCCCCGAGGACATGGTCGCCTACGCCTGCCAGGTGCTGGGCACCACCCCGGCCACCGTGGAGGCGACCTTCCGCAAGGACCACACCATGCCCGCCATCGCCATGGGCCATGACGCCTGGCTCAAGGGCCTGGACGCCAGCCTGCGGGGCACGGACCTGATGGTCGTGGGCAACTACCTCACCGGGTTGTCCATCGAGGACTGCGCGGGACGGGCCCTCGGGGAATACCGGCGGGTGCTCCAGCCGGCCTGACATGACTGAGGGGGGACCGCCCGGTCGCTACGCTCCCTCTGATGCAACGCATGCGTTGCATCCCCTCAGACTCCCCCACGATCCTGTCAACACTTAGGGCAACTTAATGTTGCCCTAAGTGTTGACTGGATCTGGGCAAAGCCCAGCCACCGCGTCTGAACCCAGGCCGGCCGGTGCCTCGCCCTCGGCTCCTCAGTTCGGGAGGTGCTCCCGCGTGAGGTTCCTGCGGCCGGTCTCCGTCACCAGGATGTCGTCCTCGATGCGGATGCCGCCGTTGGGGGCCAGCTCGTCGATGAGCTTCCAGTTGTAGCGGCCCTTGTGCTCGCCCTCGCGGTAGGGGCGCAGGAGCATGGGGATGAAGTAGCAGCCGGGTTCCATGGTGATGACGTGGCCGGGCTCCACGAAGCGGGTGGTGCGCAGGAAGGGGTGCTCGGGCGGGGGCGGCTGGATGCTGCCGTCGGGGCCGGCCAGCTTGCCGCCCACGTCGTGCACCTGGATGCCCAGGTGGTGCCCCAGGCCATGGGGGTAGAAGGGGCGCGTGAGGCTGAGCTTCACGGCCTCCTCGGGCTCGGCGTCCAGGATGCCGGTCTCCTTCAGGAGCGCGGCGAGCTTGAGGTGGGACAGGTGGTGCAGCTCCCCGAAGGGCATGTGGGGGCGCACGGCGTCGCACAGCTCGAGCTGGTTCTTCTCCATGCCGGCCACCAGGGCCTTGAAGCGGGGGTCGCAGGCGGCGTTGGGGGTGGTGCGGGTGATGTCCGAGGCGTAGCCCAGGGTGCGGGCCCCGCAGTCCAGGAGGAGGGTGTCGCCGCCCCGGAAGCTGCGCTTGTTCTCGTAGTGGAGGGTGGCGCCCTTCTCGTTCTGGGCCACGATGGAGGCGAAGGCCAGCTCGAACTCAAGGCAGCCCACGGCCTCCATGAAGGCGTAGTGGATCTCCAGCTCCGAGGCGCCGGCCAGGAAGGCCTTGCGGCCCGCCTCATGGCCCTTGGCGCCCAGGATCGTGGCCAGCTCGAGGCAGTGGATCTCGTAGGCGGACTTGTAGCTGCGTCCCCAGTCCAGGTAGGCCGTGAGGCCCTTGGGGTTCACGTCGAGGCCCGCGGCGGAGGCCGGCTCGGTCTCGTTGCCGATATAGGCGGCCCGGGCGGGTCGGCCCACGGCCTCCCACACGGCTTCGAGGCTCGGTGCCTCCACCAGGTCGAACCCATCCACCCAGAAGGGCCTGCCCAGGGGCAGCTGCTCGTACCAGAAGTCCTCGGGGGCGTAGCGCACGAGGGTGGGCAACGTGCCCGGTTTGAGGACCAGGACGTGGTGCGGGCCGGTGAGGGGGCAGTAGTGGCGGAAATGGGGCACGGTGTTGAAGGGCGCGTCCTGGTCGTCGGCGAAGTAGGTGTGGGGCTGGCCGCTGGAGATGACGAGGGTGTCGAAGCCGTTGGCGGCGAGGGCCTTCTCCAGGTACGCCATGCGGGCGGCGAGATGCTCCCGGAAGAGGGGGGTGAGGCGATCCATGAGTGCTCCTAGGTGCAGGTGTGCCGAAGGCGATTATCCATCAATTCACAGAAAGGCCAGGGGCTTGTTTTCGGGGGCGAAGCCGTTGGCCACGGCCTTTTCGAAGAACAGGGCCAGACTCTCGCGCTCGGCCTCCCCGAGGTGGTAGGTGATGTTCTCCGTCAGGTACTCCCGCAATTCGGGCTTGGTCCAGCCGATGGTGCGCCAGGCCTCGTCCACGATCGTGGGCAGGTTCTCCCGGCCCTGCTCGAGGCTCCGGTGGAAGAAGGGCCCCACGCCTCCCGGCACGTCCAGGTGAGCCGCGTCCTGGCGCACCAGCCACAGGGCGAAGACGAAGGGCAGGGCGGTCCAGTCGTGCCACTCCTCGGCCAGGTCCATGACGATCAGTCCCTCGCGCCGGGTGCGCATGGCCACGTCCCCGATGAGCAGGGCTGCGTCGCACCGGGCGAGCATCTCGCCCTGGTCCGGCGCCATGTTCACCACCTCCGGGGCCACGCCGTACCGTTCGCGCAGGAGGATCTGGGCCAGGACCACGGAGGTGCGGCTGGAGGTGTCCAGGGCCAGGGTCCGGATGGCCTCGGGCGCCACCTTGGAGAGGATAACGACCGAGCGGACGCGCTTGGGGGACGCGATGCAGAGGCCTGGAACGATCTTCAATCTGGGGATGCGCAGGTATTCAATGGAACTGATCAAGCCAGCGTCAACCTCGTCCGCTTTCAGCTGGTTGGCGCACAGCGAAGGCACTTGAAACTTGAGATGGAAGTGCTCGTACCCAAGGCCATGCTTGAAGCCGTAATTGAGCGGCGCGGCGTTCAGGTAATCGATGATCGAGATCCGGAAAGGATTTGCACGTGTCATTCCCCCATTTTACTTAGACTTGGGGGATGAACCAGCCCAAGGGCAAATCCGATCCCCACGCCGGCGAGCTCGCGCTCCTGGAGTCCCTCATGGCCCGGGTGCGCAGGCTGCCCGGGGAGTTCCGCACCCCCTCGGCCATGGCCGGGGCGGCGGGCATGTCGCTGGCGCACCTGGAACAGTTGTTCCGGACCCACGCCCACGCCACCCCCGAACGCTTCCTGGAGCGGGCCCGGGTGGAGGCGGCCTGCGGGATGCTCCTGAACCATTTCGGTCCTGCGGTCGCGACGGGTGAGACCTGCGGGTTCGCGACCCATCCCATCTTCCAGGCCCAGTTCCACCGCCTGACGGGCATGACTCCCGCCCGGTACCAGGCCCTGGGGCGGGAAGGCAGGAGCTTCACCCTCGACCTGCCCGCGGACTTCCGCCTGGAGGACGCCCTGGCCTACCATGGCCGTGATCCGCTGAGCCTGACGGAGCAGGTGGCGGGGACGACCCTCTTCAAGGCCATGCGGGCGGAGGGCCACGACATGGTGCTGGAGCTCGCGTTCCGCGACAGGGCGGTCAAGGTGCGGGTCCACGCGGGAGGTCCGCCCGATCCGTACGTCATGGGCAGGATCCATCACCGGGTGGTGCGCATGCTGGGGCTGGCCACGGATCCGGCCCCCTTCGAGGGCTTCCTGGCCGCCGATCCCGCCTTCTCGGCCCTGGTGGCGCCCCGCCGCGGCCTGCGCATCCCCCTCACCGCCGACGTGTGGGAGTCCCTGGTGTGGGCCATCCTCGGCCAGCAGGTGAACCTGGCCTTCGCCTACACCATGCGCCGGCGCCTCACCCAGCACTGCGGCGGCGCCCTGACGGGGGATCTGCGGGCCCACCCCCCACCCGAGGCCGTGGCCGCCCTGGAACCCGCCGAGCTCGCGCCCCTCCAGTTCTCCCGCGGCAAGGCCGACTACCTGATCCAGGCCGCCCGGGCCGTGGCCGCAGGCGAACTCCCCCTGGAAGCGCTGCCCGAAGGTACGGCCACCACCGCCGAGGGCCTGCTTTCGGCGCGCCGGGGCATCGGCCCCTGGACCACCCACTACGTCCTGATGCGGGGGTGCGGCTTCGGGGATTGCGTGCCCCTGGGCGATTCCGGCCTCACCGCCGCCCTGCAGCGGCACTTCGCCCTGGACCACCGCCCCGACGCCAAGGAGACCGCCCGGCTCATGGCCCCCTTCGCCCCCCACCGGAGCCTGGCCACCTTCCACCTGTGGGCCAGCCTCAAGGGCGTGCCCGCTTGAGGATCGTCCAGAGCCCCCTGGGTCCCATCGCCCTGGCCGCGGACGCCACCGGCGCCCTGGTCTACCTGGGCTTCCAGGACCACGAGCCCCGGACGCGCCGCCAGGCCCGGATGGCCCAGGCCCCGGACCTCGCCGACGACCCCGCCCTGTTCGCCCTCGCCGAGCGCCAGCTGGAGGACTACTTCCAGGGCCACCGGACCACCTTCGACCTGCCCCTGGCCCCCCGGGGCACCCCCTTCCAGCTGCGCGTCTGGGAGGAACTGAGGCGCATCCCCTACGGCACCGTCCTCAGCTACGGCGCCCTGGCCCGGCGCCTGGGGGACCCCCTCCTGACCCGCGCCGTGGGCACCGCCAACGGCGCCAACCCCATCTCCATCATCATCCCCTGCCACCGGGTCATCGGCGCCGACGGCAGCCTCACGGGCTACGCCGGCGGCCTGGACCTCAAGCAGGCCCTGCTGGAACTCGAGGGCGCGCGTCCCCGCCGCCTGTTCGATTTGGATCGATAACGGACTTGCCCAAGCCATGCAAAGGATGGAATGCTCCTCTGCATGACAGCCTCGCCGTCCGGTTCTGGTTTGAAGCCCCCCTGGGCCAACAGCCATGCGCGCAGGGTGGGGCGCTATCTGCTCGGGCGCACGCTGGGCAAGGGAGGCATGGGCGAGGTGGTGGAGGCCTGGGACGCGGTCCTGGGGCGGCGGGTGGCCCTCAAGCTCCTCAGCCACGCCAGCGCCATGGCCATGCTCCGGTTCCTCAACGAGGCCCAGCTCCAGGCCCGGGTGGATCATCCGAACGTGTGCCGCATCTTCGATGTGGAGGTGTCGGGGGAGGTGCCCTTCATCGCCATGCAGCTGGTGGATGGGCCCACCCTGATGGATGCCGGCCTGGACCCGCCCTTGATCCTGCAGGTCATGCGCACGGTGTGCGAGGCGGTGCACGCCGCCCACCGCCTGAACTTGATCCACCGGGACCTCAAGCCCTCCAACATCCTCCTGGAGGCCAACGGCCGGGGCGGGTGGACGCCCTACGTGTGCGACTTCGGCCTGGCCAAGGACCTTTCGGCCGCCGAGATCACCCAGACCCATATCGGCCTGGGCACGCCGGGCTTCATGGCGCCCGAGCAGATGGCCAACGGCCGCCATCATCAGTTGCCCGTTGGTCCGGCCGCAGACATCTACACGCTGGGCGCCACCCTGGAAGTCCTCCTGGCTGGCGAACCCTCCTCGGTGGCCATCACTCCCCACCAGCCCCCGGACCCGTCCCCGCACTCCGAGCCCGTGGCGTCCAGGTCCCCCGCCGCGGCCCTCGCTCCGGCGGTGCGCGTCATCATCGACCGCTGCATGCGGATCGATCCGGAGGAACGCTACCCCACCGCGGCGGCGGTGGCGGAGGACCTGCGCAGGTACTTGGACGGCGAGGAGCTTCTGGACGGGGGCTGGACCCGGCGCCGGCGGCTCATGGGCTGGGTGAAGCGCTTCCCGGGTCTGGCCGCGGCTCTGGCGTGCCTGGTCCTCCTGCTGGGTGGCACCGTGGCCGCCGGCGCCCTGGGGCGGCGGGCCGCGGCCCGCCAGGCCCGCCTGGGGGAGCGCTACGCCGCCACCATCAAGGATCTGCAGTACTTGATGCGCATCGAGCGCATGCTCCCCCCCCACGACCTCAGGCCCGCCCTCCAGCGGGTGCGTGAACGCATGGCGACCGTGGAGGCGGTCCTGCCGCGCCTGACCGCAGCCGAGCGAGGTCCCGGCCGGTTCGCCCTGGCCTGGGGGCACCTCCTGCTGCGGGAGCCGGGGGCGGCCCTGGGGGAGGTCCGCGCCGCATGGGAGGATGGCTATCGGACGCCGGATGTGGCCTGCGCCCTGGCCCGGGCCCGGTGCGAAGTCTACCTGGAGGAGCTGCCCTCGGCACGCCAGGCGGGGGCGGCGGCCCTGGAAGCGCTCAGGCAGAACTACCTTCGCCCGGCCCGGGAGGACCTGGACCAGGCCGAAGGGGCGGAGCTGGAACCGGCCTCCCTCATGCGCATCGAACTGGAAGTGCTGGAGGACCACCCCGCCCAGGCCCTGCTTCTGGCCCGCAAGCTCGGGCAGGACGCGCCCTGGCTGTACGAGGCGCGGCTATGGGAGGCCGCCGCCCGGTACGAGATCGGCTTCCAGCATCAGCGGTCCGGGCGGTATGCCCAGGCGGACGAGGCCTATCTCCTGGGCGACCGCGCCGCCCATGAAGCCCAGGATCTTGCGCGAAGCGACGAGTGGGCGCTCAAGGTGGAACTGAACCGGCGCCTGGCCTGGGTGGCCATGGCGGAGGAACGGGGCCGCCTGGCCCCCGGGGACTTCGAGTCCGTCCAGGGCCTCGTGGACCGCCTGCTGCGACTCAATCCGGACTGGTTGCCCGCCATCGCGGACCAGTTGACCCTCCTGTGGCGCCAGGCGGACTACATCCAGGCGCGGGGTGGCGATCCCGAGCCGGTCCTCCAGCCGGGTCTGGTCCTCCTGGCCCGGGCCCGGTCCCTGCCTGGCCAGGCCCGGGGCCTGCACCGGGACCGTTCCAGCGTGGTGCGCATCCTGGCCCAGCGCGCGTACGACCAGGGGAAGGATCCCCGGCCCCTGCTTCGGGAAGCCCTGGACGGGGCGCCCGACGACGAGTACACGGCCGACCTCCTGCTCATGGAAGCGCGCTACGGCGCGGACCACGAAACGGATCCAGAGCCCCTCCTGGACCGGGCGCTCCAGGGTCTGGCCCATCCCAGCTATGATCGCCCCCTGGACTACGGGATCCTGGAGCTGACGGGCACCGTGTGGATGGCCAAGGCCCGCTGGGCGCTCTATCGCCGGCAACCGGCGGGGGCGGCCCTGGCCCGGGCGGGGGAAGCGCTGGCCCAGGCCCTGGCCATGAACCCACGGTCCGGCGATGTCCTGACGGAGCGGGCCCAGGCGGCTGAACTGGCCTACCGGGCCTCGGGCCTCGGTGGCGAACCCGACCCGGCCCTGCTCCACGCCGCCCTGGACTTCGCGGGGCGGGCCCGGGCTCTGAGGCCCGAGGACCCCTGGGTGCTGCGCACCTGCGCCAAGCTGGAGTGCCTTGCTTCGGACTGGAGCCTCCTCCATGGCAACGGCGCCGATCCCTGGTGGCCGAAATGCCGCCGGGATCTGGATGCCGCCCTCGTCAAGGCGCCGGACCACCCCTATGTCACCCTCCTGGAAATCCGCGCAGGCCTGAACCGGATCCGTGACGCTCGCATCAACCACATTGACAGTAGCAATTATGAGCAAAAGGTAAATCAGCTTCTAAAGGTGGCCAGCAGGCGGTCCGTGGCCATGGACGAGGTCGCCAGCCTGGCCGAGGAATACCGCCGGCTGGGTGGGCTCAGGCCTTCCTGAGCCAGGCCACGCATTCCACATGGCTGGTCCTGGGGAAGAGATCGGCCACGGCCAGACCCTCCAGCTTCCAGGCGGGGGCCAGGCGCTGGACGTCCCGGCAGAAGGCGGCGCCGTCACACCCCACCAGGACGAGGTCCGTGGCCAGGGCGGTCTGGAGCCTGGCGCACACCTCCGGCGCCAGGCCGGTGCGGGGCGGATCCAGCAGAATGAGATCCCCGGGCGCCCCGAAGCCTTCGGGGAGCCAGACGGCGGTATCCTCGGCCAGGCACAGGATGCCGGTCCCCTCGAGGTTCCGGCTGGCCCAGGCCACGGCGGCCGCGTCGAATTCCACGAGGACCCCGCCGCGCCGGCCCAGGAGGGCGGAGAAGAAGCCCACCCCGCCGTAGAGGTCATAGAGGGTGCCTCCGGGCAGGGGCCAGGCGCGCAGGATCTCGCCGAAGGCCCGCCAGGCCCAGGGCGGGCACACCTGGAAGAAACCACCGGCTCGGACGGACAGGCGGGACTCCCCCAGACGGTGGGTGATCCCACCGGCGTGGGGGTGCCAGCCGTCCGGTTCCAGCCGCCAGGTGCGTCCCTGCTCGTCCGTGGCGAACACCTCCCCGGCCGGGGTCCCGGTGGCCAGTTCCCACCGTTGGGGACGCGTGGGCAGGGTCCTGCCTTCCAGGGCCTCCTGCAGCCTGGGGATGGCCAGGGACAGGGCCGGGGCGGCCGCCGGGCACGCCTTGACCGCCACCAGGCCATGGCTGTTGCGGCGGTGGTAGCCCAGGTCGTTGCCGGTCCAGTGGAGCTGGATGCGGTGCCGCGCGGCGTCCTCGGGGGCCTCCAGCCAGCGCCAGGGCGGGGCGAGCGGCAGCTGCCGGGACAGGAGGTCGGTGACCATGGCCTTCTTGAGGTTCGAGGTCTCGGGGCCGGCTTCCCACAGCTCGCAGCCCCCGCAGGAGGCGGCCACCGGGCACAGGGCCTTGACCCGCCGGCGGTCCCGCTGGAGCCAGGCGGTCACCTGGCCTTCGCCGTGCCGAGCCTTCCAGTGCACCTGGGCCTCCACCCGCTCCCCGGGGAACAGGGCCAGGGGGGCCGAGAGCAGAATCAGGCGCCCATCTTCCGCCCGGGCCACCCCCTTGCCACCCCATGCCAGCCGTTCGATCGTCAATACGGATTTCACTGCCGGGACCGCCGGCTTCCGGTAGACTTCCCCTTGAACCTTACCCTTGCCTGGTGGTTGAACTATGCGTCTCACGGTCGCCATCCCTCCACAGCACCGTAGCAGCCTCGAGGCCGGCCTGGGCCAGGAGGTTCTGAAAGTCCTGGAATGGACCGCCGAAGCCCCCGCGGACGTGGTCCTGGGCCTGCCGGGCATCGGCTTCCTGGCCCAGTGCGAGGCCTGGCCCGGGGAGGAGGGGGCCCTGGCCCTGGTCAAGGTGGGCCACGAACGGCTCCAGGACCGCCAGAACATGGAGCGCCTCCACCAGGTGGGAAAGGCGCTGGCATCCGAGCAGAACCTGGACCGCCTGCTGGACCAGATCCTCACCCACGGCCGCAACCTCGTGCAGGCCGAGGCGGGGTCCATCTACCTCCTGGTGGACGAGAAGGACCTGCTGTTCGCCCACACCCAGAACGCCAGGCTCGGCAACCTGCCCTACACCAAGTTCCGCATGCCCATCAACTCGCCCTCGATGGCGGGGTTCAGCGCCCTGACCGGGGAGACCCTGAACCTGCCGGACGTCTACCGCATCCCGCCCGAGGCCCCCTACCGCTTCAACGAGGACTTCGACCGGAAGTCGGGCTACCGCACCACCTCCATGCTGGTGGTGCCCATCGTGGATACCGACGAGGAGATCCTGGGCGTGCTCCAGTTCATCAACCGCCTGGAGGCGGATGACGAGGGCACGCACTACACCCCCTTCCGTCCGGCGGACGAGCACCTGGCCCAGAGCCTCGCGGGCCAGGCCGGGGTGGCCATCAAGAACGCCAACCTGCGCAAGGACATCGAGAACCTCTTCGAGAAGTTCGTGGACGCCTCGGTCAAGGCCATCGAGCAACGGGACCCCGTCACCCAAGGTCATTCCCGGCGGGTCGCGGAACTCACCGTGGGCCTGGCGCTGGCCGTCAACGCCACCCCCAGCGGCCCCTTCGGCTCCCTGTACTTCAATGACCGCCAGCTGCGGGAGATCCGCTACGCCAGCCTGCTCCACGATTTCGGCAAGGTCGGCGTCCGGGAGCAGGTGCTGGTGAAATCCAAGAAGCTCGAGGGCGACCGGCTGGAGATCCTCCTGCAGCGGCTCCAGCAGCGCCAGCAGGAGGAGCTGATGGCCTTCCTGCGCGCGGACTGGGAGGGGGGCCACGCCTTCGACCCCGCCCACTGGGCCGCCATCCAGGATCGCCATCGCCAGGAGACCGAGCAGCTGAGTGAGGTCCTGCGCCGCAGCAACGAGCCCTCGGTCCTCACCCAGGACGTGGAAGCCGGGCTGGGCCGCCTGGAGACCCTCCAGTACACCACCCGCGACGGCGGCCGGGCCTCCATCCTGGACCCCGCCGACCTGGCCTGCCTGAGCATCAAGCGCGGCAGCCTCTCCGAGGACGAGCGCCGGCAGATCGAGAGCCACGTCAGCCACACCTACGAGTTCCTCAAGGAGATCCCCTGGACGCCCGATCTGGCCATGATCCCCGAGATCGCCTGGGCACATCATGAGCGACTCAACGGCAAGGGCTATCCCCGCCAGCTCACGGAAGCGACCATCCCACCCCAGAGCAAGGCCATGGCCATCACGGACGTCTTCGATGCGCTCACGGCCCAGGATCGTCCCTATAAATCCGCCGTACCTCTGGCCAAGAGCCTCGATATTCTCGGGCAGGACGCGGGCAGTGGCCACCTGGACCCGGATCTCCTGGGCATCTTCATCGAGGCGAAGGTCTACGAGCTCACCGTCAAGCCCAAGGATTGAAGTGCGGATAACCCGGGGGCTATGGCAAAATAGCCCCCTGGAGTACTCATGTCCGAAAGCCCCCAGCGCGAACCCAAGTCCTTCGATGTCCTCGCCATCCAGGACCTCCTGCCCCACCGCTACCCGATCCTCCTGGTGGACCGGATCCTGGACTACGAGCCCGGCCAGTGGATCCGCGGCGTGAAGAACGTGACCATCGGCGAGCAGATCTTCCTGGGGCATTTCCCCAAGAACCCGGTGTTCCCCGGGGTCCTCATCGTCGAGGCCATGGCCCAGACCGGCGGGTGCCTGATCCTCCAGGACCTGGAGAACCGGCACGACAAGCTCATCTACTTCATGGCCATCGACAACGTCAAGTTCCGCAAGGTCGTGGTGCCCGGGGACCAGATGATCATGGAAGTCAAGGTCATGACCAACCGCGGCAAGATCGCCAAGCTGCGCGGAGAGGCTTTCGTGGACGGCCAGAAGGTGGCCGAGGCCGAGTTCATGTCCATGCTGGTGGACGCTCCCAGAAGCGAGGCCAAATGAGCGCGCAGATCCATCCGTCCTCCGTCATCAGCCCCGAGGCCGTCCTGGAGGACGGCGTGGTCGTGGGCCCCTTCTGCGTCATCGAGGGCAACGCCCGCATCGGCGCCCGCACCCTGCTCCGAAGTCATGTGGTCATCGGCCCCCACACCACCCTCGGGGAGGACAACGACGTCTATCCCCACTGCACCATCGGCATGGGGCCCCAGGACCTGAAGTTCAAGGGCGCCCCCACCCGGCTCGAGATCGGCAACCGGAACGTGTTCCGGGAAAGCTGCACCCTCCACCGGGGCACCGAGGGCGGCGGTGGCCTCACCACGGTGGCCGACGACAACTTCTTCATGACCGGCGCCCACATCGCCCACGACTGCCATGTGGGGAGCAACTGCATCTTTGCCAACTGCGCCACCCTGGCCGGCCACGTCGAGGTGGGCAGCTTCAGCAACATCGGGGCCTTCTCCGCCGTCCACCAGTTCTGCCGGGTGGGCAACCACGCCTTCATGGGCGGCTTCACCGTGGCCACCCTGGATGTCCTGCCCTACATGAAGACCGCCGGCGCCCGGGACACCAAGAGCTACGGCGTGAACACCATCGGCCTGCGCCGCAAGGGCTTCGCGGAGGCGTCCATCGAGGGCCTCACCAAGGCCCACCGCATCCTCTTCCACGCCAACCTCCTGCGGGAGGAGGCCCTGGCCAAGGTCGAGGCCGAGCTCGGAGGCATCCCCGAAGTGGACATCCTCACGGCCTTCATCCGCGCCTCCAAGCGGGGCATCCACCGTGGTTGAGACCCAGCGCTCGGCCACCGTCGCCCTGGTGGGTCTGCCCAATTCAGGCAAGTCCACCCTCCTCAACACCCTGGTGGGGGAGAAGCTGGCGGCCGTGAGCCAGATGCCCCAGACCACCCGCGGGCGCATCACCGGCGTCGTCAATCGCGGCGGGGTGCAGCTGGCCTTCCTGGACACGCCCGGCGTGCATCTCGCCCGGCACGCCCTCAACAAGCGCATGCTCCACCACGTGGACATCGCCCTGGCCGAAGCGGACCTCCTGCTGTGGGTGGTGGACGCCAGCGGCTTCCTGGGCCCCGGCGAGCGGGAACTGGCCGGGCGCCTCAAGGACGCCGCCCAGCCCGTGTACCTCGTCCTCAACAAGCTCGACCTGGTGTCCAACGGCACCCTGCTCGAAAAGATCGTCGAATACAAGGACCTTCTGGACTTCAAGGAGATCATCCCCGTGGGCGCCAAGCTGGGCCTGAACCTCGAGCCCCTCTGGGCCATCCTGGAGCGGGACGCCGTGGAGGGCCCCGGCGCCTACGACGCCGAGACCTTCACCGACCAGACCGAGCGGAGCATGGCCGCCGAGTTCATCCGCGAGAAGGTGCTGAGAAAGACGAGGGAGGAAGTGCCCCACGGCGTGGCCGTGGCCATCCGGGGCTGGCTCGAGGCGGGCACGGAGGACTATCCCGAGGACGGCCCCGAGGGCGGCACCTGCATCGAGGCGGAGATCATCGTGGAGCGGGCCGGCCACCGCAAGATCCTCCTGGGCGCCGGCGGCGAGATGATCAAGGACATCCGCCAGAGCGCCCAGCGGGAGCTGAAGAAGCTCCTCCAGCGCCCCGTGCGGCTGGCCCTGCACATCAAGGTGGAGGAGGGCTGGCGGGACCGGCCCGACCAGCTGGACAAGTTCAATCTGTAATGCGGATGATCGGCAGGGGCAGGCAGATCTCGGGGTACTCGGGATAGGCCTGCCGCACCCGCTTGTAGAGGAGCGCGCCCTGGTCCTTCTTGATGGAGGCCGTGGAGCGCAGCGCGTGCAGGCCCAGCTTGCCCAGGCCCCGGGTGCGGATGCGGGAGCCTGACCGTTCAAAGCCGTTCTGCTCGGCCACCAGATCCATGAAGCCCGTGGACAGCGAGCAGACGTTGGAAGGATCCCCCGTGCGGTATTCCCGGCTCTTCCAGTAGAGGAGCATGGGGCGGCTGTCCGTGAAGAAGTTGGCCGTGAAGGCCACGTACTCGTTGGCGGCCTGGAAGCAGTTGCTGGCCGCCAGCAGCGGGTCGCTCAGGTGGTAGAGGACGCCATAGCAGAGCACGATATCGAAGCGTTCCCTGGGCAGATCGTAGACGTTGCCCCAGATATGCTCGGCACGGCTCTGGAAATGGTCGTGCAGGAAGTCCCAGCCTTCATGCTTGCCCTCGTGCACCGCGTAGCTGTCCAGCCCCACCACCCGGGTGGCCCCGCGCTGTTCGGCCAGGAAGGAGAACCCGCCGTCCCAGCAGCCGATGTCCAGCACACTGTGGCCCTTGAAGGGGATGTCGTCCACCAGGTAGTGCCAGGCCTTGTCGGCCACGGGCGCGCTGCCCGCGGTGAGGGTCCCGTCCTTCAGCCGGACACGGTGGAACCAGTTGATCTCATCGACCTTTTTCACCATGGGGACTCCTGGGAGAAGTGTAGCCGAGAGTCTCTTTCTACAGCACTCGCCAGATCGGCAGCTCCTCCCCTTCGCAGGGCACCGGCAGCAGTCCGTTCTCCACCGCGCCGTCGTCACTTTCCGGTTCGCACAGGTAGACCGCGATGGCCCCCAGGGGCTGATCCGTGCGCACCAGGGCCGAGCCGGCCGGGGCGGGGCGGGGGCCCCGGCGCCAGGAGACCGCGAGCTCGCCCACCTTGGCGGCCTCCAGGATGGCCCGGCCCCCCTGGGCGCCCAGGCTCTCCACCACGGGCACGTCCACGTCATAACTGCCGGTGGCCTCGGTCAGGGCGAGGCCGTGGCCCTTGAGGCTGGCGGCCACCCCCGCCGGCACCAGGTAGGCCGCGGGCCGGTCCACCACGGTGCTGCCCACGAAGCGGCCCAGGTGGGGCAGGCTCAGGGTGGTGGGCGCCCCCTCCAGGGTCCGGGGGACCCGGGTTAGGATCGTCACGGGCTCATTGAAGCGCTCCAGGCGGTAGCGCACGGCGATCCGCTCCCGGGGCGTGCGGCAGGAGGCCACGGTCTGCACCACATCGTCCCCGTGCGCGGCCACGAAGCGCAGGGTCTCGAGCATGAAGCCGTAGGCGGTGCGGACCCGCTCGGCGAAGGGGATGTAGGCGTAGCACTCCAGCAGCAGGTCCATGCGGCTGGTGAGGCCCCGGTAGTTGCTGCCGAAGCGCGGATGGTGGGGGTAGGTCATCCAGCCTTCCCCGACCTTGGAGGCGGGGTCGGCTTCCCCCTCGGCGTCCAGGACCCGCTCGTCCTCCACGAAGTTGCCATACCAGCCCGCGTCCAGCCCGTGGTTGGCCTTCAGGGCCGCCGTGACCGGTCCCAGGAGCCGCTCGCGCATGAAGAGCACCGGCTCGGCGCGGCCGCTCTCCAGGGTGTGGGGGATGTCGTAGGTCATGGCGAAGCGGTGCACCGAGCCGTTCGTGGCGTGGTTGTCGATGGTGAGGTCCGGCTCCCACACCTGGCACACCCGGGTCTGGAGCAGGCGCATCTCGAGCGTCTCCTGGCGCATGTAGTCGCGGTTCAGGTTGACGCCCGAGCCGTTCACCCGGGTGCCCACGCCGCTGGCCGGCCCCAGCTGGCCCTCGAGCCTGGGAAGGTGCAGCCGGCGGTTGCCCGGGTCGATGGCGTCGTTGCCATCGGGATTGAAGAGGGGCGCGATGACCAGGGTGACCCCGGCGAGGATCTCCCCCCCGTCGGGGGCGCCCGCGAGCAGGTCCCGGGCCAGCATGAGGCAGCCCTCCTTGCCCTCCACTTCGCCGGCATGGATGCCGCTGATGACGAGCACCACCGGCAGACCCAGGCGCCTGGCCTCCTGAGGGGTCTTCACGCCGTGGGAGGAGAGCACGAGGAGGGGCAGCTCCCGCCCCTGGGGGCTGGAGCCGAAGCTGGTGACGTGGAGGCGGCGGTCCCCCAGGGCCGATAGTCCCGCGATGAAGGCCATCACGTCGGCGTGGCGGGAGGTCTCCTCGTAACCGGTGGCTTCGGCGCGGGTGAGCAGCGGCATGTCGGACTCCTCGGGGTGGCGGTCACCAAGAGCATAGCCACGGCGCCGGGTCTGTCCAAGGACGGTCCAGGCGGTGCGTGAATTCCCCTGGCCGGCCCGATCTGTCAAGCTGGTGCCACCACCCATGTCCGCCGACCCGCCCGTCCACGCCTCCCTCGGCCCTGCCGGCCCCGGCAGGGAGGAGACCTGCATCATCTATGAGCCCTATCCGTGGTATGCGCGGGTCTTCTTCACGGTCCTGTTCCTGTGCGCCGCCGTGGGGTTCGCCGTCCTGGCCCTGCTGACCCTGCGGGACGTCACCGTGGACTGCTCCCACGCCACCGGCCAGTGCGTGCTCACCAGGACCTATCCGATGGCCATCGTCCGCCGGGAGCTCATCGCCCTGGACGCCATCCGCGGCACGGGCCTGCGCGGCCGCGCCACGAAGAACGGCGGCAGGGCCTACGCCGTGACCCTGGTCACCGCCGCCGGCGAGGACACCTTGTCTTCCACCTACGCGCCCCGGGGCCGCCAGGCCCAGAAGCGGGCCCTGGACGCCTTCCTCGCGGATCCCGACGCGCCGCCCCTCCACCTGGCCTACGACACCGGCAGCCCCTTCGGCCTCCTGCTGCTCTTCGCCCCCCTGGTCTGGCTCTACGTCCTTTGGACCCTCTGGCAGCAGGCCAGGCTGCGCTTCGAGACCTGGCGTGGCGCCATCGTCCTGGAGCGCCGCCGGTGGCCCCTGGCCCCGTGGTCCCGGGCCTTCCAGCGCCAGGAGGTCACCGGCGCCTACGTGGACGAGCGCATCGGCCGCCGCCAGACCACCTACCGGGTGGTCCTCACCCTCGCCTCGGGCGAGGAGGTACCACTCCTGACCGTAGGGGGCAGCGGGAGCGCCCGCCATGAGGCGTTCGTGGCCGGGATCCGGACGGCCCTGGGACGTTGAGTCCCTTGCACACCCGCGTGGCGCGTGTGCCCCTGACACCGCCAGGGCTGATTTTGCCCATCTCCTTATTGACATAAAAATTAAAACATTTATATTATCTTCTCCCGGGTGAGCCCTCGCTTTTAGGGTTGACCTGCTTCCAAAGGAGAAGCCCATGGCGATTCAAACCTGGAGAAACCTGGCGACGGCCATCGCCTTGAGCGTGGCCGGAGCCGGGCTGGTCTCCGCCCAGCCCGCCCCCGCGCCCAAGGCCGCGATTTCCTTCTGGCCAGGCGAAAAGGAGTTTCGACCTGCCGTCCTGTCCGGTGCCGACGTCAGGCGGTATTACCTCAAGACCCTCGCGGGGGGAACCATCATCATGGACTGCCGTGCGGATGCGACGGGCCTTGATCTGAAGCAGGCCCTTTCAATACAGCTCATGCTGCCGGTCGCAATGATCAGGGTCATCAACTTCGGCAAGGACCTTGCGGACGGGGACGTGGTGGCGGTAGCCAACCCGGAGGGGGAGCACATGCATCTCGTTCTCCACGTGGTCGGCGGCTGAGGCCCCTGCGGACCCCACGAATCGTCACGCCCCGGGGCTTGACCATCTGCTAAATAATTATATATTATTAATACAACTGGTCATTCCCTCCTCCAAGGGGTGATCCATTTCCCGAGGAGGGGACCATGACGAGTCAACCCTGGAAAAACATGGCGGTGGCCATCGCGTTGGGCGTGGCCGGAGCCGGGCTGGTGTCCGCCCAGCCCACCCCCGCCGCCCCTGCTCCAAGGGCCACGATCGCCCGATGGCCGGGAGAAGTGACGCCTCGAAATGGCGCCTTGGGTGGCCCTGGCGTCCTGGAGCAATGGCTCAGGCTCTCCAAGGGGGGAACCATCACGATCACCTTCCGTCCGGAGGCGACGGTCCTTGATTTCAAGATGGCCCTCGCGACGCAGCTCCTGCTGCCGGTCGGGCAGATCCGCCTCCTCCACGCTGGCCGGGACCTTCCGGACGACGCCGTCGTGGCGGCAGTCAACCCGGAGGGGGAGGCCATCCATCTTGTCCTCCGGATGATCGGAGGCTGAGGCGCATGGGTATCCACAGGGCAGGGGGCAGTGATCGCGCCGGTCCTTGACAGTGTCATTAAAATATTTATTTTTTTTTCTCATTATCAGTCCTCGTCTTGAGGGTTGACCTTCTTGCAAAGGAGAAGTCCATGCCGAATCAAACGTGGAGGAACCTGGGCATGGCCATCGCGTTGAGCGTGGCCGGAGCCGGGCTGGTTTCCGCCCAACCCGGGCCCACGGTCATGGCCACCATCAAATTCTGGGCGGGCGATAAGCATTACCGACCCGACGCTCTGACCGGCGATGGGACACGAGATCTGCAACTCAAGACCCTCACCGGGGGCTACGTCATGCTCTCCCACCGTTATGAGGCGACGGTCCTTGATTTGAAGAAAGCACTCTCGGTACCGCTCCTGGTGCCGGTCGAGAATATCAAGCTCTACCACGGGCGCACGAACCTTGAAGATGATGCCGTGGTGATCAAGGTCAACAAGGATGGGGATGCCCTGCACCTTGTAGTCCGCTTGATCGGAGGCTGAGGCCCTTCCGGACCCGCCAACCGTCACGCCCACGGGCTTGGCCTCCCGCTAGGAGGCCTTGTCCCGTGTGATGGTGAGCGTGTAGCCCTCGTTGGGAGCCACCAGCTCCTGGGTGTCCACCACGAAGTAGACGGTCGCCGTCTCCTTCTTGTAGTTGATGTAGGTGGCCTCGGGCCGGCCACGGAAGATGAGGTTCTGGAGCATGCCCTTCTCCAGGTTGCCCATGCGGGTGACGCAGCGCACGACGAACCAGGAGGGATGGTCCCCCTGGAGGGTGGCCTTGACCTTCTCCCCGACGGGCACGTCCACCTTGAAGGCGTACCAGCCCGCGGGCACCTCCACCGTGTGGGTGATCGCCACGTTGCCCGGCGGCACGGCCAGGGCGGGGATGAATCCGGAGCGGCGCGCCGAGCGGCGGATCCTCAGTTCGATCGCGGAATTCCCGGGGCCCCCCACCAGGTCCTTCATACGCTCGTTGTTGGCCAGGGGTCCCGGCACCTTGGGCAGGTCCTTGCCGGACACCTGGCGCACGTCCGCAGCTGGGGCCGCCATCAGGCCCGCCGCCATGCACATTATCAATAAACCTCTCACGTCGGTTCCTCCTACCTGGGTGAAGAGTGGGTCCTCGCTCCCCGGCCCGCAAGGCAGGACTGGTCATGGAACCCCATGCCCCCTAAACTGAGGGTTCCATCCTTCCGAGGTGCCTTTGAGCGGACAACCTACTGACCTTGCCGATCTGGAGCGCCCGATCCTCGATCTCGAGGCCCAGATCCGGGCCCTGGAGATGGACCCCGGCAAGAAGAAAGAGCACGACCGCCTCCGCAAGAAGGCCGACAAGCTCAAGGCCGAGGTGTTCTCCAACATCACCGACTGGCAGCGGGCGCAGCTCGCGCGCCACCCGAGGCGGCCCTACACCCTGGACTACATCGAGCGCATCTGCGACCGCTTCGAGGAGATCCACGGCGACCGCCTGTTCGGGGACGACGCGGCCATCGTGGCGGGCCTGGGCTGGATCGGCGGGCGCCCCCTCATGATCATCGGCCAGCAGAAGGGCCGGGACACCAAGCAGAAGATCCTGCGCAACTTCGGCATGTCCAAGCCCGAGGGCTACCGCAAGGCCCTGCGCCTCATGAAGCTGGCCGAGAAGTTCAAGCGGCCCATCCTCTGCCTCATCGACACCCAGGGGGCCTATCCCGGCCTGGACGCCGAGGAGCGCGGCCAGGCCGAGGCCATCGCCCACAACCTCAAGGAGATGGCCAAGCTCCGGGTGCCCGTGGTGGCCATCGTCATCGGGGAAGGGGGCTCCGGCGGCGCCCTGGCCCTGGGCGTGGCCAACACGGTCCTCATGCAGGAATACGCGGTATATTCGGTCATCACCCCGGAAGGCTGCGCCTCCATCCTCTGGAAGGACGCCGCCCAGGCCCCCGCCGCCGCCGAGGCCATGAAGATCACCGCCCCGCACCTGGTGGAACTGGGCCTCATCGACGGCATCGTGCCCGAACCCCTGGGCGGGGCCCACGGGGACTGGGACGCGGCCGCGGCCATCCTCAAGGAGGCCATCCTCAAGGCCCTGGACCAGCTCGCGCCCCTGAGTCCCCAGGAACTGGTGGACCACCGCTACGAGAAATTCGCCCGCATGGGCAGCGTATTATCATGACCCCGCTGCCCTGGCGCCTGCGCCGGGCCCTGGTGCCCGGCCTGACGCCCTGGACCTCCCTGGCCGCTGCCTGGGGGCTGTCCCCCGAGGGGGCCCGGCTGGCGTGGCTGCGGGAAGCGGACTCGGAGGAACTGGCCTGGCGCCTGGATCCCGCCTGGTCCCGGGCCACGGACCCCTTCCTCCTGCCCGGGGTGCCCGCGGCCGCCGCCCGCATCCGGGCGGCCTGCGCCCAGGGCGAGACGGTGTGCGTCTACGGCGACTACGACGTGGACGGCGTCACCGCCACGGCCCTGCTCATGCGGGTCCTCCAGCGCCTGGGCGCCAAGGCCAGCTTCTTCATCCCCAACCGCTTCAACGACGGCTACGGCCTCAACCTGGAGTGCATCCGGGAAGTGGTGGCCCAGCGCGCCCCGACCCTGCTGATCTCCGTGGACTGCGGCGTACGCTCCCTTGCCGAGGTGGAGGCCACCCGGGCCCTGGGGGCGGAGTGGATCATCACCGACCACCACGCCCTGGGCGAGACCCTGCCCAACTGCCCCGTGGTCCATCCGGCCCTGGGCGGCTATCACAACCCGCATCTGGCCGGCGTGGGGGTGGCCTTCAAGCTGGCCCAGGCCCTCCTGGACGCCGCGCCCACCCCCAAGCCCGCCGACCAGCCCTTCCTGGACGGCCTCCTCAAGCTGGTGGCCCTGGGCACCGTGGCGGACATGGTGCCCCTGCGGGGGGAGAACGCCCTCCTGGTCAAGCGCGGCCTCCTGGCCATGGCCGGCGCCAACGGTCCGGGCCTGTCGGCCCTCCTTCGGGCCGCCAAGGTGGACGGCCTGGTGCGGGGCAAGGACATCGGCTTCCAGGTGGGCCCGCGCCTGAACGCCGTGGGCCGCATGGGGGGCGCCGAGGACGCCGTGGCCCTGCTCCTGGCCCGGGACGCCCCCGCGGCGCAAAAGCTCATGGAGCGGGTGGAGGTCCTCAACGCCGAGCGCCGGGAGATCCAGAAGGGTCTGAGCGCGCTCCTGCCGCCCCCGGGCGAGGATCCCTTCGATCTGGTGGTCGAGCCCACCGCCCACAAGGGCGTCATCGGCATCGTGGCCGGCCAGCGCATGCGCGCGGCCCAGCGGCCCTCCGCGGTGTGCACGGTGCTGGACGGCGTGGCCCACTGCTCCGTGCGGGCGCCGGAGGCCTACGACCTGCGGCCCCTCCTGGACATGGCCCGCCCCTACCTCCTCACCGGAGGCGGCCACCGCTACGCCGCCGGCCTCACTTTCGCCCTGGGCAAGCTCGGGTTCGTGCGCAGGACCCTCAACCTGGGGGCCCAGGAACAGGCCGCGGGAGCCCCCAGTTCGGCCATCGAGGTGGACGGGGCCGGCACGGCGCTATGCCCGGGTGCGGCCGAACTGGAACGCCTGGAGCCCTTCGGCCAGGGCTTTCCCGAGCTCCTCCTGAGGGTGGAAGGCAGGCTGGCCGGACCCATCAAGACCTTCGGGGCCGGCTTCCGGAAGTTCCACCTCGAGGGCGTTGCCGAGGAGTTCACCCTCTTCGCCGACACCCCCCGGAGCCTCGAAGGCCCCCTGTCGCTGACCGTGGCGCCCCAGGACCATCCCCGCTGGGGCCGGTCCTGGCGCGTGGACGGCGCGGTGGACCCCGGGGAGGCCCCATGAAGCTCTGGCAGCTGCTCAACACCCGGAACCCGCTGTGGCGGGTGGGGGGCGGAGTGCTGCTGCTGGGCGTCATCGGTCTCACCTGGTACGACCTGACCCAGGGCCTGCGGCCCCTGCAGCCGGACGGCACCTCGACCTTCCCGGGGCAAGGCGCCCAGGGCCGCTTCGGCACCTTCGTGGAGCAGCTGGGGGAAGGGAAGTTCGCCCTTTCCTACGAGACCATCCAGGGCAGCCAGAGCGAGATCGAGCTGCACAAGGTCACGGGCCGGCTGGAGGAGCCCCTCACGGCCTGGGACATGGTCTCGCCCTCCGCCCGGCGGGTTAAGGGCATCTGGACCCTCATGGGCCCCATGGACGTCGCCGCGCGGGAAACCAGGACCCAGGAAATGGAAGGGAAGGGCGTCATGGCGGCGGCCAGCCCGGCCCTGCGCTGGGATCACGGCGTCTGGACGGGCCTGAGCACCCTGGTGTGGGACGACCTCCAGGGCAACGGCCGCGGGCAGTGGATCCTGCCCCCGGGCTGGCACCGGGGCCTGGACGGCGTGTTCCGGGTGGACAAGGGCCCCGTGCACTGGACCGCGGCCGTGCCCGGCGCCCTCAAGAGCCTCACCGCCGACCGCATGGAGGCGGCGCTGGGCTTCCGGGAGGGGCGCATGGAGGAGGCCGACGCCCTGCTGGAGGGCGGTTCCATCCGCTCCCACGTCGTGGACATCCAGACGGAGGTGGTGGAGTTCCTGGCGCCCATCACCTTCAAGCGGGAGGACGGCTGGACGGGCTCCGCCAGTCACGGGCAGGCCCCCCGTCCACCCGAGGGCAAGCCCTTCGAAAGGGTCGAGTTCCTGGACTTCACGGCCGCCCGGCCCGTGGAGGGCGGCAGCGAGACCCTCCAGGCCCTGGGCGCCCGGTGGACCACCGCCGGCCTGCGCCTGGAAGGCGACGTGCGCCTGGAGCAGCCCCTGGACGGCGCCATCGCCCTGCTCCGGGCCCCCCGGTTGCTGCAGCGCACCGCGCCCGGCGAGGATCTGCCCCCGGATCTGCCCATGGGCGAGACCAGGGCCGAGCCCCAGGCCGTGCTCACCTGGGGGGTCCGCTCGCTCAGCAGCCCCCGCATCGAGGCGCGGCTCCGCCAGAGGACCTGGCTGATCCGGGCCCCCGCCCTGGGCCGGGGGGAGCTGGGGACCTTCTCCGCCGGGGAAGGCGCGGGCACGCCCTCCAAATGGGAGTTCAAGGGGCCCATCCAGGCCCAGTTCTTCGATGGCGGCATCGTGCGCAGCGATCACCTGACCTGGGAAGGTCCCATGATGACCCTCACGGGCCGCCCGGCCACCTGGACCCGCCTCCGCCAACGCCTGGCAGGCCTCACCGTCGTCAAAAAAACGGACGAAGTCTTCTTTCCCCAGGGCATTTCCGGGGCCCTGGCCGCCACCGAAGGGGACATCAACCTCCGTGCCGACCGGGGCCAGGCCAAGGGCCTGCTCCTGAACCTGGACGGCCGGGTGGAATGCCAGGGGCAAGCCTGGCGCTTGCAAGCGGACCATATCTCGGTAACTCTGGGGCCGGGGAATGTCGTGAAGCAAATGGCTGCCAATGGATCAGTTGTTCTGAGGGGACGGATGGGGGAGGGCGTCGGGGAGACCCTGGACCTGGATCCCCAGAAGCAGACCGCCAACTGGCACGGGAACGTCAGGGCCCTCACGGAGGTCCTGCCTTGACCGCAACGAAGGACATCCGCCTGGAGGCCGTGGAACTCTCCAAGCGCTACGGGGACCGCACCGTGGTGCGGGACGTGTCCCTGAACGTCTCGCCCGGGGAGGTCGTGGGCCTCCTGGGTCCCAACGGCGCCGGCAAGACCACCACCTTCTACATGGTCGTGGGCGTGGAGGCCCCCGACCACGGGAAGATCGTCTGGCAGGGCCAGGACATCACCGCGATGCCCATGCACCGCCGGGCCCGCCAGGGCATCGGCTACCTCCCTCAGGAATCCAGCGTCTTCCGGGGCCTCACGGTGCGGGAGAACCTCATGGCCCTGGCCGAGCTCCAGCCCATCCCCCGGGAGGAGCAGGAGGCCCGGTGCGACAAGCTCCTGGGGGATTTCCACCTCCACAAGGTGCAGGGGACCCTTGGCATGTCCCTGTCGGGGGGCGAGCGCAGGCGGTGCGAGATGGCCCGGGCCCTGGTGACCAGTCCGCAGATCATGCTCCTGGACGAACCCTTCGCCGGTGTCGACCCGAAATCGGTCATGGAGATCCAGAGCCTCATCGCCGATCTGAAGGCCAGGGGCATCGGCGTGCTGATTACGGATCATAATGTTCGGGAAACCTTGCAGATTGCGGACCGGGCGTACATCCTTGCAGATGGAATGATCATGAAGGAAGGCTTGCCCCACGAAATCGCTGACGATCCCGACATTCGCCGAGTCTACCTCGGCGACCGGTTCAGGCTGGACTGATGGCTAACCTCGGGCACAACCTCTCCCAACGCCTGGCCCAGAGCCAGACCCTGGCCCTTACCCCGGCCATGCAGTTGAAGCTCAAGCTGTGGCAGATGAACCTGCTGGAGTTGAGCCAGACCATCGAGCGGGAACTGGGCGAGAACCCCCTGCTCGAACTGCTGGAGGACGGCGACGAGACCCCCACCCTGGAAGCGCTGGAGGGGGGGCACGACTCCGAAGTGACGGACAGCGAGACCAACGAGGTCCCCGAGGGCACCGATTCCGTGGACCTGGGCCCCCTGCCGGAGACCCCCGGGGAGATGAACCCCGACGCGGACCTGGAGGCCTTCACCGAGGCGGGCATCTCCCAGGTGCAGGAAACCGAGATGGGCGCCGAGAACTCCTGGGACCTGGACGTGCCCCGCACCAGCAGCCTGCCCGACGACGAGCGCACCAGCTGGGAGGATCGGCTCAGCAGTTCGGAAACCCTGCAGGAACATCTCCTGGGGCAGCTCTTCCAGACCCTGGAGGCGGACGACCCGCGGGCCCCCATCCTGGAAGCCCTCATCGACCACGTGGACGCCAAGGGCTTCCTGCGTCTGGACCCCGACCAGCCCGCCGAGACCACCCCCAAGGAACTGGCCGCCGAGCTGGGCGTCGAGGTGGAGCTGCTGGCGGAGCTCCTGGAGATCCTCCAGGAATTCGACCCTTCCGGCGTGGGCTGCTTCAACGTCAAGCAGAGCCTCCTGGTCCAGCTTCGCCACGCGGGCGCCGAACCCGATGACCTGGCCGTGCGGATCATCCACGACCACACGGAGCTCCTGAGCCTGCGGGACAACGTCAAGCTGCGCAAGGTGCTGGGCTGCACCGAGGAGGACCTGAATGAAGCCATGGCGATCCTCCGCCACCTGCACCCGACGCCCGGCCGGGCCTTCGACCCTGAATCCGAGCGGGTGATCAAGCCCGACGTGGTGGTCCTCCAGGGGGAGGATGGCGCCTGGAAGGTCTATCTCAATGACGAGACCGTCCCCCGCCTGCGCGTGAGCGGCGAGTACCGCCACTTCCTGGCGGCGGCCGAAGCGAAGGACGACAAGGATTTCATCCGCGACAAGTACCGTTCCGCCCGGGATTTCATCCGCGGCGTGGAGGACCGCAACCGCACCGTCCTGCGGGTATCCGCGTCCATCGTGGATCTGCAGCGGGAATTCCTCGAGCACGGCATCGACCGCCTGCGCCCCATGGTGCTCAGGGATGTGGCCGAGGCGACGGGGTTCCATGAATCTACTATTTCGCGCGTGGTGAAGGCCAAGACCATCCACACGCCGCAGGGCCTGTTCGATCTCAATTATTTCTTCAGTGCCAGCCTGGGTTCCAACAGCGGGGACGATGTCTCCGCGACGGTGGTCAAGCACAAGATCAAGGCGCTGGTGCAGGCCGAGGACCCTGCCAAGCCCCTGTCCGACGAGACCATCGCCAAGCTGCTGGAGCGGGACGGCATCAAAGTCGCCCGGAGGACCGTGAACAAGTACCGCGAGGAAATCAAGATACCCCCCGCATCCCGTCGAAGAAGACGGTGAACGTTCCCCCCGGTCGGCGCACTTTATGGGTAGCGTCTTCTTTTCCACAGGGACCCCCGGGTCCCCCCCTTCAAAGGAGTCCACGATGAAGGTCATCTACACCGGCCGCCACGTTGAAGTTTCAGACGCCCTCCGGGTGTCGGCGGAGGAGGGTCTGACCAAGATGCAGGCCTACCTCGACGACATCATCGACGTCCACGTCATCTTCAGTGTGGAGAAGCATCGCCACATGGCTGAAATCAACCTCAAGACCAGCGACGGGGAATTCATCGCCTCCGCCGAGAGCACCGACATGTACCAGAGCCTCTCCCAAGCCTTGGACAAGCTTGAGACCCAGGCCCACAAGCATGCCGGCAAGCGCCAGGCGGGTTTCAAGGCCAAGCTGCCCCTGGTCGTCGCTGCGGAAGCCGAAGGCTAGGTTTCACGGTCGTACGCAGAAGCCCGGGCCACCCGCCCGGGCTTCTGTCATCCGGGACCTGTCCGCCTGGTGGGTGGATGGCTTCCCGGCCCCAACCTGGAAGGAACCGCCATGCCCAAATTCACCGTCTCCCCTGACATCCTCAAGACCATCAGCACCACCCTCGCCGGAGTCCCCGCCGGGACCAAACCCATCGAAGCCACGCCCAAGCGTGAGCTCACCGCCGAGGAGAGCATCCGCCCCGCCCGTACGGGCATCGCCCATGCCCGGGGGGGCAACAAGGGCAAGTAGGACAGGCTAAAGTGTCAAGGTCATGAACACGTTCGCCGTGGCGTAGCGCACGTCCGCGGGCATCGGCGCATGGCGGAAGCCCATGGCCTCGTAGAGCCGGATGGCGGAGACCAGGGAGGTATGACTGGTCAGGTGCACTTCCCGTGCGCCCGCCGCCCGGGCGAAGTCCAGGACCTGCTCGGACAGCCGCCGGCCCAGGCCGTGCCCCTTGGCCCAGGGCTCCACCGCCAGCTTGGCCAGCTCGAAGACCTGCCCCGACACCCGGAGGGCCGCGCAGCACCCGGCGAAGCGCCCCGCCTGCAGGGCGAAGAACACCTCGCCCCCCTCGGCCCGATAGTGCCGCTCCGGATCCCGCAGGTAGTCCAGGTCCGCCGCTTCCAGCAGGCCGTGCCCCGTGAGCCAGGTCAGGTTGAGCCGCTCGAAATCCGCGCGGTAGGCCGGGTCGTACGGGTGGAGGGTGATGGGCGCTTCGGGCAGGGGCATGGGGGTCCTTCAAGGCTCACCCGATCATAGCCTGGAGGTGTGCCCTCGGTCGGCAGGCGTGTGGCATTAATGCCTTAAGAATGCGACATGGGCTGGGACTCAGGTGCGTTCCAAATGAGACTTGATTTTTAACCAGATGAACTCTACCTTGAACCCGGAGGTCGACCATGACCGTCGTACCCAAGCCGGTGACGGGAAGCGCGCCGAAAGCCCTGCCGAAGGCTGCCGCGGGCCACGTTCGCCTGCTGGAAGAGCTGCCCGATGGGGAACTCTTCCAGGCCTGCCGCAAGGTGGGGGGTCTGTGGAAGGTCGGCGCCGAGGTCATGGCCGGCCTGCTGGGGACCTCCCGTTCCACCTGGTTCCGGTGGGTCGAGGGTCCAGCCCCGGCCTGGTCGCCCGACCAGCGAACCCGGGCCCTGGCCATCCTTCGCATCTTCGAAGCGGTGGGGGATCTCCATCAGCTGGATGCCGACGCCCACGCCTGGGTCCACCAGCCCTTGGACGGCCAGGGCTTCGAGGGCAGCACGCCCCTCTCGATCATGTGCTCGGGCATCGAGGGACTCCTGCAGGTGAAGGACTACCTCAACCACCTGCACGCCGGCTGGAGCTGAACGGTCATGCCCCGGTCCAGGTCGATCCTCATCTATGCCAGGATCTGCCTGCGCCTGGCCCTCCAGCGGGAGCGCAACCCACTGGAGGACCTTGGTCTGCCCGGGGTCCAGTCCCGGGAGCGCCTGGAAGGGGTGGCCAGGGGCCGTGCCGGTCGTTTCGACGCTCCGGGCTTTCCGGTGCTCTATGCCGCCGAGGCCCTCCGCACGTGCCAACTCGAAGTGGCCCATCACCTCAAGGCCCAGTACCTGGACCGTCACCCGGTCCCGCGGCCCCAGCGTTTCCGTTACCAGATCCTGGAGGTTCCCTTGGCTGGCCGGTTTGAGGACCTGCGCAGCCGAAAGGATCTGAAGGGCCTTCAGTCCCCCGGGCCAGCCACCTATCCGGCCTGCCGGCAGTATGCCTTCGCCACTCACCGGGAGGGCCTGGACGGCCTGATCTATCCTTCCGCCCGGCACCGTGGAGGTACCTGCATCGCGCGGTTCGTGCCCCCCGGGCAGCGCCTCCCGGTGGAACCGGCGGGGAGCTGGGAACTGCAGTGGACGGGCAAGCGGCTGGTTCTGGGCCACTAGCCCAGGCTGGATAGGCCGTGAGACCCCACCGATGCTATCCTGGACCCCGATGGAGGATCCACATGGCCGAAGCTTCACCCGCGGCGCCCGCAGCCGAAAAGCAGGAAGTCCCCAAGCAGGTCTGTGAGAAATGCCGCAACTCGTTTCCCCTGGAAGCCTTCGCCCACCAGGTGGAAGGCCAGGAATGCGTGTGCCGGCGGTGCCTGGCCGTGATGGGCTACAAGGTATAAACGTGGCAACGCTTCAAATGGAAACGAAAGCCATCCTGCAGGAAGTGCTGCGGGGCGGACGCATCAACGAGGCTGAGGCCCTGCACCTCTTCGAGGAGGCCAGCCTCCCGGATCTCTCGGTGGCGGCCACGGCCGTGCGCAACCGGCTCAACGATCCTGCGCGGGTCAGCTTCGTCGTGGACCGCAACGTCAACTACACGGATGTCTGCAACGTCTACTGCACCTTCTGCGCCTTCTACCACAAGCCCGGCAGCCGCGAGGGCTACGTGCTCACCCGCGAGCAGCTGCGGCAGAAGGCCGAGGAGACCCAGGCGGTGGGCGGCACCGGCTTCCTCCTGCAGGGCGGCGTGAATCCCGACCTGCCCTGGAGCTACTACCTCGAGCTGGTGTCCTACCTTCGTTCCCTGGGCATCTGGGTGCACGGGTTCTCGCCGGTGGAGATCCAGATGATGGCCAGGCTGAGCGGCCAGACCCTGGAGAAGACCATCCGGGACCTGCGCGAGGCGGGCCTGGGCAGCATCCCCGGAGGCGGCGCCGAGGTCCTGGTGGAGCGGGTCCGCAAGCGCATCGCCCCCCTCAAGGGCGGCCCGGAGAAGTGGCTGGAGGTCATGGAGGCCGCCCACGCCGTGGGCATGAAGACCACCGGCACCATGATGTTCGGCATCACCGAGACCCTGGCCGAGCGGGTCGAGCATTTCCGGGTGCTGCGCGAACAGCAGGACCGGGCCCTGGCCCGCGCCAACGGTGGCGGCCACACGGCCTTTGCCGCCTGGCCCTTCCAGAGCGGCCACACCGTCTGGGAAGGCAAGGTGCCGCGCCCCACGGACGCCGAGTACCTGCGCACCATCGCCATCGCCCGCATCTACCTGGACAACGTCCCCCACGTGCAGAGCTCCTGGGTCACCATGGGCCGCAAGACCGGCCAGATGGCCCTCCACTACGGCTGCGACGACATGGGCAGCCTCATGCTGGAGGAGAACGTGGTGAGCGCCGCGGGCACCTGCTACGCCGTCAACCGGGACGAGATGGTCCGCATGATCCGCGGGGCCGGCTTCGAGCCCTGGCAGCGGGACAACATCTACATCCCCGTGGTCTGATCCCGCCCGGAGTGCCCATGTTCCCCAGCACGGCCCTGTGCCTCGCCCTGACCCTGTCCGCCGCGCCCATCCTGTCCGCCGCGCCCATCCTGGCCGCCAAGCCGCCCGCCAAGGCCAGGCCGCCCGCCAAATCCGCTCCGGCCACGGCCCTGGCCGCCGATGCCACGGTGCCCGCGCCCGGGGCCTGCGGCGAGCGGATCATGCCCGCCACGGGGCGGGGCAGGGCGGTGGGTTCCTTCCTGGAGCGCCGCACGGATTTCCAGGCGACCCTCCTGCCCGGGGGCCGCGTGCTCGTCACCGGCGGAACCCTCCAGACGCCCTCCAGCGAGTGGTTCGACCCCGGCACCAACCGCTTCAGCCCGGGCCCCGCCCTCACCCGGCCCCGCCAGGGCCACCGGGCGCTGCTGCTCAAGGACGGCCGCGTCCTGGTCCTGGGCGGCACCGAGGCCCCCAGTCCCGCCGAGGTCCTGGAGCCGGGTGCCACGGCCTTCAAGGCGGTGCCCGAGGCCACCTTCGCCCTGTGCGCGGAGGCGGTGGAGCTGGACGAGGGGCGGGTCCTCCTGGTGGACGGCGCCTCCGGGACCGTCTACGTCTGGGACGGCCGGCGCGCGCCCTACTCCAAGGGCACCCTGGCGCGGCCGCGGAACTTCTTCCGGGCGGTGCGCCTCAAGGACGGCCGGGTGGCCATCACGGGCGGCTGGCCCGCGGACCCGGTGGCCGGCAAGGGACGGCGGGGCCGTCCTTCGACCGGGTCGCAGCCCTCCCGTGCCACCGGCGAGAGCCCGGTCCTCCCGGTGGAATGCTTCAATCCCCGCTGGTCCTCCCTGTCCACCTGGTCCCAGGTGCCCGTGGCCCGGGCCCGCCACCAGGCAACTATCCTAGCTGACGGCCGTATCTGCCTGTGGGGCGGCGTGGGCCTGGATCCGGACCAGCCCGTGCCTGAACTGGAAGTGCTGGACCCCGCCAAGGAGTCCGTCACCCGGGTGGCCAAGCTGGACCTGCAGGTCGGCGCCAGCCCCGCCTGGGCCGTGGACGCCGCGGGGCAGGGATTCTACCTCCCCGAGCGGGGCCAGCGCCTGCTCACCTGCAAGGATCCCCTGGCCCTGTCCGGGGCGAAACCGGCTTCCCGCCTGGCCAACGGCTACCTGGGCCCCACCCTCGTCCCCCTTGCCGACGGCAGCATCCTGGTCCTGGGCACCGCCGCCTTCGGCGCCCCCCTGGATCGCTGGGACGCCCGCACCCACCAGTGCACCGTGGTGGGCACGCTGCGGGCGGGCGCCGATGAGCTGGGCCTGCTGCCCGACGGTCAGGTCCTGGCCCTGGGCCCCGTGGTGGACCGGCTCGACCCCCGCACCGGCGCCATGACCCCCCTGGGCTGGCGGGAGGACCTGGGCGCCCTGCTGGGCAAGCTGAAACCGGCGGTCCCGGCCCCCGGCGCTCCCCCCTTCGCGCCGGGCCTGACCCGCCAGGACGCCCTGGTCGTGCCCCTGGACAAGGCCCGTGCCCTGGTCGTGGGCGGCACCGGCCCCGACGGCCCCTCGGGCGCCGTGGACCTCTGGGATCTGAAGAAGCGGACCCTCAGCCCAACCGGCCCCGTGAAGACCCGCCGGGCCAAACCCGAAGGCCTTCGCCTGGCCGATGGTTCCGTCCTCATCTGGGGACCGGGAAAGGATTGACCATGAGCATGTGCCTGCCATTGCATGGTTTGAAGGGCTTGACGGCCCTCCTGGTCGCCCCCATGGTCGCACTGGGGTGGGGAGTCCTTGAGGCCGGAACGCCCCGTTTCCCGGTGCCCGCACCCCCCGCCGACCTCGCCGCCCCTCCCCAGGCCACCACGACTCCCAGCGGCCTGGCCACCCTCCAGGTCCAGCCGGGCACGGCGCCGGGCCATCCCGCGGCCGACGACCTCGTGACCGCCGACTACGTCATCTGGACCCAGGATGGCAAGGTCCTGGACACCACCGCAACGTGGGACAAGCCCCTCATCCGGCCCATGGGCCGCCTCCTCAAGGGCATGCGGGAGGCCCTGCAGCTCATGACCCCGGGCGAGGTGCGCCGGGCGTGGGTGCCCATGGCCCTGGCCTTCGCCGGCGCGCCGAACCGGCCCCAGGGGCCTCTCGTGATGGAATTGCGGCTGCACGCCTTCGAGCCTTCCCCCTTCAAGGCCCCGGCCGACCTCCTGGGGCCGGGCGACGGCGCCCAGGTGCTGCCCTCGGGCCTGGCCCTGCGGGTGCTCCGCCAGGGACAGGGAGGCCAGCATCCCCGGCCCGGGTTCTGGGTCTCCGTGCAGTACACGGGCTGGACCCAGGACGGCAAGGTCTTCGACAGCACCTGGCGGAACAGCGGCCCCGCCACCCTCCGGCTGGGCGAGGTCATCCGCGGCTGGACCGAGGGCCTGCAGCTCATGGAGCCGGGCGGGAAGGTGCGCCTGTGGGTGCCCGAGAAACTGGCCTACCGGGGCCAGGATGGCATGCCCAAGGGCACCCTGGTCTTCGACATCGAGCTGATGGAGACCGGCGAATAGGGCGGTCACGCCGGGAAGTTGCCATCATCTAACTGTCAGGCTTGAACCTTACGCTCCCCGGGGCCTCGCCCCGAGGGAGTTTTATTGAACCTTTTTTCCGCTCCGAGGAGCCCTCCATGGAAAAGCGCAAGACCTCCCGCACTTCCCTCATCAGCGACTACAACGCCGAATTCAAGCTCGGTGACCAGGCCTTCTCCAGGATCCAGGTCTCGAACATCGGCACCAGCGGCTGCTGCGTCCAGCTGCCCGTGGCCTCAGCCAAGTACCTCAAGAACAAGCCCCTGCTGGACAACATGATCCTCTTCCACGCCGACGCCAAGCACTACTCCCTCAAGGGCCGGGTGGCCTGGCACGACGGGGGCCAGAACCCCAAGGGCCAGTGGATCACCGCGGGCGTGGAGTTCCTGGAGACCCCCCAGGAATGCGCCCAGGAGATCAAGGAATACGTAATGGCCTCCGTGAAGCGGGAAAATTGACACGGGCCGCGGACTGCCCCGGCTACTCGGCCGGGGCAGCGGTGCGTTTGTAGTACAGCACCTCCGACCCGTATTTGGGGCTCCAGCTCATCTTCAGGCGTTCCTTGCGGTCGAGCTCGAACCAGGGATTGGCCGGCAGACCTTTCATGATCATCACCACGGAGCGCAGGTCCTTCGCCTTGGCCATGTTCCGGGCCACCGCGCGCAGGAGTTCATCCGAGAAGAACACCGAGTCCATGTACACGACGGTCGCATCCTCCAGGTTGGCTTTGGTCATGTCCCCTTCCTGGAGGTCGAGCGTCTTGCCCGGAGGCATGAGGCCCTGTGCGAGCATCAGGGCGAGGGCCCGCTTCCCGATCTCGATGCGCGAGGTGGCCAGCTCCACCCCCACCGCCTTGCGCAGGGGCTTGGTCAGGAGGGCCTGCATCAGGAAGAAGCCCCGTCCACAGCCGAGGTCATAGAGCACATCCTGCTCGTTGATGCCCACATGGTCCAGCATCAGGTCGGTGGTGGCCGGCGCCGGTTCCCCGTAGACGTGGGCGTTGTTGTCCTTGAGGCCCGCTTCCCCGTGGGAGGCGTTCACCCGGGTGCGCTCCTCCTCCGGGGTCTCCCTCCGGAAATCATCGATGGAGCTGTTGGGGATCTGCGCGAAGAGGTCCTCCAGGTGGGCCGTGGCCACCCGCCAGGTCATGGGTTTGGAACGGGGTGCCGACGATCCCGAAGCGGCGGCAGCCGGGGCGGGCGCAGTCTCCGGCGCCTTGCAGCCTGCGAGGCCGACCAGGGTCAGCACCACCAGGCAGCTGAGCACGAAGGAGCCCGAACCTGTCTTCATAATTACCTCATAAAAACAAATGACGTAACCTGAATGCTCCCAGGTTGCGGAAAGTTCCTTTGCCTTCGTCAAAAATGGATTGCCAAGACGACACGGTGGCTTCCGGGGTCCGCGCGGCCATGCCCTCGGCAGGAAGGGCAGGGCCGAGGGTCCGGTGGTGGTATGCTGGACAGGCGGCTTTGAAGGAGAACATCGCCGTCGAGCGCATGCGCTTCAACCAGGCCGCCCAGGCCTTCAACACGCGCCGCAACAGCTTTCCGGCCGTCCTCATCCTGGGCTACTTCGGGGACCGATTCCGCGAGCGGGCCTATTTCAAGGCGCAGCCCGGGGCCGACACCGCGCCGAAGGTCACCTTCTAGTCCGCCATGCGGCGGTATCTCCTACTCGTCTTCCTGGTCATCGGACACCTGGGCGGGCTTCTGGGCGGAGGCCTGTTCGCCCAGAAGCCGCCCCCGCCCGTCCCGGTACGGTGGGTCACCGACTCGGCGAACCTCCTGTCCCCCTCCGCCCGGACCACCCTGGATTTGCGGCTGAAGGCCTACCAGATCGGTGGCGATACGTCCGCCCGGTCGGCCCAGGAGCGGGGCCCACGGGAGGGCACCCCCATCGGCACCGGCGGCTGGATCATCATCGGCCTGCTGGCTCTGGCCTTCCTGGCGCTGGCCGTCACCCATCCAGGCCTTGCCGTTTGGCTGCTCTTCAACCTCCTTTCCGGGGGCAGGGGCGGGGGAGGCGGTGGCGACGGGGGCTTCTCGGGCGGCGGCGGCCGTTCCGGGGGCGGAGGGGCTTCGGGATCGTGGTGAAGCGCGGAGGGTTCCCATGGTGGGCATGAGCTTGGGCAGTCTGAAAAGCTGTGTGGATCAGGCCCGCGTGGTGGAGGCCATCCGGGCGGCGGAACACCGCACCTCCGGGGAGATCCGGGTGTCGGTGGCGCACTTCTTCTGGGGCGACGTGGAGAAGGTGGCCCGGAAGGCCTTCCGTCGTCTGGGCATGGAGCGCACGGCCCACCGGAACGGCGTGCTGATCTTCCTGGTTCCCAGCCGCCACCGCTTCGCCATCCTGGGCGATACCGGCATCCACGACCTGGTGGGGCAGGCCTTCTGGGAGGACGTATCCGCCTGCCTGTCCTCCCATTTCCGGCAAGGAGCCTTCACGGAGGGCCTGGTGGAGGGGATCCACCTGGTGGGTGAACGCCTGGCGGTTCACTTCCCGGCGAGCGGGGATGAGGCTCCCAACGAACTGCCCGACGAGGTGGATTTTCAGTGACCTTGCAGCTTCGGCTGGACCCGTTTTCGCGCCTGGGGTAAAATGATTTTATTCCACATACATTGGCCAATCATATTCGAGAGGGACCTTGACTATGGCCGACCAAGCAGACCACGCGCCTCACCTGGAGACACCCGACCACCTGGCCGCAGCCTTGGCCAACCGGGTGGGGAAGGATGACTGCCCGCCCCTGAAACCGACCGTGCTGATCGTGGATGATTCCAGTGAAGACCTTGAGCTGCTCGAGGAGGCCCTGTCTCCCGCCTTCAAGGTGCTGCTCGCGAACAGCGGCGCCCAGGCCCTGGAATGCGCTGCCGGGACCCTGCCCGATCTCGTGCTCCTGGACGTAAGGATGCCGGGGATGGATGGCTATGAAGTGTGCCGCCGGTTCAAGGCCGAGCGGAGGCTGGAGCGGGTTCCGGTCATCTTCCTGACCGGGATGGACCAGGAGGATAGCGAGGCCGCCGGGCTCGTCCTGGGCGCGGTGGATTTCATCTCCAAAGCCGCGCCTCGCGGTTTGCTGCACCTGAGGATCCGGAATCACCTGAACCAGAAATTGCTGATGGACCGACAAACCGCCCTGACCGAGCAGTTGCGTGCAGCCCTGGAAGGGAAAAAGCAGGAAGAGGAGAGAAGGGCCGAGCTGGAGGCCCGGCTCCAGCAGGGCCGCCCAGACCGGCCAGGGGAGGCACTGTCCGTCCTGCCCGGTGGCCTAACTCCGGAACTCGACCACCTCCTCACCGCCATCCTCGAGCAGGCCGCCGCGGCCTCGCTGGCCTCGACGCCGGGTGGCGAGGTGGCCAAATACCTCCTGGGGATTGAGCAGGCAGCCTTGCGTGCCAAGGCTCTGGTACACGGAGCACCGACTCAACCAGGGGACTGAAGACCGCTGTGGGTCAGACAAGGCCATTCGGCCAAGCCAAGCCAAGTTAAGTTAAGCCGCATTCGCCTGTTCGTATGGTTACTCCGCTCAGAAAAGAGTTGCACAAATCGGTTTACTTCATAAACTAATTTATGGAGATTCCAGAATGAACCCTGCACCACGTTCCCTTGACCGTGTATCGGATCTGACTCGCCGCTACGCCCGCTACGGCCAAAGCCACCCCGGCCTGGGGCTGATGCTGGGCGGCGCCCTGGTTCTCCTGGCCATGTGGCTGCTACCCGACTTCCCGGACCAGACCCTCTTCCTGCCCTTTCCACAGTATGCGAAGGGCAGGCCCTGGGAGGTCATGGGCATCGAGCTGGCCTTTCTGGTCCAGCATGCGCTCCACGCCCTGTGCGTGGTGCTGGTGCCGGTCCTGTGGATCCTGGGCAAGGAGGGGCTCCGGTCCTGGCACCTTGGCCGCCACGGCGCCGTTGAGGAACGCCAGACTGCGGCCCTGCACAACACGCGCCTGGGCCTGGCCGCATTGCTGGGCCTGGTAGGCGTGGCGACGCCCATCGGCCTCATGCTGGCGTGGCGGGGTTTCTTCTTCAGCGTCACCTCGTCCATGCAGGTGACCCTGGGACTGGGGCTGTGCGTCGCCGCACCCTGGGCAACCCTGCGGTTCATCCGTGGCTACCAGGAGGCGCTCATCTGGCTCCTGGGCCTGATGGCCGTCATCTCGGAGGTCTGGGGCGTCAGGTTCGGCTTCGTCCACGGCCCGGACCTCGCCTCCCGGCTTCTGACCCTCCTCCAGACCGAACCCAGCCCCTGGCTGCTGGATGCCCTGTGGACGGCGAGCCTTGCCTCCCTGCTGGTGGGCCTGCTCCAGCACCTGGCCTTCCTGCGGGTGACGAGGGAACTCTTCCCGGCGGATGTGAACCATGGCTGAGCCGAAGGATTCCCTCCAGTCCATCATGGACCTGGACCGGCTCGTCCATGAGCCCGCGCGCCTGGTAATCCTCACCGCCCTCTCGGAAGCCGAGTCCGCCGAATTCCTCTTCCTCGAGAAGCTCACCGGCCTCACCCGCGGCAACCTGTCGGCCCAGTGCCAGAAGCTGGAGGCGGCGGGCTACCTCCAGATCGAAAAGTCCTTCCGGGCCCGCCGGCCTGTGACCACCCTCCGCCTGACCCCCGAGGGCCTGCAGGCCATCCGGGACTACCGGACCAAGCTCATGGAGCTGCTCGATCGCCAAGCCTGACCGGAGGCTCGGTCTGCACCTCAGGTGGTCGGATGCAAACCGGTCATCAGGCCGCGATCGAGGCCCCCCAGGAAGGTCCGGATCTCCATGGCTGCATCGTCCAAGGCAACCCGCTCCCCCCAGAAAAGAGGCTGGATCCCCGCATGGGCTCTGTTCAGCTCAAGCCAGCGGGAGGATCCGTCCGGGGATAGCGCCTGGGACTCCGGGTTGGGGATGGCCCGGATCTGGTTCAGCTGGTAAAGGTCGAGGAACAGGTCCTCGCTGCGGGTGAAGCCGTCCATGGGCGGCAGTGTGCCCAAAGAACGGATGATGTGGACGGCGTCTTCGTAGTGCCGCACGAAGGATTTTGCCTCCAGATCCACCCGGGTGAAGCGCCGGCAGATCGCATCCAGTTTTTCCACCAGGGTCACCATGGGGTGGACGCAGGCCAGGGCCAACACCTCATTGGGCTGGAAGCGATTAGTGCCCCTCTCCCGGTTCATGCGCTCATGAACCCAGGAGGAGATCGGACGGGCAAGGCTTGGCAGGATGCGGGCTTCCCCGAGCTCAAGCTTGATGGCAGGGCTGGCAGAAAGCGGCAGGCCCGACTTGAAAACGCCTGGGTAATCCACCAGAATGACGGCCCCTTTGGCCACTTCCCCCAGCGAAGCCTCGTCAAGGTCGAGCCTGACGCTGGGCAGGGACAGGTTTGCCAAGGCCTTGAAGAAGGCCCGGCGCTCCGCGATTGCCGCCTTGCCGTCCGACTTCCAGTTGCCGACCGAAGGCAGCTTTGCCTTGCCCATGGCGATCCGCAGATCCAAGTCCTCCGAGAACCGTTTGATGAGCCCAAAGGCCTTGGATAAGGACGTTCCGCCCTTGAAACTCACATCAAGCCCCGCCTGCTGGAGCGCCCAAAGGACATGCGTGATCCAGTAATCCTTTTCGACCAGGGAAGGGGCGAGTTCAACGCCATGGGTCGCAAGCTCATCCGTCACGAGGTTGAGCAGGTCACCGAAATTCGGGCTGTCGTGAAGAAAGGTCATGGCCGCACCGCCTTGATGGCACGGAGGACGAGGGCCTGGGTGGCCTTGGTGCCGTAGGTCCCGGCCATCTCCCGGAGCTTGTCGGCACTGAAACTGCCCTCCCGAAGCCGAGCTGCCAGGTGCCCTTCCGCCTCGGCGGCGTCAAGACACATGGGGCCGAGGTTCTCCAGGAAATCGACCGCGTACCACTCTGGACAGGGGGAATCCGGAAACCGGACCCGCCGGAAGCGGAAGGTCCTGCCCCCGAGGCGGAACACTCCCGAACGCTTCCGGTTGTAGACCAGGGGCAGCGCGAAAAGCTGGGTGCCACCCAGGCGGAGGGCATTCCAGACGGGTGGGCCCGTCACGACAAAGGGATCACCGTCCAGAAACCTCGCGAGCAGGTCGCCGGAAGTGGGCGGTGCCATGCCGAATTCCGTGGGTTTTGGTATGGCATACAATCCGCTCTTGAGCCGAAGGCAGGTGCCCTCATCGACCCAGCGCCTGACCAGCCGGGTCGGATTGGTCGACCACGCTGCCAGGTCCCGAGTTCGGAACACACGTCCTGGGGTGAAGCCGGCTGGCAAGGGGTGAGACATATCTGTATAAAACCTCCGGGAAATAATATACAGTCTGGATTCCGCTCCGGCAAGGTCAACCAAGCCGTGGCCAATTGCCCTACCTGCGCGCCATTGCCGATTCGAATCCATCCTCCCCAACCACAGGATCGGGGCCCCGCTGGGGCCCCGGTCCTGTGGTTGGGGAGGAAGGATTCCAGCGCGGCACTGGCTGCGCACGGGCATCAGCCTTCGGCTGACCGCTTCGCACGCAGTGCGTGCTCCGCTTGCCCTACCTGCGCGCCAATGCCGATTCGAGTCCTTCCTCCCCAACCACAGG